>OLIJ01000028.1_pt1 | contig 192598 bp, 181 predicted proteins | sample 1609731 | NCBI WGS metagenome assembly OLIJ01 (sample SAMEA4350159, study PRJEB24818) | metagenome | biome: human; feature: gut; material: faeces | place: Denmark | collected 2013-09
CCGAAGTTCAAATGTGTACTGCTTTGGTCACTCTTCAAGACTTTGATATTTCTTCTGCCTGCCGAAACAGGCTTCGATATCGTCTTGCGAGTGCCCACACAGATTGTCTGATAAATTGTTAAAGAGCAGTGCGTTAGCAACACTTGGTTGGTAACGCGAGGTGCGCATATTACGCTTTCCTCATTCAGAGTCAACATTTAATTTCGTTGAATTTCTCTGTTCTCTTTGCCGGTCACTTAACTACTTGATTCGTTGTGTGCCGTCTCGATGGATGCGCATTATAGGGAGTCGAATTTTTTGCACAACTCTTTTTTCGTGTTTTTTGCCTGTTTGAATACTTTTCACTCCTTACGTGCAGATCTTGGTCGATCCGCTATATTTTCACGGCGATCCCCGTGCTCAATTGGTTGTAATTCCATCAGCAAAGGCTAGTATTGCCGGTAAAGTACTTTCTTACAAAGAGGCTATTATTATGTCCGATGCTATTCGCCCCTACCTTCATTACCTACCTACGCTAGGTGCACGCGTCATGATCGATAGATCCAGTGTGATCATTGGTAATGTTGTTTTGGGTGATGATGTCAGTGTCTGGCCGTTAGTCGCCATTCGGGGTGATGTCAATCAGGTGAATATTAGTGCTCGTTCTAATATTCAAGATGGTAGCGTGTTACATGTTACTCATCACTCAGAGCATAATCCCGAGGGAAACCCGCTGATTATTGGCGAAGATGTGACTGTCGGTCATAAAGCTATGCTTCACGGTTGCACTATTGGCAATCGGGTATTAGTAGGGATGGGTTCTATTGTGCTAGATGGTGCGGTCATAGAAGATGATGTAATGATTGGAGCCGGTAGTTTAGTTTCCCCTGGCAAGCGATTGGCTAGTGGCCACCTTTATATGGGTAGCCCAGCCAGGCAAGTTCGCCCTTTAACACCTGCTGAATTAGAAGGCCTGCTTTATTCTGCCGGTAACTATGTGCGCTGGAAAGATGACTATTTGGCAGAGACTAAATAGAAGCTAATTTCTGATGCAGGGAATGAGCTATACCTCCCCCTGCATTGTTCCATATCTTTCTATTTAGCTAGCTCATCGCGCAGCTGATTTAATACAGGGGTAATTTCAGGCATGACACCATGCCACAACTGAAAAGCATGCGCCGCCTGCCCCACCAGCATACCCAAACCATCGGCATAGCTTGTCACCCCCAAACGCGTGCTCCACGCTAGAAATGGCGTACTATCCGCTTGATAGAACATATCGTAACAGCGAGTTTGTGGGCTAATAATATCCATAGGTAAGTTTGGTACTTCGCCATGAATACCCGAAGCTGTCGCATTGATGATTAGATCAAAGGGCTGCCCACTCAGATCTTGCATCTCGACAGCATCTATATCCCCTAAATGGTGGAATACTTCTGCAAGTTGCTGCGCGCGAGCATAAGTCCGGTTAGTGATAACGACTTTGCAGCCATATGAAAGTAAAGGAAGGATCACACCTCGAGCCGCCCCACCAGCACCCACCAATAAAATACGATCTGTCGTCTGGATCAAATGTTGTCGTTCGAGATCACTGAGTAAGCCAATACCATCGGTGTTGTCACCCAACAGACGCCCGTCTTTTAATTGCTTAACCGTATTCACGGCTCCCGCTAGTGACGCACGATCGGTCAATTCGTCACACTTCGCGTGAGCACGTTCTTTAAACGGTGTCGTTATGTTTGCACCTATCGCCCCACCTGCAAAAAAAGACGTTAATGTCTCTTCAAAGGTTTCATTCGGGGCCAAAACCATACCGTAGCAATGTTCGATACCGGTTTGCTCAGCAAAAAGCGCATGGATCCTTGGCGACTTACTGTGCCCAATAGGGTTACCAAACACTGCGAACTTCTGATCCATGCTATTTCCTATCCTTGACGAAATTGTTTACCGGTTAGTGCATCTCTAATTTCAGATGGATTCAAGCGCCCACCAACTAAACCTGCCAGCACTGGCAGAGAAGAGCCAAACTGTATTCTGACTTCTTCAGTCGTACGGCATGGTTCTTGGCCACTTAAATTAGCGCTGGTTGAAACCAAAGGTTTGCCATATTGGGAACAAAGTTGCTGTACGAGTGGATGATCACTCACTCTCACTGCCAATGAATCAAAACTGCCCGTTAGCCAGCGCGGTGTCTCAGGGCGAGTAGGGATGACCCAAGTTACCGGCCCAGGCCAAACGGAAAAAATAGTCTCTCGCTGTGAATCAGTGAGTGCCGCGTCATCTACATACGGTTTTAGCTGTTCATAATTGGCAGCAATCAGAATCAGCCCCTTCTGCCATGGTCGCTGTTTTAATGCTAATAAAGCATTTACTGCTTTTTCACTATCAGGGTCACAGCCTAAACCAAAAACAGCTTCTGTCGGATAGGCAATAACCTCTTCTTGCTGCAAGGCCTGCAACACATCCGACAAAGCGGCTCTATTCTCATTTCTACTCACGTTGTTATTACTCACTGACGACTGCCTTCCCGCATAACTTACTGGCGCAAAAACGTTTTACGCCTTGTGCTGTTCTCTTTTCCATTAACAATGGATAGTGGCAATAAGCACACTCTCCCGCAATGGGTTGCTGATTAATTGTAAATTGACAATCGGGATAGCGATTGCAGGCATGGAAGACTTTTCCAAACCGAGATTTACGCTGTAGCAATTTTCCTTGCCTACACTGTGGGCAGTCGATTGATGTTTCATCCGGTTTATCAATGATTTCGGTATGATCACATTGCGGATATTGGCTACAACCAATAAACATACCAAAACGCCCTTGCCGTAATACCATATCTGAACCGCATTCAGGGCAATGCTGCCCTTCCAGAACTTTCACGATATGACCATCAGATTGCGCTTTCAATGGGCGCATGTACTGGCAATCTGGATAATGTGAGCAACCAAGGAATGGGCCATGACCGCCGCTGCGAATGACTAACGCCGATCCGCACTCCGGACACGACCCATTATCCTTGGCAGTAACTATTTTTGTCATAACGCCTTCTATATAAAGTTATTTGCCCGTGATATTACCACTTAGTGCAAATAACCTTCATTGACTTCAAAAAGTAACTCTTCCATCTGTTGATAAGCGCTTTCATAACCCGGAATGTTAAATAGCACCATCAGCACAACCCACTTGAGATCCTCCAGATCAATCTCATTCGAGTCCAATGCCATAATACGGTCGATAACCATCTCACGAGTATCAAGGTGTAATACCTGAATTTGTTCAAGAAACAAGATAAAACCACGGCAAGTAACATCCAGACGTTGAGACTCTTCTGCCGTATAAATACGCAGTGCTTGCGGATCAGCGGCATAGAGATAAGGTGCTTTCTGCCCATCTTGTAGGTCAGCGAGAGCCTCTAACCAGTTCAGGGCGTTGTTGATATCCTCACGATAGAAACCTGCTTGTGCAAGATCGTCAGTAATCTTGTCTTGATCAACAAGCATTTCCGACTCGTTATGCATATAAGTTTCAAATAAGTAAATTAGAACGTCGAACATGGCCTGCCCTCCTTAATCGGACATAGCCGCCGGGTACAGCTGCGATCCACCCTGCTAACTCCAGCTCGAGCAATTTGCTGACGATATCTGGCACAGGTTGGCCGGCGCGTTCGGCGACGACATCAACGGGTGTCACCTCATCTCCTACGTTAGCCAACACATCGGCAAATGGCAATTCAACTTGCTCTTCGGATGAAGAAATAATTACTTTCTCGGGTAATGATATCCATTGTAGCGAGCCACCGACCTGTTCGGCGACCTCACGGGCAGACCTGGCCAGGTAAGCTCCCTGCTGAATCAACCAATGAACGCCCTCACTGGTTGCACTTCCCAGTGGCCCCGGTAAGGCAAAAACATCTCTCCCTTGCTCCATAGCATAGCGGGCAGTAATTAAAGAGCCACTTTTCAGTGTAGCTTCGACCACCAATACTGCGGAGCTTAACCCACTGATAATGCGATTTCTTCTGGGAAAATGAGTAGCAACAGGTAATGCTGTTGTCAGAAACTCCGAGACTAGAACCCCGCCGTGATGCTCAATTTCTCGCGCTAATTGGCTGTGACGACGTGGGTATATGTTTTCCAGCCCGCTACCTAATACCGCAATGGTTTTTCCTTTAGTATTTAAGGCCGCCTTATGGCATATCCCGTCAATCCCCATAGCCAAGCCACTGGTGATAACTAACCCAGTAAGAGCCAGTTCTGAAGCAAAATGTCGCCCCCAATGTTCGCCATAATGACTAAAATGACGACTCCCCACCATGGCAATTTGTGGTTGATAAAGAACATCAAGTTCACCAGCGGCAAAAATGATCAATGGAGGGGAGGAAATATGAGTCAAACGCGGCGGATAGCCGGGTTCACCATAAGCCAGTAAGTGATGAGCAGGATTAGTCAGCCAAGTTAGGGTGGTATCAATATAACGGGGGTCTACCTGAGTAAATTGCTGACATTGCTGCGGTTCTAACCCGTAGGCAGCTAATCTCCCGAGGTGAACATCACCACTGGCAAGTAACCTTCTGACCAAGGTACTGCTTTTTATTGTTCCAAGCCCTTTGACCTGGCTCATCCTGAGCCATAATTCCGCCGCTAACATATCGCCTCCCTGCCTGGCTTCCTAAGCTGACACCGATTTGTTCAATTGGTAGACGATGCTGTCAATCAAGGCCGGAAATGTCTAGAATAGAGATTGAATATCATTCACTACTCGGACGCAGATCTAGATATTTATGTCAGTATTACAAGTATTACATTACCCAGACGAGCGGCTGCGCAAAATTGCAGCGCCAGTAAAAGAAGTCAATGGTGAAATCCAGCGTATCGTGGATGACATGTTCGAAACGATGTACGCAGAGGAAGGTATTGGCCTTGCTGCAACACAAGTGGATGTTCACCTGCAAATTATCGTCATTGATGTTTCGGAAAATCGTGACCAGCGTTTAGTGTTGATTAACCCTGAACTGTTGGAAAAAAGCGGTGAAACCGGCATTGAAGAAGGTTGCTTATCCATTCCTGAGCAACGTGCATTGGTTCCTCGAGCTGAAAAAGTCAAAATCAGGGCATTAGATCGTGACGGAAAGCCGTTCGAGCTAGAAGCTGATGATTTGTTGGCAATTTGCATTCAGCATGAAATGGACCACTTGGTTGGTAAATTGTTTGTGGACTATTTATCACCACTGAAACGTCAGCGCATCCGCCAAAAGCTGGAGAAAATGGCCAAGCTGAATGCTCGTGCCAACTAACCCCTTTTAATTCAGGAAACCAATGTGTCTGATTCTTTGCGGATTATTTTTGCCGGAACTCCTGACTTTGCAGCGCGCCATTTAGGCGCGCTGTTGTCTTCTCAACATCAGATTGTGGGTGTTTTCACTCAACCAGACCGCCCAGCTGGCCGAGGGAATAAACTCACCCCTAGCCCAGTTAAGGTCTTAGCCGAACAACACGACATTCCCATTTTTCAGCCAAAATCATTGCGGCCAGAAGAGAATCAGCACCTGGTTGCCGATCTTAATGCAGATATTATGGTGGTGGTCGCCTACGGCTTAATTCTCCCTGCATCTGTTTTGGCCATGCCACGATTAGGTTGTATTAATGTCCACGGTTCTCTGCTGCCGCGCTGGCGCGGTGCTGCACCAATCCAACGTTCATTATGGGCTGGCGATGCAAAAACTGGTGTGACAATCATGCAAATGGATGTCGGGCTAGATACCGGTGATATGTTGCATAAAATTGAGTGTGATATTCAGCCAGAAGACACCAGTGCAACGCTCTACGATAAGTTGGCTCAGCTTGGCCCTCAGGGCTTATTGGTAACATTACAACAGTTGGCCGAAGGCTCTGCACAGCCCGAAGTACAAGATGAAGCACAAGTTACCTATGCAGAAAAACTCAGCAAAGAGGAAGCCAAATTAGATTGGTCGCTTCCTGCTGTCCAGTTAGAGCGTTGTATTCGTGCTTTCAATCCTTGGCCAGTCAGCTATTTCGTTGTTGATGAACAACCCATCAAAGTTTGGCAAGCACAAGTGCTCGCAACTGTTGATAATGTAACACCTGGTACAATCATTCATGCCGATAAGCATGGCATCCAGGTCGCAACCGCAGATGGCGTTTTGAATATCACGCAACTGCAACCGGCCGGGAAGAAAGCTATGTCCGCTGCTGACTTGCTAAATTCACGACGCGAATGGTTTACACCCGGTAACCAGCTAGCATAATAGCCCAGCAGCTACAGCTATATACCCAACAGGTATAGGTTTCATCGCCCGATACATCATCATCGGGCCACTTTCCCTTTATTTGCTGACGTTTGTCGGCTTTTTTGGTTATGAAAAACACATATAATCTCCGCAGCATCGCTGCCAAAGCAATTAGCCAGGTATTGGATCAGGGGCAATCGCTCAGCACCGTTTTACCTGGGCTACAAAAAAGTATTTCTGATAAAGACCGCGCATTGCTGCAGGAGTTGTGTTTTGGCACTTTGCGTGTCCTCCCACAACTAGAGTGGTGTATCCAGCAGTTAATGGCACGCCCAATGACCGGTAAGCAGCGTGTTTTTCATTATCTGATTATGGTTGGGCTTTATCAGCTGATATATACGCGTATTCCGCCTCATGCGGCACTGGCAGAGACAGTAGAAGGCGCAACCGCACTCAAACGCCCGCAGTTAAAAGGGCTAATCAATGGCGTACTGCGTCAATTCCAGCGTCAACAAGTGGAGTTACTGGAACGGGCTGCAAATAACGATAGCCACTATCTTCATCCGAGCTGGTTATTGGCACGAATTAAGCTGGCCTATCCTGATCAATGGCAACAGATCCTGGATGCAAATAACCAGAAACCACCAATGTGGCTGCGCGTAAGCCGACTACACCATTCACGCAGTGAATACCTTGAGCTATTGAAGCAAGCCAATATTGAAGCTCTGCCTCATGACTTTTACCCTGACGCAGTTCGCCTTATCACACCTTGCGCCGTCAGTGATCTCCCCGGCTTTGAACTTGGCTGGGTAACGGTGCAAGATGCATCGGCACAAGGCTGTGTTGATCTGCTTGATCCACAAGATGGTGAGCAGATCCTCGATTTGTGTGCCGCTCCGGGGGGTAAAACAACCCATATTCTGGAAGCTGCGCCGAAAGCCCATGTATTAGCTGTCGATATAGATGAACAGCGCCTCAGTCGGGTTAAAGAAAACTTACAACGCCTGAAATTACATGCAGACGTGCGAGTCGGCGATGGTCGAACGCCAGATGAATGGTGCGGCGATCAACAATTCGATCGAATCCTGTTAGATGCCCCTTGCTCAGCAACCGGTGTTATTCGCAGGCACCCAGATATCAAATGGTTACGTCGAGACAGTGATATCGCCGAGTTGGCCCAACTTCAATTTGAGATAATTGAAGCTATCTGGCCTAAACTGAAAAAAGGTGGCGTAATGGTTTATGCTACCTGTTCTATATTGCCCGAAGAGAATCAGCAGCAGATCGCCACTTTCCTGCAACGCCACAGTGAAGCAGACTTGGTCGAAACCGGCACAGTTTCAGCACCTGGCAGGCAAAATTTGCCACATCCTGAGGATGGTGATGGTTTTTATTATGCAAAGTTGATCAAAAGATAGTCGTGGCCTTTGCTGCCTCAAACCTAATTTCAGTGTGAAACAGAGAGCGCTATGAAAATAATTATTCTTGGGGCGGGGCAAGTTGGCGGTACCCTGGCAGAAAACCTGGTGGGTGAGAACAACGATATTACCGTGGTGGATGTCGATTCCGGCCGGTTGCGCCAGTTACAAGATAAATTTGATTTGCGAGTCGTGCAAGGGCATGGTTCGCACCCACGAATTTTACGAGAGGCTGGGGCAGAAGATGCCGATATGTTGGTTGCAGTAACGAATTCTGATGAGACCAATATGGTTGCCTGCCAAATAGCATACTCGCTATTCAACACGCCAAATCGCATCGCTCGCATCCGTTCAGCTGAATATATTCGTGAAGCAGATAAACTGTTTCTACCGGAAGCGGTTCCTATTGACCATTTAATATCACCCGAACAGCTAGTTATAGATTACATCTATAAGCTAATCGAATATCCAGGCGCGTTACAAGTAGTTAATTTTGCTGAAGGTAAAGTCAGTATCGCTGCGGTCAAGGCCTATTACGGCGGGCCATTAGTCGGAAATGCATTATCATCTTTACGTGAACATATGCCGCATATTGATACCCGAGTTGCGGCTATATTTCGTCAAGACCGGCCAATCCGCCCGCAGGGTTCTACAATTATTGAAGCTGGTGATGAAGTTTTCTTTGTTGCCGCCTCGCAGCATATCCGGGCCGTAATGAGTGAACTGCAACGGTTGGAAAAACCCTATAAACGCATCATGATTGTCGGCGGTGGGAACGTTGGGGCAGGCTTGGCGCTACGATTAGAAAAAGACTATAGCGTAAAATTAATCGAACGGGATCAGCAACGCGCTGCCGAATTAGCAGAAATGCTGCACGATACAATCGTATTTTATGGCGATGCATCAGATCAGGAATTATTAGCAGAAGAGCATATTGAACAGGTTGATGTCTTTATTGCCATTACTAATGATGATGAAGCTAATATCATGTCCGCCATGCTCGCAAAACGCATGGGCGCTAAAAAGGCAATGGTATTAATCCAGCGCAGTGCGTATGTCGATCTAGTTCAGGGAAGTGTTATTGATATTGTTATATCACCACAACAAGCCACCATTTCCGCGCTGTTAGGTCACGTCCGTAAAGCCGATATCGTTAGCGTATCATCATTGAGACGTGGTGTTGCGGAAGCGATAGAAGCCATTGCACATGGTGATGAAACCACATCAAAAGTAGTGGGCCGAATGGTCGAAGATATAAAACTGCCACCGGGGACAACTATTGGGGCAATTGTTCGTGGTGACGAAGTTATCATTGCCAATGGGAACTCTGTTATTAAACAGGGGGATCATGTTGTGATGTTTATTACCCACAAGAAATTTGTCCCTGATGTGGAGCGATTGTTCCAACCTAGTCCATTCTTTTTGTAATCAAAGATGATTAAATTAAAACTATTCTGATAGAGAATAAAAAAGTTTCCTATAATTATGGCTGTATTCCGTTTTATTTAGCTAAAATTAAGTAGTTCATTTTAAAGGGGGTGTTGGTTATGAGTTTTATGAAGGAATTTCGTGAATTTGCCATGCGTGGCAATGTGGTCGACTTGGCTGTCGGGGTAATTATTGGTGCTGCATTTGGCAGAATTGTTTCTTCACTTGTTGCCGATATTATAATGCCACCACTAGGTTTATTACTCGGCGGGGTCGATTTCAAACAATTCCATTTCGTATTACGTGCGGCCGAAGGAAATATCCCTGCAGTTGTAATGAATTACGGTAGCTTTATTCAAAGTGTTTTTGATTTTGTCATCGTCGCGCTGGCTATTTTCTCTGCCGTCAAACTGATGAATAAATTACGCCGCGAAAAAGCGGAAGAACCTGCAGCACCGCCAGCACCAACAACAGAAGAAAAACTACTCGCAGAGATTCGGGATTTACTGAAAGCACAACAGCCAAAATAACTACAGCCTTATTTAACGTCAAAAGCCATCAAATGATGGCTTTTTTATTAGTTTCAAATCGAGAAGGCCAGTGGTAATAAATCTATTGATTGCTTACCACTGGCCTCCCAGTTACCACCTTTTGCGTGTTTTTCTTTACGCTGATAGCTTCCTTTGCCTTTAACATTCTTTTCAATACGTTGCCTGAAAATAGGATCATGAAGTAGAGCTTCCAGCGCGTTGTCCTTAATTTTTCCTTTGGTATGCCAATATGTCGTCATAGAAATGCCTCACTAATGAAAATATTGATTAAAAATCCCACGAATAATACTGTTTGTTTGAACTGATTAAAACTATCCATCTAAAAAATTTAATTTCTGGCTAACTCTTCAGCAGCCCCCTGCTCCAATGCCTCCAAAATTGAGCAATAAGTCGTCGCATGCGTACTACCACAACATGCATCACTAAGCCGTTTTAGTGATTCGCGCATCCTTTTTAGCTCTGTAATTTTACTTTCTACATCGAGTAACCGAGAATCTACAATAGCCTTAGATTCCTGGCAGGTATGATGTTCAGGATCGACGCGGATCGACAATAACTCAGCAATAGTTTCTAACGTAAAACCAAGCTGCTTTGCATAACGGATAAACCGCAAGCGCTGCAAATCTTGTTCAGTATAAAGTCTGTAGCCACCTTCAGTCCGTTCACCATGATCCATCATGCCTTGTTTTTCATAATAGCGAATAGTGTCTGGCGTTACGTCAGCAAGTTTAGCGATTTGCCCAATCTTTAACATCCGTCATTCCCCTTTAGACAGTTTATATGTCACTTTATGCTGATATTCTTGATGCAAAAAGTCCGTGCTAAGGCCTGCCTGCTTTAATCTTAACTCTAATAAAGCCAATCGGTTATGCAAATTCGCATAATCATCATGCTGTTTGTCGAGATGTGACAACAAATCAGTGATGGTGAGTGCTTCCTGCCTATCCTGTAATTCAGGGGGAAGGTATCCCGCATTCTTCAGTAATCTGTATCCAGCCCTTAACTCCGCTGGAACGAAGGTATCATCATCCAGTATTAATGGCTGACCGTGCCCAGATAAATCCTCGAATTCACCTTTTTCTTGAGCATTGATAATGTGTCTTTCAGCCCATTCGTCAATCAATCCCATATTCCCTCCTAGAGATCAGACTTCATAAAGTGGGATAGCAGTTAAGATTAATAGATTGGCAGATAAATAATAAGAAGAGAGAGGACAGATACGAAGGGTAGATGCTTATCTTGCTGAATTATGGACGTAAAAAAACCGGGCAAGCCCGGTTTTTTTACGCGTTTACAGATTACTCTGCAGCAACTACTTCTGCTTGCGATGCAGCACGATCAACTAACTCGATGTAAGCCATCGGTGCGTTGTCGCCTGCACGGAAGCCACACTTCAGAATGCGAGTGTAACCACCGGCGCGGCTCGCGAAACGCGGGCCTAGCTCGTTAAACAGTTTTGCCACGATCTCGTTATCACGAGTACGGGCGAATGCCAGACGACGATTAGCTACGCTGTCGGTCTTGGCAAGAGTAATCAGCGGCTCAACAACGCGACGCAGCTCTTTCGCTTTCGGCAGGGTCGTCTTGATTATCTCATGACGAACCAAAGAGCCGGCCATGTTACGGAACATAGCCTGGCGATGGCTGCTGTTACGGTTCAGTTGACGACCACTCTTACGATGGCGCATGACCTTATCCTTCTCAGTAAAACCTTAACCTGTGATCCGGTTACTCGTTATCAGCAATGCTAGCCGGTGGCCAATTTTCTAGGCGCATGCCTAAAGAAAGACCACGTGATGCGAGCACGTCTTTAATCTCAGTAAGAGATTTTTTACCCAGGTTAGGCGTTTTCAGCAACTCAACCTCGGTACGCTGTACCAGATCACCGATGTAGTGGATAGCTTCTGCCTTGAGGCAGTTAGCAGAGCGGACAGTCAATTCCAGATCGTCAACAGGGCGCAGCAGGATCGGATCAAACTCTGGCTTCTCTTCTTTAACTTCCGGCTGACGTACATCACGTAGGTCAACGAAAGCTTCAAGCTGTTCAGCCAAGATAGTTGCCGCACGGCGGATCGCCTCTTCAGGATCGATCGTGCCATTGGTTTCCATCTCGATAACCAACTTGTCCAGGTCGGTACGCTGTTCTACACGCGCTGCTTCAACATTGTAGGCAATACGCTCTACAGGGCTATAGCATGCGTCTACTAACAAACGACCAATCGGGCGCTCATCTTCTTCCGAATGAATTCGGGCAGAAGCCGGCACATAACCCCGACCACGTTGAACTTTGATACGCATACTAATAGATGCGTTCTCATCGGTCAGGTGGCAGATAACGTGCTGCGGCTTGACGATTTCGACATCACCATCATGGGTGATATCGGCTGCAGTCACAGGGCCAATGCCAGACTTATTCAGGGTAAGAATAACTTCATCTTTACCCTGAACTCTCACCGCCAGCCCTTTCAGGTTGAGCAGGATCTCCAGGATATCTTCCTGTACGCCTTCTTTGGTGCTGTACTCATGCAGTACACCATCAATCTCAACCTCGGTCACCGCGCAACCCGGCATAGATGAAAGCAGAATACGGCGCAGTGCGTTGCCGAGAGTATGGCCAAAGCCACGCTCTAACGGCTCAAGGGTCACCTTGGCGTGCGTCGAACTGACTTGCTCGATATCTACCAGGCGCGGTTTTAGAAACTCTGTCACAGAACCCTGCATTGTGTCCTCTCTTTGGTACTAAGCTTTACTTAGAGTAAAGCTCGACGATCAGGTGTTCGTTAATGTCCGCAGACAGATCAGTACGTTCAGGAATACGTTTGAACACACCTTCCATCTTGACAGCATCAACTTCCAGCCAAGTCGGCTTTTCACGCTGCTCAGCCAGCTCCAAAGCTGCCTTAACACGAGACTGCTTTTTAGCTTTCTCACGGATGCTGACTACGTCATTCGGAGATACCTGATAAGAAGCGATGTTAACAACGCGACCATTTACCATGATAGCTTTATGACTAACCAGCTGACGTGATTCAGCACGAGTTGCGCCAAAGCCCATACGGTAAACTACGTTATCCAGACGGCCTTCCAGCAATTGCAACAGGTTTGCACCTGTGTTGCCTTTCAGACGTGCTGCTTCTTTATAGTAGTTACGGAATTGACGTTCTAGAACACCATAGATACGGCGAACTTTTTGTTTCTCACGTAACTGCACACCGTAGTCAGACAGACGCGGTTTACGCGCACCGTGCTGGCCAGGTGGTTGTTCAATCTTACACTTGGTGTCAATCGCGCGAACGCCAGACTTAAGGAACAGGTCTGTGCCCTCACGACGGCTCAGCTTGAGCTTAGGACCCAAATATCTTGCCATTTTCTCTCTCCAACAAACCTAAAAGCAGCGTTATACGCGGCGCTTTTTCGGCGGACGACAACCGTTATGAGGGATCGGAGTCACATCAGTAATATTAGTGATGCGGAAACCAGCCGCGTTTAACGCACGGATAGTAGACTCACGGCCCGGACCAGGTCCTTTAACCATAACTTCCAGATTCTTGATACCGTATTCTTTCACTGCGTCAGCGCAGCGCTCTGCTGCAACTTGCGCTGCAAACGGAGTAGACTTACGAGATCCACGGAAACCGGAACCACCTGCTGTTGCCCAACCCAATGCGTTACCTTGACGATCTGTAATGGTAACGATGGTGTTGTTGAAAGAAGCATGGATATGAGCCACACCGTCAGAGACTGTCTTTCTTACACGCTTGCGTGCACGAATAGGTGCCTTTGCCATTATTCAATCACCCCGATTATTTCTTGATCGGTTTACGCGGACCCTTACGGGTACGTGCGTTGGTCTTAGTACGCTGACCGCGAACTGGTAGACCACGACGATGACGCAAACCACGATAAGTCCCAAGGTCCATCAGACGCTTGATGCTCAGGGTCACCTCACGACGCAGATCACCTTCTACAACGTACTTGGCAACTTCGTCACGCAGCTTCTCGATTTGCTCTTCAGACAGCTCACTGATCTTAACATTTTCAGCAATACCCGCAGCAACACAGATAGCCTGTGAACGGGTCTTACCGATGCCGTAGATCGCAGTTAAAGCGATAACGGTATGTTTCTGATCAGGAATGTTAATGCCTGCTATACGGGCCACTATGCACTCCTACTATTTTATACAGCAATACCATTCTGAAAAGCCCGTTTTCAGGATACTCAAATAGCATTGCAGTCACATACAAAAGATTGGCTGGCTAATCTAGCCAGCTCAACCCAACTTTGCAAGAAAAATATGCAAGATAAATCAGCCTTGACGCTGTTTATGCTTTGGTTCGGCACTGCAGATTACGCGAACGACACCGTTACGCTTAACAATTTTGCAGTTACGACATAATTTCTTGACGGAAGCACGAACTTTCATTTTTACTCTCCGTAACTTCTCAAACATCCCTGAATTAGCGGTTATAGCCTTTCAGGTTTGCTTTCTTCAATGCAGACTCATATTGACTAGACATCATCAGAGTTTGCACTTGAGCCATAAAGTCCATGATGACCACCACTACGATAAGTAGGGAGGTACCACCAAAGTAAAATGGTACTTTCATCGCGTCACGCATGAACTCCGGGATCAGGCAGATGAAAGTAATATACATCGCACCAATTAAGGTTAGACGCGTCATTACTTTATCGATGTACTTCGCCGTTTGCTCTCCCGGACGAATTCCTGGCACGAATGCACCGGACTTCTTCAGGTTATCTGCTGTTTCACGCGGGTTAAACACCAACGCCGTGTAGAAGAAACAGAAGAAGATGATTGCAGACGCATAGAGTAACACATAAAGCGGCTGTCCCGGCTGCAAATACATCGAAATAGTCGTCAGCCAGTTCCAACCTGTCCCGCCCCCAAACCATGATGCAATCGTGGCAGGGAACAGAATTATGCTGGAAGCAAAGATTGCAGGGATAACCCCAGCCATATTTACTTTCAACGGTAAGTGTGTGCTCTGTGCTGCATAAACACGACGACCTTGTTGACGTTTAGCATAGTTAACGACGATACGACGCTGACCACGTTCAATGAAAACAACGAAGAAGGTTACTGCAAACACTAATACTGCAACCAACAGCAACAGGAGGAAGTGCAGGTCGCCTTGCCGAGCTTGCTCGATGGTATGGGCTATTGCAGGTGGAAGACCGGCAACAATACCAGCAAAGATTATGATTGAAATACCGTTACCGATACCACGCTCAGTAATCTGTTCGCCCAGCCACATTAGGAACATAGTCCCTGTAACCAAGCTAACAACAGCGGTAAAATAGAAGGCAAAGCCTGGATTGATTACCAGACCTTGCATCCCAGGCATATTCGGTAGACCGGTAGCAATACCGATCGATTGGAATATAGCCAATACCAACGTGCCATAACGGGTGTACTGACTAATCTTACGACGGCCAGCCTCCCCTTCTTTCTTTATTTCTGCCAACGCTGGATGAACCACCGTCAGCAGTTGGATAATAATCGATGCCGAAATATACGGCATGATACCCAAGGCAAAGATAGAAGCACGACTGAGAGCACCACCAGAGAACATGTTAAACATTTCAATGATGGTCCCTCTCTGCTGCTCGAGCAATTTAGCAAGCACAGTGGCATCGATACCAGGAATCGGAATAAAAGAGCCGATACGGAAAACAATAAGCGCACCGATAACAAACAAAAGTCTGCGCTTCAGTTCGCCTAATCCGCCTTTAGCACTTTGAAAATCTAATCCTGGTTGCTTAGCCATCTGCTACTTATTCCTCAATTTTACCGCCAGCAGCTTCGATAGCAGCACGAGCGCCTTTGGTGACACGCAGACCACGAAGAGTTACCGCACGAGTGATTTCGCCTGAAAGCATAACTTTCGCGAACTCAATCTGGGTACCAACAACGTTAGCGGCTTTCAGCGTGTTCAGGTCGATTACGTCGCCTTCCACTAAAGCCAGTTCAGACAGACGAACTTCTGCCGTGATCATAGCTTTGCGAGAGGTGAAGCCGAATTTCGGCAAACGACGATATAAAGGCATCTGACCACCTTCAAAACCACGACGTACGCCACCACCAGAACGTGAGTTCTGACCTTTGTGACCACGACCAGCAGTTTTACCCAGGCCAGAACCGATACCACGACCTACACGCTTCGGCGCATGCTTGGCACCTTCAGCCGGAGACAGAGTATTTAAACGCATCTGTTACTCCTCAACTTTAACCATGTAGGAAACCAAGTTGACCATACCACGTACAGCAGGAGTATCCTCACGCTCTACAGTATGACCAATACGACGCAGACCTAAACCGATCAGAGTTGCCTTGTGTTTCGGCAAACGACCGATACTGCTTTTTGTTTGAGTTACTTTAATAGTCTTTGCCATGGTTATTTCCCTAGAATTTCTTCGACGGACTTACCACGCTTAGCAGCGACCATTTCTGGGGATTTCATATCTTCTAAAGCAGCGATAGTTGCACGAACCACGTTAATCGGGTTAGTAGAACCATATGCTTTAGCTAAAACGTTATGAACCCCTGCAACTTCTAAGACGGCGCGCATTGCACCACCGGCGATGATACCGGTACCTTCAGAAGCTGGTTGCATGAATACACGGGAACCTGTGTGAGCACCTTTAACAGGGTGCTGCAGGGTACCGTTATTCAATGCAACATTAATCATAGCGCGACGGGCTTTTTCCATCGCTTTCTGGATCGCTGCCGGAACTTCGCGTGCTTTGCCGTAGCCAAAACCAACGCGACCGTTACCATCACCAACTACTGTCAGTGCGGTAAAGCTGAAAATACGGCCACCTTTTACGGTTTTAGATACGCGGTTTACCGCGATCAGCTTTTCCTGCAGTTCGCCAGCTTGTTTTTCGATGTGAGACATCTTACACCTCTACCTTAGAACTGAAGGCCAGCTTCACGGGCAGCATCTGCCAGTGCCTGGACTCGACCATGATATTGGAAACCGGAACGGTCAAAGGATACTTTCGTGATCCCTTTTTCCAATGCGCGCTCTGCAACAGCTTTACCTACAGCTGCGGCGGCATCTTTGTTGCCGGCGTACTTCAATTGCTCATTGATAGCTTTTTCTACAGTAGAAGCTGCTACCAAAATTTCAGAACCGTTTGGTGCGATAACCTGCGCGTAAATATGGCGTGGGGTACGATGTACCACCAGGCGAGTCGCACCCAGTTCTTTGAGCTTGCGGCGTGCGCGGGTCGCACGACGGATACGAGCTGCTTTCTTATCCATAGTGTTACCTTACTTCTTCTTAGCCTCTTTGGTACGCACGACTTCGTCGGCGTAACGGACACCCTTGCCTTTATAAGGCTCAGGACGACGGTAGGCACGTAAATCTGCTGCAACCTGACCAATCACCTGCTTATCAGCGCCTTTCAGCACGATTTCAGTTTGGGTCGGACATTCAGCAGTGATGCCAGCCGGCAATTCATGGTCAACTGGATGAGAGAAGCCTAAAGCTAAATTCACCACGTTGCCTTTAACTGCGGCACGGTAACCTACACCTACCAATTGAAGCTTCTTAGTGAAGCCTTCGGTAACACCAATGACCATTGCATTAAGCAGTGCACGAGTGGTACCCGCTTGGGCCCAACCGTCTACAGCGCCTTCGCGTGGAGCGAAAGTCAGTGTATTTTCTTCTTGCTTAACTTCAACAGCACTATGGACGGTACGAGTCAGCTCGCCGTTCTTACCCTTAATCGAAATAACCTGACCGTTGAGTTTTACCTCTACGCCGGCAGGAATGACGACGGGTGCTTTTGCAACACGAGACATTCTTTCCTCCCGAATTAAGCTACGTAGCAGATAATCTCGCCACCAAGACCAGCTTGGCGAGCTGCACGATCGGTCATAACACCTTTAGAGGTAGAAATAACAGCGATACCCAAACCGGCCATAACTTTTGGCAGCTCATCTTTTTTCTTATAGATGCGCAGACCTGGACGGCTGATACGTTGAATGCTTTCTACCACTGCCTTACCCTGGAAATACTTAAGTGCTAATTCCAGAACAGGCTTGGTGTCGCCTTCGACTTTAAAATCTTCAATAAAACCTTCTTCCTTCAGAACGTTGGCAATTGCCACTTTCAGCTTGGAGGAAGGCATGGTGACCGCGACTTTGTTTGCGGATTGACCGTTACGGATACGGGTCAGCATATCCGCGATCGGATCTTGCATGCTCATCTGTCTTTACTCCCGTGATTCAATTGGTGACAATTACCAGCTAGCCTTTTTAAGGCCCGGGATTTCACCGCGCATTGCGGTTTCACGGACTTTAATACGGCTCAACCCGAACTTCCGCAAGAAACCATGCGGACGACCAGTTTGGTTGCAGCGGTTACGCTGACGGGACGGGCTGGAATCACGCGGCAGAGACTGCAGCTTCAGAACAGCATTCCAACGATCTTCGTCGGATGAGTTCACACCAGAGATAATAGCTTTTAATTCCTCGCGTTGAGCGCGGTATTTGTTAGCTAGTTTCACGCGAACGACTTCGCGTGCTTTCATTGATTGCTTAGCCATCAGTAACCCTACCTTACTTGCGGAATGGGAATTTAAAAGCAGCCAATAATGCACGGCCTTCATCATCGGATTTCGCAGTAGTGGTAATGGTAATATCCAAACCACGCACACGATCGACTTTATCGTAGTCGATTTCCGGGAAGATGATCTGCTCGCGCACACCCATGCTGTAGTTACCACGACCATCGAATGACTTAGCGGACAAGCCACGGAAGTCACGGATACGAGGTACAGCAATGGTAATCAGACGCTCAAGGAATTCCCACATGCGTTCGCCACGCAGGGTTACTTTACAGCCGATCGGATAGCCCTGACGGATTTTGAAGCCTGCAACAGATTTGCGTGCTTTGGTGATAAACGGCTTTTGGCCGGAGATTGCTGCCAAGTCAGCTGCTGCATTATCCAGCAGTTTCTTGTCAGCGATCGCTTCACCAACACCCATGTTCAGGGTGATCTTCTCGACCCGAGGGACTTGCATGACAGAGTTGTAGTCAAACTGAGACATCAGTTGTTTGACTACCTCGTCTTTGTAGTAATCATGCAGTTTCGCCATCGTATTACTCCAAATTACTTGATAGTTTCGCTATTAGATTTAAAGAAACGGACTTTTTTCCCGTCTTCAAATCTAAAGCCTACACGGTCAGCCTTACCAGTTGCCGCGTTGAACAGCGCAATGTTGGAAACTTGAATTGCAGCTTCTTTTTCAACAATGCCACCTGGTTGGTTCAGGGCCGGAACCGGCTTCTGATGTTTTTTAACCAGGTTGATACCTTCAACAATGACCTTACTAGCAGACAGGACATTCTTTACTTTACCGCGCTTACCTTTGTCTTTCCCGGTTAGCACGATAACTTCGTCATCACGACGGATTTTCGCTGCCATGGTTCGCTCCTTAGAGTACTTCTGGTGCCAGAGAGATAATTTTCATGAACTTCTCATTACGCAGTTCACGAGTTACCGGCCCAAAAATACGCGTGCCGATTGGCTGCTCGCTGTTATTATTTAAAATAACACAAGCGTTGCCATCGAAGCGAATGACAGAACCGTCCGGGCGACGTACACCCTTCTTGGTGCGCACCACTACCGCCTTCAGAACATCGCCTTTCTTCACCTTGCCACGAGGAATTGCTTCCTTGATGGTGATCTTGATGATGTCGCCGATGCCTGCGTAGCGACGGTGCGAGCCACCTAGAACCTTGATACACATTACGCGACGTGCACCGGAGTTGTCGGCCACGTTCAGCATAGTCTGTTCTTGGATCATGTTAGTGCTCCGCTAATGTCAACTACTACTTTAGGACCCAGAATAGGTCGTTTAAAAGCCCCATGAATGAGGGCGCAGCATTATAACACCGCTTCCAAATTATGGGTAGAAAAAATAAACGGCCCACTTTCTGAGCCGTTTATTATGTTCGAGTTGGCTACTCTATTACAGAATCGCTTTCTCTACAACGCGAACAAGTGTCCAAGACTTAGTCTTTGACAATGGACGGCATTCGCGGATTTCTACCACGTCACCGATTCCACATTCATTGTTCTCGTCATGTACATGCAATTTCGTCGTACGACGGATGAATTTCCCATAAATTGGGTGCTTCACCACACGTTCGATAGCAACAACCATGGATTTCTCCATTTTGTCACTAACTACGCGACCTTGCAGAGTACGGATTTGGTCAGTCATTACGCACCCGCCTTTTCAGTCAGTAAAGTCTTAACACGTGCGATATTACGACGCACTTGTTTCGACAGGTGAGTTTGTTGCAGCTGGCCACTAGCCGCCTGCATGCGCAAATTAAATTGCTCACGCAGCAGGTTGAGCAGCTCAGTGTTCAGCTCTTCAACGCTTTTTTCACGCAGCTCTTGTGCTTTCATTACATCACCGTCTTAGTTACAAAGGTGGTTCCTACAGGCAGTTTCGCTGCAGCGAGCTTAAATGCTTCGCGAGCAGTTTCTTCCGGCACACCAGCCATTTCAAATAAAACTTTTCCTGGCTGGATCAGGGCAACCCAATACTCTACGTTACCCTTACCTTTACCCATACGCACTTCGAGCGGCTTCTCGGTGATCGGTTTGTCCGGGAATACACGGATCCAGACCTTACCTTGACGCTTAATTGCACGTGTCATCGCACGACGGGCTGCTTCGATTTGACGAGCCGTCAGGCGGCAACGGCCACAAGCTTTCAGGCCGAACTCACCGAAGCTAACATCCGTACCTTGCGCAAGGCCACGGTTACGGCCTTTGTGCATCTTACGGAATTTTGTACGCTTTGGTTGTAACATCAGCGATTCTCCTTACTTGCGGCCTTTACGCTGCTGCTTTTTAGGTTGAGCAGCCGGTTCCGGTTGTTCAACAGCAGCCATACCACCCAAGATCTCACCTTTGAAGATCCATACCTTAACGCCGATTACACCATAAGTGGTGTGCGCTTCAGATGTGTTGTAATCGATATCCGCACGCAGTGTATGCAACGGAACACGACCTTCACGGTACCATTCGGTACGCGCGATTTCAGCACCGCCAAGACGGCCGCTTACTTCAACTTTGATACCTTTAGCGCCAAGACGCATTGCGTTCTGTACAGCACGCTTCATAGCACGACGGAACATAACACGACGTTCCAGCTGTGAAGTGATGCTATCAGCAACCAATTTTGCGTCCAGTTCCGGTTTACGGACTTCGGCGATGTTAATCTGTGCAGGAACGCCAGCGATATCCGCTACGACCTTACGCAGTTTTTCGACATCTTCACCTTTCTTGCCGATAACGATGCCAGGACGAGCGGTGTGAATAGTCACACGGATGCTCTTCGCTGGACGCTCGATAACGATGCGAGAAACGGAAGCTTTCGCTAATTCCTTAGTCAGGAATTGGCGAACTTTAAAGTCGCTGTCCAGGTTGTCAGCGAATTCTTTGGTATTTGCGTACCAGGTAGAGTTCCAAGCTTTGACAATACCTAGTCGAATACCATTAGGATGTACTTTCTGACCCATTGCTAGTCTCCAGAGTCTCAGCGATCGGACACAACCACAGTAATGTGGCTGGTGCGCTTCAGGATGCGATCTGCACGACCTTTTGCACGCGGCATAATGCGCTTCATGCTAGGGCCTTCGTCTACGAAAATCTTCGTGACTTTCAGATCATCGATGTCAGCGCCATCGTTGTGTTCTGCGTTAGCAATGGCAGACTCTAGTACCTTCTTAACCAAACCAGCAGCTTTCTTGTTGGTATAGGCCAGAGTTTCCAGAGCTTGCGACACTTTCTTACCGCGAATCAGGTCCGCTACCAAGCGAACCTTCTGAGCAGAAGAACGAGCGTGGCGATGTTTAGCGATAGTTTCCATCTCTTCCTCCTACCTTAGCGCTTTTTAGCCTTTTTATCGGCCGCATGGCCGCGATAAGTACGGGTCGGCGCGAATTCGCCCAGTTTGTGACCGACCATTTCATCGGAAACAAAAACGGGAACGTGCTGACGACCATTATGGACAGCGATGGTCAAACCGATCATATTTGGAAAGACCGTTGAACGACGGGACCAAGTCCGAATTGGCTTCTTGTCTCCGCTTTCCACCGCTTTCTCTACCTTCTTCAGCAAGTGCAGGTCAATGAAGGGACCTTTCTTGAGAGAACGTGGCATGGCTTATCCTCTAATTATTTTTTACTACGGCGACGTACGATGAACTTATCAGTACGCTTGTTGCTACGGGTCTTCTTACCTTTGGTTTGAACGCCCCACGGGGTTACCGGGTGCTTACCAAAGTTACGACCTTCACCACCACCGTGTGGGTGATCTACCGGGTTCATCGCCGTACCGCGAACGGTAGGACGAATACCACGCCAACGACTAGCACCTGCTTTACCCAGGACACGCAGCATGTGTTCAGCGTTACCGACTTCACCTAAGGTGGCGCGGCAATCAGCTAGAACTTTGCGCATTTCGCCGGAGCGCAGACGCAGAGTAACGTAGGAACCGTCACGAGCAACGATCTGAACGTATGCACCAGCAGAACGAGCCAATTGGCCGCCTTTACCTGGTTTCATTTCTACGTTATGAACCGTTGAACCAACTGGGATGTTACGCATAGGCAGGGTGTTACCTGCTTTAATTGCAGCATCAACGCCAGATTGAATCTGGTCACCAGCTTTCAGGCCTTTCGGCGCCAGGATGTAACGGCGTTCGCCGTCTTTGTACAGAACCAACGCGATATTCGCGGAACGGTTCGGATCGTACTCCAGACGCTCTACCACAGCAGGGATACCATCTTTGTTGCGTTTGAAGTCAACCAGACGATAATGTTGCTTGTGGCCACCACCGATATGACGGGTAGTGATACGGCCATTGTTGTTACGGCCACCGCTTTTGCTTAATTTCTCAAGCAACGGGGCATAAGGCTTACCCTTGTGCAGCTCAGGGTTAACCACTTTAACAACGTGGCGACGACCCGGAGACGTAGGTTTACATTTAACAATTGCCATTGTTTACTCCTCCGACTTACTCTGCGCCGCCGATGAAGTCCAGATTCTGGCCTTCTTTCAGGGTGACGTAAGCTTTTTTCCAGTCGCTACGACGACCAACACGCTGACCGTGACGCTTACTCTTGCCTTTAACCAGCAAGGTGTTAACGTCTTCGACTTCGACTTCAAACAGTTTCTGCACTGCAGCTTTAATTTCTGCTTTGGTCGCGTCTTTGGCAACTTTGAGAACGATGGTGTTATTCTTTTCCATCGCAGCGGACGCTTTTTCAGATACATGCGGCGCGCGCAGTACTTTCAGCAGACGTTCTTCACGAATCATGCCAGCATCTCCTCAACTTGCTTCACAGCATCAGCAGTCATAACCACTTTGTCGAAGGCGATCAGGCTAACTGGGTCAATACCGGCTACATCACGGACATCAACCTTATACAGGTTGCGAGCTGCCAAGAACAAGTTCTCGTCCAGTTCACCAGTGATGATCAGTACATCTTCCAGAGCCATATCTTTCAGTTTCTGTGCCAGCAACTTAGTTTTAGGTGCTTCAACAGAGAACTTTTCGACAATGATCAGACGATCTTGACGTACCAATTCGGACAGAATGCTTTTCAGCGCGCCGCGGTACATCTTTTTATTTACTTTCTGACTGTGGTCCTGAGGCTTCGCAGCAAAGGTCACACCACCTGAACGCCAGATTGGGCTCTTTACAGAACCTGCACGCGCACGGCCGGTACCTTTCTGGCGCCACGGTTTTTTACCAGAACCAGTTACTTCGGCGCGGGTCTTCTGAGCACGAGTACCTTGACGGGCACCTGCTGCATAAGCAACAACAACCTGATGTACCAGCGCTTCGTTGAAATCACGACCGAAGGTAGTTTCGGAAACAGTCAGCGCGCTTTGCGCGTCTTTCACTATTAATTCCATTGCTATCCCCTTACGCCTTCACAGCTGGTTTAACGATCAGGTTGCCACCGGTTGCGCCCGGTACAGCACCCTTAACCAGCAGCAGGTTGCGCTCAGCGTCAACACGTACTACGTCCAGGCTTTGAACGGTTACACGCTCGTCACCCAGGTGGCCTGCCATTTTCTTGCCTTTAAACACTTTGCCCGGAGTCTGGTTTTGACCGATAGAACCCGGAACACGGTGAGACAAGGAGTTACCATGGGTAGCATCTTGGGTACGGAAGTTCCAGCGCTTAACAGTACCGGCAAAACCTTTACCTTTAGACGTACCTGTAACGTCAACTTTCTTAACGTCTGCGAAAATCTCGACGCTAATTTCTTGGCCAGCAGTGAACTCTTGACCTTCTGGAAGGCGGAATTCCCACAGACCACGGCCAGCTTCTACGCCAGCTTTAGCGAAATGACCCGCTTCTGGTTTAGTAACGCGGTTAGCTTTTTTAGCACCGGTAGTTACTTGCACAGCACGGTATCCGTCGTTCTCCAGGCTTTTGACCTGAGTTACGCGGTTCGCTTCAATTTCGATAACAGTTACTGGGATTGAAACGCCATCTTCTGTGAAGATACGAGTCATGCCCACTTTCTTACCGACTAAACCAATCATTGTTTCAACCTCTCAATCGCTCAATGACCTGATTAACCCAGGCTGATCTGCACGTCTACACCGGCAGCCAGATCCAGACGCATCAGAGCATCAACGGTTTTCTCGGTTGGCTCAACGATGTCAACCAGACGCTTGTGAGTGCGAATCTCGTACTGATCGCGCGCATCTTTATTGACGTGCGGAGAGATCAGAACGGTAAAGCGCTCTTTGCGAGTTGGCAGCGGGATCGGACCACGAACCTGCGCACCAGTGCGCTTGGCAGTCTCGACGATTTCCGCAGTTGATTGATCGATCAAACGATGATCAAACGCTTTCAGGCGGATACGGATTCTTTGGTTCTGCATGAGACCAGAGCTCCAATTATTTATAAACGTAAATGATTACTCCTCGCACCCATTTCGATTGATGGGGGAGTGTAATCGTTCAACATATAACCCCCATATCGGGAGTATTGTTCGGTTCTAGCACTAGGCTGTAACCGACAGATTAGTTTCAATCTGACCTATCAAGATTAGGTAGGCCCGCGCATTATACGTAAATACCAGCAGGAAGCAAGCCAGTGTTGAAAATCTATGCGAAAACTTACCAGATAATTTAATTAGGGGGAAATATGGCTATGTTTGAAGGTTTGCAGATAAGAAAGAGTGAGGCCGATACGGCTCCCACTCTTTTAACTCAATATATTGTGGCAGGTAAGCGAGCGACAGCACGCCAGGTGAAGGAGTTAATCTTTTGCCAATTGAGCCTGTGAGTAATTCTGTATTCCCAGACGTTCGATAAGGCTAAGTTCTGTTTCAAGCCAATCTATGTGGCCCTCTTCTTCAGACAGAATTTCCTTTAACAGGTCTCGGCTGACGTAGTCATGTATTGAGTCCGCATAAGCAATGCCTTCACGCAGATCCTTTGCTCCTGCCAACTCAAGGGCTAAATCGGATTTAAGTATTTCCTCAACATCTTCACCAATGTTCAACTTACCCAAATCCTGTAAGTTAGGAATGCCTTCGAGGAATAAGATGCGCTCGATGTATTTATCCGCATGCTTCATTTCGTCAATGGATTCGTGATACTCCTTATCATTAAGGCGCATCAATCCCCAGTTTTTAAACATTCGGGCGTGGAGAAAATATTGGTTAATAGCAACTAACTCGTTTCCGAGCAGTTTGTTGAGATGTGCAATTATCTTTTTATCGCCTTTCATAGATAAACCCTCCGCTTCCAGTACTAAAAGTGTAGTACCAGATGGCAAAGTATGGAGGAAAACTTCTCCCGGCTAACTATTAGGCAACATCATTCATTTCTGGAATGTTCGCGCGTTCCTCGATCAATATTTCTCGCGCCTGTCGAATGCATTTTCCACAGTCGGTACCAATCGGTACTAATTGACGCAGTTGCTGAATGGTATGTGGGTGGTGCTGGCGGACAGCTTTACGGATAACTTTGTCAGATACCGCATTACACAGGCAAACATACATAAAATGACTCACTTCTTAACCAGTATCTACAGTGTAAATAAGAATGCGAGTTATTTCAATTAAGATTATTTTCTACGGGCAATAAAAAGGGCGCCGAAGCGCCCTCTACTTGATCAATAAAATAATTAATCAATAAAACAATTAAGCGATAACTTTAGCAACAACACCAGCGCCTACAGTACGGCCGCCTTCACGGATTGCGAAACGCAGACCGTCGTCCATTGCGATTGGGTGAATCAGAGTAACAACCATGTTGATGTTGTCACCTGGCATCACCATTTCAACGCCTTCTGGCAGTTCGATGGTACCGGTTACGTCAGTTGTACGGAAGTAGAACTGAGGACGGTAGCCTTTGAAGAACGGAGTATGACGGCCGCCTTCATCTTTGCTCAGAATATAAACTTCTGATTCAAAGGTAGTATGTGGCTTGATAGAACCTGGTTTAGCAAGAACTTGACCACGTTCGATATCTTCACGTTTGATACCACGCAGCAGAACACCAACGTTCTCACCAGCACGGCCTTCGTCCAGCAATTTGCGGAACATTTCAACGCCAGTACAAGTAGATTTAACAGTATCTTTGATACCAACGATTTCTACTTCTTCACCAACTTTAACGATACCGCGCTCTACACGACCAGTTACAACAGTACCACGGCCTGAGATAGAGAATACGTCTTCGATTGGCAGCAGGAATGGCTTATCAACCGCACGTTCTGGTTCTGGGATGTAAGTATCCAGGTAGCCAGCCAGTTCGATGATTTTATCTTCCCACTCTTTAACGCCTTCCAGCGCTTTCAGAGCTGAACCTTTAACTACTGGGATGTCATCGCCTGGGAAATCGTAAGCAGAAAGAAGTTCACGAACTTCCATTTCTACCAGTTCCAGCAGCTCTTCATCGTCAACCATGTCGCATTTGTTCATGAATACGATCATGTAAGGAACGCCAACCTGACGACCCAACAGGATGTGCTCACGAGTCTGTGGCATTGGGCCATCAGTTGCAGCAACAACCAGGATAGCGCCGTCCATCTGAGCAGCACCGGTGATCATGTTTTTAACGTAGTCGGCGTGCCCTGGGCAGTCAACGTGCGCATAGTGACGTGACGGGGTGTCATATTCAACGTGAGAAGTGTTGATGGTGATACCACGTGCTTTTTCTTCTGGTGCGTTATCGATCTGATCGAAAGCACGAGCGCTACCGCCGTAGGTTTTAGCCAGAACGGTGGTGATTGCTGCAGTCAGGGTAGTTTTACCATGGTCAACGTGGCCGATAGTACCGACGTTTACATGGGGTTTGGTACGTTCAAATTTTTCTTTAGACACGACTATATTCCTTACTCTTGTGCTCTCCCACTTATGAGAGAGCACTGGATCAATGTTTTAAACCCGAAAGCTTATTTGCCACGGGCTTCGATAACGGCTTTAGCGACGTTACTAGGTGCTTCAGCATACTCCAGGAATTCCATGGAGTAAGAAGCACGGCCCTGAGTCTGAGAACGCAGGTCAGTAGCATAACCGAACATTTCAGACAACGGAACCTTGACGCGAACGGTTTTACCGGTAGCAGTATCTTCCATACCTTCGATGATACCACGACGACGGTTAAGGTCGCCCATTACGTCACCCATGTAATCTTCAGGGGTTTCGACTTCAACCTTCATGATTGGCTCAAGCAGAACTGGTTTAGCTCGTTTGAACCCTTCTTTAAAGGCGATAGAACCGGCTAATTTAAACGCCAATTCTGAGGAGTCAACGTCATGGTAAGAACCGTAGTGCAGACGGATTTTAACGTCAACAACCGGGTAACCAGCCAAAGGACCGGCTTTCAGTTGTTCCTGGATACCTTTATCAACAGCAGGGATGAACTCTTTAGGAATAGAACCACCAACGATTTCGTTGACGAATTCATAACCAGCGCCACCCGGTGGTAACGGAGACATGTCGATAACAACATGACCGTACTGACCACGACCGCCTGATTGCTTAGCGTGCTTACCTTCCACGTCCTTAACGGTATCGCGGATAGTTTCACGGTATGCAACCTGAGGTTTACCGACGTTTGCTTCCACGTTAAATTCGCGGCGCATACGGTCAACCAGGATATCCAAGTGCAGCTCACCCATACCAGCGATGATAGTCTGACCAGATTCTTCGTCAGTCCAAACGCGGAATGATGGATCTTCTTTTGCCAGACGACCCAGAGCCATACCCATTTTTTCTTGGTCGGCTTTGGTTTTTGGTTCAACGGCAACAGAGATTACTGGCTCTGGGAACTCCATACGTTCCAAGATGATCGGATTAGCTGGGTCACACAAGGTGTCACCAGTTGTCACGTCTTTCAGACCAATCGCTGCTGCGATGTCGCCAGCACGAACTTCTTTGATCTCTTCACGTTTGTTGGCGTGCATCTGTACGATACGGCCCAGACGCTCACGCTGTGAACGCACTGAGTTCAACACGGTGTCACCGGAGTTAACAACGCCAGAGTACACACGGAAGAACGTCAAGTTACCCACAAACGGGTCGGTTGCAATTTTGAACGCCAGTGCAGAGAACGGCTCTTTGTCGTCTGAGTGACGAACTGCCGGAGTATCTTTACCATCGTCCAAAATACCGTTGATTGCTTCAACGTCAGTTGGTGCTGGCAGATAGTCGATAACTGCATCCAGCATTGCCTGTACGCCTTTGTTCTTAAACGCAGAACCACAGGTAACCAAGATGATTTCATTGCGCAGAACGCGTTGACGCAGAGCTTTCTTGATTTCTTCTTCGGTCAGCTCTTCGCCGCCCAAGTATTTGTCCATCAGCTCTTCAGATGCTTCTGCAGCAGATTCGACCAGATTCTGGTGCCATTCAGCAGCCAGTTCAGCCATATCAGCAGGGATATCTTCGTACTCGAAAGTTACGCCCTGATCAGCTTCGTTCCAGTTGATCGCTTTCATTTTCACCAGGTCGATAATACCGGTGAATTTCTCTTCCGCGCCGATTGCCAGTTGCAATGGAACTGGATTCGCGCCCAGACGAGATTTAATCTGACCAACAACTTTCAGGAAGTTAGCACCCATGCGGTCCATTTTGTTAACGAACGCAATGCGTGGAACTTTATATTTGTTAGCCTGACGCCATACGGTCTCAGACTGTGGCTGAACACCACCAACTGCACAGTAAACCATTACCGCACCGTCAAGAACACGCATGGAACGTTCTACTTCGATGGTGAAGTCAACGTGCCCAGGGGTGTCAATGATGTTGACGTGATGTGGTTCGTACTGTTTAGCCATACCAGACCAGAAGCAGGTAGTAGCCGCAGAAGTAATGGTAATACCACGCTCCTGCTCCTGTTCCATCCAGTCCATGGTGGCTGCGCCGTCATGAACTTCACCGATTTTATGGTTTACACCGGTGTAAAACAGGATACGTTCGGTAGTGGTTGTCTTACCGGCGTCGATGTGAGCGCTGATACCGATATTACGATAGCGCTCAATGGGTGTTTTACGAGCCATTTGATTCCTCTATTCCTAGGACGTTCATTCGGTTAACACATGCGGGCTAACTATTAAAGCGCCCGCATGGTTAGCATAACTACTGCGTGGTGATTACCAGCGGTAGTGTGCGAACGCCTTGTTAGCTTCGGCCATACGGTGAACGTCTTCACGTTTCTTAACAGCAGAACCTTTGTTCTCTGCTGCGTCAGACAGTTCATTCGCCAAGCGCAAAGCCATGGATTTATCACCGCGTTTACGAGCAGCATCAACGATCCAACGCATTGCCAAGGCATTACGACGAACCGGACGAACTTCAACTGGTACCTGATAAGTAGAACCACCAACGCGGCGAGACTTAACTTCGACAGTCGGGCGCACGTTGTCCAGAGCTACTTCGAAAGCTTCCAGAAAATCTTTACCTGAACGCTGAGCCAGGGTCTCCAGCGCGGTATAGACGATTGCTTCTGCAGTAGATTTTTTACCATCTACCATCAGGATATTTACAAATTTAGCCAGCAATTCAGATCCGAACTTAGGATCCGGTAAAATTTTACGCTGGCCAATTACACGACGACGTGGCATGGAAATACTCCGTTGTTAATTCAGGGTTGTCCAAAACTCTAAGAGTTTATTTTGACATTAATGTGAAAATGTTTGGCCTTACTTAACGGAGAACCATTAAGCCTTTGGCTTCTTCACGCCGTACTTAGAACGTGATTGCTTACGGTCTTTAACACCTGAGCAGTCAAGCGCGCCGCGAACGGTGTGGTAACGCACACCTGGCAAGTCTTTAACACGACCGCCACGGATCAGGATCACGGAGTGTTCCTGAAGGTTATGACCTTCACCGCCGATGTAGGAGGTGACTTCAAAACCGTTAGTTAAACGCACACGGCAAACTTTACGCAGTGCGGAGTTAGGTTTTTTCGGAGTGGTTGTATATACGCGGGTACATACACCACGTTTCTGCGGGCATGCTTCCAGCGCAGGAACGTTGCTTTTAGCAACCTTCATGCTGCGTGGCTTGCGAACCAGCTGGTTAATCGTTGCCATTATTAAAAAAGCTCCTGGTTTTTTGCTTCGTAAACACGTGATAAATCCCCCTCGTTTGCACTACTGGCAGAGAACGAGGACGCAGAATTTTATGGCTGACTATCTAAGGTGTCAAGAAATATACAGCATTGACTGCATTACCATGCCAGTTGTTGCTGATGTTTTAGGGTCAAATCCACGAAGTGAGTATAGCCGATTAGCATCGCGCTGTCTGAAATTTGACCACATAAACCGCGCGCAATAACATCATCTTCCAATACAAATAGCGAAGCCGGGTTATTTAACAATAAGTTAAGACTTTCACTGTTTTTCAAAACTGCCATTACGCCATCTTGCAGAAATAGAATCGCATCTTCAGATGTGACCAATCTCAGCAATGCAGATAAATCGCAGTGATAAGGGGAATGACTGACGGTAAACAGCATTATGGCTACCCAAACCTCATTAAAAAGTCAGCACAACATCATAATTTGCCAATTGGCGACGCAAATTTACCGGAGATAATACCTCGACATCAAGTATCCAATCCGTCACTTCACTCAATCCGCGCTGCTGTAATGAGTCTTCACAAATATAAAAATTCTCGACATCGTACAGCGGTAAGACACCGAAAGTAGCAATATAGTTTCTGGCGAGAATTTTTTCTGGCTGCTGCTGTGGAAGTAATTGCAATACACCATCGGAAAGGAAGAATACGCCCAGATTTTCACTCAGTGCAGATGTTGCCAGCAAAGCATCCAGCCCCTCACGCCCAGCTGAATTACCATGCGGGCCTTGGGTGAAAACAAAAGCGACACATTTCATTGCCATTAAAATTGCACCATACGGTCACAGGTTAATGCTGCTTCTGCCAACGCACCCAACCCACTCAAAGTAAAACCGGGTTGCAGATTTGCCGCCGCCAAGTTGAGTTGCTCAGCTTCATGTTGGTCAGTAACACCACGGCGCAATGCCGCCGCCACACACACATTTAAGGTAACAGTATGCTCGTTCGCTAATTGTTGCCATGCGCGAACCAAGTCAAATTCATCATTGGCAGGGGCGGTTAATTGGTTAGCATTCAAAACGCCTTCGCGATAGAAAAAAACACTAACCAAATGGTGGCCTGAGTTTATCAGCGCTTGTGCAAACTGATAGGCACTGCTGGCCTGCTGGGTGCCATAGGCTGGCCCCGTGACCATCAGGCAGTATTTCACGCCCGACATTAACGCTCATGCCCCACAAGATCACCGCTTTTGAATTGGCGAATGTAGAGATAAACCGTGTGCTTAGAAATATTTAGTCGTTCAGCAACCTGGTTGATGGCGTCTTTGATATCAAAAATACCTTTTTCGTAAAGATTGAGCACCACCTGACGGTTTTTCGCATTGTTTGAAACATTGCGATCGGCATTCACTTCCTCGATGGTGAACTCCAGTGTCTGAGCCACGAGGTCATCAACCGATGAGGCAAAGTTGACTGAGGAAGGAACTTCTTGTGTTTCCGGCGGCATAAACGTCTGAATGATTTGCGAGAAAGGCACATCCAGATTCATGTTGATGCATAGCAGCCCTATAACACGCTGGTCGCGGTTTCGGATTGCGATAGTAACAGACTTCATCAACACACCACTTTTAGCGCGCGTGAAATAAGCTCTTGAAACACTGCTGTCGGCACCGGCCATATCATGCAGCATCCGCAGCGCAAGGTCAGTTATAGGAGAACCAATCTGCCGGCCGGTGTGTTCGCCATTCGCAATTCTTACCGCTGAGCTTTTCAGGTCTTCCAGTGAATGCAGGACAATTTCACAGTGGCTACCAATAAGCATCGCCAAACCATCAACGATAGCTTCGTATGATTTGAGTATTTCATGGTCCGTCTGACTGAACGGACGTTCATCCAGTAAATCCAGTTCACTGGTTTCGCTACTGAGAAGCGAATTAGACATCGAAGACACCATCCTCTACGTAAAGCCTGTCTCAATACCGTTGGCAGACTCATAACTCAATATCCTGAATTTTAAGTCTAGCAAATATGCCGAGATAAAATCCTTGCGTTCGCGCGTGATCTTGACGTTAAGCCCACAAGCCATAAATCGTCAAGTTATCAACGAGCAGAAGTGCAAATTGATATACCGAAAAAAAAACCGCCACGACAATTATCGCGGCGGTCATCAGTATAACCAGTACTCAGCTACGACAGCGAATAAGCTAAATTACTTCTTAGCTTTTGCGTCCGCAGCAGCTGGCTGTTCTTCTTGGGCATCAGCTTTAGGTGCCGCTTTAACATCCAACAGCTCTACATCAAATACCAGAGTAGAGTTAGCAGGGATGCCTGGGACGCCAGTTTTGCCATAAGCTAGTTCTGGTGGGATAACCAGAGTGATCTTGCCGCCTTTCTTGATTTGCTTCAGGCCTTCGGTCCAGCCTGGGATAACGCCATCAAGACGGAAAGACAGTGGCTCACCGCGTTTGTAGGAGTTATCAAACTCAGTACCATCAGTCAGTGTCCCTTTGTAGTTAACTACCACGGTATCACTGTCTTTTGGTGCATCACCGGTACCGGCTTTCTCTACTTTGTACAGCAGACCAGATGCCGTTTTCTTCACATCTTTTTCTTTAGCGAAAGTTTCGCGGTACTTAGCGCCTTTATCGGCGTTTTCTTTAGCATCCTGCTCCATTTTGGCTTGAGCAGAAGCTTTTACGCGCGCTTCAAAACCTTGTAAGGTTTTTTCGATTTCTTCGTCGGTCAGTTTGCTTTTGCTGGCAAACGCGTCCTGAACACCGGCGATCAACTGGTCTTTATCCAGTTTAATACCTAGTTTCTCTTGCTCTTTCAGGGAGTTATCCATATAACGCCCTAATGATGCACCTAATGCATATGCAGATTGCTGGTCATCATTCTTAAATGCGCTGTTTGTCGTTGCAGCCGCATCAGCAGCTTTAGCTGTTTCAGCAGCGAAAGCCGCAGAGGTATTCAGGGTCAGCGCCATGGTGGTAGCCAGTAGCGTTACTTTAAACAGTGATTTCATCCATTTCTCCATTGGCTTAAGGACACTTACCCCAAGCAACGATTATAAGAGTAACTTGTACTATAACTGTCTGTGCGAACACAAAACAATCTCTATGCTGATGCTATTAAGTGATATTAAGACTTTTTTTACTACAAGAAGTTTCGTTTTATCGATATCTTGACCCTTGCGGGGTAATCATGGAGTTTTACAGGTAGAATCAACCCTCCCTACCTTTTCCATGTTATCACCAGATGGGAAGTGACCAAAGGGTATGGTTTGCAGTCATGAGAGGAAATTAAGATGGAACAATCCCTGTTTGAACAACGGCTGGAAATGCTGGAAAGCCGTCTGGCATTTCAGGAAGTGACAATTGAGGAACTCAATTTGATCGTGACGGAGCATCAGATGGAAATGACCAAACTGCGGGAGCATCTACGTTTATTGACCGATAAACTACGAGAATCTCAGTCATCCATGATGGCTTCGCCAGCAGAAGAGCCGCCGCCGCCCCACTATTAAGCAAAAAGCCAGCCGCGAGGCTGGCTTTTGACTGACCATGTCAAATTTTAGTAACAGGTCAGATTTTAGTGACAGCCACAGCCGCCTTTACCACAACCACCTTTGCCATGTTCATGACCGTGGTCACTTTCATCATGGCCGTGGCCGCCGCAGCAACCGTCACCATGTTCATGGTGATGATCATGTTCACCATGTACGTGACCATGTTGCAGCTCTTCTTCTGTTGCTTCACGGATAGCAACCACTTCAACGTGGAAGTTTAAATCCTGACCCGCCAGCATGTGGTTACCATCAACCACAACATGCTCATCTTCAACAGCAGTGATTTCGACCGGTACTGGACCTTGATCGGTATCAGCAAGAAAACGCATGCCAACTTCCAACTCATCAACGCCCATAAAGACGTCTTTTGGTACGCGCTGCACCAGATTTTCATCATAGCTGCCGTAACCTTCGTCAGCATTCACACGCACATCAAAGCTGTCGCCAGCTTCGTGGCCTTCGAGCGCTTTTTCCAAACCAGCGATCAGGGAACCGTGTCCGTGCAGGTAGTCCAACGGCGCGCTCACCGGAGACTCATCAACTAAAACACCGTCTTCTGTACGTACCTGGTAAGCCAGGCTGACCACCAAGTCTTTTGCTACTTTCATGATATCTCCTACCCTTGGAACAAAAATTGGCACAGATTGTAGCGGAAATCTGCACCGCTGTACTCACCAGCATAAAAAATCGCGAAGGATAACGCTACTCCGGATGGAAAATACCGATCACTTGTTCATGTGGCCGGACATGTTTCTTAACCTGCTCATCCGTTTGACGTTGATGGTGACCGCACTTAACACACTCCACCACTTCAACCTGATCTTCACGCCACAAAGCCAATGTATCCAATGCCTTACACTGTGGACAAACAGCACCGGCAATGAATCTTTTACGGGTTTTTGTTTTATTAAGATCGTTTGTCATCATTTTCTCCGGCATTATTCGTATTCATCCCAGCCATCTAACTGCCGACTTTCATGCAGCATTTCTCGTTGGAAAATATCTTCCAGTTCACGGCGGGCTTCTTTAACTCTGGAAATTTGCGCCACATCGCCATGATGCTGCGGCACCAGTTCACGCAACATTCGCATATCAAGCCGCCGAAAATGTTGCTGCGCGCGATAGGCCTGATGGGGGTGCATGCCTAATCCCAGCAATGTTTTCCGCCCCAGTTCCAGCGCACTGGAGAAGGTTTCGCGCGTAAAGTCTTTGACACCATTTTGCAGCAGTTCATGAGCTTCAACACGCCCTCTGGCTCGGGCCAGAATGTGCAGGTTCGGGAAATGCTGCTGGCACAAATGTACGAGCGTCATGGTGTCTTCCGGCTCATTACAGGTAATAACGATAGCTTTGGCCTTTTCTGCTCCGGCCGCGCGTAGCAGTTCCAGCTCAGTAGCATCACCATAGTAAACTTTATAGCCGTATTTGCGCATCACACTGACCGCACTGACATCGCGCTCCAACACGGTAATGCGCATTTTGTTCGCCATCAGTAAGCGGCCAATCACCTGACCAAAGCGCCCAAAGCCCACAATAATCACCTGTGGATCATTGTCTTCAACAAAGGGTTTCTCGTCGCTCTCCTCTTGCGCGTTGTAACGACGCACCAAAATACGGTCGATACCCTGCATCAATAACGGCGTGGTCATCATTGACAGAGTGACCACCACCAGCAACAACGCCAGTTGTTCGGCATTTAAAACGTGTTGAGAGAATGCCGCAGAGAATAAGACGAAAGCGAATTCACCGCCCTGACTCAGCACACCAGCAAATTGCAGGCGTACCGAACGGCGCAAACCAAATGTTCGCGCCAGGCCATACAGCACCGTACCTTTGATAAAGACCAGCGCCAGAACGCCTAACAGGACATCGAGCAGATGAGTAAACAGAACACCAAGGTTCAAGGCCATCCCGACTGAGATGAAAAATAGCCCGAGCAGCAAGCCCTTAAAGGGTTCGATAGCGATTTCCAGTTCATGCTGGAATTCACTTTCCGCCAATAAGATACCCGCGATAAATGTCCCCAACGCCATAGACAAGCCCAAAGCATCCATAAACAGTGCCGAACCTAACACCACCAGCAAAGCCGCAGCGGTGAAAACCTCGCGCACGCCTGAGGCCACAATGTAGCGAAACAACGGGCGCAGCAAATATCGGCCACCAATCAACATACCGGCAAAAGCCGCAACTTTAATACCAATCTTGACCCAATCATTAGCAGCACCACCGCCACCAGCCAAAATAGGAATCAGTGCCAAAGCCGGGATAACCGCCATATCCTGGAATAGTAAGACCGAGAAACCGAGCTGACCGCCTTCATTGCGGTTCATCCCTTTTTCGCGCATCAGCTGTAATGCCATTGCCGTTGACGACATGGCCAAACCGATACCACCAATCACTGCGGCTTGCCAGGCAAATTGGGTGAAATAGAGCAATGTCCCTAATACTGTAGCGGTTATTACCACCTGACCTGCACCGACACCAAAAATAGAGCGCCGCAACTGCCAAAGCTTGGCTGGGTTCAATTCCAAGCCAATGATAAACATCAGGAAGACAACACCTAGTTCGGAGAAGTGGAGGATTTCGTCGACATCACGAATAAACCCCAATCCCCACGGGCCGATGGCGATACCGGCTATCAGGTAACCCAATACCGCACCGATCCCCAGGCGCTGCGCAATAGGAACCGCCACCACAGCGGCAAATAGAAATAATAAAATCGCGGTCAGTAGCGCCGAGCCTTCCATATTTAGTGCCCTCCTGTAGCTAGCGGTGACTGCAACCACTGCGCATAAGCTTGTGCATGGCTGGCCAGAACTTCCGGCTTTTGTCGCCGCGCCCAGTAAATAATCATCGGACTCATCCAATGCATATGACACATAGCTGCGGTCAATTCAAAAGGCCGCAAAATATCTTCCATTGGATAGCGGTTATACCCCCCCGCCCGATAAGCGCCCTCCGGCTCGCCAGTGGTAATCACTGAACGCCAGTATTTACCGGTCAGTGCATGCCCCCCCACCCCATTGGCAAAGCCACGCGCCAGCACGCGATCCAACCATTCTTTCAGCAAAGCCGGGCAACTGTAGGTATAGAGAGGATGTTGAAAGACGATAATTTGATGTTCACGCAGCAACTGCTGCTCATAGTGAATATCAATAAAAAAATCTGGATAATGTGCATATAGGTCGTGCACAGTGACATGTTCTAATTGCTGCACCGGTTGCAGCAAAACCCGATTAGCCACCGAGTCTTGTGACTCAGGATGGGCATACAACAGCAAAACCTTCGGTGGCTGCGACATCATTCCCCTCCAAAGCGTCGTCAGGGTCCGGTTTTTCCGTTACCATGCTTCGCAAAGACCAAAAAAGACTAAGATTTATACCCACAGTCATTGGTGTTGTCAGTTGGCAACCTCAAGAACTCTGGGAGATAAATACCCTAAATAATTCGAGTGGCAGGAAGGCGGCAAGCGAGAAAATCCCGATGAGCTTACTGTGTTGTAAGTGATTCGGGTTATTGAGCGTAGCCAACGCACATGCGACTTGAAGTATGACGGGATAATTTAACATACTCTAAACATACGGCACTCTATGATTGTTTTTTCCTCGCTACAAATTCGACGTGGTACTCGCGTCTTGCTGGATAATGCAACAGCAACGATTAACCCTGGGCAAAAGGTCGGGCTGGTCGGTAAAAACGGCTGCGGTAAATCTACTCTGCTGGCGTTGCTCAAAGGCGAACTGAGCGCCGATGGCGGTAATGCTACTTTTCCCAGTAACTGGGCACTGGCGTGGGTCAACCAAGAAACCCCTGCACTGGATGTGCCGGCGATAGAGTATGTTATCGACGGTGACCGCGAATATCGCCAATTGGAGGCCGAACTTCAGGCCGCCAATGAAAAAAATGATGGTCATGCCATTGCAACCGTGCACGGCAAGCTCGATGCCATCCACGCCTGGACCATTCAATCCCGTGCTGCCAGTTTGCTACACGGATTGGGGTTTTCTCAAGAAAGTTTACAGCAGCCTGTGCGCTCATTTTCAGGTGGTTGGCGAATGCGCCTTAACCTGGCACAAGCACTGATTTGTCGCTCCGATCTATTGTTACTGGATGAACCGACCAACCATTTGGATTTGGACGCCGTGATCTGGCTGGAAAAATGGTTGAAAAACTACTCCGGCACACTGGTGTTGATTTCCCATGACCGCGATTTCCTTGATCCTATTATCGATAAAATTCTGCATATTGAACAGCAGACGCTGAATGAATACACAGGTAACTATTCATCCTTTGAACGTCAGCGCGCCACCAAACTGTCACAGCAACAATCGATGTATCAGCATCAACAAGAGAAAGTTGCGCATCTGCAAAGTTACATTGACCGCTTCCGTGCCCAAGCGACCAAAGCCAAGCAGGCCCAAAGTCGCATTAAAATGTTGGAACGGATGGAACTGATTGCTCCGGCACATGTAGATAACCCGTTTCATTTCAGTTTCCGCACACCAGAGAGCTTGCCTGATCCACTGTTACGCATGGACAAAGTCAGTGCTGGTTATGGCGATCGTACGATTTTAGAGTCCATTAAGCTCAATCTGGTGCCTGGCTCACGCATTGGTTTGTTAGGCCGCAACGGAGCGGGTAAATCCACCCTGATCAAGCTGCTAGCCGGAACATTGGAACCACAAAGTGGTGAAATCGGCCTGTCCAAAGGGATTAAATTGGGTTACTTCGCCCAGCATCAGCTTGAATTCTTACGAGCAGATGAATCTCCACTACAACATATGAGCCGACTGGCCCCCAAAGAGCCGGAGCAACAGCTACGTGATTATCTGGGGGGTTACGGTTTTCAGGGCGATCAGGTTACCGACCCGACAGCCCGTTTTTCCGGCGGTGAAAAAGCGCGTCTGGTGTTGGCTCTGATCATCTGGCAGCGCCCTAACCTACTGCTGCTCGATGAACCGACTAACCATCTGGATCTTGATATGCGCCAGGCTCTGACCGAGGCATTGATTGATTTCGAAGGTGCATTGGTGGTGGTTTCCCATGATCGTCATTTACTGCGATCCACCACTGATGATCTTTATCTGGTGCATGATGGCAAAGTAGAGCAGTTCGACGGTGATCTGGAAGATTATCAACAGTTTCTGGTGGATCTACAGCGCCAGCAAAGCCAACAGGATAATCCAGCCAAAGAGTTGTCCGGCAACAGTGCGCAGCAGCGCAAAGACCAAAAACGCCGTGATGCTGAGTTCCGCAGCCAAACCCAGCCATTGCGTAAGCAAATCATGACGCTGGAAAAACAGATGGATAAGCTCGGCAGCGAGCTGGCAACAATCGAAGAGCGCTTGGCAGATTCTGCCCTCTACGATATTTCCCGCAAGGCTGATTTAACCCAGTGTCTGCAACAGCAAACACAAGTGAAATCCAAGCTGGAAGAGACTGAAATGCAGTGGCTGGATGCGCAAGAGCAGTTGGAGAATCTCACCAAGCTGTTTGAAGCAGGGTAACCCGCTTTTCAAAAAAACACCTCATTAAGGATAATAAGGTTATGAGTAATAAGGATATTAGCGTGATAGTGCCGGTATTTAATTGCGGCGCTTATCTCGCACTACTCTTAGATTCACTGTACCAGCAGTCTGGTGTGTCATTGGAAATCATCGCCGTTAATGATGGCTCAACCGATAATAGTCTGGCGATTTTAGAAAACGCGGCACACCTTGACCCACGGCTGGTCATTATTAGTCAACCCAATCAAGGGCTTTCTGCTGCTCGTAATGCTGGTATAAGCCGGGCCAGCGCGCGCTGGGTTGCTTTTGCGGACGGTGATGATTGGCTTGCGCCCAATGCATTATTGACTTGGTTGCGGCAAGCTGAGCAACAACAGCTAGATTTACTGGTAGGAAATGGTTTCAGCTTTACCACTGACCCTTATTTCCCTCCGGAGAGCCCTTTGTTACATAAACAATTTTGGGGTCAAACACTTAGCGGCCAACAATGGATTATCCGCAGTGTTGAGCATAATGAATGGCCACATTACGCATGGCTGCAATTAATTCGCCGCGAACTCATTAATACCCACCAGTTGGTATTCATCCCCAAAATGCTCCATGAAGATATTCTGTGGACGACTCATCTGGCTCTTGTCACCCGGCGTATCGGTTTCTGTGAAACGCCATTCTATGGTTATCGTACTAATCCGCAATCAATCACCCACTCTCCATCAACCCAAGCCTTATTAGCTCGCGCCAATAGCTATCTCCATATTATCAAAGCGTTAGTTAGCCTTGCCAGAACGCAAGAGCTACCTTTACGCGCTGCGTTGTTACGCCACGCCAATCAAGAGAGCGGCCATTTTTTAGGGCTAATGCGTAAGAGATTACCCCCGTCACCAGAGCGTACAGCGTTAGCCATTGAGTTTCGGGAGCTCGGTTTACCCTCGGCTCTGTATCGGGGGGCGAGTAATATCCATGAATTTTGGCGGGCATTACGTTGTTCGGTGATTTTGGCACGTTTAGCACAACAAAATCATAACCCATAGAAATAGATGGACAACTTACACTTATTTCCGTGAATACTTAGAAGGTTTTAGTGTCTAATAGGCAATAAATTTTCAGTAGGAATAGGTGTAAATGCAGCGCATTTTGGTTATCCGGATAGATTTCCTTGGTGATATGGTCTGTACCACAGCGTTGTTGCATGCACTCAAGCAACGTTGGCCCGCAGCAGAGATTCATGTATTAGCGAACAAATACAATCAGGCGGTATTGGCTCGTAACCCTGATATTACTGCGGTTCACACCTATGTTTACAGTAAGCAATGTGAAAGGAATCAGCAGCCTGGCAGAATTAAGGCGCTCGTTAACCGTCTGGCACTGATTCGGCGATTACGGCGATTGCACTTTGATCTGCTGATTATTCCTAATGGCGGCATGAACAAAAACAGCATTCAGTTCGCCAAACTACTGGGTGCTACGGATTGTCGCTGGCATACCACTGAAAGTGAGTTCGACGATCGCAATCCTGACCATGTTACCAACCGGCCAATACGCCATGAGGCACTCTCAGGTTTCGCGCTGGTACCTGAATTAGGGCCAGTTGATATCGACGCATTGCAACTGCACATCTATCCAGATCCACAATTACAGGCTAAATGGCACACAGAATTAGGTGAGAAAAAGCGGCCACGGGTTGGCTTGTTCATTTCCAACAAAGCACCACAACGCCGCTGGAGTTTGGAGAAATGGCAACAATTGGCGCAAAAACTCAGTGATCAAGCTGATATCGTCGTGTTGTATGACCCAACAGACCCACCAAGTGAAGCACAGTTGGCCGCTTTTCAGGGCCGTTGCCTATTCACCCCCGGCGTCGATGAGTTTGTTGCAGCCATAAGTCTGCTGGATATGGTGATTTCAGCCGATAGTTCACCGGTACATGTCAGCTCTGCATTGCAAATACCGGTGGTCGCGCTGTTTGAATCACGGCCAGAAAAGTACCTGCGCTGGTACCCTTTGGTTCACCATGTCTTGTTGCATGCCGGGCCGCAAGTTGAAGACATCACAGTCGATGCCGTCGAAAATGCAGCCCGTTCATTGTTGGGCTAAAAATAAATTGTTGGGCGAAAAATAAGATAGCCCATTAAGGCCGAAATACTGGCTTATCTCCGAGAATCGTCGCTCGGTGCATAATCCGTCGCTGCGGTAGATAATCCGCATTGGCATAGTGTTGGGTGACGCGGTTATCCCAGATAGCCACGTCATCCTGTTGCCAGCGCCAGCGCACTTGAAACTCCGGTTTGGTGGCATGCGCAAACAGAAAACGCAGTAGCGCATCGCTCTCTTTCTCACTGAGATCCACTATTCTCGTAGTGAATCCTTCATTAACAAATAATGCCTGACGCCCACTCACCGGATGAGTACGTACTACCGGATGGAGCAATGGCGGATTCTTCTCTTTTGCCAGCAACCAGCGCTGATGGTCTTCTGGCGTTGCACGGTGCTTATGTTCGGGGAAAGAATGGGTGAAATCGTGCTCTGCCCGTAGCCCGGCTAAAAGCTGTTTAAACGGCGCTGAAAGGGCTTCATAAGCGGCGATCCCACTGCTCCATAACGTATCACCGCCAGTGGTCGGCAATTGCTTCGCAGCCAGAATCGCACCTAAAGGAGGAGTCTCGATAAAAGTGACGTCAGTGTGCCAATTATCATTATCCGGCGGATTATTATCGTGCGTATCTAAAACAATAATCTCTTCACACTCTTTCGCGTGAGGATAAACCGGATGAATATGTAAATCACCAAAGCGCCCGGCTAAATCGCGTTGCTGTAACGGGGTAATCGGTTGATTGCGGAAAAACAGGACTTGATGCTTGAGCAAGGCATGATAAAGCTGCTCAAACTGGCTATCCCCCAACGGGCGGGCGATATTCACATTCTCAATCAGAGCGCCAATATGCGGTCCCAATGGCGTCACTACCAAACGTTCATTCATTGCTGTGCTCCATACCAAGGTGTTAACCGGCGCTGAATTGCCCGCAAACTTAATTCCATGCCAAAAGCGATAATGGCAATCACACTGATGCCCGCAATCACTACGTCGGTGGCGAGAAATTCTCCAGCCGATTGCACCATAAAGCCCAATCCACGCGTCGCAGCGATTAACTCAGCCGCCACCAATGTTGACCAACCGACCCCCAGCCCGATGCGAATGCCGGTTAAAATCTCCGGTAATGCGCTGGGCAAAATAACAAACCACAAAACCTGCCAGCGGCTGGCACCCAATGCGCGTGCCGCTCTCACTCGTACCTGTGCCACACTGCGCACGCCTGCCACAGCGGCCAAAGTGATCGGCGCGAATATGGCCAGATAAATCAGCAATATTTTTGACGTTTCGCCAATACCAAACCAAATCACCATCAGCGGCAGATAGGCCAGCGGTGGCACTGGGCGATAAATCTCAATAAGCGGATCCAACACGCCACGCACTGTGCTGCTCAGCCCCATAGCAATTCCGGTGGGGACACCGAGAGCTACAGCGGCTAACAGTGCAATTAAAATACGCCCCAAACTGGCGGCCAAATGTTGCCATAACGTGGCATCCATAAAGCCCTGTGGGCTGGCAATCACCAGTAACTGATGCAGAACCTGTTGCGGCGCGGGTAGAAATAACGGGCTGATAAGCCCAAGCGCCGTGACCGCCCACCACAGCGCCACCACACTCACCAAAGTGGCGATACTGAGCCACAATCCTTTCGTCGCCGGTAAACGGCGTACAGGCTTCTTAGCGTTCAAGGGCGCTGGACGCACGGCCTCAGGCGCAGATAACGGGGTGGCTTGTGGGCGTAAACTGGCGTCGCGTAATGTACTGTGCAGGCTCATATCAGGGTCTCCCGCTGTTGGAAGACTTTACCCAGCACATATTCGCGGCGGGCGATAAATTCAGGATCAGACTTAATGCTGCGGCAAGCTTCGCCATCGGCATAGCGCTGACCAAAGTTTAGCGATAATCGCTCGACCACCTGCCCCGGCCCCGGCGACAGCAATAGCAGCTCGCTGGCCAGAAATACCGCTTCTTCAATATCGTGGGTAATCAGTAAAATTTGTTTGCCGGTGTCACGCCAAATAGACAGCAGCAGCTCTTGCATCTGTTCACGAGTAAAAGCATCGAGCGCACCGAACGGTTCATCTAGCAGTAATAAGCGCGGATCCACCGCCAGCGCTCGGGCAATCCCCACTCGCTGGCGCATCCCTCCAGAAAGCTGCCAAATGTAGTGATGTTCAAAACCGGCTAACCCGACCCGATTAAGCATTTTCAGCGCGGTTATCCGTCTCTGTTGCTTGCTCAAACCAGCCAGTTGCAAGCCAAACTCGACATTGCTGACCACATCGCGCCACGGCAGTAAACCCTCATGCTGGAACACCACTCCCCGTTCGGCACTCGGGCCATGAACCGGAATATCATCCAGAGTGATGCTGCCAGCTGAAGGCTCCATAAATCCGGCAATCAAATTCAACAATGTAGTTTTGCCACAGCCTGATGGCCCCAATACCACGACCAACTGTCCGGATGCGATTTGTAATGACACATCCTGTAAGGCAGGTTTGCCCTGATATTCAGCCCACAGGCCACTGACATTTAACATGATGGCTCCTAGGACTGCGGGGTCGCCTGAACATCTTTCACAAAGCGGTCAGTGACGAAATCACGATAATCACTGGCAACCTGCGGGATCTTACCCTGTTGTTTGAGGAACGCAGCGGTATCACGGATAGCTTGATCCACCGGCTGGCCCAATTGGGTTATCTGATCGGCTACTGACAAGTAGGTGTTGCCTTTCACCAGTTCTGGCACTTGCTCTGGCGGAACACCGCTTAAGCGCGAAAGCTGGCTCAGATGTTCTGGGTTTTTAAGCCATTGATCCGGTTGTGCTAAATAAGCCCCTTGAGCGGCCAATGCACTGCGAGCAAAGGCGGTCACCACTTCAGGATGGGCCTGAGCGAAGTCCTTGCGTACCACCCAAACATCCAGAGTTGGCGCGCCCCATTGCCCCACTTGCGCAGAGTCAGTCAGGACAGTACCGGTTTTGGCTAATTCGTTGACAGCAGGAGCCCAAACATACGCGCCATCAATATCACCACGTTGCCAGGCGGCAGCGATAGCGGGTGGCTGTAAGTTCAGAATAGTGACCTGATCCGGCTTGATACCCCAATGCTTCAGAGCAGCCAGTAGGCTGTAATGGGTGGTGGAGATAAATGGCACGGCAATGCGTTTACCAATTAAATCCTGCGGAGTTTTGATCTCTTTTTTGACCACTAATGCTTCAGAGCTGCCCAGTTGTGAGGCCAACAAGAAAACCTCAATCGGGACATTCTGGCTGGCCGCAACAGCCAGTGGGCTAGAGCCGATATTACCAATCTGCACATCACCCGAAGCAAGCGCTCTGACGACACTGGAGCCACTATCAAATTTACGCCAATCCACCTTGGCACCGGAAAGCTTGGCAAAGCTGTTATCCGCTTGCGCGACCTTGGCCGGTTCCGCAGAGGTTTGGTAGGCCACTGTCACATCAACAGCATGTGCGCTGGTCGCCACCAATGACAGAGCCAACAGCGCCCCACCCGATCGCCAGATGCCACGTGCTGCGCTGGCAAGACTTACAGAAGAAAAGGTTATCGTCATGGGTTCACTCCGCTCGGTTAACAGTGTCATTCGCTTTTGTTGCGTGAAATAACAGTGATACCTGAAGGAGTAACACCGCTAAAGGAATAAAAAATTATTCTTTATTCCTTTAAGCGATAACAAATTAACTCACAGAAGAATTCTTATCCGTAACAAACAGTTAACTAAAATGTAATTTCGCCTTTAAGGAAAATGCGGGATGCACCTGAAATAAAAGTACGTTCCCCGGCTAAAGTGCAAAATAGCTCACCACCACGCGCGGATATCTGGCGGGCATGCAACGATGTTTTACCCAACCGCGCCACCCAATATGGCATTAATGTGCAATGAGCTGAGCCGGTAACCGGATCTTCATTGCTGCTCAGGGTAAAGTAGCGCGAAACAAAATCGACCTCATCACCCGGCGCGGTCACAATCACACCTCGGCCGGTATAAGCAATCAGCGCCACCAGATCCGGCTGTAATTGACGTACTTGTTGCTCACTCTCCAGCACCACCAGCAGGGATTTTGCCTGCCATACCTGTTGAATATCGGTACCAAGCAGGGCTTTCAGTTCAGCCGCAATCGCAATCTTCTCTGGGGGCAATGCAGGGAAATCCAGTGATAGTCGGCTAAAGTTGTCAGTATCGCGCTTGACATGTAAATCACCACTGGCGCTACGAAAACAGATATCGTGCAAACCGGGGTTAACCACGTTGAACATTACATGTGCCGCCGCCAGAGTGCCGTGGCCGCATAAATCCACTTCACGCTCTGGCGTAAACCAACGGATTGCCGATTTATCCCCTTCGTCCCAGACAAAGCTGGTTTCCGGTAAATTGATTTCCGCAGCGATACGCTGCATCTGTGCTGCCGACAGCGGTTTTTTCAGTAAATACACCCCAGCAGGGTTACCGGATAACCCTGTGCCGATAAACGCATCCACATGAAAATAGTTATAAGCCATTTATTAGTCCCGCTGAGTAATCAATGCCAAATAAGCAGCACACAGGCCGCCGTCAGCAAGCCCATCGCGATATTAAAGGTAAACCATGCCCGGCGACTGCGTAACAGACGGCCGATCAATGTTCCAAAACCCAGCCAAATGATTCCAGCCACCAGATTCACCATAAACATGCCAAGACTGATCATTAAGATCGAATGATTATAGGCCGCCCCTGCCATGCTGAAGCTGGCAACTGACCCTAATCCCATCAACCAGGCTTTTGGGTTAAGGAACTGCAATAACCACCCTTGATACAAACGCAGCGGTTTTGGTGGAACAACATTGGTTTCTAATTTTTCATAGGCCGAAGTGGCAATTTTCCATGCCAGCCATAGCAGATAAAGACTGCCCAGGATTTTCAGAATTAAGTGCAAGGAGGGGTAGATCAGAATCAGGCCACCGACGCCAAACGCCACCAGCAGCAGCATGCTTTGCATGCCTAACATAATTCCTAACATCAACCAGATAGACCGCATAAAACCAAAATTGGCCCCAGCTGAAGTTAACAGCATATTGTTTGGGCCAGGAGTGATAGCGGCAACCCAGAGAAAACCTACCATTGAAAGAAATAAACTCAGTTCCATGAGACGGGTGCCTCTCACCCAAAATGATGCGCGATATACCCATGAAGCTAACAGTGTGCTATTGATCACACAAGAGCAACAACATGATTTCCATTCACCATATGCATGAAATATTTCGTCCGCTGGCCGGTGCCAGCAATCCACATCTGCAAACGCTGCTGCCACGGCTGGTCAGGCGGCGGGTTCAACTGCAACCTTTTTGGCAACGGCTGGAATTACCCGATGGGGATTTTGTCGATCTAGCCTGGAGTGAAAACCCCGAGCTGGCACGGGATAAACCCAGAGTCGTGCTATTCCACGGGCTGGAAGGGAATTTTTACAGCCCCTATGCCCACGGTTTGCTGCGCGCCTGGCAAGACAAAGGGTGGCTGGGTGTGGTGATGCATTTTCGCGGATGCAGTGGCGAACCCAATCGTAAATCACGTATTTATCATTCTGGTGAAACAGAAGATGCCCGGTTCTTTCTGCGTTGGCTGCGGGAAAGCTATGGTCAGGTTCCCACCGCCGCAGTTGGCGTCTCTTTGGGCGGCAATATGCTGGCGCTCTACTTGGCTGAACAAGGGCAGTTGGCTGAGCAAGGGCAAGAGAGCTTATTAGAGGCAGCCGTGGTGGTTTCTGCGCCACTGATGCTTGAGCCTTGTGCTAATCGTATGGAACAAGGTTTCTCTCGCGTCTATCAGCACTATTTGTTGAACCAACTGAAGTTAAATGCCACCCGCAAGTTGTTGCATTACCCCGGAAGCCTGCCATTGGATCTGCCTCAATTGAAAGGACTGCGGCGAATCAAAGAGTTTGATGATGTCATCACGGCAAGAATACATGGCTTCGATGATGCACTGGATTACTATCGACGTTGCAGCGCTTTACCATTATTGCCGCAAATTACAACTCCACTGCTTATCATTCATGCCAAAGATGATCCGTTCATGACGGCTGAAGTCATCCCGAATCTACACGAGTTACCGGACAATATTGATTATCAGCTAACTGAGCATGGCGGCCACGTCGGTTTTGTCAGTGGCTCGTTAAAACATCCGCAAATGTGGTTGGAACAACGTATTCCAGCCTGGCTTTCCCCCTATTTGGAGCAACAATCATGATAATCCCCTGGCAGCAAGTCGACAGCGAAACGCTGGATAATCTGCTGGAAGCCTTTGTGCTACGTGAAGGCACGGATTACGGCGAACATGAGCGGTCATTGACGCAAAAAGTCGAAGACGTACGCCGTCAATTAGTCAGTGGTGAGGCCGTATTAGTTTGGTCAGAGCTACACGAAACTATCAATATCATGCCACGCGGCACCTTTCGTGCTGGAGCAGAAGAGCTGCCATAACCCATGCGTTGTCACCCTATCCTCTAAGTAAAATCAGGGTGACAAGCCGGGCACTTTGCCCTAAAAATAACCATTAACAAGAAAAAATAGACCGTTTAAGCCCGCCCACTGAGGATCTAACCCCATGGAGTTACAGCTAATATGTCAATTAAACATCCGGTTATAGCCGTCACCGGCTCAAGTGGCGCAGGGACAACCACCACCAGTCTGGCGTTTCGCAAAATTTTTCAGCAATTGAATATCCGCGCAGCGCCAATTGAAGGTGACAGCTTCCATCGCTATACCCGTCCTGAAATGGATACCGTCATCCGTAAGGCACGGGATCAAGGCCGACATATTAGCTATTTTGGCCCAGAAGCCAATGACTTTGGTCAGTTAGAAGAGAGTGTGTCGCAATACGGCGAGCATGGAACCGGGCGCTCACGTAAGTATCTCCATACCTATGATGAAGCCGTGCCCTATAACCAGATCCCAGGCACATTCACCCCTTGGGAGGCGCTGCCGGAACCCACTGATGTGCTGTTTTATGAAGGGCTGCACGGCGGGGTCGTGACCGAACATCATGATGTGGCAAAACATGTCGACTTGCTGGTCGGCGTGGTACCGATAGTCAACCTGGAGTGGATTCAGAAATTAGTCCGTGATACCGGCGAGCGCGGCCATTCCCGTGAAGCAGTAATGGATTCGGTGGTGCGATCTATGGATGACTACATTAACTACATTACGCCACAGTTCTCACGCACCCATATTAACTTCCAACGCGTTCCGACGGTTGATACCTCTAATCCATTTGCCGCCAAAGCCATTCCGTCACTGGATGAAAGTTTTGTCGTCATTCACTTCAGAGGTTTGGATCAAATCGATTTCCCCTACTTACTCGCAATGTTGCAAGGGTCGTTTATTTCCAATATCAATACATTGGTGGTACCCGGCGGGAAGATGGGGCTGGCCATGGAGCTGATTATGGCACCGTTGGTGCAGCAATTGCTGGAAGGCAAAAAAATAGGCTAATCTCCTTCGTCCTTGGCGTTGCAGTAAAGCAATTGTTGGAAAGAAAAAATAATTTGATGCTATCCCAACCCAAAGTAGTTGGGGCTGCAGGTAGGCGGCAAGCGAACTCATCCCGATGAGCTTACATAAGTAAGTGATTCGGGTTAGCGAACGCAGCTAACAACCCTGCAGCTTCAAGTACGAAGGGTTTGCTTAGGCGATGTCACGGATTTCAAAACTGTGGGTAATAGTCGCCGCTTTCCCCAGCATCAAGGAAACAGAACAATACTTCTCAGCCGAAAGCTCAACCGCACGCTCAACGATTTTATCCGTCAAGCCTTTGCCGCTGACAATAAAATGCAGGTTAATTTGCGTAAACAGGCGCGGTGCTTCTTCCCGGCGCTGCGAGGTTAACGTCACTTCGCAATCGCGCACATCGTTACGCCCTTTCTGTAAGATAGAAACGACATCAATTGCACTACAGCCACCGGCCGACATTAACAACATTTCCATCGGACTTGGTGCTTTGTCTCCAGCATTCCCATCCATTAAAACTTGATGACCTGAAGCGGACTCACCTAAAAATGTAAGCCCTTCAACCCACTTTACACGTGCCTGCATAACTCTTGCTCCCGGTTAAATTTTCCGATTCAGACTACCCTTTCATTTACAAACTGGCAATGTAACCCGATGTTCATCATGCTGAAGCGATACAACACAAGACACTAGCCTCATCCTGTGCTACAAACAGAACCGAAAGTATTGTTTTTAGAATTAAATAGGGTAGCTTCTCAATACTCAGTGAAGGGTTTCTATCCGGTACGTATCTTGGCTATACCTTTCGGCAGTTGAGCAAATTAATATGCTAAGAGAAAGTGTATTTTATAAGCACGCCGTACAGGGAACTCTGAGCCCTGTTAAGTTAGGCAGCGATAACAACAGAGGATAACAGCGAATGGTTCTCGGCAAGCCACAAACAGACCCGACTCTCGAATGGTTCCTGTCTCATTGCCATATCCACAAATATCCATCGAAGAGTACGCTAATTCACCAAGGTGAAAAGGCCGAAACGCTTTACTACATCGTGAAAGGCTCCGTTGCGGTGCTGATCAAAGATGAAGAAGGTAAAGAGATGATTCTCTCCTATCTAAACCAGGGAGATTTCATCGGCGAACTTGGATTATTTGAAGAAGGCCAAGAACGTAGTGCCTGGGTCAGAGCAAAAACTGCCTGTGAAGTGGCTGAAATTTCTTACAAAAAATTCCGCCAGTTAATTCAGGTCAATCCAGATATCTTGATGCGCCTGTCTTCACAAATGGCGAATCGCTTACAGATAACATCTGAGAAAGTGGGTAACCTTGCTTTCCTTGATGTGACTGGACGCATTGCACAAACGCTGCTTAATCTGGCAAAACAACCTGATGCCATGACCCACCCAGATGGGATGCAGATAAAGATTACCCGCCAGGAAATTGGTCAAATAGTTGGCTGCTCCCGCGAAACTGTGGGGCGGATACTAAAAATGCTGGAAGATCAAAATCTGATCTCCGCACACGGTAAAACGATTGTCGTTTACGGCACCCGTTAATTCCTTATAAACCGGTGCTGCTACCTCGGCACCGGTTTTCTTTTGTGTGATTAATAAATTTCTGGGGCCTACATGAAATGGCAACGGCTTATTTATCATCCTGAAGTTAATTATGCGCTCCGCCAAACACTGGTTCTCTGCTTACCGGCGGCATTGGGGTTTGCCGTGGGGGAATTGCGGCTGGGGTTGATGTTCTCCCTGATACCCGCCTGCTGTAATATTGCTTCGCTCGATACTCCCCATCAACATTTCTTCCGGCGGCTGATTGTCGGCGGGACACTCTTTACCTTCAGTAGTTTTCTGACTCAACAATTACTGCTATGGGATATCCCATTGCCGGTGGTGATGCTTGGTCTCGCATTAACATTGGGGGTAAGTGGTGCCATCAGCCAGCTCAATGGCCGGTTGCTCCCGGCAGCATTGATCGCCGCGATTTTTAGTCTCAGCATGGTAGGCCGTGCGCCTATTTGGCAAGCGCCGTTGATGTGTGCCGTGGGGACTCTCTGGTACGGGGTATTTACCTGGCTATGGTTTCGGTTATGCAAAGACCAACCCATCCGTGAGCCACTGAGTCAGCTTTACCATCTGTTGGCCGATTATTGTGATGCTGCCTATTCTTTGCTTGGTCAGCGCCAGAAAGCGGAAAAAATGATGCCAGCCCTGCTTGATAGGCAGCAAGGTATTATGGATAAAATTAATCAGCTTTATCAACAATTTAATCTACTACCTAATGCCACCAAGAAAGAACAAAAGCGGCTACTGATACTCTTTCAAATGGCGCTTGATTTGCAGGAACATATCACTGCGGCGATGAATCAGTCAGAAAAGGCGCAAGAGCTGATAGAGCAGAGTTCAATAGAAGCCATCCTTGAACGTAATGTACGGATTATCTCAACACAAATGCGTACCATCGCCGATAATATTCTCTATCACCACCGCGCGAAGACTCATTTCAGTGCCGGTGATGCGCTGGTCGAACTGGAAGAAGTTGCCCAGCAACATCCAGATAATCCGGTGGCACAATTCTGCTATTACCATATCAGCCACATTACCCAGATCCTGAGCGATCAGCGCCCGCAATATGACCGCGATTTGATGTCTAGCCAACTATCTCAACCATTCTGGCCAGCGCTTGTCGGCTATTTATCATTTAAATCCAGCGCATTACGTGATGCAGGCCGCATGGGCGTAACGCTGGCAGCAGGCAGTTATATTGGTAGCCTGATCCATTTGCCTAAACCTTATTGGATTTTACTCACCATCATGTTGGTGACGCAAAACGGCTACAACGCCACTAAAATTCGGATTCACCACCGCGCCATGGGCACTCTGATTGGGCTGTTACTCGCAGCGGCCCTGCTGCATTTTCAAATGCCGGAAGGTACTACGCTGAGCATCATGTTGCTCATCACATTGATAGCCTATCTGGTTCAGCGCAAAAACTATGGCTGGTCGGTCATCTTTAGAACCATCACTACAGTGTATATCTTGCAATTATTGACCGGAGAGGGTGCCGACTTTTTAGTTCCACGATTGCTGGATACCTTAATCGGCTGTGCGTTGGCCTTCGCCAGCGCACTATGGTTGTGGCCACAGTGGCAAAGCGGTTTGCTGCGAAAGAATGCGCATCAAGCACTGGAGAGTTATCAGAAGATCCTGCGCATCCTACTGAAACCTAATCCAGATATCGGGCAACTCTCCTATGAACGCATTCAGGTGAACAAAGCCAGCAATGCTGTCCTGAGCTCACTGAATCAGGCCATGCAGGAACCCGGATTTAACTCAAAATATTTGGCCGACATGCGCCTATGGGCCACCCATAGCGAGCTTATTGTTGGGCATATCAATGAGATGACTATCCTGACTCGCGCTTATCCATTGGAAGAATCACCGCCAGAATCAGATAAACGCCATATTCAGCTAACTGTTAAATTGGCGGAAGAATATTTACAGCTTTGTGAGATGGCAATTCAGCAATGCCAGCAACGGCTGGAATCGGATAACAGTGAGGGGAATAACGATTTTGTGCAAATGCCAGACATCGATCCTGATACACAAATCTCTGAATCGGAACGTAATTTACGGCGAATCTTGTCACATCTCAGTGTAATGCATACCGTTTCATCTCTGGCATGGCAGCAACAGCCGCACCACGGTATTTGGCGTCGGCACAAGTTGTACAGCAAGGCGTAAAAATGAAGAGGCCAAAAAGCCTCAGACTACTGACGAAGTAAAATGAAGGGGAAACGTGCCGTTGGGGTCGTAACGGCGTAAGCCGTTGAAGCGCCCCTAGGTACGGTCAACCCTTCACTCACTGAGCTATAAATAGCATTGTCATTAACCTCAGATAAAAAAAGCCTCTTCATAATGTAATGCAAAGTTACCCTTGCGCCAGGCTGGCAATAACATGTTCCAAGCGCGCCATACCTTGCTGGATATCTTCTTGCTCAATCACCAGCGAAGGCGCTAAGCGCAATACATCTGGCCCGGCATTGAGGATCATCAAGCCATTCGCTGCCGCAGCTGTCAGGAACTCCCGTGCACGACCCTGATATTGCGGTGCTAATTCAGCGCCAATCAATAGCCCCATGCCGCGGATATCACTGAACACATGATACTTGTTATTGATCTCTTGCAGAGCTTGCACAAATAGGCCGTGACGCTGTTCAATACCATTAAGTACCTCAGGGGTGTTAATGACATCCAACGCGGCTTCTGCCACCGCACAGGCGAGAGGATTGCCGCCATAGGTAGTACCATGCGTGCCTACCGCCATCACCGATGCAATTTCTTCTGTGGTCAGCATCGCGCTGACAGGGAACCCGCCCCCCAGAGCTTTAGCTGTCGTGAGGATATCTGGCGTCACACCATAATGCATATAGGTAAACAGCTTACCGCTGCGCCCCATGCCGCTTTGCACTTCATCAAATACCAACAGCGCTTTATGTTGGTCACAAAGTGCACGTACCCCTTGCAGAAACTCAGGCGTGGCAGCAGTAATCCCACCTTCACCCTGAATAGGCTCCAGCACGACGGCACAAGTATGGTCGTCCATGACAGCTTTTACCGCAGCCAAGTCATTAAACGGCACGTGGATAATATCCGCCGGTTTCGGGCCAAATCCATCGGAATACTTTGGCTGCCCACCAACGGATACAGTAAACAGGGTGCGACCATGAAATGCATTATGGAACGCAATGATTTTAGTTTTATAAGGACTATGGCGTTCAATGGCGTAATGGCGAGCTAACTTAAACGCCGCTTCATTTGCCTCACCACCAGAGTTAGCGAAAAACACTCGATCGGCAAAAGTTGCTGCAATCAGTTTCTGTGCCAAACGCAGTGCTGGCTCATTGGTAAATACGTTACTGGTATGCCATAACATTTCACCTTGCTGATGCAATGCTGCTACCAGTGCCGGATGGCAATGACCCAAGGCAGTAACCGCAATTCCACCTGCAAAATCAATGTATTCCGTACCTTGTTGATCCCACACGCGGCTTCCTTTCCCTTTTACCGGAATAAACTGCGCTGGTGCATAAACAGGCAAAATAACCTGATCGAATGTACTGCGAGTTACTGCTAATTTATCTGCCATTACGCTGTCCATCCTAATAAACCATTGAGCTGCCAATTTCTGACATGTGAAAATATAATCATAAAATATGCATAAAAAATCACAATCAGGCAAACGAAAAATAAACCAATTGGTAAAGTAGATCTCAACAGATTAATTTTTAAGGAAATTATCTAATAACTGATGGCCTTGCTCGCTAAGAATACTCTCCGGATGAAACTGCACCCCCTCCAGTGGCAAGGTGCGATGGCGGATACCCATAATCTCATCCATCACTCCGTCTTGTTCTGTCCATGCGGTCAGTTCAAAACAATCAGGCAGTGAATCGGCGGCAATCACTAAAGAGTGATAACGAGTCACCGTTAGCGGCTGATTAAGCCCACGGAAAACCCCCTGCCCACTGTGGCGAATTGCTGTCGTTTTACCGTGCATCACTTGTCGCGCCCGCACGATACGCGCCCCAAAAGCCTGCCCCAGTGCCTGATGACCCAGGCATACGCCCAGTATGGGTAATTTACCGGCAAAATGACGAATAGCATCCAAGGAGATCCCAGCCTCATTGGGGGTACAAGGGCCGGGGGAAATAACCAAATGAGAAGGTGATAGCTTTTCAATATCAGCTAGTTGTACTTCATCATTGCGTTTAACCAGCACCTCTGCACCCAGCTCGCAAAAATACTGGTACAGGTTGTAGGTAAACGAATCGTAATTATCGATCAATAACAGCATTTCATATCCAAAAAATCAGGTTAGCGCTTGCGCCCACCAGTAATTGACCCCAGAACACCGCGCAAAATTTGTCGCCCCAGATCGCGGGCCATACTTTTAGCCGCAGTCTGAACGATACCATCTCGTTTGCCACCACGCGGGCCTGTCGAACCAAATAGCAAATCATTCAGTCCATCCATCAATCCGCCACCCTGATTACTCGGCTGCTGCGGGGCAGCCGTGCCGTCTGGAGCCGCATCTCCCAAGGTGGAGGAACCGCCGGCGGATAACTTCTCATATGCCGACTCGCGATCCACCATCTCTTCATAGCGGCCATACAGTGGTGAATGATTGATGGCGTGATTACGTGCTGCGGTGTCCAGTGCGCCCATTTTAGATTGTGGGGCAATCACCATAGCGCGCTCAACGATATTGGGCCGCCCTTTCTCATCGAGGAAGGAAATAAGTGCTTCGCCAACACCCAGTTCGGTAATCACCTGTTCGGCGCTGAATGCCGGGTTCGCGCGCATGGTTTGCGCCGCAGATTTAACCGCCTTTTGATCCCGTGGAGTAAAAGCACGTAGAGCATGCTGCACGCGATTGCCCAATTGGCCGAGAATTTTATCAGGAATATCCAATGGATTTTGTGTCACGAAATAGATGCCAACCCCTTTTGAGCGAATCAGCCGTACCACTTGCTCAACTTTATCCACCAGCGCAGTCGGAGCATCGGTAAACAACAAATGGGCCTCATCAAAGAAAAAAACTAATTTAGGTTTATCGACATCACCAACTTCAGGTAATTGCTCAAAAAGTTCAGCTAGCAACCACAGCAGAAAAATTGCATACAGTTTTGGTTGATTAATCAGACGGTCAGCGGCCAGCAGATTGATAACCCCTTGCCCATTGCTGTCAGTTCGCATCAAGTCGTGAATGTCCAACATCGGCTCGCCAAAAAATTGGTTAGCGCCCTGCTCTTCTAAAGTCAGTAAACCGCGCTGGATAGCGCCAATCGAGGCAGGTGTAATATTGCCATATTGAGTGCGGAACTGTTTTGCATTATCGCCAACGAATTGCACGATGGCGCGTAAGTCTTTCATGTCCAGCAGCAGTAGATTGTTGTCATCCGCAATTTTAAATACCAATTGCAGCACACCACTTTGCACTTCATTGAGATCAAGCAAACGTCCCAGCAGTAACGGGCCAAGATCGGAAATGGTAGCTCGGATTGGGTGGCCTTTTTCAGCGAAAATATCCCAAGGCACAATCGGGCAAGCTTGTGGTTGCCAGTCTGTCACCCCAATTGCCGCCAGTCGTGCTTGCAACTTTTCTGACGCAACACCTTCAGCACCAATACCGGATAAATCGCCTTTCACATCAGCCAGAAAGACCGGCACGCCAATGCGGGAAAATTGCTCAGCCATTTTTTGTAACGTGACGGTTTTACCGGTACCTGTCGCGCCAGTAATCAAGCCATGACGGTTTGCCAATGCCGATAAAATCACTAAATCCTGTGCCGGCTGTGCCTTCGCGATAAGCAATGCTTCACTCATAAACCGTTACCCCCAACTGAGACAGATAATTGATTATATGCAACCTGGTTAGGCAAAAGGATTAATTTCTGGTGAGGATGGGATGTTAGTAGGGTATATCAGCCTTCGGGGAAGAAGGCTGACAACTAAATCATTAAGGTAAAACTTTTGCCGACAGAATAGTGATCGGTTTCACCGGCACATTTTGGTATGGCCCGACGTTTTCTGTCTGAACCTGAGAGATTTTCTCTACCACGTCCATACCCTTAACCACTTTACCGAACACGGCATAGCCAAAGTCACGTTGGCCATGATCAAGGAAAGCATTATCTGCCACGTTGAGGAAGAATTGGCTGGTGGCACTGTCTTTATCTGCGGTACGGGCCATAGAAATGGTGCCACGCAGGTTACGCAAGCCGTTATCTGCTTCATTTTTGATCGGCGTTTTAGCCGTCTTTTGTTTGAAATCGGCAGTAAAGCCCCCGCCCTGAATCATAAAACCGGGGATAACGCGGTGGAAGATAGTGTTGTTGTAATAGCCGTTGTTGACGTAATCAACGAAATTCTGTGTTGAAATCGGTGCCTTCTGGCTATTGAGTTCCAACTCAATATTCCCAACCGACGTTGTTAACAACACATGAGGTTCACCGGCAGCTAAAGCTGCGGGCACCACGGCGCTTAGGGAGCAAAGTGCAATGAAGGTCACTAAAGTACGTTTGAACATTAACGGTTCCTTTCTGTGGGATGCGAACAACGGAAAAGCGCTTTGATTCTAGAGAGCTGACCCGCTCAATGCCACCCATTTACGGTTATTTACGTAACAGAATACGCATTTTCGCAGGAAACTCACCACTTCGGCCGTTAAACCGCGTAATAGAGATTAATTAGCCAAACTAAACCATCCACCCAATCTCAGGCAATGCCGAAATTCTGCAACCGGGATCACGTCTTGCTTATTTCCTTGCTCTCAGGCTGTCATTTTTGCGAGCAACATCCCATTTTGTTTTTGGTTAATCGTTAGTCTTCTCCCAAATGAGAGCGCTCTCATTTATAATTTACTCATTTGGAGGCCAAATATGAAAACCTTTAAAATTGCCATTGTTGGCGGCGGCAGTAGTTATACCCCTGAACTAGTTGATGGATTAATTCAGCGAATTGACCAACTGCCGGTTACCGAACTGGCACTGGCTGATGTCGAGTTAGGTCGTCAAAAAGTGGAGATTATTGCCGCGCTGACCCGCAGAATGCTGGATCGTCACGGGTTGGAACAGGTGAAAGTTAGTGTTCATTTCTCACTGGATACCGCCATTGAAGGTGCCAGTTTCGTTCTGACACAATTCCGTGTCGGCCAACTCCCGGCACGGGCAGCGGATGAGCGTTTGGGTTTGAAATATAACTTACTCGGGCAGGAGACCACGGGTGTCGGCGGTTTTGCCAAAGCGCTCCGTACCATTCCGGTTATGCTAGATATTGCTGCGAAAGTTGAAAAACTGGCACCGGATGCCTGGATAATCAACTTTACCAACCCAGCCGGTATCGTCACCGAAGCAGTAACCCGCTATAGCAAAGCGAAGATTATTGGCCTGTGTAATGTCCCGATCAGTATGCACCATATGATTGCGAAGTTACTGGATGCGCCTTATGAAGATATCCAGCTGCGTTTCGCCGGGCTAAATCATATGGTATGGGTGCATGAAGTGCTCCAGCAGGGTAAAAACGTCACCGCAGATGTGCTAAACATGTTGTGTGACGGAGCCTCACTGACCATGAACAACATCAAAGAAGCACCATGGCCACCGGAGTTCCTGCGAGCAATGGGTGCTATCCCTTGCCCTTATCATCGCTATTTCTACCAGACACAAGATATGCTGGCAGAAGAAATGGCCGCAGCGGCTGAACGCGGCACCCGTGCAGAACAAGTGATGCAGGTAGAAAAAGAGTTGTTTGATCTGTACGCTGACCCACATCTGGATAGCAAACCGGAGCAACTCAGTTTCCGTGGCGGATCATTTTATTCTGAAGTAGCACTGGAACTTATTCGTGCAATTCATAATAATTTAGGTACGCAACTAGTTGTGAATACAACAAACCGTGGCGCGATTCGTGGTTTGTCTGATGGTTCCGTGGTAGAAACCAACTGTATTGTTGATGCGCAAGGTGCACACCCACTGACTTTTGGCCCTTTACCGGTTTCCATGCATGGGCTAACCCAGCAAGTCAAAGCCTATGAGCGCCTGACAATTGAAGCTGCAGTGCACGGCGATCGCCGTAGTGCTTTGTTGGCATTGGTGACCAACCCACTGATTGGGAACGCCAGTATTGCTCAGCCACTATTGGACGATGTGCTACAAGTAAATAAACTTTACTTGCCGCAGTTCGCAGATTTGTAACATTCATTCATTTTATACTCTACGTAATTGGAGTTGCAGTTCCCCCTGCAACTTCAAGTATGAAGGGGATTGGAGTCAGCAATGGTCACACTGGAAGACGTCGCGGTATTAGCCGGGGTTTCCCGCGCTACGGTATCCCGCGTGGTCAATGGTGATACCAATGTTAAAGCGCAAACGCGTGAAAAAGTTGAGCAAGCGGTCGCAGTTTTGGGCTACACCCCGAACCCTGCCGCACGGGCACTGGCCTCCAGCCAAAGTAATACGCTGGGGTTAGTGACCACATCCTACCGTGGTGGCTTTTTTGGGGCGTTGATGGATTTCGTCCAAACTGAAGCCGAATCGCAGGGTAAACAGCTGTTAGTCACTCAGGGGCGGGATAACGCAGATAAGGAATGGCAGGCTATTCAGCGCCTGTATAACCTACGTTGCGATGGATTAATCCTGCATGTGCGTTTTCTCAGTGATGAAAGGCTACATCAGTTAGCGGCAGCAGGCCGTTCGTTTGTCTTATTGGATAGACTGGTTCCCGGCCTGGAAGCTCGCTGTGTCACTTTTGATCATCGCCGTGCCAGCCAAATGGCTACACAAGTACTTATTGATGCCGGCCATCGCCACATTGCTTGTATCAGTGGTTCAGCGCAGCGCCATTCCAGTGAATTACGTCGTCAGGGCTTTATCGATGCGATGCAATTAGCCGGTTTAGAGCCGGTAGCTTGTGTGGAAGGGGTATATGACCTGGAAAGCGGCTATCAACGTGCAGATGAGATCCTCAAGCGCCCACAGCACCCCACCGCTATATATTGTTGTAACGAAGAAATGGCTATTGGTGCCCTGCTCGCTATCAATAAGCATCACTTGCAAGTCCCGCAGGATATTTCATTGCTTTGCTATGACAGTGGCGAACGTGCTCCATTTGTCAGCCCGGCATTAACCAGCTTACATTTCCCCATTGTAGAAATGGCGCGATATGCCACTCAACTGCTGATTAACCCATTGATTCCCATTGCTAGTTTCCCACCTACGATTATCATGCGCGAGTCAGTTATGCCGCCTAAAAAATAGCATTTATGTAAATTCAGCGCTGATTAACATGCATCTGCCTGCCACTCTTTCCTGGTGTGAAAACAGACTCAAAATATCCTCATTTCCTGTCATATTCAGAATATTTATCAATGCCTCGCCACTACAAATTGTGACACCTCACTATTTTTCGCAATCGCGCTCCACTCATTGCATTAAAAATTGAATGTAAATCACAAAAACTCACTATGCCTGTGCTAGGATCCGCCGCCTCAGTGCAGAAATGGTTTTAGCGCTTTTTATATATGCTCTTACTATTATTGACTTAACATTATGCTGACACAGGCCCCATCTATGAATAACAGCAATCGCCTTCGACTCACTTGGATCAGTTACTTTTCATACGCGCTGACCGGTGCGTTAGTTATTGTCACCGGGATGGTGATGGGAAATATCGCAGAGTATTTCAATCTGCCTATTGCCAGTATGAGTAACACATTCACTTTCCTTAATGCCGGTATTTTGATCTCTATCTTCCTGAATGCCTGGTTGATGGAAATCATTCCATTAAAACGTCAGTTAGTGTTTGGTTTCATTCTGATGTTAATTGCGATTGCCGGATTAATGGTTGGCCATAATCTGATGATCTTCTCCATCAGCATGTTTATTCTCGGCGTCGTCAGCGGGATAACCATGTCGATAGGTACCTTCCTGATAACCCACATGTATGAAGGACGTCAGCGCGGGTCACGCCTGCTGTTTACCGACTCATTCTTCAGCATGGCCGGGATGATTTTCCCGGTCGCCGCAGCGATGCTGCTGGCACGCCATATCGAATGGTACTGGGTCTATGCCTGCATCGGCTTGTTGTATGTCGGTATTTTCGTGCTGACATTGTGCTCTGAATTCCCAGTTCTGGGCCATAAAGCCACCGATCAAAGCAAACCTGTGGTGAAAGAAAAATGGGGTGTGGGCGTGCTGTTCCTGGCGATTGCCGCACTGTGTTATATCCTGGGCCAACTCGGTTTCATCCAGTGGGTACCGGAATACGCCACCAAAACCTTCAACATGGATATCAGTCAGGCTGGCCAATTGGTCAGTAACTTCTGGATTTCCTACATGATTGGGATGTGGGTATTCAGCTTTATCCTGCGCTTCTTTGACCTGCAACGCATCGTCACCGTGTTAGCGGCGCTGGCAACATTGGCGATGTACATGTTTGTCAGTACGGATAATCCAGAACACCTGAGCTACTACATTCTGGCGTTGGGCTTTGTCTCTAGTGCCATTTACACTACGCTGATTACGCTAGGTTCACTGCAAACCAAAGTGTCTTCACCAAAACTGGTGAACTTCATTCTGACCTGCGGTACTGTCGGCACCATGTTGACCTTCGTGGTAACTGGCCCGATTGTGGCTAATAGTGGTGTTCATGCCGCACTGGCAACCGCCAACGGCTTGTACCTGACCGTGTTTGTGATGTGTCTGATTTTGGGCTTCTTCACCAAGCACCGCAGCCATGGCCACGTGACTCATTGATTTAGCTGTTTGATTGCCCTGCCGCCATATCGGTGCAGGGCAATTCCGTTTATTTAAAATCTACCCGCTCTTTCTGGCCGAGATAAATCCAGCTCTCTGCTGGTTGGGTCTTCGCTATCACCACGCCGTGGCGAATGGAATAATGCACCGGCACTTGCCGCCGCACCGCATCAAAACCGTTTTCTGCTGGCAGAATAATCAGATTGGCACTGTTACCCGTCTGTACCCCATAATCTGATAAATTCAGGGTTCTGGCACTGTGGGTAGTTATCAAATTCAATCCATCATTGATTTGGCTGTATCCCATTAACTGGCAGATATGTAACCCCATATGCAATACCTGCAACATATTGGCGGTACCCAGCGGGTACCACGGGTCGAACACATCATCATGACCGAAACAGACATTAATCTGTGCCGCCAGCATCTCTTTCACCCGCGTAATACCCCGCCGCTTGGGATAAGTATCAAAGCGCCCTTGCAGATGAATATTCACCAGCGGATTGGCTACAAAGTTAATACCGGACATTTTCAGCAAGCGGAATAACCGAGAGGCATAAGCACCATTATAAGAGTGCATCGCCGTGGTATGGCTGGCGGTCACTCGCGCGCCCATGTTCTCCCGGTGCGCCAATGCCGCCACTGTTTCGACAAATCGCGACTGCTCATCATCAATCTCATCACAATGAACATCCACCAGCCGCTGATATTTTTGCGCCAATGCAAAGGCGATATGTAGCGATTCGACGCCATATTCGCGAGTAAATTCAAAATGAGGAATAGCGCCAACCACATCAGCCCCCAGTCGCAGCGCCTCTTCCAAAAGAGCGGCCCCATCAGGATAGGAGAGAATCCCTTCTTGCGGGAAGGCCACAATCTGCATATCCACCCACGGACTGACTTCCTCTTTGACTTCCAACATGGCACTTAAGGCCGTCAAGCTGGGGTCAGAAACATCAACATGGGTGCGGACATACTGAATGCCATTGGCTATTTGCCACTTCAATGTTTGCCAGGCGCGCTGCTTAACATCGTCTCGGGTCAGTAAGGCTTTACGCTCAGCCCAGCGCTCAATGCCCTCAAACAAGGTGCCGGATTGGTTCCAGCTTGGCTGCCCGGCGGTTTGAGTGGTATCCAGATGAATATGCGGCTCAACAAATGGCGGCAATGCCAGTCCACCTTGGGCATCCAATACCCCATCACCGGTTACTGGCAGCTCCGGTTGCGGCACAATCGCCGTGATTTTGCCCTCGGCAATGGCTATCTGCCACAGCCCTGCTTGCCCGGCAAGGCGGATATTATTAATTGTGCTTAATAAATGATTCGTTGAAGATTGGCCCGCCATAGATGACTCCATGATTGCTTTCGTTATTACGCTTTAGCTTACCCGACCCACAGCCACTCGCCGATTTTCTTTTACTAAAACATCGTTTCAATTTAATGAATAAAAAAAGCGAAACTGAAACCATTCAGCTAAACATGAATGAAATCCACAACTTATAAAAAACGTTAAAAATCAGCCATCTACCACCTTAGAGGTATATGGATGGCAAATTGATTTACATCAATAAGTGCGCTGTGCGGAAGATTAAGGTGAGGGTAGAAAATTAAAAATTGAGGCAAAAATGAGCAAAGTCAAACTTGCCATCATCGGCAACGGTATGGTCGGCCACCGCTTTATTGAAGACTTATTAGATAAAGCAGATAAAGACCAATTTGAGATAACCGTCTTTTGCGAAGAACCACGCATCGCTTATGACCGGGTTCATCTTTCTTCTTACTTCTCCCACCACACTGCGGAAGAACTGTCATTAGTTCGCGAAGGTTTTTATGAAAAGCACGGCGTCAAAGTGCTGGTTGGCGAACGCGCCATAACCATTAACCGCAAAGAGAAAGTCATCCACTCCAACAGCGGCCGTACTCTATATTACGACAAGCTGATTATGGCGACCGGCTCCTATCCGTGGATCCCGCCGATTAAAGGCAGCGAAGGGCAAGACTGCTTTGTTTACCGCACCATTGAAGATTTAAATGCCATTGAAGCTTGTACCCGTCGCAGTAAACGCGGGGCAGTCATTGGTGGCGGATTATTAGGGTTGGAAGCCGCAGGCGCACTGAAAAGCCTCGGTGTTGAAACCCATGTCATTGAATTTGCTTCGGTATTAATGGCAGAACAGCTTGACCCAATGGGCGGTGACCAACTGCGCCAGAAAATTGAGCGCATGGGCGTCAGAGTTCATACCGGCAAAAATACGCAAGAAATTGTCCATAGCGGGCAAAACAGCCGCAAAACCATGCTGTTTGCCGATGGCACCCAGTTGGAAGTCGATTTTATCGTCTTCTCCACCGGTATTCGCCCACAAGACAAACTGGCTCACCAATGCGGTTTAGCCACAGCGCGCCGTGGTGGTATTGCTATTAATGATTATTGCCAAACCTCCGACCCGGATGTGTACGCCATTGGCGAGTGTGCATCATGGCAAGAGCGGACTTTCGGGCTGGTCGCACCGGGTTACAAAATGGCCCAGGTGACGGCTGACCATTTACTGGGGCGCGAAAATACCTTCCAGGGCGCGGACATGAGCGCCAAACTCAAGCTCCTCGGTGTAGACGTCGGCGGGATTGGTGATGCCCACGGTCGCACTGAAGGCGCACGCAGCTATGTTTATCTCGATGAAAGCAAAGAGATTTACAAGCGTCTGGTGGTCAGCGCCGACAACAAAAAACTGCTCGGGGCGGTGCTGGTGGGTGATACCAGCGATTACGGTAACCTGCTGCAATTAGCGCTGAATAATATTGAGCTACCGGAAAACCCCGACAGCCTGATTTTGCCAGCCCATGCGGGCAGTAAACCAGCGATGGGGGTTGATTCCCTGCCGGATACCGCACAAATCTGTTCCTGTTTTGATGTCACCAAAGGCGACATTATTCAAGCCATCGGCCAGGGTTGCCATACCGTAGCAGCGCTTAAATCGGCGACGAAAGCCGGTACCGGTTGCGGCGGCTGCATTCCCTTAGTGACCCAAGTGTTGAATGCCGAACTCAGCAAGCAAGGCATTGAAGTTAATCATCATTTGTGTGAGCACTTCGCGTATTCACGTCAAGAGCTATATCACTTGATCCGTGTCGAAGGGATTAAAAGCTTTGATGCCTTGCTGGAAAAATATGGCAAAGGTTATGGCTGTGAAGTATGTAAACCGACGGTGGGTTCACTGCTGGCATCCTGCTGGAATGAATATATATTGGAGCCGCAACACACCCCGTTGCAGGATACCAACGACAATTTCCTCGGCAATATCCAAAAAGACGGCACTTACTCGGTTATCCCGCGCTCACCGGGTGGGGAAATTACGCCTGATGGTCTGCTGGCCATTGGCCGCATCGCCAAACAATATAATCTCTACACCAAACTGACCGGCTCACAGCGCGTCGGGATGTTTGGCGCACAAAAAGACGATCTCCCGGCTATTTGGGCGCAGTTGATTGAAGCGGGCTTTGAGACCGGACACGCCTATGCCAAAGCACTACGTATGGCAAAAACCTGTGTCGGTAGCACCTGGTGCCGCTTTGGGGTTGGCGATAGCGTCGGCTTCGGTGTCGCACTGGAACACCGCTACAAAGGCATCCGGACACCACACAAAATGAAATTTGGTGTTTCCGGCTGTACCCGCGAATGTTCAGAAGCACAGGGTAAAGATGTCGGGATTATCGCCACCGAAAACGGCTGGAACCTGTATGTCTGCGGTAACGGCGGGATGAAACCACGTCATGCGGACTTACTGGCAGCGGATCTGGATGAAGAAACCCTGATGCGCTATCTCGACCGCTTTATGATGTTCTACATCCGCACCGCCGATAAACTGCAACGCACCTCGGTGTGGCTGGAAAGTCTGGAAGGTGGAATTAACTATCTACGCGCCGTCATTCTCGATGACAAACTGGGCATTAACGACCAGCTAGAAGCGGATATTGCTCGCCTGCGCGATAAAGTCACCTGCGAATGGAAAGTCACCGTCGAAAACCCGGCTGCGCAAGTCCGTTTCGCCCACTTTATCAACAGCCCACTACGTGACCCAAATGTACAAGTAGTGCCTGAACGTGAACAACATCGCCCGGCCCGTCCGGATGAACGCATCCCTGTTAGGGTGCTGGAACTGGAGGATAACTTATGAGTCAGTGGATTCCACTTTGCCCATTAGCCGATATTTTGCCCGGTAGCGGCGTATGTGGCCTGATTGGTGAGCATCAAGTCGCGGTATTCCGACCTTATGCGGACGAACAGGTGTTTGCCATTAGCAACATTGACCCCTTCGCTCAGGCCAGTGTGCTCTCGCGCGGATTAATTGCAGAACATCAAGGTGATTTGTGGGTGGCCAGCCCACTGAAAAAACAACATTTTCGCCTGCATGATGGCTTCTGTCTGGAAGATGAAACGCGCTCGGTTGCCCATTTTGATGCGCGGGTTCGCGACGGCATAGTGCAAGTCAAAGCGTGATAGATAACAGTTATCCGGCCAGTGCCGGATAACCACAAAATAACTCTCGATCACAGGTATGAATATGTATACAGACACCATTAACAAATGCGCGACCAACGCGGCCCGCATCGTCAAACTGGCAAAAGAAAGCCCGCTGGGATTTTGGATTGGTTCGGCGATGGCCGGTGCTTATGTTGGCCTTGGCATTATTCTGATTTTTACCCTGGGCAATCTGATTGACCCCGCTTACCGCCCATTAGTCATGGGGGCCACCTTTGGTCTGGCGCTGACTTTAGTGATTATCGCTGGTTCTGAGCTGTTTACCGGCCACACCATGTTCCTGACCTTTGGGGTCAAGGCAGGCACTATTAAATCCAGTCAAATGTGGACTGTACTGCCACAAACCTGGCTGGGGAATCTGCTGGGTTCTGTTTTTGTTGCCCTGCTTTATTACTACGGCGGCGGTAACCTGCTGTCAGTGGATACCAGTTTGGTGCACACCGCGGCGCTGGCAAAAACCTCTGCGCCCGCTATGACCTTATTCTTTAAGGGTGTACTATGTAACTGGCTGGTTTGTCTGGCGATCTGGATGGCAATTCGGGTAGAAGGTGCCGCTAAATTTATTGCTATTTGGTGGTGCTTGCTGGCCTTTATTGCCTCCGGTTACGAACACTCCGTAGCAAATATGACGCTGTTCGCCTTGTCTTGGTTCGGTCATCACAGCGAGGCTTACACCCTGAGCGGTATCGGTCATAACCTGCTGTGGGTGACACTGGGGAATACCCTGTCAGGCGCGGTATTTATGGGTCTGGGTTATTGGTATGCCACCCCACGGGAGCAACGTCCACAGCCTACGGTAGTCAATGCGCCACAAGCCGTAAAAGAGTGAGTTATACGAGGTTAATGGCAAAACCAGTGAGTGAAGGGTTTACCGCACCTAGGGGCGCTCCGGTCGCTTACGCGACTACGACCCCAACGGCACGATTCCCCTTCAATTGACTTAGCCAGCAGTCAGATACCCGAATTCACCAGCTCTTAGGGGCTGGTTTACCCCCTAGCGGCCTCAACCTGAAGGATTGCCCATGGACTACTTCCCGATTTTCTGCCAACTGCAAAACAAAGCCTGCCTGCTGGTCGGTGGTGGTGAAGTGGCCGAACGTAAAGCCCGCTTATTGCTTGATGCGGGTGCTGTCGTCACCGTCAATGCCTGTGAATTTACCGAGCAGTTTCACGATTGGGCGGAGCAAGGGCAACTTTCATTAGTTAGCGGCGAATTCGCACCGGAACTGTTGGCAGAAAAATGGTTGGTGATTGCAGCGACTGACCAGGTGGCCGTCAATGCGTTGGTCTATCAAAGCGCCAACCAACAGCGAGTGTTCTGCAATGTGGTTGATGACCCGAAGCGCACCAGTTTTATTATGCCATCAATCATTGACCGCTCTCCTATCATGATAGCTATCTCTTCTGGCGGAAAAGCTCCAGTGTTAGCGCGATTGCTGCGAGAAAAACTGGAAGCTATGCTGCCACAGCATTTGGGCCAATTGGCACAGTTGGCAGGTCACTTACGTCAGCGGGTAAAACAGCATTTTGCCGCGATGACTGACCGTCGCCGTTTCTGGGAAAAACTGCTCACCCACGACCGTCTGGCGCAATCACTGGCTAATGAGGATCAGGTACAAGTCGAGCAACACGTTGAGCAACTGTTCAATGCGCCACTGTCTGATCGCGGCGAAGTAGTATTAGTTGGAGCCGGGCCGGGGGATGCTGGTTTGCTGACATTGAAAGGTTTACAGCAGATTCAGCAAGCTGACGTGGTGGTATATGACCGCCTGGTGTCCGATGAAGTGATGAATTTAGTGCGACGCGACGCCGAGCGAATTTTTGTCGGTAAAGAGTCTGGTCGCCACACCGTACCGCAGGATCAAATCAATCAGATTTTGCTGCAACAGGCGCAACAAGGGAAACGCGTGGTGCGTTTAAAAGGCGGCGATCCGTTTATTTTTGGCCGTGGCGGCGAAGAGCTGGAAACACTGGCAGACTACAATATTCCGTTTTCTGTGGTACCGGGAATTACCGCTGCATCTGGCTGTTCAGCCTACAGTGGCATTCCATTGACCCATCGCGATCACGCTCAGAGTGTGCGGCTGATTACCGGCCACGCCAAAAAAGACAGTCAGTTGGATTGGGCAAATCTGGCGGCAGAAAAGCAAACTTTAGTGTTCTATATGGGCCTATCACAGGCCGCAGAGATTCAGCAGCAACTGATTCGACACGGTATGCCAGCGGCAACCCCTGTTGCTCTGGTCGAGAACGGTACCTCACGGCATCAGCAGGTGGTAAGCGGCGAACTGAGTCAGCTGGCACTGCTTTCTCAGCAAGTCAGCAGCCCAAGCCTGATTATCGTCGGCAGTGTTGTCAGCTTACGTGAAAAACTGAATTGGTTTTCCAGCGCGGAACATGGCAAAGCAGGGATGAAGGAACAAGTTGAAAAAGTGGGTTAAGCTAAATTTGAGTCAGAAGGGGGAAGGCTCCCCCTTCGAATGACTTATTGATTCACTTATGGATGTGCAACAAAACCAATAGCTTCATACACTTTTGCCAGTGTATCTTGGGCGCGAGCACGCGCCTTAGCCGCACCTTCACGCATAACTTCCTGCAAGAAAGCCTCGTCTTCGCGATATTGATGATAACGCGCCTGAAGCTCGCTCAGCATGCCAGAAACTGCATCGGCAACCGCACCTTTCAAATGACCATACATTTGGCCTTCAAACTGGGCTTCCAGCTCAGGAATAGACTGACCTGTCACACCTGACAAGATATCCAGCAGGTTAGAAACACCGGCTTTCTTCTCAGTGTCATAACGGATAACCGCTGGCTCATCAGAATCGGTCATGGCGCGTTTAATCTTTTTCACCACAGATTTAGGATCTTCCAATAATTCGATGACGTTATTGCGGTTATCATCAGACTTGGACATTTTTTTGGTCGGATCCTGCAAGGACATCACCCGCGCACCGGCTTTTGGAATAAACGGCTCAGGAATTTTGAAGATATCGCCATACAGATTATTGAATCGGCTGGCGATATCACGGCTCAGTTCCAGGTGTTGTTTCTGGTCTTCACCGACTGGTACCTGGTTAGTCTGATACAGCAAAATATCCGCCGCCATCAATACCGGATAATCGAACAAACCGGCGTTAATATTTTCAGCATAACGGGCTGATTTGTCTTTGAACTGAGTCATGCGGCTCAGTTCGCCGAAATAGGTGTAGCAGTTCAATGCCCAGCCCAGTTGAGAGTGCTCTGGCACATGGGATTGAACAAAAATGGTGCTTTTCTGCGGATCAATACCGCAAGCCAGATACAGCGCCAGGGTATCGAGCGTTCTTTTACGTAGCAACGTTGGGTCCTGACGAGCAGTGATTGCATGCAGGTCAACAATGCAATAGATGCAATCATAGTCATCCTGCATCTGTACCCACTGACGCAGCGCACCCATGTAATTGCCAATAGTCAATTCGCCGGACGGCTGCGCGCCGCTAAATACGATAGGTTTTTGTTTATCGGATACAGCAGGTATTTCAGTGGGTTTACTCATTTTATACTTCCTGATCTTTTAAAGATGGTAGCCCGATGGCGGGCAACAGACAGGCAAAGTGCTCCAGCACACAGTCAGGATGACTGGTGGCAATAGCTTCACCGTAGTTATATCCATAGGTCAGCCCGACACAGGGGCAACCCGCCGCCTGCGCGGCCATAATGTCATTACGTGAATCACCAACAAACAGCATCTCATGGGCATGCAAGCCAAGTTTGGCCAACAATAAATACAATGGAGCTGGATGCGGTTTCTTCACCACCACATCATCACCGCCAATGATGACGGAGAAATAATCGGCAATACCCAAAGACGTCAGCAGCGGTGCAACAAATGGCGTGGGCTTATTGGTAATCAGACCCATCGGCAAACCACTGGCCGCCAGTTGTTCCAATGTCGCTTTCACTTGCGGGAATAGCTGACTTCCCTGCTCAACCGTCTGGGCGTAATAGTGGTCAAACAATTCACGGGTATGCGCCACAGATTGTGCATCTGGCTCGCGGCCAGCCCAGCGCAATGCACGCTCGACTAACACATCAGCGCCATTGCCAATCCAGGTTGATACCAAATCTTTACCGGCAACCGGCAAGTTTTGATGTGACAGCGCCATATCAATCGCGCTGGCAAGCCCTGGAGCGCTATCAACCAATGTGCCATCCAGATCGAAAGCCACACCGCGGATAGAGTCGAACTTAGTCATTGGCAGACATCGCCAATTCACTGCGCATGGCATCAATGACTGCGGCGTAATCTGGCTGATTGAAAATAGCCGAACCGGCAACAAACATATCTGCACCTGCTGCCGCGATATCGCGGATATTATCCACTTTAACGCCACCATCTACTTCCAAACGAATGTCATAACCGCTGTCATCAATCAACTTACGCACCTGACGCAATTTGTTCAGCGTTTCAGGAATGAAGGATTGGCCACCGAAGCCGGGGTTCACCGACATCAACAAAATGACATCCAGCTTATCCATCACATAGTCAAGATAGCTAAGCGGAGTGGCTGGGTTGAACACTAAACCCGCCTTGCACCCACTCTCTTTGATGAGCTGCAAGGTGCGGTCAACATGTTCTGAGGCTTCAGGATGGAATGTGATATAGGTGGCACCTGCTTTGGCAAAATCCGGGACAATACGGTCGACCGGTTTTACCATCAGATGAACATCAATAGGGGCAGTAATACCGTAATCACGCAGAGCCTGGCACACCATCGGCCCGATAGTCAGATTAGGAACGTAATGATTGTCCATCACATCAAAATGCACAACATCAGCACCGGCGGCGAGCACCTTGGCGGTATCTTCACCCAGACGGGCAAAATCTGCTGACAGAATAGACGGGGCAATTAAAAACTTTTTCATCCGCTTCTCCAAACGTGTCTCTTTGTTTTATGAGGCGTCAGCGTGGCAAGCTTTCTCTCTCACAAACCATGGGGTTTGAATCTTTACTGAGCGGCAGCCCCGCTCAGCTATACAGCGCCAAAAGCTCATTCACTTTACTACGGCCAAGGATATTCCGGCTGATAGTACGGCGCGCTTTGACCACATGCAGTGACGCCTGATGATACCAATCGCGCGTCAGTTCTGTGTCGTGATTAGAAATCAGGACCGGGATCTTATTTTCTGCTGACAGCTGGTAAGCCAGACGAGCCAGATTCTGTTGATCCGCCAGACCAAAGTTACTGGTGTGATATGCCGTAAAATTAGCCGTCGCTGATAATGGTGCATACGGAGGATCGCAGTAAACCACCGCCCCGTGCACAGCTTTTAGTAAAGTTTCCTGATAGTGCTCACAAACAAAAATGGCATTTTGCGATTTTTCAGCAAACCAATACAGTTCATTTTCCGGGAAATAAGGTCTTTTGTAACGACCAAAAGGCACATTGAATTCACCGCTCAAATTATAACGACACAGACCGTTATAACAATGGCGATTCAAGTAGAGAAACAATAATGCACGGCGATAGGCATCGGTGCTGGCGTTAAACTCTTGACGCAGTTGGTAAAACTGTTCGGAATTATTGAAATCGCCGGTGAATAAAACGCGAGCATCACGCACGAAGTCATCAGTGCGGTCCTTCACGATATTGTAGAGGTTGATCAGATCACTGTTGATATCGGCCAGTATGTAAGATTCATACTCGGTGTTAAGGAACACCGAACCCGCACCGACGAATGGCTCTATCAAGCAGTCTCCCGCTGGTAGATGGCGTCGAATGTCATCAACCAGCGGATATTTCCCACCAGCCCATTTTAAAAAAGCGCGGTTTTTCTTCATGCCGTCAGTTAGCTACTTAATAATTCAGAGCCGCAGATTGTACTCTGTTTCAGACAGCACATCAGCGCACAAATAAGAATGATTTATTTTCTAAGGTCTTGCTGTACTTGTTGTACAGGTTTAACCCACGGTTTTTTCGCCTGAACATCGGCCGGTAATGTGGCTATCGCCCTTTTTGCATCAGCAGAAGAGGCGTAATTACCACTCACCAGGATGTACCAAGGCTTACCATCACGTTTAGTTTCATACACATGATAGTCAGATAATTTCTGCTGCTTAGCATAAGCATTCAAGGTATCTGAACGCGATGCACTGCTCAATTGCAACGTAAAGTGGCTACCAGAGGCATTTTTCAATGCGCTGCTGCTGCCAGTTGAGCCTGACTTCACCCCTGCGGAAGCGGCTGGAGACACTACCGTAGTTGGATTTTTATGACTAATCGCAGGTTGTTTAGTCGCGGCTGTGGCCTGTTTCTGCGCCGGGTGAGTAATGGTTTCCCGTGCTACTGGCGCTTTGGCCCCTTTCGAAGTCGAAACCGTTGCTGGCGCTGTTGGCAATGTGGATGTCTGACCATCATTCATATTCTGAGACAAGGTATCTACCTGCCCCTGAGTCTGAGAGAGTGCGTCAGACATATTACCCGGCAATTCAACACGTTGAGTCGGAGCGTTAGCAGAAGACTGCGGTGCAGCCTCGGTTGGTGTCGGAGAAATCGGCGGAACATTGATATCTTGTGGCTGAGCGTTGTTCTTCACGCCATTGGCATCATGGCCATCGGTGGTGTTATTTGCCACACCTGGTTGGGTATTATTGCCGCTGGTCAGTGAGGATGAATCAGACAGATTGATGTTTCGCGCAGCATCCACATTTGGATTTTGTTGGGATGCTTCGTGCTCTGTCGGTGCTTTCAGGGCTGAACCGATGGCAATAATAATCAATAACAGCACTAAAATGCCGATACCAATCATCATATGTTGGCGTGAAACAGCAAGCTTAGGCCCAGTCGAGGACTTACGGGCACGTGTAGGGCGACGGTCACTGCTATCTGGTTTCAGATCGTCTTCCGGCTTTAAATCATCCATCTAAACCCTCCAACTAGAGGCAAAAGCCGACCGCATTTATCATTGCAGCCCGGCTGATTGATTTTACTGACTGCTAACAGGCTAAACCGCCCGGAGCAAAGGAATATGATAAAACGTATAATATCGTACTTATGCCATTTTCTATAACTGGCAATCAGCGATAGACGCCAGCACCATGTCATGCGCAATACCGCTACGAATTTCTGACTGACCTATCGCAGTTGGCAGTACCAGACGAAGCTCTCCGGCCAGCACTTTTTTATCTCGCATCATGTGTGGTAAATAGGACTCTGGCGTCATTTCCTGCGGCCCGCTGACTGGCAGACCTGCACGTAAAAGCAGTTTCTTGATACGCTCAACATCTTCAGCTGAGAACTGGCCCAATCGACGGGAGGTGTGCGCGGCCATCATCATTCCGGCGGCAACAGCTTCCCCGTGTAGCCAGACGCCATAACCCATTTCGGCCTCAATGGCATGACCATAAGTATGACCCAAATTGAGTAAAGCGCGCATCCCGCTCTCTTCCCGTTCATCGGCAGCGACAACATCGGCTTTCAATTCACAGCAACGACGGATGCAGTAGGCTAATGCCGACATATCCAGTGCAAGAAGTGAGTCGATATTGGTTTCCAGCCACTCAAAGAAAGCTGCGTCAAGAATGATGCCGTATTTGATAACTTCAGCCAGCCCGGAAGCAAGCTCACGTGAAGGGAGGGTTTTAAGACAATTAAGGTCAACCACTACCGATGCGGGCTGGTAGAAAGCACCAATCATGTTCTTACCCAATGGATGATTCACTGCGGTTTTACCACCGACAGAGGAATCCACTTGAGAAAGTAAAGTAGTAGGGACTTGAATAAAGCGAACACCGCGCTGATAGCAAGCGGCGGCAAAACCGGTCAGGTCGCCCACTACACCGCCACCCAAGGCGACAAGTGTAGTATCACGACCGTGCGGTTTTTCCAGAAGGGCAGAAAATACCTGCTCCAGAACACTCAGAGATTTATACTGCTCGCCATCAGGTAAAATCACCTGATCAACTTTAATGCCGCCTTGTTCCAGCACTGCCCGGAGCGAATCCAGATAGAGTGGCGCTAGCATTTGGTTGGTTACCAGCATGACCTGGTCACCCGCCTTCAGCGGCTTAAAAGAGACTGGATCATTGAATAATCCAGCAGCAATCGTAATCGGGTAGCTACGCTCCCCTAACGTGACAGTAATCTTCTCCATGTCGCGCCCAGTAACCTTCTTAACTTACGCCCGTGGGCATTAGTAAAATGCTAAAATCAGTTACTTTCCAGCATGTTGATAATCTGGTTAGCAACAACTTTCGCGCTTTGATCGTCAGTGCGGATGGTGACATCTGCAATTTCTTCGTACAACGGATTACGTTCTTTTGCCAGTGCTTCTAACACTTCACGCGGAGGCGAATCAACCTGCAACAACGGACGTTTTTTGTCGCGCTGCGTACGGGCCAACTGCTTTTCGATTGTGGTTTCCAAGTACACCACAACGCCACGGGCTGACAAACGGTTACGGGTTTCTCTGGATTTAACAGAGCCACCACCGGTTGCCAGCACAATGCCTTGTTTTTCCGTCAGTTCATTAATAACTTTTTCTTCACGATCGCGGAAACCTTCTTCGCCTTCCACGTCGAATACCCAGCCCACGTCAGCTCCGGTACGTCGCTCAATTTCTTGATCAGAGTCGAAAAACTCCATATTGAGTTGCTGAGCTAACTGACGACCAATAGTGCTTTTGCCGGCACCCATAGGCCCAACCAGAAAGATATTGCGTTTCTCTGCCATGTTTTTGGTATTACTAAGACTATTCGTTAATGATAACCCGCCCCGCCAATCAAATTAGCAACGGGACCTAAACTGAAACCTCATGAGCGATAGTGCGAGATCAGACGGAAAATTATCTCAGCACTTCTGGTAGTTTGGCAACCGAATAAATCGTTGTACACGTCGTGGGAGGGAAACCATACGTTTTTATCGGCGTATCAACGTTATTAAAAACCTCGGAGCTCAATTCGGTAACCCTTGTAAGCTAAATCCGAGGCAGCGTCAAATTTAGAAGCCCCCAATCACACAAAAAGTTGCAGAAAGTCACCAAGATTGGTCTGTTTTCATAAATCAGCACCTCATAATACTCAAGCACTGATTAACCTTGGCGTGATGAAAATAACTAACTCCCGACGGCTTTGTTGCCGGGCATCCTGTTTAAACAGCCCACCCAACCAAGGAATATCGGCCAAAATAGGGACTTTATTAAGCCCGTGACTGCTTTTTTGCTGGAAAATCCCGCCTAACACAATCGTTTCGCCATCATTTACCGTAATTTGGGTTTGTATTTCCTGCTTATCTATTAATAAAGTTTCACTATCACCACGTTTCATCGCCATTCCTGGCATATTTTGGCTGATTTTTAAGTTTAAAGTAATTTTACCATTCCGCAGTATTTTCGGTGTGACCTCCATCCCTAGCACTGCTTCTTTAAACTCAATCGTGGTCGCCCCTTTTTTACCTCGCGAGACAGTATACGGAATATCGGAACCTTGCTTGATACTGGCGGTTTGTTGATGAGAGGTCACCAATCGAGGGCTGGCAATGATATCGACCTGATTTTCCTGTTCCAGTGCGCTCAACTCCAGTTCCAGTAGCCTCCCCCCAATGCGGGCAACATTAAAACCGGCGCTGACAGCACTATTTGGCAGAGGTAAATTTACATTAAAATCACTCATTCGAAGTGAGGAGGTGGGTTTGGTATCACCCATACCCCAGCGTACGCCAAGTTCTTGCAAGTTTTCGCGGCTCATGGTCACGATATGCGCGGCCAACTGGACTTGCTGCAAGGGCAAATCCATCTCTGCCAGCCAATTTTTTAATAATGCTAATGATGCGGGAGTATCGCGAATTAATAATGTATTGGTACGTTTATCTACCACTACGCTGCCCAGAGGGGACAGTAGCCCCCCTTCCGCCAGATTCAAACTGTCGGCAACTTCTTCGGCATTGGCATATTGTAAGGCGAGACTCAAATTACTCAGCGATTCCGGCGCGGTTTTTTGTTCCGCCCGCAATCGCCTTTCCTCACTATCCTGTTCGGTGAAAACCAACATCACCGCCCCTTCCCGCTCTACTTTCAGGTGACTCATCCGTAAAACGATTGCAAGCGCTTGATCCCAAGGGACATCCACTAGTCGGAGGCTGAGATTCGCGCCAATATCCGACGCAATGACTAAGTTTAATTGCTGATAATCAGCCAATGCTTGTAATACCACGGTGGCGGGAGCATCTTGAAACTCCAGTGAAACTGGCTTGCCACTTTTGGCATCAGTGGCAAACGAAGTGGTGAGCAAAACACCGCACAGTAGAAGAGTGGAAAATAGTTCTCGCGCCATGCAGCATGCAGCCCAAAGCCAGTTTTTGATTTTAAATATGATTGTGATTTTAAATAGCGAGACTCTCATCAGATTCATTCCTTTTAATACTGATTATTAATGGGTTAGCGCATTGAAAGCACCATAGAACCCGATGAGCCTGAGCATGATCGCTCCGCATTGACATGCTGGAGGCTAACCTGCCGCTCACTGATGTGAGTTACCTGCCAATAGGGCAATAAGCGCGTTTCTATCGCCACCTTTTGCCACTGCCCCTCTGAACGTTGTACCCAGCCAATATGATAATCTGCACCGCGGACAATGCCCTGCAATCGCCACCCGGCAAGCGTTTTCCGATCATCATCACAAGATGCCGTTGATATTCGCTCAAAAGGATTGCGCCCAACCTCTGCCAATAGGGATTCTGCACCCACAACTGGAAACTGTGATACTGCGACCAGTAGCCCTCCGATCACCCACGCACTCCTACGGTGATAACTCACTTCCACCTCCGGCAAGATACTCTTGTAGGGTTAGTTTTACGGTCAGTGCATGGTTATCACGCGTAATATCAATTAGTTGGATTTGAATCGGTGATGGAGTGGTGGCTAACTGACGAAGTAAATGGCGTAATCCATAAAAGTTGATCCGTAAGGTTGCTGCCCATTGTTGTTGCTCGACAAGACCCGCTCCGCCACCTCCCACAAGCGGTTCAGATTGACGCTGCCAACTGATAACCTGACCACCAAAAGGCCCAATCCATTTGCCGACTAAATGTGCTATTGAGCCGCCGGGTTGCTGTCGCGATGCTTCTGCCACACTCAACGCGGTCAGTTCCTGTTGAAGAGAAAATAGCGATGGGAACAGTGCCAACTCTGACTGTTGCCGCTCAACCTGTTGTTGGTGTTGGATAATTTCCTGAGTGCTGAGCTGCTGCTGTTGCCATTGAGGGCGCAGCAGCATGCTATAAACACCTAAACCCATCAGCCCCAGTACCCCCCATTGATATAAGTAGAGCTGCCAGCCAGGCCGATCCAGCCAACGTTGCAACTGTTTATTCATCACTTATCCCCTCCTGAGGCCAATCCGCCTGTGCCATAAACCGAAAATGCCCATCATCCCGTTGAGCAATCCGCTGTAGGCGCACATTTGCCAGTAGAGGCTGTCGGCCCAATCGCGCTAAAAAATCATGGATCGCGGCGTAATCTTGGCTGACTGCCTCGAAAACCAGCTTATCGCTTTGCGGTATCAGGCTGATCAACCAGCAGTTATCGGGAATTTGCTGGGATAGCTGTTGCAGTAACACCGAGTAACGATGGGCAGATTGATGCATTTGCCGATACATCTGTATTCGCTGCTCCGCACGCTGTTTTCGCGCCATGAGTTGTTGCACCTGTTGATGCTGCTGGCTCAATACAGACTGCTGTTGCAAAAGTGCCCTCAGACTGCCTTGTTGGCTGATTTGTCGTGAGTGTAACTGCATCTGCATAGCCACCAGAGAGATGGCAAAAAGTATCCCTTGGCACAAACCTATGTTGCGCCAAAATCGGTAGCGAGATCGCTGACAGGCTGTACGCCATGATGAAAAGTTAACTTGATACATCAGTCATCTACTGGGCGTAATGCCAGTCCTCCGGCTAAGGTGAATGCTGCCGGTGATGAAGGCAAGGGAGGTTGATACTGAGTAAATGCAGCAAAAGGTGACCAGAGTGCAGTATTTTCCGGTGCAGGCTCACCCATGATACTGCTGTAATACACTTTGACTGCCTTATCACTCAATGCAGAATATTGGGTCCGAAGTTGCGTCAATAATATCGATAACGGATTGAGCATATTAGAGCCGCCCTCCGGTGCATCGTCAGTTTCGATAGCCACCACACCGAAGATAAACGGCATGTCACTGGAGGAGACCCACAGCCACTCATGCGCCAGCCGATGGACTAACCAATAAGGCCCCACTAAACCGGCTGCCATCGCCATATAACGTAGAGCGCAGGGAGTGATATCAATGATGTGTGATGGCAGATCAGCCTGTTGTAAGCATTCTTGCCATTGGCGAACTTCTGACTGGCGAGCAGCAGTGATTAATAATTCACGCTCAGACACCGCCCGATAATCCAGCGCCAATTCCTGGCTGCTTAGCGGGAAAAGCTTGCTTGCCACTGCATGAATGAAGCCCTCGCGTTCGGGTTCGCGTAACCGCCGATCCGGGGCGGGAATGCTCTGTTGCAAGATCCGCTGTGCGGGCAATGCAATGCGTAATGAAATATGTCTCGGTAATTGTTTGCGTAATAATTTGAGTTTGTCGCTAACCACATCTGGCTGTTGTAAAATACCCTCCCGCACAGCCCCATAAGGTAAGGTTTGATGCCACCAGTACCGCAGTTGCCAACCATAGCGCCGTCTGACAACTGCCAAGGCGCGTATCGCCTCCATTTGAATATCTAGCCCAACCTGCCAATATTGTGTGTACATCTTTGTCGACCTCCGTGTCGAGACAGAATAAAAGTACGTATCCATGTAACGGGCTTGCCTTTATACTACGGCGCGGTTGTTTATAAACTGCCCAATTGACATTGAATGGGAAATCTCAGGTGAAGTTCGTAAAGTATTTTTTGATCCTTGCGGTGTGTTGCATTTTACTGGGAGCAGCCTCAATATTTGGCCTGTACAAATATATTGAGCCTCAGCTACCCGACGTTGCCACACTGAAAGATGTCCGGCTGCAAACACCTATGTTGGTGTATAGCGCCGAAGGCGAATTGATCGCCCAATACGGTGAAAAGCGCCGTATCCCGTTGACATTAAAACAAATTCCACCAGAAATGGTGCATGCGTTTATTGCGACGGAAGATAGCCGATTCTATGAGCATCACGGTGTGGACCCGGTGGGTATCCTACGTGCGGCTTCTATTGCTATGGTGTCGGGGCGCGCCTCTCAAGGGGCCAGTACCATCACCCAGCAATTAGCGCGAAACTTTTTCTTAAGCCCGGAACGAACCTTGATGCGTAAAATCAAGGAGGCTTTTCTGGCCATTCGCATTGAACAGCTACTGACCAAAGATGAAATTCTTGAGTTGTATCTGAACAAGATCTATCTGGGTTACCGCGCCTATGGTGTCGGGGCGGCGGCGCAGGTTTATTTCGGTAAAGAAGTCAACGAGTTGACTCTCAGCCAGATGGCGATGATTGCCGGTTTGCCAAAAGCGCCATCAACTTTCAACCCGCTTTACTCACATGACCGCGCTGTTGCACGTCGTAATGTGGTGCTGTCGCGCATGTTGGATGAAAAGTACATCACCCAAGCGCAGTACGATCAGGCTCGTAGTGAAGAGTTAGTTGCCAACTACCATGCGCCGCAAATTGCTTTCTCAGCACCTTATCTGTCCGAAATGGTGCGTCAGGAAATGATTAAGCGCTATGGCGAAAACGCCTATACTGACGGTTATCAGGTCTATACCACTATCACCAAAAAGCTTCAGCTCGCGGCGGTGGACTCCTTACGCGCCAATGTGTTGGCTTATGACATGCGCCACGGCTATCGTGGCCCATCCAATGTGTTATGGAAGGTGGGCGAAAGCGCGTGGAGTCGTGAGCAAATTATTGATTCACTGAAAACACTGCCAGTCTATGGCCCACTGTTGCCTGCGGTTATCACTGAGGCAAATGCGGAACAGGCAACAGCCATGTTGGCTGATGGTAGTAGCGTGACATTACCGATGGCCGGTATGCGCTGGGCGCGTCCGTATAAATCTGACAATGCTCAGGGGCCGACACCTAAAAAGGTCACCGATGTTGTTCAGCCAGGTCAGCAGATTTGGGTCAGAAAAGTGGATGACAACTGGTGGCTCGCTCAAGTACCAGACGTCAACTCTGCCTTGGTTTCTATTGACCCGAATAATGGTGCGATTAAAGCGCTGGTAGGCGGTTTTGACTTTAACCAAAGTAAATTCAACCGTGTTACACAAGCATTGCGTCAGGTTGGTTCGAATATCAAACCTTTCCTGTACACCGCGGCGATGGACAAAGGCCTGACCTTGGCAAGCATTCTCAACGACTTGCCGATTACGCGTTGGGATGCCGGTGCGGGTACCGACTGGCGGCCAAAAAACTCGCCACCCACTTATGACGGCCCGATTCGTCTACGCCAAGGCCTGGGTCAATCGAAAAACGTGGTGATGGTGCGAGCCATGCGCGCCATGGGTGTAGATTATGCGGCTGAATATCTGCAACGCTTTGGTTTCCCGGCACAAAACATCGTGCATTCAGAATCATTGGCGCTGGGTTCCGCTTCATTCACGCCATTGCAGCTAGTCCGAGGTTATGCGGTGTTGGCAAACGGCGGCTATTTGGTCGATCCGTATTTCATCACCAAAATCACCGATGATACCGGCAATGTGCTGTTTGAAACGAAACCGAAAATTGTCTGTGAAGAGTGTAACCTGCCGGTCATTTATGGCGATACACAGCGCTCTGTGGTGCTATCCGACGATAACACCGAAAATGTGGCGACTTCACAAACCAATAATGCCAGCAATGTGCCAATGCCGGAGCTGGAACAAGTCACTCCAGCACAAGCTAAGCTCAATAGCGATGAGCAGTATGCACCGCATGTAATAAGCACACCGCTGGCGTTCCTGATTCGCGATGCATTGAACTCCAACATCTTCGGTGAACCGGGCTGGATGGGGACAGGCTGGCGTGCTGGGCGCGATTTAAAACGCAAAGATATCGGCGGTAAAACCGGTACCACCAACAACTCGAAAGATGCATGGTTCTCCGGCTATGGCCCGGACACTGTGACATCAGTCTGGATTGGTTTTGACGATCATCGCCGTGACTTGGGTCGTAGTACTGCATCTGGCGCAATTTCTGACCAGATATCAGGTGCTGAAGGCGGGGCGAAAACTGCTCAACCGGCGTGGAATGACTTTATGAAAGCAGCCCTTGAAGGTTTGCCGGAAAAACAAGTCACGCCACCACCGGGTATCGTCAGTGTAGTGATTGATAAGCAAACAGGTAAACTATCCACAGGTGGGCCAGGTAGCCGCTCAGAGTACTTTATCGAGGGGACACAACCTACCGAATATTCTGTACATGAAGCGGGTACCACGCTGATGGATAACGGCCAGACTCACGAACTGTTCTGATAATTGAGTTACTGCTGATAAGCCGGGGATCGCAAGATCACCCGGCTTTTTTATTAGAGCAGCTCAATATTAAGCGATACCCGCTTTAGTCAGAAATGCCTGGGCCAAAAACAGTGCGCTGACATTGCGGGCTTCGCAAAAACCGGGTTCATCAAGCAGTGCCATCATATTCGCAATCGGCCAGCGCACTTGTGGCAGTGGTTCTGGCTCATCACCTTCCAGACTTTGCGGATAGAGGTTTTGCGCGACAACAATGTTCATTTTGCTCGAGAAGTAGGAGGGGGCCATCGTCAGCTTACTAAGGTAATCAAAACGCTCAGCGCCAAATCCAACTTCCTCCATCAATTCACGATTAGCAGCGTCTAATACGCCCTCTCCGGGATCAATGAGTCCTTTAGGGAAGCCCAATTCATACTCTTCGATACCCACGGCATATTCGCGGATCAGCAGTAAGTCATTACCAATGATTGGCACAATCATAACGGCTTCGCGATTCGATGGGCGCATACGCTCATAAACACGTTGTACACCATTGCTGAACTCCAAACTCACCGCTTCAACAGTAAACAAGCGGGAGCGGGCAATCGTTTCTATTTTATGTATTTTAGGTTTTTGCAGGTGTTTCATAATGGCCCCAAATTAAAACTCGCCGCCGGTCGGACGCACATCGGGGTAGTCAGGCCCATAATATGGTTACTTAATAAGCCACTTTTTACCTATGCGGATTAACCCGACTCTTTATACTGGATTTTATTAGAACTTGATCACATTGTGCGTTAATGAGAACCTTTATCGCAATGTCAGTTAGATATAATTTACCTGTTTTTAACATGGCGGCGAGTTTAGTCAAGATTCAACCGGTTAATTATCATCCTATATCTGCGCAATATCAGTTAAAACTTGTGTTTGAAAATAGGATTATGCTGATATTACCGATGTTTTAGCCTTGCTATCCTTATCAGTCTACGGGCAGTTTAAGAGCACTTGTATTAGGTTATTTGATGAATAACGCTGTTATATGCCTCTGTACTGTGTTTATGCGTAATATGTACCCTAAATAATTCAAGCTGCAGCAAGGCGGCAAATAAAAGCAGCCAACGCACATGCAGTTTGCCGCATGTTGGGTATGATGCATTATTTCATAGAGTTGACGTAAGTCAGGGGCGCTCGGATGGGGATGGGATGAGCACAATAGTCTTAATATTGGCCTTACTGTTGACCAGTCTGATCACAGTGGGTTTGTTGTGGTGGTTCCGATTCCGCCGACCTATCCCCGTAACTGCAACACTGCCGTTCGCGCAACCCACGCATCGAAAACTGACACCGGAAGAGCGGGTCAACATTGAAAACTACCTGCTAAACCAACAAGACAAAATAGGGTTTAAACCCCAGTCAACGTTTGATACCCGAACCCTGACAAACAGTGTGTCTTCGCCCGCGAAACTAATTTTAACACCTCAAAGTGACAATGTTTATGCGGTAACCCGCGCGATTACCCGCTATGGCGTGGCAACTGACGAACCGAATAAATGGCGCTATTATCTTGATTCTATTGAAGTTCACCTACCAGCTTCATGGGAACAATATATTACTCAGGATAATGACGTCGAACTTATCCAAACCCAAACGATCCCTTTGGTTATTTCCCTCAACGGGCATACGCTGAAAAATCATCAGTCAGAGAACACTTACCAGCCTATTTTATCTTCCGTGGCGCAAAACGCGTCAATCCGCAAGGCGGATAGTGAACATATTGAGCTACTGAATATCCGCAAGGAAACCCCGGAAGAATATGCCCTGCATGGTACTAACGGCTTGAAAGAAGCTGGGGCCATTTGTTTGGCATTGCTGTTACTGTTCTTTGCACTGACTGGCCCTGCGGTAACACTGCCCTGGCTGATTATTGTGGCGGCAACACTGACTGGCTGGGCATGCTGGAATATGTTCCGCCCACTATCTGAAAAAGATTTGCGGGAAGTTCATTGCCTAAGTGGCACACCAAAGCGCTGGGGCCTGTTCGGTGAGTCAAATCAGGGGCAGATGAATAATATCTCGCTCGGGATTGTCGATCTGATCTATCCGGCACATTGGGGCCCCTATTTTGCTCATGATTTGGGCAAAAAAACCAATATTGATATCTACCTCAATCGTCAGGTTGTACGTCAGGGGCCGTTTTTGTCCCTGCATGATGAAATGAAGCACTTTCCCCTACAACGCTGGGGGAAAAACCTGACATTAATGGCCGGATCGCTGTTGGTGATGGCGTTATTACTGATCTATGTGCCACTGGGGCTGCCACTAAAATTGAGTGTCGCCTGGTTGCAAGGTGCGCAAAGCCAGCAGGTGACCAGCGTTGAAGCATTAGAAAAAATGCCGCTCCGTATTGGTGATATGCTGAAAGCACAGGGAATGGGGATGTGTTATGTCCCGCCGAATACTCAAAACTCGCACAGTTTTGTTTTCACACCTTTTGATTGCTCCGGTATCTATTGGAATAACGCAGCGCCATTACCGCAACCTGAATCTGAGGTCATTGAAAAAGCAGCATCGCTGGTGGCTACCGTGAATCAACAGCTACACCCCCAAGGTTCGGATGCTAACGTTAACCCACAACTGGCAACCGCTATTGAAAAGTCCGGTATGATTTTGCTGGATAATTTTGCGGATATCGTCTTAAAAACCCAGGCATTATGTGGTGGTGATGCTGATTGTATTCGCCTGAAAAATGCTTTGGTGAATTTGGGGAATGCCAAGAATTGGTCAGGGCTGGTGAAACGAGCACAGTCAGGCACCTTAAAAGGCATGAATGTGCTGTTACGCCCGGTCAGCGCCGACACTCTAGAAAATCTGGTTAAAACGGCAACCTCATCATTTGTTTACCGTGAAACACATCTGGCGACAGAGGCTTTGAACAGCCCTCCACCGGGTGGGTTCCTGATTACCAGCGATGAGGGGAAACAGTTAGTCAATCACCCTGCTCCCTCGGTTCCTCTGTTCGATTACAGTGCGTTGGAACAGTGGCGCGAATTGCAGCGGCTCTCTGGGCTGCTACTCAATACCCCATTTAAGGCTGAAGGTATCATTACCAATATCACCACCGATGCCAATGGAACTCGCCATATTGCATTACACAGCGAACCGGATATCGTGACACTCGGTCGTTATTTGGGCACCAGCCTGCTGCTGCTGGTTCTGATTGTGTGTTTAGTGGTGAATACCACCTTATTTATTCGGCGCGTCCTGAAAAACCGTAGTCGTATGGATAATATTCAACGCTATTATGATAATTGCTTCAACCAACCCCTCACTCCAGCGCCTTTCCTACGTTAGCCCTTTTTCGTTTATCATTAGTCTTATTTACGCCCTAAATAATTCGAGTTGCAGGAAGGCGGCAATTGAGTGAATCCCCAAGAGCTTACACAAGTAAGTGACTGGGGTGATTGAATGCAGCCAACGCACATGCAGCTTGAAGTATGACGGGTGAATACAGCTAATGTGATGTGGAGTCGCGATGCCCCCTGAATTGAATTGGCAAGAAATTGATACCGTGCTGTTGGATATGGATGGCACTCTGCTCGATTTAGAGTTCGACAGCCATTTCTGGCTCAAGCAGGTACCGGAAACGCTCAGCCAACGCCGGGGGATATCTCTGAAGCAGGCGCATAAAATTATCCATGATGAGTATCTGGCAGTGCAGCACACACTAAATTGGTATTGCTTCGATTATTGGAGCGAGCGGCTAGATTTGGATATCTACGCGATGACCACGCAAGCGGGCAATCGCGTGCGGTTGCGCCAGGATACCCAGCCCTTTTTAGCCAGTTTACGTGAGCGCGGCTTACAAACCATTTTACTCACCAATGCCCATCCACACAGTCTGGCGGTAAAAATTGAGCACACCGCTCTCGACCAGCACCTTGATTTATTACTTTCTACCCATACATTTGGTTATCCAAAGGAAGATCAACGACTGTGGCAAGCTGTCACGCAGCATACCGGGCTGAATCCTGCCAGAACCTTATTTGTCGATGACAGTGAGAAGATTCTGGATGCTGCGCGCACCTTTGGTATCCGCTACTGTCTGGGAATAGAAAACCCTGACTCCAGCTGTGCTGATAAAGCATTTCACAGCCACCCTGCAATCAATGACTACCGTAAGCTATTGCCTGCATTAGAGTTACGCAAGTAATGTCGGAATAAATGAGCATGACGGCTGGGAGTATTCATGAAAGAGAAAGCAGTCTCGGACGAATCGGTTCGGCTAGATAAATGGCTTTGGGCCGCCCGGTTTTACAAAACCAGAGCAATAGCGCGAGAAATGGTGGATGGCGGCAAAGTCCATTACAACGGGCAGCGTGGTAAACCGAGTAAGCTGGTTGAAATCAATGCCGAAATTCGTCTGCGCCAAGGTAACGATGAGCGCACAGTACGGGTCTTGGCGCTACACCACCAACGCAGAGGCGCAAGTGAAGCGCAGGCATTGTATGAAGAAACTGAGGCCAGCATTGCTAACCGCGAGAAAGTGGCACAAGCACGTAAGCTCAATGCTCTGACCATGCCACATCCGGATCGGCGACCGGATAAAAAAGAGCGTCGCAATCTAATCAAATTTAAACAAGGCGAGCCTGAGTAAACTGCTTGCAGCCAGAAAGAGAGAAACCTATGTCTAATCACGATCAATCTAATCACGATCACTCTAATCATGATCAACTGCAACGCTACCTGTTCGCTAACCATGCTGTGCGTGGTGAACTGGTTTCAGTCAATGAAACCTACCAACAGATGCTCGCTAATCATGACTACCCTCCTGCGGTACAAAAACTGTTAGGTGAAATGTTGGTCGCGACCAGTCTGCTGACCGCGACCCTCAAATTTGACGGTGATATCACGGTGCAATTGCAAGGTGGGGAAGGCCCACTCTCACTGGCAGTGATTAACGGCAATAACCAGCAAGAAATGCGCGGTGTCGCCCGCTTTAAAGGTGAAATCAGTGATGAAAGTACGCTGCAAGAGATGATGGGCAATAGTGGCTATCTGGTCATAACCATCACACCGGCACAGGGTGAGCGCTATCAAGGTGTAGTGGCATTGGAAGGTGAGACTATCGCCGCCTGCCTGGAAAATTACTTTATGCAGTCAGAACAGTTACCTACCCGCCTGTTTATCCGCACCGGTAATGTGGAAGGTAAACCTGCCGCAGGCGGTATGCTGTTGCAAGTTCTACCCGCACAGGAGCGTAATGAAGATGAATTTGATCATCTCGCACAGCTTACTACCACCATCAAAGCTGAGGAGCTATTCACCCTGCCGGCCAATGAGGTGCTGTATCGTTTATATCATCAGGAAGAAGTGACACTTTACGAACCACAAAATGTCAGTTTCCGCTGTACCTGTTCTCGCGAACGTTGCGCCGATGCATTAGTGACGCTATCCGAAGATGACGTCAAAGAGATGCTGGAACAAGATGGCAATATTGATATGAATTGCGAGTATTGCGGTACTCACTACCTGTTTGATGCGGTCGATATTGCCACATTAAAAAGCGGTAACAGCCCTTCATCAGAACAAATTCATTAATTCCCGTAATACTTGGTTGGGTGCTGACTCGTGCCCAGCCATTTCTTCTGCCGTTTCATACTTGCGACAATCCGTGTCCTATCTCTCATAACCTAGCGAAAAGTAGGTCATATATTGAAATATTTGAACGCTATCGCTGTTAATCGGGGATGAGTAATTACAATCGCTGGTAGAAAATTGACGATCCAGGAGTTATGACATGAGTGTTAAAGGAATTACCCCGCAGGAGCTCGCCGCCTATGGCATCCATAACGTCAGCGAGATTGTTTACAACCCAAGCTATGATTTACTGTTCCAGGAAGAGACTAAACCCACACTCGAAGGATACGAGCGCGGAACCCTCACCAACACAGGAGCAATTGCGGTAGACACCGGTATCTTTACCGGCCGCTCACCAAAAGATAAATATATTGTCCGTGATGCTATCACTCAGGATACCGTGTGGTGGGCCGATCAGGGCAAAGGCAAGAATGATAATAAACCGCTAAGCCAAGAGACTTGGACTCACCTGAAAGGGTTGGTCACTAATCAACTGTCTGGGAAGCGCCTGTTTGTTGTTGACACATTCTGCGGTGCTAATGCCGATACCCGTCTGCAAGTTCGCTTTGTTACTGAAGTGGCCTGGCAAGCGCATTTCGTTAAAAACATGTTTATCCGCCCAACTGATGAAGAATTGGCCCATTTCGAGCCTGATTTTATCGTCATGAATGGCGCTAAATGCACTAACCCGAACTGGAAAGAGCAAGGTCTGAATTCAGAGAACTTTGTGGCCTTTAACCTGACAGAACGTATGCAGCTGATTGGCGGCACATGGTATGGCGGTGAAATGAAGAAAGGTATGTTCTCAATGATGAACTACCTGTTGCCACTGAAAGGCATTGCTTCCATGCACTGCTCGGCTAACGTCGGTGAAAAAGGCGATGTGGCTATCTTCTTCGGCTTGTCCGGTACCGGTAAAACCACCCTGTCCACTGACCCGAAACGCAAGTTGATCGGCGATGATGAACATGGTTGGGATGATGACGGCGTATTTAACTTTGAAGGTGGCTGCTACGCCAAAACCATCAAGTTATCTGAAGAAGCAGAACCCGATATTTATCATGCGATTAAGCGTGATGCATTGCTGGAGAATGTGGTAGTGCTACCAGATGGTACTGTTGATTTCAATGACGGTTCCAAAACTGAAAACACCCGTGTTTCTTACCCTATCTACCACATTGAAAATATTGTTAAGCCAGTCTCTAAAGCAGGTCATGCCACCAAGGTTATTTTCCTGACTGCCGATGCCTTTGGCGTATTACCGCCGGTATCTCGCCTGACGGCAAATCAAACCCAGTATCACTTCCTGTCTGGCTTTACAGCCAAACTGGCGGGTACTGAGCGCGGTGTCACTGAGCCAACACCAACCTTCTCTGCTTGTTTTGGTGCCGCATTCTTGTCACTGCATCCAACACAATATGCAGAAGTATTGGTTAAACGTATGCAAGCGGTGGGCGCTCAAGCTTATCTGGTCAACACTGGCTGGAATGGCACCGGCAAACGTATTTCCATCAAAGATACCCGAGCCATCATTGACGCCATTCTGAATGGTGAAATTGATAAAGCTGAAACCTTTACCCTGCCAATCTTCGATTTGGCCGTTCCGATGGCATTACCGGGCGTAGACCCCGCAATCCTCGACCCGCGCGATACTTACGCGGATGTCGCGCAGTGGCAGGAGAAAGCCGAAGATTTGGCGAAGCGTTTTACCACTAACTTCGATAAGTATACCGATACCCCAGCAGGGGCTGCGTTGGTTAGCGCAGGGCCAAAGATCTGATTTAGATTTGGTTTTGTAAGATGATAAAAGGGGCACATTTGTGTCCCTTTTTGTTTTTCGCAAATCAAGAATAGATTAAATCTGGCTTGGTGGTTTAGTTATCAGGTTCGGTTGTTGTTTGTTCGGTGCTCACTGAACAATTAATATTCAACAACCAAATCAGATCACACTACTGCTGGTGGCTTAGGCTTAACATCCAACGGCAACGGGATATAGGCCCGAATCCGTAATCCACCTCGCTCGCTGGTACCGATATCCAACGAACCGGCGTGCGCATCAATAATTCGCTGCACAATGGCCAACCCTAACCCGGTGCCACTGGTACTACGGGCACTATCGCCACGGACAAAAGGCTGGAACAAATGCTTCAAATCTTCCGGCTTAATACCCGGTCCATCATCTTCCACCTGGAACCAAGCCCGCTGTAGCTCTGTGCCACTGCTCACTTTTATCCAACCATTGCCGTAACGAGCAGCATTCACCACCATATTTGCCAGGGCGCGCTTGATCGATAATGGATGAATATCCACCATCACTTCGCCTTCACATAAATCCGTTTCAATCACTCGTTCATAGCCACTCTCAGCAGCAATCACTTCACCCAATACCGCATTAAGATCGCTCGGTTCGGTCGGCATCTCCTGCCCAGTGCGCAGATAATCAATAAACTGTTCGATAATGGCATTACACTCTTCAATGTCCTTATTGATTGACTCAGACAAATATCCGTCGGCTTCACTCATCATTTCTGTCGCCAAACGGATACGGGTCAATGGCGTACGCAAGTCATGACTGACCCCCGCCATTAACAAGGTACGGTCATCAGCCAGCAACTTCACGCCAGCCGCCATTTGGTTAAATGCCCGGGTGACAGAACGGACCTCAGAAGCACCATATTCGCGCAGCGGTGGCGGAATGATTCCCTTACCGACCTGCAAAGCCGCATGTTCCAGTTCAACCAAGGGTCGATTCTGAATACGGATAAACAGCCAGGCACCGCCAACTGCCAGTAACATGATGGCCAAGGTATAACGGAACAGCGGCGAGAAATCGCCCTGATGGATCTCGGTTAATGGCACCCTCACCCAAATATCTGGCGATAACCACGTTTTCAACCAGACAACGGGCGAGTTTTTATTCACTTCGACCCGAACATCGGTTGGCCCACCTAATTGCTGGGCCATTTGATCACTAAGAAACTTGTAATGCTGTGCCCAACGCAGGCCACTTTCCTCTGCCGCGGCATTGGTATAAAGCGAAATCCCCAATTCACGGTAAATCTCACGCCGAAACGCTGGCGGGACTTCAAGTAGCGTGCCATCTTCCAGTTGCAGCCGATCAGTCATCAGCATACGGACTTCATATGCCAATACTTTATTAAACTGCTGCAAACTAGGCAAAATGGCGAAATTCAGTACCACCAGATACGTCGTGACCAGGCTGACAAACAGCAAAGTCACAATCAGTAATAAGGTTCGGGCAAATGAGCTACGTGGAGAAAAGCGCCATCGCCTCATGCTTTACTGCCGTCCGGCACAAATACGTAGCCCAAGCCCCATACAGTTTGGATATAGCGTGGATGAGCTGGATCTTCTTCTACCATGCGGCGCAAACGTGAAATCTGTACGTCGATAGAACGTTCCATTGCACTGTATTCACGGCCACGAGCCAAATTCATCAGTTTATCGCGAGACAATGGCTCACGCGGGTGACTGACTAAAGCTTTCAGCACCGCAAACTCACCGCTGGTCAGTGGCATAGGTTCATCTTCACGGAACATCTCGCGGGTACCCAGGTTCAATTTGAACTTACCAAATGCAATCACCGCTTCTTCTTGTGAAGGGGCACCTGGAAGTTCGTTGGCCTGACGGCGTAGCACCGCGCGGATACGAGCCAGCAGTTCGCGTGGGTTAAATGGCTTTGGAATATAGTCATCGGCACCAATTTCCAGCCCGACGATACGGTCAACTTCTTCACCCTTGGCCGTCACCATAATGATCGGCATTGGGTTGCTTTGACTGCGCAGGCGGCGGCAGATAGACAGGCCATCTTCCCCCGGTAACATCAGGTCGAGCACCATCAGGTGGAAGGACTCACGAGTCAGCAAGCGATCCATCTGTTCCGCATTGGCAACACTGCGCACCTGGAAACCTTGTTCTGTCAGGTAACGTTCCAATAGCGCGCGTAGGCGCATATCGTCATCAACGACCAGAATCTTGTGATTCTCTTGCATTTTATTACTCCCAAAGGCCGTATTGCCTGAATCTGCACATTGTTAGAAAAACTCACTCTAACAGACAGCTATTTATGGTATACATTCTAGTCGAAATTGTTACAAAGCTTATTGTCAGGCTTAATTATCAACACTTTCATCAAATGGACGGTAGCGAATCTCTAAAATCCAGTAAGTCGCCTCACCATTTGGTGTTTGAACCGTCACCTCATCATCGACCTGTTTACCTATCAAGGCTCGGGCCACCGGTGAATCGATAGAAATCCATTTTTTCGCCGGATCGAACTCATCTGGCCCCACCAAGCGGAAGATGCGCTGTTCTCCTGATTCATTTTCGACCCGAACCCAAGCACCAAAATAGACTTTCCCTTCCTGGCGCGGATCGGGATCAACAATTTTCAACACTTCAAGGCGTTTGGTCAGAAAGCGTACCCGACGATCAATTTCCCGCAGGCGCTTCTTACCGTAGATATATTCGGCATTTTCCGAACGATCACCCATAGCCGCGGCTTCAGACACCGCCTGAGTGACTACTGGCCGCTCTTCTCGCCATAGATAATGCAGCTCACGATCCAGTGCCTGCCAGCCTTCGCGGGTAATATAGTTACTTTTCGCCATACCGTTATCCACTTATTCCTTTGGCAGAAATGCCACTACTATACCTTAAATAATTCGAGTTGCAGGAAGGCGGCAACTGAGTGAGTCCCGATGAGTTGACACCAGTCAATGATTCGGGTGAACGAAGGCAGCCAACGCACATGCAGCTTGAAGTATGACGGGTATATACCTTAACCTTTTACCGATAAGTTCACGTTAGCTCAAGCTCAGCGACCACTCTACTGGCAATTTATCCGGGCAATCCGTATAACTATCTTCTGCCGTTTTTCCTACTCACTATCAAAATTGATATCAGACTTATGAATGAACAACTGAGCAGCATTATTGCAAGCGAAATACAGGCGCGGCCAGAGCAAGTTATTGCCGCGATAAGCCTGCTGGATGAAGGTAATACCGTACCCTTTATTTCACGGTATCGTAAGGAAGTTACCGGCGGGTTGGATGATACCCAGCTGCGCCAGTTGGAAAGCCGTTTGGGTTATCTGCGCGAACTTGAAGACAGACGCCAAACCATTCTTAAATCAATCGAAGATCAGGGTAAGCTCACCGAGCAGCTGGCCAGTGCCATTAACGGCACGATGAGTAAGACTGAGCTGGAAGATTTATATCTTCCTTATAAGCCAAAGCGCCGTACCCGCGGGCAGATTGCGATTGAAGCTGGTCTGGAACCCTTGGCAGACAGCCTATGGAATGACCCACAGCAAGATCCGGAACAGGTCGCCCTCGCTTATGTCGACGCCGATAAAGGCGTGGCAGACACCAAAGCGGCACTGGATGGGGCGCGCTATATCCTGATGGAGCGTTTTGCGGAAGATGCCACTTTGCTGGCGAAAGTGCGCCAATACTTGTGGAAAAACGCCCATTTGGTAGCAAAAGTGGTGGAAGGCAAAGAGCAGGAAGGTGCTAAATTCCGCGATTACTTCGATCACCACGAACCTATCGCCCAAGTCCCTTCTCACCGCGCACTGGCGATGTTCCGTGGCCGTAATGAAGGGGTGTTGCAACTGGCGCTGAACCCCGATCCACAGTTTGATGAACCTCCGCGTGAAAGTCAGGGCGAGCAGATCATTATCAACCATCTGGATTTGCGCCTGAATAATGCACCGGCTGATAACTGGCGCAAAGCCGTGATCAACTGGACATGGCGTATTAAGGTGCTGATGCATCTTGAAACCGAGCTGATGAGCACCCTGCGTGAACGGGCAGAAGACGAAGCTATCAATGTATTCGCTCGTAACATGCAAGATTTGCTGATGGCCGCTCCGGCAGGGATGCGCGCCACTATGGGCCTCGATCCAGGTCTGCGTACTGGGGTGAAAGTGGCGGTGGTTGATGCTACCGGTAAGCTGGTTGCCTACGATACCATCTACCCTCATACCGGGCAGGCGGCTAAAGCCGCTGCCGTGGTGGCTGCCCTGTGCATCAAACATCAGGTTGAACTGGTAGCGATTGGTAACGGCACTGCATCACGGGAAACCGAGCGCTTCTTTACCGAGCTGCAACAGCAGTATCCGGCGGTGACGGCGCAGAAAGTCATTGTCAGTGAGGCTGGTGCTTCGGTGTATTCGGCCTCAGAGCTGGCCGCACTGGAATTCCCTGATCTGGATGTTTCCATCCGTGGCGCAGTTTCTATTGCCCGCCGGTTGCAAGACCCGTTGGCTGAACTGGTTAAAATCGACCCGAAATCTATCGGGGTTGGTCAGTATCAGCATGACGTCAGCCAAAGCCAACTGGCGAAAAAGCTGGATGCGGTAGTAGAAGACTGCGTAAACGCCGTGGGTGTGGACTTGAACACCGCGTCAGTACCATTACTGACCCGTGTGGCTGGCCTGACCCGCATGATGGCGCAAAATATTGTGAACTGGCGTGATGAAAATGGGCGCTTCCATAACCGCGAGCAATTGCTGAAAGTCAGCCGCTTAGGGCCAAAAGCTTTCGAACAGTGCGCCGGTTTCTTGCGTATTAACCATGGGGATAACCCGCTGGATGCTTCAACGGTGCATCCAGAAGCCTATCCGGTGGTCGAGCGCATTTTGGCAGCTACCGAGCAAGCTTTGCAGGACTTAATGGGCAATGCCACAGCATTACGTAGCCTCAACGCCCGCGATTTCACCACCGAAAAATTTGGCGTACCGACCGTCACAGATATTCTGCGCGAGTTGGAAAAACCGGGCCGAGATCCGCGTCCTGAATTTAAAACCGCGACCTTTGCCGAAGGGGTGGAAACACTGAATGATCTGACGCCGGGGATGATCCTCGAAGGCTCAGTGACTAACGTGACCAACTTTGGCGCATTTGTCGATATCGGTGTCCATCAGGATGGTTTGGTGCACATCTCCTCACTGGCAGACAAGTTTGTCGATGACCCGCATAAAGTGGTGAAAGCCGGTGATATCGTCAAAGTTAAAGTCATGGAAGTGGACTTACAGCGCAAACGTATTGCTCTGAGTATGCGGCTTGATGAACAGCCGGGTGAAAGTGGTTCACGTCGTGGTAATGGTGGTGAGAACCGCGCTAATGCCAATAATGACAATCGTGGTGCCAGTCGGCCGCGTAATAGCAATGAATCCAATAGTCGCCCACCCGCTAAAAGCAACTCCGGCGGCAACCACTCCAGCAGCAACCATTCCAGTAGTAACAACAGCGCCATGAGTGACGCACTGGCGGCGGCATTTAAAAAACGCTGATATCTCAAGTGAAGGGCCAGATTCTGTGGCCCTTTTTCATTGTTCTTATTTCATCGAATTTGTAAGTTCAGACTCATCCTTAACGCCATATTGAGTACCACTTCTCATATTTTTTTCTTCTATAAGATCGCAGCGTTATCTTTTAAATTAATTAGCATGCAATTCTTTTTTTCGGGGTTCTATCACACTAAATCAGACGTAGACTTAACTGATTTAACATCATATTTAACATGAAGTTTAATGTAGTCCGTTATTACACTTAATTTATAAATAATTACGATAACATTCCATGTGTTAATTAAAATATGAATGTTATTTGATTCAAATCATAGTGAAGTGATTATGTTAATCATCAGTATTTCTTATTGTGGACAGCAGCTTATAGAAACATTCGATTAACTGATTTAACTCATCGTTCGCATTTGCGATCGTGCTAATTTGGTGGTAAAACAAGCGCAAATAGAAATCAGACTCATTAATTTTAAAAATGAAATCGTAATGAATATTTACTTTTGAGTCTTTAACCTGAGTTGAATATGAAAACGATTCTTACTATTATTATTTTAATCATTATTTATTAGTGGTGGAATTTCTCTGAACTCTGGTTTGCTAATGCGTTATAACGAGAGGCTTACATGCATCTGATCCCACAGCGCTCCTACAAAATTGTTGGTTTCTCACCTGAAATTAGCCCGGCTTACCGACAAAAATTATTATCACTGGGTATGCTTCCCGGCTCTTCATTTAATGTTGTCCGCCTGGCGCCATTAGGTGATCCCATTCAGATAGAAACCCGCAGAGTCAGTCTGGTGGTGCGTAAAAAAGATTTAGACCTACTGACACTAGACCTGCAACCCTAATATTTCAAATTAACTTCTTATTCTGGCTGTGAGGTGATGTATCAAAACCACCTTGCATAGGCTGACTTTAATTTACTGATATCACGTTGGATCATGAAAGCACTCACAATTGGCCTAATTGGCAACCCCAATGCGGGTAAAACTACCCTTTTCAACCAGTTAACTGGGGCACGCCAGCGGGTAGGTAACTGGGCCGGGGTCACTGTCGAGCGCAAAGAGGGCCACTTCAGTACCGCACAGCATCAGGTGACTTTGGTTGACCTGCCGGGAACATACTCACTCACCACCATTTCTGAACAAACCTCGCTGGATGAGCAGATTGCTTGCCACTATATCTTGAGCGGCGAAGCGGACTTGTTGATTAACGTGGTAGATGCCGCCAATCTGGAGCGCAATCTCTATCTGACACTGCAACTGATAGAGTTAGGTATCCCCTGTGTCGTGGCCCTCAATATGCTGGATATCGCCAAAAGTCAGCACATTGATATTGATATCGAAGCACTTTCTCAGCAGTTAGGCTGCCCGGTTATTCCGCTAGTTTCTACGCGGGGGCAGGGTATCAATGAATTAAAAAACAGCATTGATGAGCTTCAACCTGTTCCCTTCAAAGCGCTGGTTAACTACCCGCCGGTGCTACTCAGTGAAGTGGATAAGTTGGTGCAGGCGATGCCTGAGTCCTGGCCGGTACAGCAGCGCCGCTGGCTGGCACTGCAAATATTAGAGGGTGATATCTATAGCCTGGCTCGCGCTGGCATCTCCCCTTCTATCGTGGATCTGGCCCGTGAAAATCTGCGACAAAACCAGCATGAAGACCCGGAACTGGTGATCGCCGATGCCCGCTATCAAAGCATTGCCCGTATCTGTGATATCGTCGGTAACTCACAGCAAGCTGAGCCAAATCGCCTGACCCAAGTGCTTGATAAAGTGATTCTGAATCGCTGGTTAGGTGTGCCTATCTTCTTGTTTGTCATGTACTTAATGTTCGTCTTAGCCATTAATATCGGCGGGGCGTTACAACCGATATTTGATATCGGCTCTGCTGCCATCTTTATTCAAGGGATACAGTGGGTTGGCTATACACTACATTTCCCACAGTGGCTAACCATCTTCCTGGCTCAAGGTGTCGGCGGCGGTATCAACACCGTGCTACCACTGGTGCCACAAATTGGCATGATGTACCTGTTCCTCTCCTTTTTGGAAGACTCCGGTTATATGGCCCGCGCCGCCTTTGTTATGGACCGGCTGATGCAGGCGCTGGGGTTACCGGGTAAATCTTTTGTGCCACTGATTGTCGGCTTCGGCTGCAATGTGCCCTCAATTATGGGCGCACGCACTTTGGATGCTCAACGTGAGCGTTTGATAACCATCATGATGGCGCCGTTTATGTCCTGTGGCGCACGGCTGGCTATATTTGCTGTATTTGCCGCCGCATTCTTCGGCCAGGATGGAGCCAGTGTCGTCTTTTCTCTCTATTTGTTAGGTATTGCCGTCGCCATCCTCACTGGATTGGTACTGAAATACACCATCATGCGCGGTGAAGCATCTCCCTTTGTGATGGAGTTACCGGTTTACCACGTGCCACACCTCAAAAGCCTATTATTACAAACTTGGCAGCGGCTAAAAGGCTTTGTTCTGCGCGCCGGGAAAGTGATTGTTATCGCCAGTATTTTTATCGGTGGCCTGAATAGTTTTTCTTTTAGTGGTCAAGCGGTGGATAGCATCAATGATTCAGCACTGGCCTCTGTCAGTAAAGTATTGACTCCGTTACTGGCCCCGATGGGGATCCATGAGGATAACTGGCAGGCGACCGTTGGGTTAGTGACTGGCGCGATGGCGAAAGAAGTGGTGGTGGGGACACTGAATACCCTTTACACCGCTGAGCAAATTAACAACCAGCCTTTTGATGCTGAAAACTTTAATTTATTGAGTGAATTGTCTGGTGCAGTTGATACCACCTGGCAGGGATTAAAAGATACCTTCAGCCTCAGTGTGTTAGCTAACCCAATTGAGGCCAGCAAAGGTGATGGCGAAATGGCAGCCGGTTCGATGGGGATGATGAGCAGCAAGTTCGGCTCCAGTATCTCTGCCTACAGCTACCTGATTTTTGTCTTGTTGTATGTGCCTTGTGTCTCGGTGATGGGGGCAATTGCGCGGGAAACCAGCCGGGGCTGGATGACCTTCTCAATACTGTGGGGGCTAAATGTTGCGTACTCACTGGCAACCTTGTTCTATCAAGCCGCTACCTTCCGTGACCACCCACAGCAGAGCCTCGGTATTATCGCCTTAGTTATTATTATTAATGCGCTGATCCTGTTTGGTTTACGTCGTGCTCGTAGCCGGGTCACGGTAAGGCTACAAAACAGTGCGCCAGCCAGTTGTTGCCAAAGTTCTGGTAATGACTGTCATTAACAAGGAGGTAAAAGTGGCAAGCCTGGTGCAATTACGCGATGCCATCGCCCTTAGCGGCAGTGCTGATGCGAACCAGTTGAGTCATCAATTAGCGATGCCTTTACCTCTGGTTGAGGCAATGCTGGAAAAGTTGACGGCGATGGGCAAGATTGAACGCATTGAGCAAGATAATAGCGGCTGCCTAACCGGCAGTTGCAAGAGTTGTCCTGAGGGGAAAAATCAATGTAGCACGGTGATTTATCAGTTAAAAAACCATCGTTAAGTTAAATGAGATGCCCACTTGGGAATGACAAAACTATTGATAACTCAGCGAGTGAAGGGGTTACCGCACCTCTGGGCACTCCGGTCGCTTACGCGACTACGACCCCTACGGCACGCTTCCCCTTCATTTAATTTTATCAGCAATCTATGAGATGCCCACTTGGGCATCCCTGATCATATTATTTATAGACTTCTGCATCCGCATCAAACTTCTTCTTCTCGCGCTCGGCAATAATCACATAATACTTACCGCCTTTCTCATCTGCTAATTTTGACAACTCTTGCTTCACATCCATGGGTGAGGTTGCCTGGCCCGAGGTAGTGATTGTGCCAATCTTCTCGTAATTCTTCGCTTCTTCTTTGGTAATTTCCTTAGCCGCCATCGCGCCAAAAGAAACCCCAGTCACCACCAGAGCTACAGCCAGATTTTTCAATAAATTCATGCCAAATACCTCGCAAATGAAGGATTACTGCTTACATATGTCATACCAAGACAGTAACAATTATTAATTAAATTTAATATTTAGCCATTAAATCACTGATTAAATTTTACTTAGCTATGTATTGCTCTGTTGGGCAAAATCCACGACGAGTTGAGAAAACGCCTCAGGATGAGAGACAAAAGGAGCATGCGCAGAGCCTGGCATCACCACCGATTGAGTATGCGGCCACTGGCTGTCTAGCAATGCCGCCACTTTGCGTGGTACCAAACCATCCAGATAACCATAAATACGCAAGAAAGGGAGCGAACAGTCTGCCAATTCTTCGCGTAAATCTGCCGTACGCAGAATATCCAGCCCGCCGGTCAACACCGCCACTTCCGGCATTTGATGTTGCAATACCACCGCTTTCAGCAAACGGGCGTCCTGGCGTGCGCTTTCTGTTCCCAGCGTTTGCAATGCCAGAAAACGCTCCACAGTACGCTGGAAATCCTCACTAAGTTGTTGCTGGAAACCGGCCAATACTTCCGGACGAATCCCCGGCCACTCATCATGGGCGGTAAAACAAGGAGAAGACGAAACCGTGATCAAACCACCAACACGCTCAGGGTGGCTCAAGGCTATCTGACTGGCAACCAATCCGCCCATTGACCAGCCAAGCCAGATTGCTTGCTGCGGCGCTTGCTGTAAGACTATTTCAGCCATTTCTGACAGTGACATTGCGCCAAATTCAGTGCTACGCCCATATCCTGGGAGGTCGACCAAGTGCAGGCGAAAATGCGGCGCGAGTCGATCAATTATGCAATGCCATACCCCTGCATTCAGCCCCCACCCGTGCAGCAACACAAGATCGCGATCGCCTTCACCACAGATGTTCCAATAAAGTTGTTTCATACGTTAGTATCCTGTTGCCTTAACCCTGTATAGCATCATTTATTAAGGAAGATAACTATGCTAACAATCGTCAGCCCGTGTTGGCTATGCCAGCAACCGCTATATCATCCAAAGCACGGTATTTGTGGCTACTGCCGCCGCCACTTCCCCCTATTGCCGCCCTGCTGCCTTTACTGCGGCTTACCTTGTAGCAATACTGTTTTGCCTTGTGGCCGCTGCTTGAAACAACCACCGCGCTGGATGAGTATGACTGCGGTCAGTGATTATGCCCCGCCACTGGATGGGTTGATAAAAAAGCTCAAATTTAACGGGACAACATCACTGGCTCCGGTATTGGCCCGATTATTATTACTACGCTGGCTCGATGCCAAACGGCACGGAAAAGTCATCAAACCAGACAGAATTATCAGTGTGCCACTACACCGCTGGCGCTGTTGGTGGCGCGGGTATAATCAAACAGATTTATTAGCGCGGCCATTGGCACACTGGGTCGGTTGTCACTACAGCAATAACACCTTACGGCGTATTCGCGCGACGCCCTCTCAGCAGCAATTAAAAGCCGCAGCACGCCGTAAAAATATGCAGGGAATATTTCGCTGTATGGAGTCAGTTCGCGGCCAACATATTGCTTTGCTGGATGATGTTGTAACAACTGGCAGTACCGTGCATGAGATTGCCAGGCTACTATGGGCTGAGGGGATCGCCTCATTGCAAGTCTGGTGTATCTGTCGAACCTTGTAGTCACCCTAGCAATGGGCGTATTATAACCGACAAGAGTAGTCAACTATTGAGCAGATGCCATGATCACAATAACAGACGCAGCACAATCTCATTTTGCCAAACTGTTGGCAAATCAAGAAGAAGGCACCCAAATCCGCGTATTTGTTATCAACCCCGGTACACCCACCGCTGAATGCGGTGTGTCTTACTGCCCACCGGATGCCGTTGAAGCAACAGATACCGAACTGAAATTCGAGCAGCTATCAGCCTATATTGATGAGCTGAGTAAACCTTATCTGGAAGATGCTGAAATCGATTTCGTCACTGACCAGTTAGGTTCACAGTTAACGCTGAAAGCGCCTAACGCCAAAATGCGCAAAGTGGATGATAACGCTCCGCTGATGGAGCGGGTTGAGTATGTTCTGCAATCGCAGATTAACCCGCAATTGGCCGGTCACGGTGGTCGTGTCACCTTAATGGAGATTACGCCAGATGCGTTAGCTATCCTGCAATTCGGTGGCGGTTGTAACGGTTGCTCTATGGTCGATGTGACCTTGAAAGAAGGTATCGAGAAAGAGCTGTTACAGAAATTCCCAGAATTGAAAGGTGTGAGAGATTTGACCGAGCATCAGCGCGGCGAGCACTCTTATTACTAATTAACCTGCGTCCTTGGCGCTACAGCTGTGTTAGCTGCGCTCGCGCACCCGAATCACTGACCTGAGTCAGCTCATCGGGATTTGCTCGTTTTCTGCCTTGCTGTAACACCAATGACTTTGGCTAATATATTTATCAATGCTGACAAAGTCAGATGCCAAACTAAGGGGAAACGTGCCGTTGGGGTCGTAGTCGCGTAAGCGACCGGAGTGCCCCGAGGTGCGATAACCTCTTGGCTCACCGGCTTTATTGTTGATTTTGTCATCATATTCAGGGGGATTTCTCCCCCCCTTTTTACTTCTTATACTATTCCTGAATCACCCAGCTGAAACATTCTTGCGGCGCTTATCCAAATCTTTCAATAAACGATTAACCTGGTCATCGGCAAACATCTCTTCCAATGTTGCCGTCAACTTTCGCCGCCAGTTTGGATATTCATCACTGGTACCTGGAATGTTCACTGGGGTGGCCATATCCAACCAATCTTCCGGCTGCAAACCCAATAATGCACTGGCACTGTCGGCAACATAGCGCTGCAATCCACGATTAAGAACCGGGCTCATCGACAGCAACGACGCTTTATGACCCACTTTCTTTGGCACACAATCATAATGATGCAACCCTTCCAGCAAGCCTTGTTTCGCACGTTCCCTATCAAGATAAAGCTGTTTCAATATCTGTTGGTCCGGGTATAGCCCCAGCTTATTCCCCAACGTCAAATCATCACTTTGCCAATAACCGCGCAGCGTCGGCAGATCATGAGTGGTGATGGTTGCCATCGCTTGTACCGGATAAGACTGTGGTGCGCGGAAAGTGTTTTCGCTGTCATGCTCAAAATAGAGCACTTTATAGGAATACACTCCGCTGTCGCGCAACTTACCGACAATCTCAACCGGCACCGTACCTAAATCTTCACCAATCACCATGCAGCGATGGCGCTGACTTTCTAACGCTAATATCGCCAGCAGATCATCGACCGGGTATTTGACATAAGCCCCTTGATCCGCCGTTTGGCCGTAAGGAATCCACCACAGACGCAATAACGCCATCACGTGATCAATACGTAGCGCGCCACAACTGGTCATATTAGCCCGCAACAAATCAATAAAAGGCTGATAAGCGCGAGCAGCCATGACGTGCGGATCCATTGGCGGCAACCCCCAGTTCTGGCCCAGCGGCCCTAAAATATCGGGCGGCGCTCCCACTGAGGCTTTAAGGCAATATAACTCGCGATCGCACCAGGTTTCAGCGCCGCCTTCTGCAACACCTACCGCTAAATCACGATACAACCCCAACGGTATTTTCCGAGTTTGACTGGCACGGAAGCAGTCCTCAAACTGGCTGGCCGCCAACCACTGTAGCCACAGATAGAAGTTCACTTCATCAGCATGCTCACGACTGAAATCAGCCACAGCACTGCTGTGCCCATCACGATATTTTTCCGGCCATACTGGCCAGCCCCACATCATCGGGTCATTTTTACTCAAATGAGCATGCAAAGCATCAAAAGCGGCCTGTTGATGCAGGCTGCTGCCACCCTGTTCAACAAAACGATGGAATGCCTGTACCCGAGCATCTTTGGTTTTGCGCGCCGTAAAAAGTGGGAAAGCCAAACGCAAAGCGGTCAACTTGAGCTGCATGACCTGCGGATAATCAACCCATTCACTGGCACGCGCTTTCGCCAGCGCGCCTTGTGTCTCGGGCTGATGCCACCAGGTCTGCGCCGCCTCGCTATGCTGGAATTCATCCACGCGATTGACATCAATATAAATCACATTCAGCCAGCGCCGGGAAGAAGGGCTGTAAGGGCTGGCGCTATGTGGGTTGGCCGGATACAGCGCATGAATCGGGTTAAGACCAATAAAGGCCCCACCGCGCTCACCGACCTGCTCCAACATCTGGTTGAGGTCGCCAAAATCACCGATACCCCAGTTATGATCGGAGCGCAGGGTATACAACTGAACACAAGCTCCCCAGAGTTTTTTCCCTGCCAGCAGGGCATCTGGCTCATAGCAACGTTTCGGCGCGACGATAACCGAGCACTGCCACTGCTGTAAGCCTTGTTCCAATACCAAGCGGTGATAGCCTTGCGGCAGTGCAGCCGGCAATGTCAGCGTCTTTTTGGCACTGATACGCCCCTGATGCAAATCACCTTTTTCGGTCTGTAACTGCCAGTGATAATCGCCTGATCCCGCCATTGGCAGTTGCATTGCGCTGCCAAAAGTAAATATTTTTACCGGTGGTAATGGTGCTTTTTCTGTCTGAGAATCTGGGGGCACACTAGTGCGCCCCATGGCCGCCAACAACTGCTGCTTGGTTTGTGCTGAAATAGCCTGCGACTTACCATGCGCATTAATATAATTGGCGGCAATCCCTGCCAGTGTCGCTGCTTGATCGAGCGATTTACGATCCATGCAGTCTTCTCCTTAACGTTTGGCTTGCCAGATTCGCGTTTGATAATCGCGAATTGAACGGTCAGAACTAAACATCCCTACCCGGGCAGTGTTAAGAATGGTACGGCGGGTCCATTCATCCTTATCGCGGTACAGGGCATCAATTTGCTGCTGTGCCTGACAATATGAAGCGAAATCAGCCAGTACCAGATAAGGGTCACCCCCTTCCAACAAGCTATGCAACATCATGTCAAATGCGTGTTTATCACCTTGGCTAAATGCGCCGCTGGCTAGCTCATCCAGAATGCTTTTCAGATGCGCGTCAGCTTTCAAATAAGTCTGTGGCTTATAACCTTTCGCCAGAATGGCTTTTACCTGTTCAACAGTGTTGCCGAATATAAAGATATTCTCATCACCCACTTGCTCAGCAATCTCGACGTTCGCGCCGTCCAGCGTACCCACCGTCAACGCACCATTCAGTGCCAGTTTCATATTACCAGTACCGGAAGCTTCTTTGCCCGCAGTTGAAATCTGCTCGGACACATCCGCCGCGGGGATCATCAACTCAGCAACCGAAACTTTGTAATCCGGGATAAAGACCACTTTCAGGCGATCTTTAACCATCGGATCGTTATTGATCTTCTCAGCAGCCTGATTAATTGCATAAATAATATTCTTGGCTAAATAATAGCCCGGCGCTGCTTTAGCGCCAAACAGGAACACACGCGGGACAATATCCAGATTTGGGTTATCGCGGATCTGGCGATACAGCGACAGAATATGCAGCAGATTCAAATGCTGACGTTTATATTCATGCAAGCGCTTAATCTGCACGTCAAAGATAGCATCCGGGTTAATGGTTATCCCCATTACGCGCTTAACATATTCAGCTAACTTAACTTTATTGTCGTATTTGATCTGCTGATAGCGATTGCGGAAAGCGTTATCTTCGGCATAAGGCTCAAGCCCGGCTAATGCATCCAGATCATTCGCCCATTCCACTTTTAATGTGTCATCAATCAAACCAGACAGTGCCGGGTTACATTGCTTCAACCAGCGGCGTGGTGTAATACCATTGGTAACGTTGTGGAATTTATTTGGCCACAACTGATAGTATTCAGGGAATAAATCTTTGATAACTAAATCTGAGTGCAACTGCGCGACACCATTGACCGCAAAGCCGCTGACCACGCACAGATTGGCCATCCGCACCTGCTTATTATGGTGGACTGCCAACTTGGCCCAAACTTCTTCATCGCCCGGCCATTGCTTATCGACCAACTGCTTAAATTGCGCATTGATCTGCTTGATGATGACAAAATGACGCGGCAGCAAGCTGCGCACCAGTTTTTCATCCCAGCACTCAAGGGCTTCTGGCATCAAGGTGTGGTTGGTATAGGCGAAGGTTTTACTGGTGATAGCCCAAGCCGCATCCCAGCTCAGCTGATGTTCATCCAACAATACGCGCAACATTTCAGGAATGGCGATGGTCGGGTGGGTATCATTCAACTGAATAACTTCATAATCCGGCAGTTCAGCCAGCTTGCGGCCTGCTAAATGGTGCTTACGCAAGATATCCGCCACCGAACAAGCGCACTGGAAATATTGTTGCATCAACCGCAGGCGCTTACCGGCCAGATGGTTGTCATTCGGATACAGCACTTTAGTCAGCTTTTCTGCTTCAACACCATTTTTTTCGGCCAGCAGGAATTTACCATCATTAAAGCTTGTTAAATCAAATGGATGTTGGTGAGTTGCTTGCCATAAGCGCAATGGCTGAGTGACGCCGTTACGAAAACCCAGCACCGGTAAATCCCAAGCTTCACCACGTAAGGTAAAAGCCGGACGCCATAACTGATGGCCATCCGCTTGTTTCTCCAGCTTGCCACCAAAACCGACATCCACCGCCAGCGCGGCATTGTGGCGGAACCACGGGTAGCTCTCGCGCTGCCAATTATCCGGCGCTTCCTGCTGCTTACATTCACTGAAAGATTGGCGGAACAAACCGTATTGATAATTCAGACCATAACCGGTGGCGGGTTGCTCAACTGTCGCCATCGAATCAAGGAAACAAGCTGCCAGACGCCCCAAGCCACCATTGCCCAATGCTGGGTCGGTTTCCTGCTCTAACAGGTCACTTAGATTAACCTGCTGCTCAGCTAACAGCGCCTCTACCTGATCATACCAACCCAAGTTAATCAGGTTATTAGCGGTTAAACGGCCAATTAAAAACTCCATTGAAATGTAGTTAACATGGCGCTGTACTTTTTTGGCTTTACCGGGGGCGGGCTGAGCAGACAACTGTTCAGCTAATGCTGCACTGACCGCTTCCCACCATTGGTGCTGGGTCATTTGCTGAGCGGAGGTTAAGCCAAAGCGCTGCCACTGGCGGGCAAGTGCGGCCAGAAAATCGTCCTTTTTAAGCATAGGCTGTGACATAGGGAGGTCTCTATCCTGTGAGTGGGGTAATTTTACCCTTATCCTGCCAATGAGAACTGACAAGAGCATCATCCTGCCGGACGATTAGCTGGGGATGAGTCGCAGGGCGTAGCTAAAATTGTGATCCGGTGCAACTTACAGCCATAGGAAACATTAACTCTATTGCAATAAGATGGCCGTTATCAGACCTTAGCAGTGCTGATTAATTACGAGGCTAAAAATAATTACTCTTATGAATGCCTGTAACAACTTCCTACAAATGGACATATCAATCGCCAGGACGTCTTCTCACCGGATCTCTTTAAAACCGGACATAGCATGCTGATCCCATCAAAACTGAGCCGCCCGGTACGGCTGCAAAATACTGTGATACGTGATCGCTTGTTAGTTAAGTTATCAGGTGTCGCAAATTACCGTCTGACCTTAATAAATTGCCCGGCGGGGTATGGTAAAACGACGTTGATCGCTCAGTGGGCAGCCGATCAGTCCGATCTCGGGTGGTATTCTCTCGATGAAAGTGACAATCAGCCTGAACGTTTTGCGACCTATTTGGTGGCAGCGATCCAATTGGCAACCAGAGGCCATTGCAGCAAAAGTGAGGCCATAAGCCAAAAACATCAATATGCCAGCCTCTCTGCGCTATTCGCACAATTATTTATCGAGCTGTCCGAGTGGGATGGCCCGCTGTATTTGGTTATTGATGATTATCATCTGATTACCAATGATGCCATTCATGAAGCTATGCGCTTTTTCCTGCGCCATCAGCCAGAAAATCTGACCCTGATATTGCTCTCGCGCACCTTGCCGCCACTGGGGATTGCCAACTTGCGAGTTCGCGACCAGTTATTGGAATTAGGTATGCAGCAGTTGGCATTTAACCATCAGGAAGCGCAGCAATTCTTCGATTGCCGCCTCTCAGTGCCGCTGGAACAAGGTGATAGCAGCCGCCTGTGTGATGAGGTTGAAGGCTGGGCGACGGCGCTGCAATTGATCGCGTTATCATCTCGCCAGCCTAACTCCTCGGCACAAAAATCAGCAAAACGACTGGCAGGTCTAAATGCCAGCCATTTGTCAGACTATCTGGTCGATGAAGTGCTGGATCAGGTCGATAGCGATGCACGCGCCTTTCTGCTGCGTTGTTCGGTTTTGCGCTCAATGAATGATGCTCTGATTGTGCGCCTGACCGGTGAAGATAACGGCCAGCAACGGCTGGAAGAGTTGGAGCGCCAAGGCCTATTTATTCATCGCATGGATGATAGCGGCGAATGGTTCTGTTTCCATCCGTTGTTCGCCACCTTCCTGCGCCAGCGTTGTCAATGGGAACTGGCATTAGAGTTACCAGAGTTGCACCATGCTGCGGCTGAAGGTTGGATGGCGCTGGGCTATCCGGCGGAAGCCATTCACCATGCATTAGCGGCGGGTGATGTCGGCATGTTGCGCGATATCTTGTTGCAACACGCCTGGACGCTGTTTAACCACAGTGAGTTAGCCCTGCTGGAACAATGTCTGGTCGCGCTGCCCTATTCTTTATTGGTACAAAATCCTGAACTGGCGCTGCTACAGGCCTGGCTGGCACAAAGCCAGCATCGCTACGGTGAAGTTAACACCTTGCTTGAGCGCGCCGAATCGGCAATGCAGGAACGTAAAATTCCCATTGATGAGATTTTGCGGGCTGAATTCGATGCTTTGCGTGCTCAGGTGGCCATCAATGCCGGCAAACCGGAAGAAGCTGAAAAGCTGGCAACAGATGCACTGAAATATCTGCCAATGGCGAACTTTTATAGCCGTATTGTCGCCACTTCAGTCACCGGTGAAGTTCATCATTGCAAAGGGGAGTTGAGCCGCGCGCTGCCGATGATGCAGCAAACCGAGCAAATGGCACGCCGCCACGAAGCCTATCACTATGCTTTATGGGCATTATTGCAGCAAAGTGAAATTCTGATCGCACAGGGGTTCCTGCAAGCGGCTTATGAAACACAAGATAAAGCCTTTGATTTAATTCATGAACAGCATCTTGAACAACTGCCGATGCACGAATTCCTGTTGCGCATTCGCTCTCAGGTATTGTGGTCGTGGTCACGGCTGGATGAAGCCGAAGAAGCTGCGCGTAAAGGTATCGAAATTCTGGTGAATTACCAGCCACAGCAGCAATTACAGTGTCTGGCGATGCTGGCAAAATGCTCATTGGCGCGTGGTGATTTGGATAACGCCAACATGTATATTCAGCGCTGCGAGGCACTGCAACACGGTAGCCAGTATCATCTTGATTGGATTACCAATGCTGATAAGCCACGGGTTATTCACTGGCAAATGACTGGCGACAAAGCCGCGGCGGCAAATTGGCTGCGTCAGGCCGAAAAACCGGGTATGGCCGATAACCACTTTTTGCAGGGCCAGTGGCGCAACATTGCGCGGATACAGATTATGTTGGGCCGTTTTAATGAAGCGGAAGTGGTGCTGGACGAACTCAATGAGAATGCCCGCCGCTTGCGTCTCACCAGTGATCTTAACCGTAACCTGTTGTTAAGTAATATTCTTTACTGGCAAACCGAACGAAAAAGTGAGGCGCAAAAAGCGCTGATTGAATCACTGTCACTCGCCAACCGCACCGGTTTTATCAGCCATTTTGTGATTGAAGGTGAAGCGATGGCGCAACAGCTACGCCAGCTGATTCAACTCAATGCCTTACCCGAGTTAGAGCAGCATCGTGCCCAGCGCATTCTGAAAGACATTAATCAGCATCATCGACATAAATTTGCTCATTTCGATGAGATCTTCGTCGATAAGCTACTAACTCACCCACAAGTGCCAGAACTGATTCGTACCAGCCCGCTAACTCAACGGGAATGGCAGGTCTTGGGGCTGATTTACTCGGGTTACAGTAATGATCAAATCGCGGGTGAACTGGAAGTGGCGGCCACCACCATTAAAACCCACATTCGTAATTTGTATCAAAAGTTAGGTGTCGCCCACCGGCAAGACGCGGTGCAGCAAGCGCAACGGTTATTACAAATGATGGGATATGTTTAAGTATTATTTTTAGTATTGTGGTCGTAGGCTATGCGGCCACAGTACTACTATATCAGTTAGGCTAGTCTTGCTATATCTTTTGATATTCAGCGAATTCCTACAATATTGAATAAGGCTTTCAATATTATCTATAGTCTGTTTAATTCCTTCAATTTTACGATTTTTACCTCCCTCCTCAGAATATCTGATATTATTTATTAAACTTTCTTCATTAAGAATAGTTTTTTTAACCCGATTATCATTCACAATTTTATCTTTTAAGGAATAAATATTATCTTCTAGTTCATTTAATAATGTAAAAACGACATCACTATTTAAATTATTAACCACTTCATTTAGCTTAACATTAATGTTAGCGAATCTGACACTATAGCTATCTCCAGCTTCCTCTTGACTAATAAAATTATTGACCCGCATGAAATCATTTATTTCACTCAAGCTTTCTAATTTTTCAAAGTTGGTTTTTAAATTTAAATAATTCACCTCTTGTTCTGGATTATTTGCCTCTCTTATGTTCCTGAACATCATTGTAATATCATTAAAGCAATTCTCCATCTCTTTGTATTGACAGAATGTATATCCCTTACGGATAGGAATATTGGTATTTGTAAGCGAATCGTGTACATAGCTGCTATTTTCATTAAGGTATGTAGAGTTTGTATATTCAGCAATCTCATATCCATCATACATAAAAATTATTTTTCCATTTTCAATATGGTACTCCCCAGAACGCTCATTCTTTTGCATGCTACAAAGTTGGACTATTTCATAGTTTTTTTGTAATTCATTAATTGTCTTTTTCTTTAACTCCAAAATAATATTAGTAATTACCGAAAATCCCTGACTATCACTAGGGTCTTGATTAAAATCATGTAAACGCTGAGCAATATCATTTACATGATTATCCAAAAAATCCAATTTAAGAATATTCTTGAAAAAATAAATCAACCTTTCAAAAATACTTGATTTTTCAGGATCTTGATAACTCTGTAACAGTATATTATCAATACTTTCAGATGATGTTATTGCATTATCAATCATAATAACTACCTCTTATCCTATTTCATATAACCCTACCCTTAACACCAGAAAGATCTTTGATAAAAACCCTTAATTTATAAAATAGAAACTTTGAATACAGCAGCTATAACCCTATATAACTTGTTGATATCTGCTCACCCAAAATCGCTTATAATGCCGCGTTAACATCACTCATCGGCATCAAGGCAAAAAGTAGAATGGAACAGTTTGAAACAATCAGCATTGAACAGGCCTATAACCGCCTAAAAGAACACCAAGCAATTTTAGTTGATATCCGCGATCCGCAAAGTTTTGAAGCGGGCCATGCACCTGAGGCATTTCATCTGACCAACAGCAGCTTGCATACTTTTATGCAACAGACTGATTTTGAACAACCGGTGATGGTGATGTGCTATCACGGCAATAGCAGTAAAGGTGCAGCACAGTATCTGCTCCAGCAAGGCTTTGAGGCGGTTTACAGTATTGATGGTGGTTTTGAAGCTTGGGCAAGAAGCTATCCGCAAGACGTGGTACAGGCCAGTTAGCTAATACTCACCCGATTGTGATATTTTTAAGCACTTTAATTAAAATCTCGTTAGACGGTGATAGACAAAATGGTTCGTGTAATAGCAATTTCTAATCTACGTCTGGCGCAGGCTTTCGTTGATTATATGGCCACTCGCCATGTGGCACTGGAAGTGAAGCCGGATTCTCAGGGTGCGGAGATTTGGCTCGCCGATGATGAGCAATTACCCCTGGTACAGCATGAGCTGGAGCAGTTTTTACTCGACCCTCTCAATCCACGCTATCAAGCTGCCAGTTGGCAATCGGGCAATCTGCATTCTAACCTGCCTTACCAACGTTTTTCTTATCTCCAGACTCTACGCAGTCAGGCTGGGCCACTGACACTGAGTGTCATGGTGCTGTGTATTGCCATCTATATTCTGATGCAAATCGTCGGTGATGGCGCAGTGATGTCCTGGCTGGCATGGCCGCGCGATAACAGCCAGTATCTGCAAATCTGGCGTTGGGTCAGCCATGCTTTTTTACATTTTTCACTGCTGCATATCCTGTTTAACCTCATGTGGTGGTGGTATCTGGCCGGGCAGATGGAAAAACGGCTTGGCACCGGCAAATTGCTGGTATTAACTATTGTTTCAGCCTTATTCAGTGGCTGGGGGCAATCGCTGTTTAGCGGTGTGAATTTTGGCGGCCTTTCTGGTGTCGTTTATGCCCTGATGGGCTATGTCTGGCTGACCGGTGAACGCGCACCCGAGCGGGGTATCTCGCTGCCACGTGGTTTGATGGCTTTCTCGGTTCTCTGGCTGGTTGCTGGATATTTCGATATTTTAGGGTTGTCGATTGCCAATGCAGCGCATGTTTCAGGCTTGATTATTGGGTTACTGATGGCATTTTGGGATACGCGCAACAGCGCAAAAACCACACAATAACTGTCTGGAACAACCAGGCACATTAGGGGATTATCGTGAAGCAAACGCAGCGGCATGATGCGATTATTGAATTGGTTCGCCAACAGGGCTACGTCAGTACTGAAGAGCTAGTGGAACATTTTGCCGTGAGTCCGCAAACCATCCGACGCGATTTGAATGATTTGGCGGATCAAAACAAGATTCACCGCCATCATGGCGGTGCGGCGTTACCCTCCAGCTCAGTCAATGCGGCTTATAACGACCGTAAAGTGATGTGGTCGGAAGAAAAGGCGCGTATTGCCCAGCGAGTTGCCAGCCAGATCCCCGATGGCGCGACCCTGTTTATTGATATCGGCACCACACCGGAGGCGGTAGCCCACGCTTTGATGAATCATAAAGGTCTGCGCGTGGTCACCAACAATCTCAACGTCGCCACCTTACTGACCGCTAAAGAAGATTTCCGTCTGATTCTGGCGGGCGGCGAAGTGCGTACCCGTGATGGTGGAATTATTGGCGAAGCCACATTGGACTTCATTTCTCAGTTCCGCCTTGATTACGGCATCCTCGGTATTAGCGGCATTGATATGGACGGTTCCCTGTTGGAGTTTGATTACCATGAAGTGCGCACCAAGCGGGCGATTATTGAAAACTCCCGTTGTGTGATGCTGGTAACCGACCATTCCAAGTTTGGCCGTAATGCGATGGTGAATCTGGGGAATATGAATCTGATCGATTATTTGTTTACCGATCAGATGCCCCCAGCCAGTGTGATGAAGATTATTGAACAGCATGAAGTTCAACTGGAGTTGTGTTAGCCGTTTATTTTGGTGATTTGGTTCAGTTGATATTCGAATAGTTGATCCGGTTCGGTTGTTAGAGCACCGAGTTAACTTAACCTCCGATGAACCAACCGCCAAAGGGGGCCGCGGCCCCCTTGTGGAATCCCGCGCTTGCGCGAAATATTACTGCTATTCGCAGTTCCCTCTGGCAGCCGTTGACCTTATCGAGCCAGCGCGAGTCGCGTCCTGCTCCAGCGCGCTTTTCGCCGCCGTCCATGGCGGCTCACTCGGGCCATCGTCTTTGTCGGTAATATTCCTGATTGCGCTCAAGGTCAAAAGAGAAAATCAAAACCCTTGTTTTGACCTTGAAGTTAAAAGCACATTTGAGCAGCCGAGTGAAGAATGTAGCCAGGGAAATCCGCCATGGACGGCGGATTTAGGCGTCACGCGGAGGAACCCGCGTAAAGCCGTCCCGTCAGCGAAATGATGAGCCGAGGGTACCCACGCAGTGGGCTAGCGATACGTGCGCAAGCGCGGGGTTCCAAGGGGGTCACGCGCTTGTGACCCCTTTGGCGGTTGAGGCTACGGAGGTAAGTTAATCACTGAACTTATGTCAACCGAACCGGAATACTGAACAACCAAACCTATTCACCAAATCCAAATCCAGACCTTCCTCCCACATTTTGATAACAAAACCGTTACCTCCATCACGCATAAATGTTTTTTTTTGGTTAGGTCTTGGCTTGTTTGTTGGTTTTTGATTACAATCATGAGCGAAAACGAACATTAAAGAGCTGTTTCGAACATCCGGAGGGAGTAAGCATGGAAACCAAAGACTTGATCGTGATCGGTGGCGGCATTAATGGTGCCGGTATCGCTGCGGACGCTGCAGGGCGTGGCCTGTCCGTTCTGCTGCTGGAAGCACAAGATTTGGCCTGTGCTACATCTTCTGCCAGCTCCAAACTGATCCACGGTGGCTTACGTTACCTGGAACACTATGAATTCCGGTTGGTCAGTGAAGCATTGGCCGAACGTGAGGTTTTGCTGAAACTGGCTCCTCATATCGCTTTCCCAATGCGCTTTCGCCTGCCCCATCAGCCCCATCTGCGCCCGGCGTGGATGATTCGTACCGGCTTATTCTTGTACGATCATTTGGGCAAACGTACCAGCTTGCCAGCCAGTAAAGGGCTACGCTTTGGACCCGAATCAGTATTAAAGCCCGAGTTAGTGCGCGGTTTCGAATATTCTGACTGCTGGGTAGATGATGCCCGTCTGGTAGTACTAAATGCTCAGGAAGTGGTCGAACGTGGCGGCGAAGTACGTACTCGCACTAAAGTGACTCGCGCCTGGCGTGAACAAGGCTTATGGATGGTGGAAGCGGTCGATGCCAACACCGGCAAAACCTTTACCTGGCGCGCTAAAGGGTTAGTCAATGCTACCGGCCCGTGGGTTAAACAGTTCTTCGATGATGGTCTGAAACTAAAATCACCTTATGGCATCCGCCTGATCAAAGGTAGCCATATTGTGGTGCCACGGGTTCATAACCAGCCACAAGCCTATATTCTGCAAAACGAAGACCACCGTATTGTCTTCGTCATTCCTTGGTTGGATGAATATTCCATCATCGGTACCACAGACGTCGAATACCACGGCGATCCGAAAGATGTGAAGATCGACGACCAGGAAATTGATTACCTGCTGAAGGTGTATAACGACCACTTTAAAAAGCAACTGGGCCGCGATGATATCGTCTGGACTTACTCTGGCGTTCGTCCGCTGTGTGATGATGAATCAGATTCACCGCAAGCGGTTACCCGCGATTACACACTGGATGTCGCCGATGAAGGCGGCAAAGCACCGCTGCTGTCAGTATTTGGTGGCAAACTGACCACCTACCGCAAATTGGCAGAACATGCGCTGGAAAAACTGTCCGGCTACTATACCAATGTCGGCCCGGCATGGACAAAAACCGGCTCGTTACCGGGCGGGGATATTGGCGGCAACCGTGATAACTACACGGTACAACTGCGCCATCGCTATAACTGGCTACCTGAAGGGTTGGCGCGCCGCTATACCCGTACCTATGGCAGTCATAGCGAGCTAATTTTGGCTGATGCCACCAGCATAGAAAGCTTGGGCGAACACTTCGGCCACGGTCTGTATGAAGCAGAATTGCGCTATCTGGTTGAAAAAGAGTGGGTTGTTGAACTCGATGATGCCATCTGGCGTCGCACCAAGTTAGGTATGATGCTAGACGAGGCACAAAAACAACGGATTTCTCAGTGGCTGGCAGAAGCGCAGGCTGAGAAACAACAGACTCTTTCCTTGGTCTCCTGATAACAAATACCCGTCATCTATCTGTTAAAAAAACCCTCTTCACAGTTCACTGTTGAAGAGGGTTTTTGTAATTAACTCGCCGAATATTTAAAGCCTGATTGGCTTAATATGCCAAATATCATCGGCATACTCTTGAATAGTCCGATCCGAAGAGAAATAGCCCATATTGGCAATATTGAATATGGTTTTACGTGTCCATTCATCAGGATGGCGATAGAGCGTATCGACTTGCTCTTGGGTATCCACATAACTGCGATAATCCGCCAGCAATTGATAGTGGTCGCCCAGATTGACCAATGAATCAAACAGACTGGTGTATCGATGAGGCTCTTCCGGGCTGAAAGCACCGGTAGCAATTTGCGTCAATGCCAAATGCAGTTCCGGATCTTCGTCATAATATTTCCGTGGGTTATAACCACTCTTACGTAGCGCCTCAACCTGCTCGGTAGTATTACCAAAGATAAAGATATTATCCTCACCGACATGTTCGCGGATCTCGACATTCGCCCCATCCAAAGTGCCAATCGTTAGCGCCCCATTCAGCGCAAATTTCATATTACTGGTTCCTGACGCCTCGGTACCCGCCAGCGAGATCTGTTCGGAAAGATCAGCTGCTGGAATAATCAACTGCGCCAGACTGACACTGTAGTTCGGGATGAACACCACTTTTAGCAAGTTATTAATGCGCGGATCGTTATTGATCACCTTGGCTACATCATTGATCAACCGAATGATTTGCTTCGCATTGTAATAAGCCGATGCTGCTTTACCGGCAAAAATCACCACTCGCGGTACCCACTTCTCATCTGGTGCTTCAAGAATGCGGTTATAGCGGGTTATCACATGCAGAACATTCAACAATTGTCGTTTGTACTCATGAATACGCTTGATTTGTACATCAAACAGCGCCGCCGGATTCACCACAATATTCAGCTTTTGCGCAATATAGATAGCCAGCTGCTTTTTGTTCTCCAGCTTGGCTTTTTGCACTGCCCGCAAGAAGCTCACGTAATCAATATTGTTTTTCAGCTCACTAAGTTGGCTCAAATCCGTACGCCAGTTATGGCCGATACTGTCATCCAATACTGCGGCCAATGGTCGGTTAGCTAACCCCAGCCAGCGCCGTGGCGTAACCCCATTAGTTTTGTTACAGAAACGGTTCGGGAAGATACGGGCAAAATCAGCAAACAGCGATTGCACCATTAACTCTGAATGTAGCGCTGACACGCCATTCACTTTATGGCTGGCGATCACCGCAAGCCAGGCCATACGTACTCGTCGACCATCATTTTCATCAATAATCGATACCCGTGGCAACAAATCGGGTTCGTCCGGATACTGTTCCTGCACCAGTTTGAGGAAATGGTCATTGATATCAAAGATGATTTGCAGATGGCGCGGCAGGATTTTGCCAATCATGTCGATAGGCCAGGTTTCCAGTGCTTCGCTCATCAGGGTGTGGTTGGTGTAGGAGAACACTTGCTGCACCACATCCCAGGCATCCATCCAGCTAAATTTATGCTCATCAATCAGCAAACGCATCATTTCAGGAATGGAGAGCACCGGATGGGTATCATTCAGGTGAATAGCGATCTTATCAGCCAAATTATCGAATGTTTGGTGCATCGCCCAATGGCGATTAAGAATATCCTGCACCGTGGCAGAAACTAAAAAGTACTCTTGCCGCAGGCGCAATTCGCGCCCGGAGTAGGTCGAGTCGTCGGGATAAAGCACCCGGGATACGTTTTCTGAATGGTTTTTATCTTCTACCGCTGCGAAGTAATCACCCTGATTGAATTTACCCAGATTGATCTCATTACTGGCCTGTGCGGACCATAAGCGCAGGGTATTAGTGGCATCTGTATCAAAACCAGGAATGATTTGATCATAGGCACAGGCAAGAATTTCTTCCGTTTCCAGCCAGCGAGTTTTGCTGCCTTCCTGCTGAATACGGCCACCAAACCGCACTTTATAGCGGGTATTGTGTCGTGGAAACTCCCAGGCATTGCCATATTCCAGCCAGTTATCCGGCGACTCCATCTGCTGACCATTGACGATTTTCTGGCTGAACATGCCATATTCGTAACGAATGCCGTAACCGCGACCGGGAAGTGCTAATGTTGCCAGTGAATCCAGAAAACAGGCCGCCAGACGCCCTAAGCCACCATTACCTAAACCAGGGTCATTCTCTTCTTGCAGCAGCTCAGACAGATTGAGGCCCATTTCATCCAAAGCCTGTTCGATATCTTCATAAATCCCCATCGATAACAGTGCATTAGAAAGTGTTCGCCCCAAGAGAAACTCCATCGACAAATAATAAACCTGCCGAACGTCTTGTGATAATTGTGCGCGATTAGAGCGCAGCCAGCGTTCAACCATCCGGTCACGCACGGCAAATAAGGTCGCATTCAGCCAATCGTGCTGAGTCGCAATAGAGGGATCTTTGCCGACAATAAACATTAGTTTGTAGGCAATGGAGTGTTTCAGCGCGTCCACACTGACAACAGGTGAGGTATAACTGAACGGTGATGTCATAGCGGTTTTCCCAATTAGTGGTTACAACAAATCGGCAACGAGCAATCACAGACGCCGATAAAGTGACAGATAGTCTGCCGCTGCTACTTGCCAACCAAAGTCCAACCCCATCGCGTGGCGCTGAACGTGACGCCAATGTTTTGGTCGGCTCCACAGAACAAAAGCACGGCGAATCGCCCGCACCAATGCTTGTGCATCGCATTCATCAAACACAAACCCCGAGGCACTGCCGTCTGCCAGATTTTCCAGCGCGCAATCCACCACGGTATCTGCCAACCCGCCCGTATGCCGGACCAGTGGCAAAGTGCCATACTTCAAGCCATACAACTGTGTTAGCCCACAAGGTTCAAAACGGCTGGGCACCAGAATCAGATCCGCACCGGCAATAATTCGGTGTGAAAATGCCTCGTGATAGCCTATTTGTACCCCAACCTGACCGGAATAGTCTGCCGCAGCCGCCAGGAATGCCTCTTGTAAAATGGCATCACCCGCCCCCAGAACAGCCAATTGCCCTCCCAATTGCAGTAAATCGGGCAACGCTTCCAGCACCAAATCTAACCCTTTTTGCTCCGTCAGCCTGCTGACCACGGCAAAAATAGGTTTCTTCTCCGTCACCTCTAACCCCATCGTAGTTTGCAGGTGTGTTTTATTTATCGCTTTCTTTTGCAGGTTTTCTGCATCATAGCGGGCATGGAGTAAAGCATCCGTTTTTGGGTCCCAGATATCACTGTCCACTCCATTGAGGATCCCGGTCAATCGCCCCTGACTGGCCCGCTCTTGCAGCAACCCCTCCATGCCGTAACCAAAGGCAGGTTGGGTAATTTCTTTGGCATAAGTCGGGCTAACGGTGGTGACATGGTCAGCAAAGAACAATCCGGCTTTCAGATAGGAAATTTGGCCATAGAACTCCAGCCCATACATTTGGAAAAATGCGGCTGGCAGCTGTATTTCAGCCAAATGGTGCCCCGAGAACAGCCCTTGATAAGCCAAATTATGGACGGTAAATACTGAACGTGCCGGGCGGCCACGTGCCGCGAGATAAGCACAAGCTAGCCCGGCATGCCAATCATGGGCATGCACCACCTCTGGACGCCAATAACCATCCAGGCCACAAGCCAGTTCACAAGCCATCCATCCCAGTAATGCAAAACGGCGATAGTTATCAGCATAAGCATGTAAAGATTGGTCGTGATACGGGCTTCCTGCCCGGTCATAGAGACCTGGTGCATCAATCAGGTAAATACCAATCCCCTGATAATGACCATAACGTAATGAAACACGGCCAGCAAAGGTATCAATCTCCCTGACCAAAACCGTGTCTGGGATGCCACGGCGTAAGTCAGGGAACCCCGGCAGCATAACCCTGACATCGGCCCCCTCAGCAATTTGAGCGGCAGGTAAAGCACCAACAACGTCAGCCAATCCCCCGGTTTTTAACAACGGGAACAGCTCAGAACATACGTGTAGAACCCGCATCATTTTTCCTATTCACTTTTAAGCTTGGCCAGCATCGAACGGGTCACTAACACCACCCCGCCCTCAGAGCGATAAAAACGCTTGCTGTCTTCTTCGGCGTTTTCCCCAATAACCGTCCCCTCGGGTATCTGGCAGGCTCGGTCAATAATGCAGCGGCGCAGGCGGCACGAACGGCCAATATGTACATCCGGCAGCAGTAATGTGGAATCAATGGTGCAAAACGAGTTCACTCGCACCCGAGGGAATAGCACTGAGTGCACCACCACCGAACCGGAAACAATGCAGCCACCGGAAACCAACGAGTTCATGGTCATACCGTGGCTACCGGAACGGTCCTGCACAAACTTGGCAGGCGGCAGCGGCTCCATATGAGTCCGAATAGGCCAATCGCGGTCATACATATCCAGCTCTGGCGTCACCGATGCCAAATCGAGGTTGGCGCGCCAGTAGGCATCCAGCGTCCCAACATCACGCCAGTAAGGCGGCAATTCAGCATTAGAGGTCACACAGGAAAGGTCGAATGGATGTGCCCAGGCCACTCTTTGCTCAGTCAATTTGGGGATGATATCTTTACCAAAATCATGGCTGGAGCCGGGCGTTTTCTGATCTTCTTCTAATAATTTAAACAGATAATCAGTATTGAAAATGTAGATGCCCATGCTGGCGAGGGCCATATCCGGGCGGCCCGGCATCGCAGGAGGATTAGCCGGTTTTTCATAGAAAGCGGTTATCTGATAATCCTCGGCAACCTCCATAACACCAAATTCAGTAGCCTCGGTAATGGGGACTGGAATACACGCCACAGTACACTCAGCCCCTTTCTCGGCGTGGTCGAGCAACATGCGGGAGTAATCCATCTTGTAAATATGGTCACCCGCCAGAATGACGATATGTTCCGCTTTGTAGCGACGGATAATATCCAGATTCTGATAAACCGCATCTGCGGTTCCTTTGTACCACTGCTCAGTGCTCAAGCGCTGTTGGGCTGGCAATAAATCGACAAATTCGTTCATTTCCTCATTGAGGAATGACCAACCACGTTGAATATGTTGAACCAAGCTATGTGACTGATATTGCGTTATCACGCCAATACGCCGGATACCCGAATTCAGACAGTTGGAAAGGGCAAAATCAATAATACGAAACTTGCCGCCAAAATGAACTGCGGGTTTAGCACGGGTCGCCGTTAAATCTTTCAGCCGCGAACCACGGCCACCCGCCAGAATCAGCGCGACAGATTTATTCGGCAATAATCGAGCTAACATCAGTGGGTCTTTGTTCTCAAACTTAACCATGAAGACTCCTTAAGATTTCTGTGTGAGCACGCAAACGGTATGTGCAGACCCATTCCATACGGTTAATGGTTCCGTATGCTCTGACGGCTCAAAAGGAGGAATCACCACCCATTCCCCCACAGGTAAATGCATTTCACACGCTTGATCAGTGGCATTAATCACCACCAGCCAGCGCTGAGATAACCGTATTTGTAGTTGTTTCTGACAACCCTGCTCCCAAGCCCCATCACTCAGCGTTTGCCCCTGACTATCCAGCCATTGCACATTGCCATCGCCGTCTTCCCACCATGAGTCTTTAATCAGGGCTGGAATCTGCTGGCGTAGCCGAATAAGTTCAGCAGTAAATGCCGTTAATTCTCGATCTGCGCTCCCCCAGTCTAGCCAGGTGAGAATGTTGTTCTGACAATACGCATTGTTGTTGCCTTGCTGACTATGGCCGTGTTCATCGCCAGCCAGCAACATCGGTGTACCCTGTGAAAGTAACAAAGTGGTCAGTAATGCGCGCTGGCACGCTTTGCGCCGTTGCCAGATAGCGTCATCCGCCACCAAACCTTCACTACCAAAATTATTGCTCAGATTGTTATCACTGCCATCACGGTTTTCTTCTCCGTTGATTTGGTTGTGTTTTTTGTTAAAACACAGCAAATCTTGCAGAGTAAAACCATCATGGGCGGTGATTTGATTGATACTGGCGGAAGGCAAACGCTCCCAATGTTTGAATAAATTGCTGGATGCTGCGAAATGCTGGGCGAATTGCCCCAAAGGTAAATCGCCGCGTAACCAGAAGCGGCGCATGGCATCACGATATTGGTCATTCCATTCGCTAAAACCGGTGGGAAAGTTACCCAATTGATAACCTCCCAAGCCGATATCCCAAGGCTCTGCAATCATCTTGCAATGACAAAGCTGTTTATCAGCCGCCAGTGCGGCAAACAAAGGAGCATGTTGGTCGAAAGCCGGTGAGCGCCCCAAAACCGTCCCCAAATCAAAGCGGAAACCATCAATATGGCAGCTATCGACCCAGTAACGCAGGCAATCAAGCACCCACTGCATCACATAAGGTTGGCTAAGGTTTAATGTATTGCCACAACCGGTCATGTTGTCATATTCACCCTCAGGGGTGAGCCAATAGTAGCTGGCATTGTCGATCCCACGCTGACACAGAGTGGGGCCAAACACATCCAGCTCTGCACTGTGGTTGAATACCACATCCAAAATCACTTCAATACCGGCTTTGTGCAGCGCTTTAACCGCATCACGTAGCTCTTGCAGCGGGGAAATCCCTTCACGGCCAGAAGCATAATCCGAGTCAACTGCATAGGGAGCGAGTACGTTATAACCCCAATAATTACTCAGCCCCATCTTCTGCAACCGTGGCTCATCAATATGGAATTGCACTGGTAGCAACTCCAACGTCGTTATACCCAGTTGTTGCAAGTATTGAATCATGGCTGGATGAGCCAAACCGGCGTACGTGCCACGCAGATCTGCCGGAATATCCGGGTGCAATTGAGTGAGGCCGCGTACATGCGCTTCATAAATGACGGTATTGCCCCAAGGAATGGTTGGTCGGCGATCCCCCTGCCAATCATATTCTTCATGGACCACAATACACTTTGGAGCTACAGCAGCACTGTCGCGATAATCGGGCTGACTCACCCCACCCTGTAAGCTGGGGTCATCACCCACTTTGCTATCTAACGCAAGAGCACAAGGGTCTATCAATAGCTTGTTGGGATTAAAACGGTGGCCTTGTTGCGGGTTAAATGGCCCACTGACACGGTAACCATAGCGCTGCCCCGGCTTTCCTCCGGGAAGATAGCCATGCCAGATATCCCCACTGCGGGCCGGTAACGGTATCCGCAGCTCCTGGTTATTATCATCAAACAGACACAGTTCAACCTGCTCTGCATGAGCTGAAAACAGAGTGAAATTGATCCCGACACCATCAAAATGAGCACCCATTGGCGTCGGGGAGCCACTCGTCAGAGTCGTCATCCTACCCCTCCCGCGCCAGATAAATGGTCGACAGCGGTGGCAGAGTGAGTAGCAAAGAGTGACTGTGATTATGGCTGCCTACTTGGTGGCTATGAATACCGCCCTGATTACCCATATTGCTGCCACGATAGAACGCTGAATCAGAGTTCAACACTTCGCGATAATGCCCGCTCTGCGGGACACCTACACGGTAGTGATAACGTGGGACTGGCGTGAAATTACTAATAACAATCAGCTCGTTACCATTAGCGTCACGGCGCAGGAAAGCAAATACCGAGTTTTCATGGTCATCCACCACCAACCACTCAAAGCCAGCCGGTTGGTAATCCAACTCATAGAGTGGCGCATGCTGCTGATAACAATGATTAAGATCGCGAACCCAGCGCTGCACTCCCTTATGCCAACCGTTTTCGTCATCCAGCAAATGCCAGTCCAAACTGGTATCGAAATTCCACTCACGCCCTTGAGCGAATTCACATCCCATAAATAGCAATTTTTTGCCTGGATGCGCCCACATAAACCCATAATAGGCCCGCAAGTTAGCGAATTTCTGCCATGCATCACCTGGCATACGATCAAGGATTGAACGTTTGCCATGAACCACTTCATCGTGAGAGATCGGTAAAATAAAGTTCTCGGTATAGGCGTATAACATACCGAAAGTCATTAAATTATGATGATATTTGCGGTGAACAGGATCACATTGCATGTAATTGAGCGTGTCATGCATCCAGCCCATATTCCACTTGTAGTTAAAGCCCAATCCACCCGCATCAGGAGGTAATGTCACCCCAGGGAAGTCAGTAGACTCCTCAGCCATAGTGACACCGCCGGAGCGCTCAACACCGATGGTGTGGTTGGTGTAACGCAAGAAGGCAATCGCCTCCAGATTTTCGCGCCCACCGTAATAATTGGGCACCCATTGCCCTTCGGCACGGCTGTAATCGCGGTAAATCATTGAAGCAACAGCATCAATACGTAATGCATCAATACCAAAACGCTCCATCCAGTAGAATGCATTTCCCGCTAAATAGTTGCGAACTTCATTGCGACCATAGTTATAAATCAGGGTATTCCAGTCCTGATGGTAGCCTTCACGCGGATCGGCATATTCATATAATGCGGTTCCATCGAACGTCGATAAACCATGCTCATCACTGGGGAAATGACCCGGAACCCAGTCAAGGATGACGTTAATTCCGGCCTCATGGAATTTGGCAACAAAATCTTTGAAATCTTGTGGTGTGCCGAACCGGCGAGTCGGTGCGTATAACCCCAGCGGTTGATAGCCCCAACTACCATCAAACGGATGCTCATTAATGGGCAGCAATTCCACATGGGTAAAGCCCATATATTTGACGTATTCGACCAATTGATCGGCTAATTCGCCATAACTGAGCCAAAAATTATTGTCGGTATGGCGTCGCCACGAACCAAGATGGACTTCATAAATAGAAATAGGTGAACGCAAGTCATTGGCTTTTTGTCGGGCGGGAGTATTTTCGACCACATCGGGCAACGGACTGATCAATGAGGCTGTTTCTGGCCGCATCTGGGCTTTAAAGGCGTAGGGATCCGCTTTTAACCGCACCTGACCATGGCAATCTATTATCTCAAACTTATACAACTGCCCCGCTTGCACGCCGGGCAGAAATAACTCCCAAATACCATTTTCTCGCCGTAACCGCATAGGATGGCGGCGACCATCCCAAAAATTAAATTCCCCCACCACAGAAACACGTTGAGCATTCGGTGCCCAAACCGCAAAACTGACCCCCGGCACCCCATCCAGACTCATCAAATGCGCCCCTAAGCGTTCATAAGGGCGTAGATGGGTACCTTCGGCCAATAACCAGGTATCGATATCCTGCAATAGTGTGCCAAATCGGTAGGGATCTTCGATGATTTGTGGGCTTTCTTGCCACGTAACGGCTAACTGATAACGGAAAGGTTTTTTACGCTGGGGGATTTTGGCAATAAAGAAACCACGCGGATCTTCACTCTGAAGTTGAACGATATTTCGCCCAGTTTCTGTTTCAACCAACCATACCTCTTTGGCATCCGGTAACAACGCACATACCTGTAATCCCCGCTCAGTTTGGTGCATACCCAAAACGGAAAAAGGGTCGGCATAATGGCCGGAAATAATCTGATTAATCACCTGACGGTCGGGAAGTACTGGCATATCTTCTTCCTTTGATTAACATCATGATTTTATGCAGAATTTTAAATACACAGCTAAAGTTCAGCATATTAATCATGCAATCCATTTAATGTATTAGGCATGATCAAGGTCAATAAACAGACCTAATGCCTTAACCTGCCTTTATGATTGCGCACTTAGTTATAGGATTTTTCTCACCCAAACTATAAGCATAGTCAATGAGAGCTAAAAAAATTGGCTTATGATTAATGAAATTTTTTCTCACGCAAATAAGTGAAAAAAAAGAAGATTAAGCTGTGCAAGAAACACATATATGATGGAAATGCCGTTATGAGTCGCACAAAGAAACTGTGATACTCGCCAGACGAAATGAGCAAAACAACAAGCTGACACGATTTTTAGCCCCATAGGGCTTTTTTGTTAAAACAAGGGGCGGGCTAACTTCTCGGTCGAGAAATCTGGCTACAATAGCGGCAGCAATAAATAATCTGAGTAATAACAGTGGTCATCCAACATGGGCGTTAGCCAGGTCGAACTGATTTTTTCCCTTTTACAACAGATGTGTGTCTATCTGGTCATCGCCTATCTGTTGAGTAAAACACCGCTATTTATCCCCTTAATGCAGGTTACCATTAGGTTGCCGCATAAACTGGTGTGCTACCTCACGTTTTCCATGTTTTGCATCATGGGAACCTACTTTGGTTTGCATATTGATGACTCCATCGCTAATACCCGCGCTATCGGTGCCGTATTGGGTGGCGTGCTGGGGGGGCCATCAGTCGGTTTTCTGGTGGGTCTGACTGGGGGGTTACATCGCTACTCTATGGGAGGAATGACCGCCACCGCCTGTATGTTATCTACCATCACCGAAGGGTTATTAGGCGGGCTACTCCATAGCTATCTGATCCGCAAAAATCGCCTTGATCTATTATTCCAGCCCTTGGTTGTCGCCGCTATTACCTTGGTGGCCGAAGTCCTGCAAATGTTGATTATTCTGGCAGTGGCGCGCCCCTTCCATGAAGCGGTCGAATTGGTTGAGAATATTGCCTTGCCCATGATGATAACTAACACCATCGGTGCCGCGATGTTTATGCGTATCTTATTGGACAGGCGAGCTATTTTCGAAAAATACACCACCGCATTTTCAGCCAAAGCGTTACAAATTGCCGCGCGAGCGGAAGGATTATTACGCCACGGTTTTGATCAGCAAAACAGTATGCGAGTAGCGCGTATTTTGTATGAAGAACTCGGTGTGGGCGCGGTAGCGATCACTGACCGTGAGAAACTGCTGGCGTTTATTGGTACCGGCTCAGATCACCATAAAGTGGGAGGAGCCATTACTTCCGACCATACCCACCGGGCGATTGAGCTGAATCAGGTGGTCTACGCCGACGGCAACGCCGTGCCCTATACCTGTTCAATTTCACCGACCTGTAAGCTAGGTTCTACCTTGGTTATCCCGTTGCGTGGCGAAGAACATCGGGTGATTGGCAGCATCAAACTGTATGAGCCCAAAAGTAAGCTATTTTCCAGTATTAACCGCACATTAGGTGAAGGCATTGCTCACCTGCTATCGGCCCAAATTCTGGCAGGTGAATTTGAGCAGCAAAAGCAGATGTTGGCACAATCCGAAATCAAACTGCTTCACGCGCAGGTCAACCCGCATTTCCTGTTTAATGCGCTCAATACTCTGTCGGTGGTGATCCGGCGTAATCCAGACCATGCCCGTAAACTGGTACTGTCTCTGTCGACATTCTTCCGCAAAAACCTCAAACGCAGTCATGATGTGGTCACATTGAGTGATGAAATTGAACATGTGAATGCTTATCTGGAAATAGAAAAAGCACGGTTTGCAGATCGCCTGAGTGTTGAAATTTCATTACCAGATGAGTTGATGGAAGCGCGTTTACCGGCATTTTCTCTACAACCGGTGGTAGAAAATGCCATCAAACACGGTATTTCGCAGATGTTCAGCAATGGTCGTATCACCTTGCACGGTAAGTTGGATGACCATATTCTGGTGCTGGAAGTCGAGGATAATGCCGGATTGTATCAACCGCGGCCAAATGGTGATGGGCTGGGTATGAACCTTGTGGATCGGCGGATTAAAGTACGTTATGGCAGTGAATACGGTGTAACCGTAATAAATAAAGCTGAGGAGTTCACCCGTATCATCATTAAACTGCCGTTTATCACCGCAAGTGAGAGCTAACCCGCGGATAGCTTTTTGCGAGTCATGATATTCACCATATTAAGTACCGCTGCTGAATGTTCATGCCGCCGCCATGCCAAAGTAATCTTGGTTTTTAATAAGCTGTCATCAATCTCATGATAAGTGACATTATTTGCCTGAATAGTTGTGAGTGAACGGGGCACCAGAGTAAAACCAAAACCGGCAGAAACCATGCCAATCGCAGAAACCATCTGTGGCGATTGCTGCCCTAACTCGGGTTGAAACCCTGCGCGATAGCAAGCTGTGATAATGGCATCATATAATCCGGGGCCGACCTCCCGTGGGAAAATAATCAGTTTTTCATGCTGTAGTGTTTGTAGATTGATTGTTGGCAAACGGTGCAGCGGGTGATTATGTGGCAACACCAACAGCATATCCTCCTCCACCAGCACCTTGCAGGTGAAATCATTACTGGCATCGCAGGGCTGGCGAATAAAAGCCACATCAATATGTCCGTTATATAAATCATTCATTAACACTGGCATGGTCTCTTCGCTGGGCGACAATATCACCTCCGGATATTTATCCCGATAAGCATGGAGCAGTTGTAAGACGATGGGCTGAAAAGCTGTCGAACTGGCAAAACCTACCCGCAGTTTGCCTGTTTCCCCCCGTGCAATACTTTTAGCCCGTTTTATCGCCTCATCCGTCAACGTCAATATATGACAAGCATCCTCATAGAATACTTTCCCTGCATTGGTCAATTCGACCCCTCGCGTCAACCGGCGTAGTAGCGGTGTGCCTATTTCCTGCTCCAATTTTTGAATCTGTTGGCTCAATGGAGGCTGTGAAATACCCAGCGTTTCGGCTGCTCGGGTGAAGTGTCGGGCCGAAGCCACTGCAACAAAATAGCGTAGATAACGTAATTCCATATATTTTTGATATCGAAAAAGTGGGATTCCTATATTGGTACTTATGCTCTTTCGGCGTCAACCTTATATATAAATATAATTTATGTTACATAAGGGCGGGGAAGAATATGACTGAACCAATGGCATCGCATTGCTCGTGTGCTCAAGAGGTAGCAGCAAGCTTTATCACCTATCAAGGGCAGCATCCCGAGTGCATTATTTACCAGACTTCACTGATGAGTGCATTGATTGGCGGGGTTTACGAAGGCCAGATTACGATGGCTGAGTTATTGAAACACGGCGATTTTGGATTAGGAACATTTAACAATCTTGATGGCGAACTCGTCGCATTAAACAGTAAAATTTATCAATTACGATCCGATGGCAGCGCCCGCTCAGCCCAACCACAGCAGAAAACTCCCTTTGCAGTGATGACTTTTTTTCAACCGACTGAAAAACGCCAATTCGAGCATAAAATGAGCCGGGAGCAGCTCCACAAAGTCATTAACGATGTTGCCGCAACAGATAATCTGTTTTGCACACTGCGTATTGATGGCAAGTTCAGCCATGTTGAAACCCGCACCGTGCCGCGCCAACAGCGCCCCTATAAACCCATGCTTGAAGCTATCGCCGAGCAACCCACCTTTGAGTTTGAGCATCAAAGTGGCGTGATCATTGGTTTTCGCAGCCCAAACTATACCCAAGGTATTAATGTTGCTGGTTATCACGAACATTTTATTACCGATGACCGCAGCGGCGGTGGCCACGTGCTGGATTACCAACTGGAAAACGGCATTCTGACCTTTGGCACAGTCGCCAAATTGGTTATCGACCTGCCGCAGGAGCCCGATTTTCTTACAGCAAACCTTTCCCCACAGAATCTCAACAGCGCGATTTGCGCCGTAGAGAGTTAATCCACCGCACAGAGTGAAGACATACATCCTAAATAATTCGAGTTGCAGGAAGGCGGCAAACGAGAGAGTTCCGATGAGCTTACATAAGTAAGTGATTCGGGTGAGTGAGCGTAGCCAACGCACATGCAGCTTGAAGTATGACGGATATAAAAGGACAACATATCATGATAAACGAACCTAATATTCTGGCCTGGAAAAGCGGTGCCGATCTGGTGGTTAATCATTTAGAGCAGCAAGGTGTGAAACAGGTATTTGGCATTCCGGGTGCTAAAATTGATCGGGTATTTGATTCACTGGAAGACTCCAGCATCAACACCATCGTGGTACGTCATGAAGCGAATGCCGCCTTTATGGCCGCTGCGGTTGGCCGATTGACCGGTAAAGCCGGTGTCGCGCTGGTTACCTCCGGGCCGGGTTGTGCCAATCTGGTTACCGGCCTTGCTACAGCGACCTCCGAAGGGGATCCGGTGGTAGCCTTGGGTGGTGCGGTTAAACGCTCCGATAGCCTGAAAATAACGCATCAAAGTATGGATACCGTGAGCATCTTCCGTCCGGTAACCAAATTTAGCGCAGAAGTGACGGCTTCTGTGGCACTTGGCGAAGTGCTGGGGAATGCCTTTAGAAGCGCTGAGTTTGGCAGACAGGGGGCCGCCTTTGTCAGTTTGCCACAAGATATTCTCAATAAACCCATCACCGGGCAGGCGCTAGTTCATCAAGTTTGTCCACAAAGCGGTAGCGCACCACTCAATGAAATTATTGCTGTCGCTAAATTACTTAATCAGGCTAAAAATCCCATTTTGTTACTGGGATTAATGGCCAGCCAACCGGCCAATGCGCAAGCGATTCGGCGTTTACTTCATCACAGCAAAATACCGGTCACTAGCACCTATCAGGCCGCCGGTGTCGTTGACCAGGCGCATTTCGACCATTTTGCTGGCCGGGTAGGGTTATTTAATAATCAAGCGGGCGATAAGTTACTGCAACAAGCTGATTTGATTATTACTATCGGTTATAGCCCGGTGGAATATGACCCCGCGTTATGGAACAACGGCCAGGCAACACTGATACATCTGGATATTTTACCCGCTGAGATAGATGCAGCTTATCAGCCGCAAAAAGAGCTATTGGGTGATATCGCCGCCACATTGGAGGTACTCAATCAGCAGATACATAGCCCGGTAATTTTAACCTCTCAAACACAGGCAATACTGGAAGATCGCTGTCGTCAACGGCGCGACCTGGCTAATCGTGCGGATAAAATGAGTGGTTTCGCCATCCACCCACTGCGGCTGGTGCGGGAAATGCAGGATATTGTCAACAATGACGTGACGCTTTGTGTCGATATGGGGAGTTTCCATATTTGGATTGCCCGCTATCTCTACAGCTTCCGTGCCCGGCAAATTTTAATGTCAAATGGCCAGCAGACTATGGGCGTCGCCCTGCCGTGGGCCATTGCGGCTGCACTGGTAAATCCGCAACAAAAAGTAGTTTCTGTCTCTGGGGATGGGGGTTTTATGCAATCCAGCATGGAGTTGGAAACTGCGGTGCGGCTTAAAAGTAACCTGCTGCATATCATCTGGGTGGATAACGGCTACAACATGGTGGAAATTCAGGAGCAGAAGAAATACCACCGCTCATCCGGTGTCAGTTTTGGCCCGATAGATTTTAAAATGTACGCGGAATCCTTTGGCGCAAAAGGCTTTGCTGTTGAATCTGCTGATGAATTAACCGTTAAATTACATCAGGCAATGGATACTCAAGGCCCGGCCGTCATCGCCATTCCGGTGGATTATTCAGATAACTACCGCTTGATGGAAGAACTTAACATCAGCCAGCTGTTGTAATTGTGGCAGTCTTTATTAATGCGTGACCCTCAGCAAAAGTGCAGCAATAAAAAAGCCCTGACTATAAGATCAGGGCTTTTCATCATGATTAGAGATTAAATTACAGCAAAATTCGCAGCATACGGCGCAGTGGTTCAGCAGCGCCCCACAATAATTGGTCACCGACGGTGAAGGCGGAAAGATATTCCGGCCCCATATTCAGTTTACGCAGACGACCAACCGGAGTATTCAACGTACCGGTCACCGCCGCAGGGGTCAGTTCGCGCATACTCAACTCGCGATCATTAGGGATAACGCGAACCCAGTCATTGTGAGTTGCCAGCAGTTGCTCAATTTCAGGCAGCGGCACATCTTTTTTCAGCTTCAGTGTAAAAGCCTGGCTATGGCAACGCAGTGCGCCGATACGAACACACAGGCCATCAACCGGGATAATACTGCCGGTATTCAAAATCTTGTTGGTTTCAGCCTGGCCTTTCCACTCTTCACGGCTCTGGCCGTTATCCAGCGCTTTGTCGATCCACGGAATTAAACTGCCCGCCAATGGCACGCCAAAGTTGTCGGTCGGCAATTTGCCACTGCGAGTGGCCGCAGTCACTTTACGTTCGATATCCAAGATAGCTGAGGCGGGATCTTGCAGCTCTTTTGCCACATCGGCGTGCAACATACCCATTTGGGTCAGCAATTCGCGCATGTGACGTGCGCCACCACCAGAGGCGGCCTGATAAGTCGCCACAGATGCCCACTCAACCAAATCATTAGCAAACAAACCGCCCAATGACATCAGCATCAGGCTGACGGTACAATTGCCACCGGCAAAGGTCTTGATCCCTTTATCCAGCCCTTGTTGAATGACGCCGTGGTTCACCGGGTCCAGAATGATAATTGCGTCATCGCGCATACGTAGAGAGGACGCGGCGTCAATCCAATAACCTTGCCAGCCAGTTTCTCGCAGCTTTGGATAAATTTCGTTGGTATAATCCCCCCCCTGGCAAGTAATGATAATATCCAATGCACTCAGCGCATCAATATCATAAGCGTCTTGCAACGTACCTTGCTGACCCGTGAAAGACGGAGCGGCCTGGCCGTGTTGAGAGGTAGAGAAAAAGACCGGGCGGATCCCGTCAAAGTCGCGTTCTTCAATCATGCGTTGCATGAGTACTGAGCCGACCATACCGCGCCAGCCGATAAAACCAACGTTTTTCATGTTTACTGTCCTGCCTTGGAAGGTGACACCGATTAATGGATGTCTGTCTCGCATCGCTGCTGATACATACGGCAAACTGACGAGGACAGACCTGATACCACCTTACAAAATATGGACAAAGTGGCAAGTTAAATTATTCGATACCAGAATGATTCAAAGCAATCTTCCTAATATGTGACTTTGACTGGCGGGAAACGCCAGTCGTTTTGATTATTTTGAGGTAATAATGACAGAGATGATTGCGGCAACGGTGTTGCTGTTTTTGATTATGGATCCGCTGGGTAATTTACCGATTTTTATGTCGGTGCTTAAACATCTGGAACCTAAACGGCGGCGAGTGGTATTGATTCGCGAATTGCTGATCGCACTCATATTGATGCTGATTTTCCTGTTCGCCGGTGAGAAGATTCTGGCGTTCTTGAATTTGCGCACGGAAACAGTATCAATATCCGGTGGGATTATTTTGTTTTTAATCGCGATTAAGATGATTTTCCCCTCTCCCGAGAGCAGTGTTACCGGGCTATCGGCAGGGGAAGAGCCTTTTCTGGTTCCGCTCGCTATTCCATTAGTGGCAGGCCCGTCTATTCTGGCGACCCTGATGCTGCTATCCCATCAATATCCTAATCAGCTTAGCCATTTGGTGCTGGCATTGATGATTGCCTGGGGTTTATCTGCGGCCATTTTGTTAATGTCGAATCTGTTTCTGCGCTTGTTGGGCAGTAAAGGTGTTAGCGCATTGGAGCGCCTGATGGGATTAATTTTGGTGATGTTATCAACGCAGATGTTTTTGGATGGCGTGCGCGCGTATCTGACAAAGTGAATTTACGCACCCGTTGACGGCAAAGTTATTGATAGCTCGGTGAGTGAAGGGTTTACCGCACCCAAGGGGCGATTTCCCTTCATTCAACTTTGCTAACAGTTTCCGTCACGCGATGATTAGTTCTGTTTTTCCAGTGCCAACACACAGCGCTGCACAACTTCATCAATATCTGCATCAATATCCACACAGATAACATCCGGCTCTTCTGACCCCGGTTCTTCCAATGCTTCAAACTGACTTTTTAATAAATCGGTGGGCATAAAATGGCCGGAGCGGGCTTTTAGCCGTTCCATAATCACATCAAAACTGCCCTTCAGGTATAAAAATACCATTTCCGGATTACCTTCCCGCAGCCGATCGCGATAACGCCGTTTCAGTGCCGAGCAGACAATAATGCCGCTTTCATTCTTATGGTGCAGGCTATAAGCCGCGTCGCTTAGGCGCTCTAACCACGGCATGCGGTCCTCATCATTGAGAGGATGTCCACTGCCCATTTTCTGAATATTGGCGCGGGGATGTAGGTCATCACCGTCAATAAATTTGGCGTGAATCCGGCGGGCCACAGCTTCACCCACAGTCGTTTTTCCACTACCCGATACACCCATCACGATAATGCTACGTCCTGCCATAATGTTGATCTCTATCTCAGAATAGGAATTTTACCACTCGCTATGGTTCCGTATTTTACCATGTTACCGGTATCATGATACCGGTAACAAATGGAGATGTGACTTTTATCACACCGGATAGAACATCGTCATTGGACTCAATCGCGCAATCACGCTGGCTCCAGCTGACTGTAACCATAATAAAAAGCGATACATCTACTCTAAATAAATGGAGAAATACTATGCCATTAGTCATTGTCGCGGTTGGCGTTGCCATGCTGCTGTTACTGATGATCCGTTTCAAACTCAACGGGTTCATCTCGCTGATACTGGTCGCTCTGGCGGTAGGTGTTATGCAAGGGATGCCGGTCGATAAGGTTGTCGGCTCAATCAAAGCAGGGGTCGGTGGAACACTGGGTAGCCTGGCGCTAATTATGGGCTTCGGTGCCATGCTGGGTAAGTTGCTGGCGGACTGCGGCGGCGCTCAACGAATTGCCACTACCCTGATTGATAAATTTGGTAAAAAACACATTCAGTGGGCGGTGGTGCTCACCGGTTTTACTGTCGGTTTTGCCCTATTCTATGAAGTCGGTTTTGTGTTGTTGCTGCCGCTGGTATTCAGTATCGCCGCTTCAGCTCGTATTCCATTGTTATATGTGGGTGTCCCGATGGCCGCAGCGCTGTCAGTGACTCACGGCTTCTTACCCCCTCATCCCGGCCCAACAGCTATTGCCACCATTTTCCACGCCGACATGGGTAAGACCCTGTTATATGGAACGTTATTGGCCATTCCAACGGTAATTTTGGCCGGCCCGGTATTTGCTCGTTTCCTGAAAGGAATTGATAAACCGGTACCTGAAGGACTGTATAACCCGAAAACGTTTACCGATGAAGAAATGCCAAGTTTTGGCGTCAGTGTCTGCACTGCGCTGGTGCCGGTTATTTTAATGGCAATGCGGGCGGTGGCAGAGATGATTTTGCCCAAAGGCCACCCGGTCCTCTCCTATGCCGAGTTCTTGGGCGACCCGGTTATCGCCACATTGATCGCCGTATTAATCGCGATTTTCACCTTTGGTTTAAACCGTGGCCGTTCAATGGAATCGGTGATGGACACTGTGACCGACTCCATCAAAATCATTGCGATGATGCTATTGGTTATCGGTGGTGGCGGGGCTTTCAAACAGGTTTTAGTCGACAGCGGCGTTGACCATTACATCGCCAGCATGATGAACAGCAGCGGGCTATCACCGATTCTGATGGCATGGTCGATTGCAGCCGTGCTACGTATTGCACTGGGTTCTGCCACTGTAGCCGCCATTACGGCAGGCGGAATTGTGGCCCCCCTTATTGCTACCACCGGGGCCAGCCCTGAATTGATGGTGATTGCAGTGGGTTCAGGTAGTGTGATTTTTTCTCACGTCAACGACCCGGGTTTCTGGCTATTTAAAGAATACTTTAACCTGACTATCGTCGAGACTTTCAAATCATGGTCAGTGCTGGAAACCATTATATCGGTCTGCGGATTGGTCGGCTGTCTGTTATTAGCAATGGTGATATAGCATTAGTTATATAACATTGGTGATATAACAACCGCGATTTAGATACTACCGCCGGGGAGGATGGTGAAGCCCACATCAACCATCTTGGGTGTAACCACCTCTCCGCGTAGCCGGGCCAGTAAGCGCTCGGCACCAATTTGCCCCATTCTTTCGCGCGGGGTCAGTACACTGGCAAGCTTCGGGACCATCGACTGGCCAATATCATGCCCGTGGAAACCGGCTATCGCCATATCATGCGGAATAGAAAGTCCTTGGCGCTGGCATTCAAATACCGCACCAATAGCCAGGTCGTCATTGGTGCAAAAAATACTGTCAATCTGCGGATATTTCACCTGAGCTTCGCGCAATAGCTCCGCCCCAGCTGAATATGATGAGGAACGGCTAGTCATCACACTCATCGGCTCCAGGCCGGACTCACGCATCGCCTGCTCATAACCTTGTTGCTTAATTACCGTTCGCTCATCCTGACGTGCACCAAAATACACCACGAAACGGTGACCTTTGGCGATAATCTGCTGAGTCATTTGTCTTGCGGCTTCGAAGTTATTAAAACCTACGGCTAAATCAATGCAAGGTGAGGAACAATCCATCAGTTCAATAACAGGAATGCCCGCAACCTCAATCATTTTCAAAGTACGCGCCGTATGATGGCGCTCGGAAAGGATTAACCCATCAATATTGTAAGAAAGTAGCGAGGTCAACCGCTGCTCTTCCCGTTCTTTCTGATAGCCGTAATGTGCCAACATGGTTTGATAGCCATGCGCATCTGTCACGCTTTCAATACCTCTTAGCACCTCGGCAAAAACCTGATTAGTTAATGATGGCAGTAATACGCCAATAGCGTGGCTGGTTGCGTTGGAAAGGATATCGGGAGCGCGATTGGGAATGTAGCCAAGTTCGTCTAGCGCCAGTGCAATTTTTTCCCGCAATACGGCGGAAACTTGCTCTGGATTGCGCAAATAACGGCTGACCGTCATTTTGGTGACCCCAACCATATCGGCAACGTCTTGTAGCACTGGCCTTTTTTTCTTCATTATCAATGAACTGAGGCAGAGTAAACGGGGTGCTATTCTAGCAAAGAAAAGGGTATGGCGCGATGCACATACCCTTTTTTACATATACCCGTCATACTTCAAGCTGCATATGCGTTGGCTGCTCTCGCTACTCGGCCCGTCCATGGGCCTCGCCTCTGCGAGGTCGCTGCAAGCAGCGTTCAAATCGGTTCCCGACCGATTTGTCACCCGAATCACTTACCTGAGTAAGCTCATCGGGATTCACTCAATTGCCGCCTTCCTGCAACTCGAATTATTAGGGTATGGAATGAACAAACTTAAACTGGCGGTAAATCAAACAGCAAGATTTCACTGTCTTCATCGGCATGAATAGAAAGAGCAGCCTCATCCCAGATAGCAAATGCATCGCTGGTGCCCGCACGGTGTCCATTGATAGACACATTGCCTCTTACGACCTGTATCCAGATACGGCGCTCTGCCTGAATCTGATAAATTGACTGCTCTTCACGTTTCAATGCCCAGCGCCATAACGTCATGTCCTGGAACACTTTTAATGAGCCATCGCGGGCATCCGGTGATAATACCAACTGCCTCCCTTGCGGAATATCGAACATTTGCTGTTCGTAACGAGGCTCCAAACCGGTTTTATTCGGGATAATCCAAATCTGGTACAAATGCAGCGGTTGATCATCGCGGCCATTATATTCTGAATGGCGAATCCCCGTGCCAGCACTCATTATCTGAAATTCACCCGCATGGATTTGTTCTTTGTTACCCATGCTATCCTGGTGTTCGACCGTACCGGACAATACATAAGTCAGAATTTCCATATCTTTATGCGGATGGGTACCAAACCCCTGACCGGCGTCGATAACATCTTCGTTAATCACACGTAGTGCTGAAAAACCCATAAATTCTGGATCGTAATAATCAGCGAATGAGAAGGTATGCCAGCTGTCCAGCCAACCGTGATTAGCATGGCCACGTTCTTCTGCTTTGCGTAAATAAATCATGTTCAGTTCTCCTCAACGTTTTCTTTAGTCTAGATATCGCTGGAGAATATGAAAGCGCAAAAAACTCACTCCTCTGTTCAAAAAATTCGACTGATTAATAAGTTAAAGGACAAATGATTTGAATTTGAAGTGATTAGCGGAAAAACAGGCAAAAAAAAAGCCAGCACCCGGCTGGCTAAGTAAACACTGGAAGCAATGTGAGCAATGTCGTGCCTTCGTAATGTGAACACCTAAACTTTGATGGTCTCATCTGAAAGCACGACAATGATAATCATTATCACTCTCACTTGTAAAGTGTTTTTTTTAGCCACTAGCAATATTATTGACTCCGATGAATAAAACGATATTTTATTAGGTAATTCAAACAGTAAGAGTAAGGGTATATTTATGGAAAATGTGCAGATACGCCATGTGGAATTCAGCGACTATCCCGCCTTGCAACAACTATTTGCTCATCCACAGGTTTATCGCGACACGTTACAACTCCCCCTACCCTCGCTTGAAATGTGGGCTAAAAAGATCAAAGAAATACCCGCTGGGATGCATAATTTAGTGGCGTGTATTGATGAAGAGATTGTTGGTCAACTAACTGTTGAAGCAAATCAGCGTGCACGCCGCCGACATGTGGCAACTTTTGGTATTGCTGTTGATGTTAACTCTTGCAGGAAAGGTGTCGGCAGTGCATTGATGGCAGCCATGATTGACTTATGTGATAACTGGCTGAATATACAACGTATTGAACTAACTGTTTTTGTCGATAACCTGGCAGCAATCGCCCTCTATCGTAAATTTGGCTTTGAAATTGAAGGAACCAGCCCACGCTATGCCTTCCGTGACGGCCAATTTATTGATGCTCACCATATGGGGCGAATAAAAATACCAGTCTGACCATCAGGGGATAAGTGATATCGCTTATCCCCTGCGGTGACAGGATGCAGGCTGGCGGTGAAAATAACTAAATACCCGCTGTTTCTTTGATATAACGACGGGCTTTCACTGCATATTCAAATGGGTTAGCAATCGCCGGGTCTTGTTCTGCCTCGACCACCATCCATCCTTGATAGCCTTTTTCATCCAACAATTTAAACACTGGGCGGAAATCAATAACACCATCACCGGGAACTGTGAATGTGCCTTTTTTCACGCCATCAAGGAAACTGAGTTTTTTCGCTTTAACTTCCGCGACCACCTCATCACGAACATCTTTTAGATGGACATGATTAATACGCGGTAAGTATTTTTCTAAAATAGCTAACATCGCTTCCTGACTACCTTCGGAATAATAGGCATGCCCAGTATCAAATAGCAGATAAACATCGTCGTTAACCATACTCATATAACGATCAATTTCTTCCGTGGTTTGAATGCCCGTCCCCATATGATGGTGTAAGCACACCTGCATCCCTTTTGTCGCCGCTATTTTAGCCAGTTCGTTATAACCCTCAGCAACACGTTGCCATTCAGTATCAGTAAAGTAAGGTTTCTCTTCAAAGATAGCTTTTGTGGTTCCCTGAATACTTTTACTTTGTTCTGAACAGCCTATAACTTTGGCCCCCATCGCATGGAGGAAATTCATGTGATTAGTAAATTCATCAATGGTTTTAGCGCGTTGACCATCGGCAAAGAAAGTGCTGAACCAGGCATTACAGATCTGCATACCGCGTAGTTCAAGCATAGGTTTCAGTACATTAGGATCTCGTGGATATTTACTGCCAACTTCACTGCCGATAAATCCGGCCAGAGCCATTTCACTGATACATTGTTGGAAGGTATTTTCTTTGCCCAAATCTGGCATATCGTCGTTCGTCCAACCAATAGGAGCGATTGCCAACTTCACACGATCTTTATTCATAATAAACCTCTGCGATACATCTAATTTGTACAGATGAATACAATTAAAAAATGATTAATTGCCCATCCTATGATGTAAAAAATAGCGCTATGCATCAGCTTGTCGGTTGATACACAGACAATAGATATTGATATTATTTGTTATAAAAAGTGGGTCGTGGCGGCAAGCTTATCGGGACAATCTGGCCACTTTCCTGCGCGGCAATACAGGCATCAGCAGTGACCGCAGCCGCGAAGCCGTCCCAGGCAGAAGGCCCAGTAAGTTTTTCAGCTAACACATCGTTGATAAAGGCTTGCAACTCCACATCGTAAGCATCGATAAACCGATCTTTCCAGTCGGTGAGAATTTCATTCGATAACCGTGCTTCACTACGCAGCAATACTGAAGAAGGTTCCGGTAATTTTGCAATACCATTATCACCCACCACTTCGCATTGAATATCATAGCCATATTGACAGTTCACAAAGATTTCAACATCAATACGTGTCCCTTTTGCCGTTTCAAATAGTACGACTTGCGGGTCTCTTAGGTGGGTTTTAGCATGTTTAGCTTTACGCGGGAAAACAACCTGAACCGAGACATAATCATCATCTAACAACCAGCGCAGCACATCAATTTCATGAATTAAAGTGTCAGTGATAGCCATACTTGTAGTGTAGTTATCACCCACTCTCGGGTTACGATGGGCGCAATGCAGCATTAATGGCTCGCCAATTTTCCCACTGGTAATCACATCTTTTAGTGCACGATAACCTTGATCGTAAGGTCGCATAAACCCGACTTGAACCAAGCGCTTACCTTGTGCCGCTTCAGCCTCTACAATGCGTTTACATCCTTCAGCGGTTACAGCTAATGGTTTTTCGCAGAATACGTATTTGCCCGCAGCAACAGCCGCCAATACGAACTCTTCATGGCTTGGCCCCCAAGAAGTGACCAGCACCGCCTCCACTTCTTTGGCATTAATGACTTCATACCCATCTGCATAAACATTCGCTTCGATACCCAAGTCACGAATAACTTTAATGGCACTTTCGCGATTAATATCGGTCACAGCGACAATACGGCTACCCTGCAACACCTTGCTACAACGGCGAATATGATCCTGGCCAATAGCACCAGTCCCGATCACACCAATATTTAATGACATATTATTTCCCTCATGAAGTTTGGTTTGCAGGTGATCCCTGCTCATTTTATGACTTCACATCCAGATCATTTAATTAGCATTAATAATCACGGGCTTTGGCGATATTCTTTTCCAGTTCCCGTACCACTGCGTCCGTTTTTTCACTGTCAGAAACTTGAGCAACCCCGACCCGCCACCAACTCAGGTAGCCATGAACCATGGTTTTTGGCAGAACTTTTATGTCTATTAAGGTTGAAACTGTCTGCAAGCGGGCATCGGCCAATGCATCAAGTAGTTGCTGTTCCGTAGCAACTCGATATGTCTTACAACCATAAGCAGCAGCCAACATGGCGAAATCTACCGGAACAAAATCACCGTCTAATTGGCCAGTTTCTTGATTACGGAAACGGAATTCAGTGGCATAGCTGTCCATACCATGTTCCATCTGGAGATTATTGATACAGCCATTTGTCATGTTATCGAACAATATGACATTGATTTTGCAGCGTTCTTGAATGGAGGTGACCAGCTCAGAATGCAGCATCATAAAGGCACCATCGCCCACCAATGAGTAAACTTCGCGGTTAGGTTCGGCCAGCTTCACACCCAATGCAGCACTGACTTCATAGCCCATGCATGAGTAACCATATTCGACGTGATAGCCATTATTGCCTTTTGTGCGCCATACCCGCTGTAAATCACCGGGTAAGCTGCCAGCAGCTGCAACAATGACAGCATCTTGAGGTAATTGATTATTCAGAACCCCCAGCACCTGGCTTTGTGTCAGGAAAGAACCGGTTTTATCAATAAACTCGCCAAAGACCTGCTCACGATCCAAATGGTCATTAATTTCAGGGGTAAAATCCTCGGTCTGGTATTGCACCTGATAGACCCGCGTTGTCTCAGCTAATTGCTCAGCACGCATCCGGGCGATCTCCCCGCCCCAATCAGCCTGATAACCAGTACTGCCAAGTTGCTGATGCAATGCAGACAATGCTTCACGCGCATCCGCCAGCAACTGCAAACCATCCAGCTTGCCAGCATCAAAAGCACTAACATTAATATTGAGGAATGAAACATCCGGATTCTGGAATAACCATTTCGATGATGTCGTAAAATCGGTATAGCGGGTGCCGACACCAATGACTAAATCAGCCTGTTTCGCCAAGGTGTTCGCCGCCAGACAACCTGTTTCACCAATACCGCCAAGATTCAATTCATGTTCTGAGCTGATAGTGCCTTTACCTGCTTGTGTTTCAACCCACGGCACACCGAAACATTCAGCAAATCGTTGTAATGCCTGACCGGCTTGTGAGTATTTTACACCACCACCACAGACCAAAATCGGTTTTCGTTTTGAAGTCAGTAAAGCAATAGCATCAGCCAACATGGCGGCGCTGGCAGGTCGCCGGTCAAGGCGATGAATGCGTTTTTGGAAGAAATAATCTGGATAATCATAAGCTTCAGCCTGTACATCTTGCGGCAAACACAGCGTTACGGCACCAGTCTCTGCCGGGTCAGTCAGTACCCGCATGGCATTAATACACGCACTCATCAGTTGTTCTGGCCGCGTAATGCGATCCCAGTATTTACTGACGGGCTTGAATGCATCATTGGTACTGATACTCAGGTCATGAGATTGTTCAATCTGCTGGAGCACAGGATCGGGTTGGCGTGAGGCAAATACGTCACCAGGAAGCAACAACAAGGGGATACGGTTAGCTGTTGCAGTTGCGGCAGCGGTCACCATATTGGCACTGCCCGGCCCAACAGATGAGGTACAAGCATAGATTTGCTGACGCAGTTTTTGTTTGGCGAAGCCGGTCGCTGCATGAGCCATTCCTTGCTCATTTCGTCCTTGATGAACCACTAGCTCGCCGCAATCCTGTTCCAGTGCCTGCCCGACGCCTAGTACATTACCATGACCAAAAATAGCAAAAATCCCTTTGATAAATTTGATTTCCTGACCATCAACTTGCAGGTATTGATTGTCCAAAAACCGGACTAATGCCTGTGCCATGGTTAGCCGAATTTTATTCATTTATTCATCCTTTGCTCTGTTTGCGCGATACAACAGTGAGGTGAAACATAGCAGGGATTATAAACAAATATTTTTTTCATAAAATCACATTACAGAAGAAACATTTCATTCTGCGATGAAGATCAAATAATCAGGTAAACACCGAAACCGGCACACCCGCATTAACTCACGAGAAATAGCATTATTTTAAACCAACCCAAAATACAATTAATTTATTGATATTATTAATTTATATCATTCATAACTGCTTTCCATTTCCTACTAATTAAACCATCAATAACTGGCACGATACTTGGGTATAAGCCCTATTTTCGTGCGTAATATAAGGCTTTTAGCCAGGTCACATAATCGGGGAATAAATTTCATTTAACCTTGAAGTTGAAATTTTTATTCCTCATACTGATTTCAGAAACGTTACTACGGGTTTATTTCATCGATCATTGTCGAGGTTTTAAAAGAAGGAAATGGGGATGGGTACACAACACAAAGTGCTAGATGTCATATGTATCGGGCGAATTGCCATCGATTTTTATGGGCAACAGATTGGTTCCCGACTGGAAGATACCAGTACATTTGCCAAATATTTGGGCGGATCATCAGGTAATGTCGCCTACGGCACAGCAATTCAAGGCTTAAAGTCAGGTATGTTGGCACGTGTTGGTGATGAACATATGGGCCGCTTCCTGCGCGAGGAATTACAACGTGTTGGAGCTGATACCCGTTTTCTTATTACTGACAAGCAGCGCCTAACCGCATTAGTTATTCTCGGTATTAAAGATCAAGAAACCTTCCCTCTGATTTTTTACCGTGAAAACTGCGCTGATATGGCCCTGACGCCAGATGATATTGATGAGTCTTATATTGCATCATCACGAGCACTGGCTATCACTGGCACACATCTTTCGCACCCAAATACACGCGCCGCTGTATTGAAGGCGCTGGAATACGCGCATAAGCATGGGCTACGAACTGCTCTGGACATTGATTACCGTCCAGTATTATGGGGCCTGACCTCACTTGGCGACGGTGAAACACGTTTCATTGAGTCAGAAAAAGTCACTCAGCAACTGCAAGAAGTCCTGCACCATTTCAATTTAATTGTCGGTACTGAAGAAGAATTCCATATCGCGGGGGGCAGTACAGATACCCTGGTAGCGCTGCAAAATGTGCGTAAAGCAACTCAGGCGACACTGGTCTGCAAGCGTGGGGCACAAGGTTGTTCAGTATTCGAAGGGACAATCCCTTCCAGTTGGGAACAGGTCAAACTCCATTCTGGTGTTCGCGTTGAAGTTCTCAATGTATTGGGGGCTGGTGATGCCTTTATGTCTGGTTTATTGCGCGGCTATCTTAATGATGAAAGTTGGGAGCAAGCTTGTCGTTATGCCAATGCCTGCGGCGCATTGGTTGTTTCACGTCATGGTTGTGCACCTGCCATGCCAACCAAAATTGAATTAGACGATTACCTCAGTCGTGAGCACTCTGTTCCGCGCCCTGATCATGACGCTCGCCTTAATCATTTGCATCGGGTAACCACCCGTAAACAGCAGTGGCCGGAGCTTTGCGTGTTTGCTTTCGATCACCGCAAACAATTGGCTGATATGGCACGTGAAGCGGGTGTGAGTGAAGAGCGCATCCCCAAACTCAAAACATTATTACTACAAGCAGCGCAGCAAGCGGCTCAAGAGTCAGGTCTGGAACATAAGAGTGGCATTCTGGCAGATACCACTTACGGCCAAGAAGCGCTCAACACCATTACCGGTCAAGGGTGGTGGATAGGTCGCCCCGTTGAGCTACCCAGCTCAAGGCCATTACGCCTTGAACATGGCAATATCGGCTCCCAACTCATTGATTGGCCGCTGGAACATGTCGTGAAGTGCCTGGTGTTCTATCATCCCAAAGACAGTGCGGAGCTACGCCAGCAGCAGGATGAGCTGATTCAGGATGTTTACCGTGGATGCTGTAAGTCGGGGCATGAATTACTGTTGGAAGTGATTTTACCCGAAGACAATAAAGACAAAGATGAGCGTTATTACATTGAAACTATGGCACATTTCTATGCACTAGGTATTCAACCAGATTGGTGGAAACTGCCACCACTAAGCGCTGAAAACTGGCAAAAAGTAGGTAAATTGATTGAAACTCAAGATCCCTATTGCCGAGGTGTATTGATTCTTGGGTTAGATTCTCCGGAAGCTATATTAAAGGCAGGCTTTGCCGCAGCGGCAAAAGCACCTTGGGTTAAAGGTTTTGCTGTCGGTCGCACCATCTTCGGCCAGGCATCACGTCATTGGCTGCAAGGTGAGATAAATGATGCCGAGTTAATCGCACAAGTGAAACAAAATTATCAAACGCTGATAGGCTATTGGCGAGATTATCGTCCAGTCATCTGAATTTAAAACAGCTTTAGTGGCGCTGGCGTGGAAAACGTCGGCGCTATTGTGCTGCTATCTGCATGGTTTATTCCTTATTAGCCTGAAAAAATCCTGATTTCTGTCAAACTTAATAAAGTAATATCTTTTGCTTATAGCCGTTTCCTTTATCATGGTTTAGTGAACGGTTTTAATTCGCAATGAAATAAAAGCAAATGCGAATATCAATAAATGAAATTTTCCAACCATCTGTTAGAATAGCTGACAGATAACCCCTGAATTTTCCTCTGCCGTGGGCCGAATGGATGAATAACCCAACTCAACTATCATTGCTACAAGACCAAATTCGTCATCGTTATGAGACATTAAGCAAACGCTTAAAACAAGTTGCCCGTTATATCCTGGATAATAGTAATAGCATTGCATTTGATACAGTTGCTTCCATTGCGACCCAAGCCAGTGTGCCACCATCAACCTTAATCCGGTTTGCAAATGCCTTTGGTTTCAGTGGTTTTAACGAAATGAAACAGGTATTCCGTCAACATCTGATGGAAGAAACCGTTAACTATACCGAACGCGCGCGGTTATTCCGTCAAACCTCAACTGATGGCAATACCGCACCAGAAAAACCGGCTGAAATACTGAATGTATTTACGATGGTCAATGCGCAAGCTCTACAGCAACTGGCGGTACAAACCAGCGCCGAACAATTAGATAGAGCCGTCGAATTGTTAAACAATGCTGAAAATATCTATGTAATTGGTTTGCGTCGTTCTTTTAGCGTGGCTTCTTATCTAACCTATGCATTACGCCATTTAGAGCGCCGGGCTTTTCTGATTGATGGGCTTGGTGGAATGTTTGCTGAACAACTGAGCATGGTAAAACCCAAAGACGTAGTGATTGCTATCAGTTACTCACCCTATGCACAAGAAGCCTTGGAACTGGTGGAATTGGGTGCAAAAAGTGGCGCGCAGCAAATTGCGATTACTGATAGCCAGGTTAGCCCATTAGCGGCTTTCAGCGATGTCTGTTTTGTGGTGCGGGAAGCACAAGTTGACGGGTTCCGTTCACAGGTTGCCTCTATGTGTCTGGCGCAAACCTTAGCCGTTTCATTAGCACTGAATAACGCCAAAGCATAACTCCTCAGGCGCTTCCAAGTCAGGTGTAGCTTGTGGCGAGCAATAAAATGGGTAGGATCTACCTACCCATTCAATTCATACTTTAAAGCGCGGCTTAGCTTTTTTCGACCGGATAGTTATCACTGTTGATCCATGCATGATCTTTTTCCCAGGTAAATTTCCATAACCGTACTGGCCCCGCCATCACATTCAAATAATAGTTGTCATAGCCTGCCAATGTCGCCACTGGGTGGTAACCTTTTGGCACTTTTACGACATCCCGGTTATAAACCGGCATACATTCATCCAGTGAACGGTCGTCGGTATATACCCGCTGCATGCAAAAACCTTGCTCTGGATTTAGCCGGTGATAGTAAGTTTCTTCCAGATAAGTTTCATCTGCCGAATTTTCCTGATCATGTTTATGACTTGGGTATGAACTGGTATTCCCCTCATCGGTATAAACCTCAACCACCAGCAAACTGTCTGCGGGTTTATCGTCTGGCAAGATGTTATGTACTAACCGCTGGTTACGCCCCTTACCTCGCCGCTCTACTCCTACATCTGCTGGCGTAATCAGACGAGAGGGTAAATGGCCATTACTGGGCGCACGGCAGACCGCCAATTCCAAATCGGTCTCTGCCACGACTTTCACACGATCATGGTGTGGAACATAAACAGAATAAGGCGGTGTTCGTTCGAACGGGCTCATGCGTTTGCCAATATGCGGATATTCAGCGTGCTGTGTTGATACCGAGGCAATTCCAGCAACTAAGACCAGACAGAGTTCATTTTCAGCACTCTCCAGCACCAATGCCTTTCCAGCCGTAAGTCGATAGACATCAAACCCAACAAAACGCCAGCCGGCGTTCTCCGGTGAAATATGCTGAATACGCCCATTCGCATCTGGCGGCTGACACTTGGCAAGCAGTGACGACATGATGACTCTCCTGTTAACAACATGAAATTATTCTAACGAACACCCTCAGGTAGCATTAACCCAGCGTTGGCATACTGTATTCTGAAACAGTTTGCTGACCTGTTGGCCAACGGGCTGTGGTTGTTTTCATGCGGGTGTAGAAACGCACCCCATCAGTGCCATGCACATTTAATGCACCGAACACGGAACGTTTCCAACCACCAAAACTGTGAAACGCCATTGGTACTGGAACAGGTACATTGACGCCAACCATCCCAGCCTGAACCTCATGCACAAACTGCCGTGCATAGTGGCCGCTACTGGTAAAAATCGCACTCCCATTACCAAACTCATGACTATTCACCGTACTAATTGCCGTTTGATAATCAGGCACTCTGACAATCCCTAACACTGGGCCAAAGATTTCTTCCTGGTAAATCTTCATTTTCGGGGTGACATGATCAAACAGAGTGCCGCCTACATAGTACCCTTGCTCATAACCAGCAACTTTATAATGACGGCCATCTGTGACTAATGTCGCACCTTCTTTAACACCTTGATCAATATAGCCAAGTACCTTTTTCTGATGAGCCGCTGAAATTAGCGGTCCCATTTCATTCTCTTCCCCGCCTTGCTGTATACCTGGGCCGACACGTAGGCGAGCTATGAGTGGTTTTAACTTTTCAATTAATTTATCAGCGGTACTGTCGCCGACGACTACCGCAATCGGCAGTGCCATACAGCGCTCACCTGCTGATCCAAACGCACCACCCATTAATGCATTTACGGTCGCATCCAAATCAGCATCTGGCATGATGATCGCCTGATTTTTCGCCGCACCAAAGGCTTGTACACGTTTACCGTGCGCACTGGCAGTGGTGTAAATATGTTCAGCAACAGTAGAAGAACCGACAAAGCTTACGGCTTGAATTCGTGAGTCTGTACAGAGTTGGGCAGCACTTTCATTTGAACAGTGAATAACATTGAATACGCCATCAGGCAAACCCGCTTCCGTCAGCAATTCAGCTAAACGAACTGACGCTGAAGGGTCCAATGCTGGCGGTTTCAGAATAAAGGTATTGCCGCACGTTAACGCAATGGGGAACATCCACATGGGTACCATCGCAGGGAAGTTAAAAGGGGTTATCCCAGCTACAACGCCCAAAGGCTGCATCATTGAAAAGCTATCAACTCCGGTGCCGACATCAGCGGAATATTCACCTTTCAATAAATGCGGGATACCACAGGCGAACTCGACGACTTCCAGACCACGAGTGATTTCGCCCAAAGCATCCGAATAGACCTTGCCATGTTCACGAACAATCAACTCCGCCAATTCATCGCGGTGTTGTTCAATCAGGGTTTTAAAGTTGAACATAATGCGAGCGCGGCGCAGAGGGGTGGTTCGCGACCAATCGGCAAAGGCCTGATGAGCTACACCAATAGCATGATGAACTTCTTCAGCTGTACTTTGCGTGACCTGGCTTTCAACCTTACCGGTGGCTGGATTATGAATATCGGCTGTTTGATTGCTGGAACTCAGGGAATTCTTCCCACCGATAAAGTTACTCACGATTTTCATGTCTCACCCTCTTCTCAATAGCTGCTATCGCAGGGTTCGCTCAAAGTGACTTAAATCAGACCACTAATAACGAACCATACGCTCAATCAATAAGGGCTATCTTGTTGTGGGACCAAAATAGCCAACAAGGCGACCAGCCGCCAGACAGGCGAAAAACCAGCCGATATGCAGACTCTATGCTATTGGAAAAAAAGTTTCAAATAACTTTGTTTGGAAATTTTGTTTTGTGCGATGTATCGCAAGTTCCTGCAAGGAGAAGAGGTAAAAACCAAAAAATCCAGATAGCCCACGCAATGCTATCATCAGCCTGAAACGTACTACTACTACGCCACAAATAAGCTGTTAATGTAAAAAAAGACCAGGCTAATGAGAACTTGATGAATTTGACCAGTCCGATATTTGAGCTGAATCGAAAAACTTACGTTCCGTTATTTCATTAAAATGAAATAAATGTTCTTATTTTGAGCGCTATTCAGGAGAAATTTCTCACGTATATCTATCACAGCAGGAGCTGACACCATGTCTATCGCACAAGATCGTTTCTGTATTAATCGCAAAATTGCCCCCAACTTAAATATTGAAAGCTTTTTCCGTTTGGTTAAAAAATGCGGGTTAAATAAAGTTGAATTACGTAATGACATGCCGAGCGGCAAAGTAACGGATGAGTTAAGTTCGGCACAGCTAAATGCACTGGCTGAGGAATACGACATAGAAATTGTGACTATCAATGCACTGCAACACTTTAATCTGCCAGAACACCGCCCAGCATTGCTGAAAGAAGCAGAAAGCATGCTACAACAAGCAAAAGAGATTCGCTGCCAAGGGATTATTTTATGCCCAAACTGTAGCGCCAGTGACCGACGATCAGCCGAACAAAAAGAACAAGATACGCTGGATGCCTTGGTGCTATTGGCTCCGTTATTTAAAAAGTACCACGTAAGCGGACTCGTGGAACCATTAGGCTTTGGAGTCAGTTCATTACGTTCTCACTTGCTAACGCAAGCTATCATCCGCAAATCAGCCGCTCCCTACAAAATGGTGCTGGATACCTTCCACTACTATCTAAGTGATATTGCACAAGCTGAGTTCGATGCCCATATCGACGTCAATTCCATTGGATTGGTGCATCTTTCTGGTGTCGAAGAGACGCGGCTGAAGTCCACACTCACTGATGAAGATCGTATTATGTTGAGTGAGCAGGACAAACTGAACAGTAAACAACAAGTGGCAAATCTTGAGCGACTGGGCTATCAGGGAATATATTCTTTTGAGCCGTTTTCATCACAATTGATTATCTGGTCAGAAGCCGACATTGAAAGGGAAATTCGCCAAAGCATTGCGTACTTACAAAACTAACATTCAAACCGATGCGGAGAACGGCTAAGTTCATAAAACTTAGCCGCTTGTTATTGATATGCCGTAGGGTAACTGACTTTCTCTACCCCAAAATACCCGAATAAGATTTATATCTGTTTTACGCTTTACTGTCAGCGCCCCACTATTTGGCACTACGGCCGCTCCATCGCACAGCCAGGCTAGCGGCCCCTGCCAGAGTGATTAAGGCGACTACGCCAGCCCAGCCCATTTTTTCCAGCATCAAGCTACCCAAGGCGGAACCAACAGCCATCCCGATAAATACACAGGTAAATAACAGTGCATTAAGCCGACTGCGAGCCGCCGGTTCCAAACTATAAATAATGGTTTGATGGGCTACCAGCGTGGCCTGCACACCAAAATCAAACCCAATAGCGCTGAGCACAATAAGTCCTATCTGGAGATGAAATGGCAACAGTGGCAAAAGGAACAAAGCAGCAAAGGACAGTGTCGCCAGGCTTGCACCAATCAACGTAACCACTTGCGGCCCCCGGCGATCTGCCAATGAACCAGCTAATGGCGCAGCTAATGCACCTGCGGCACCGGCAAGACCAAACGCACCCGCTACAGCACTGCCAAGGTGATAAGTATCCTGCAACATTACTGCCAGTGTTGACCAGAAAGCACTAAACCCTACAGACAGTAGCGCTTGTGATAACGCCGCCCGACGTAAATCTTTAAACTGTAGCCATAAATGGCTCATTGAGGCGAGTAACGCCGGATAACTCAGTGCTGAGGTTGCCGGTACGCGCGGTAAACTGCGCCATATCACCAGCGTTATTATAATAACTGATAGTGCAGCCCCCATATAAAGCGACCGCCAACCAAAGTACTCTGCAACAAAGCCACTCAACACCCGTGACAGTAAAATGCCCAAGAGTAAGCCTGTCATAACAGTACCGACCGTTTTCCCCCTCTGTGCTGCCGAGACTAATGTTGCAGACGCTGGGACAATATCCTGCGCCATTGTTGCGGCAATCCCGATAACAAAACTGGTTACCAGCAATGCGTTTATACCAGGAACAAAACCACTGAATAACAAAGCAGCCGTCAGCAGAATGCCCTTTAGTAAGATAATAATTCGGCGGTCATGACGATCGCCCAATGGGGCAAGCAACAATATCCCCAACGCATAACCAATCTGTGTCAACGTCGGTACTAAGCCAACCACTCCTACGCTGGCGTGTAAATCAGAACCCATCACACCCAACAGCGGCTGGCTATAATAAATTGATGCGACGCTAAGACCTGCACCAGTTGCCAACATCAGAACTTTACTGCCAGAAAGGGTTTTCTCAGCACTTTCAGTGTGAGTTGATACGGTTTGAATGACTGACATGATGGCTACCTGTAATGATATTGAGGCTGCATTTTTACGTGTGCAGACCTATCTTGGTAGTCGCCTGGAGAGTAAAACTGTTATACGCTTAACGTATGACAGAACCTAATTTAGCTGGCATCGACCGTATAGAGCTGATGCAAACATTTATTCGTATCGTCGAGGCTGGCAGTTTGTCGGCGGCCGCAGCACGCCTGGGTACTAGCCAGCCGACTATCAGCCGCCGTTTGCAGACATTAGAGCGGTTGCTTGGCCTGAAATTATTGCAGCGAACCACGCATATCATGAAGTTGACTGATGATGGCGAACGTTGCTATTCCCATGCCAAACAGCTAGTTGAGAGCTGGAATACGATGGAGGATGACTTACGTGGTGCGACTGATGAACCTAGAGGGCTACTGCGCGTTCTGGTGCCACATGCGTTCGGGCAAGACCAATTAATCAAGCCACTTAAAGACTTCCTGCACCAATACCCGAAAATATCCATTGAATGGATGCTAAATGATCGCCGCCCCGACTTTATTGCCGAAGGTATTGATTGTGCTATTCAAGTTGGCTCAGTAACGGATCCCTCGGTTGTCGCTATCCTGCTGGCCGAAGTGCCACGTATCGTGGTTGCCGCACCTGAATTGTTGGATAATAAGCCGCTGCCCACACATCCCGAGCAATTGCAGGATTTTCACTGGTTGGCATTGAATACGTTTTACCGTAATGAAGTTGTTCTGAGCCATAAAACAAATGGCGAAATACATCGTTTTTCCATACAACCGCAATTAAGTACCGACAGCCTGTATGCATTACGAAACGCCACACTGACAGGATTAGGTGCCGGGATCGCGTCAACATGGGTAGTCAATGATGATATCAAGCAAGGGCGGTTAGTTCATCTGACACCGGACTGGCTTGGATTACCTCTACCAATCTATTTAGTTTACCCGCACGCCAGCTATTACCCTGCCAGATTACGAGCATTTCTTGATATTATGCGCCAAGCTATGCCACACCTGGCCGGAACACAGATCCCTACCAAGAAACTCAGGAATAAAGTCAGGTAGTAGTGAACTTGCAAAAACATCAGGGGGTAATAAACCCCCTGTTAAAATAGCAATTAAAATATTATGGATCTTGATATATAAAAATAAATAAGGACTAGCTAACAATACTATCGACTTTCACAGCAAAGTCTTTCATACATTCAGCCATATATTGTTGAGTAACCTTTGTCACTTTTTCGTAATTATTTGCTTGCCACTGTTCCAATGGTGCTTTAACCGGTGTAGGTTCACACGTTAAATACATTCCACTTTTTTGCCAGGTCTCTTTATTTTTACTAAAATAAGTAACATATCGTAATTCATAATCAGTTTCTGAACCGGATAGATTCTCATACATCAGTAACCAGACTTTTGGACGTACTTCTATTTTCTCCATATAAAGATGCTTAGGTTTATCCGCCAGTCCTTTCTTTATTTCGGTTTCAATATTTGGCATGAAGTAACCAATGCTTGGATTACTCAAGACCACTATTTTCGTTCCCCTTAAATCCTCTTTACTGAAAGTACCACCTGAAGCACTACCCGCAAATGCTTGAGCCACAAAAGCCACGACAGAGACTCCTACAGCGGCAGCAGTATCGCCACGGGTAACAAGGCGCAACGAGGTATCAGTCGCATGGCTGCCACCAACTTCCAATGCGTTATATGCAGATATCGGTATTTCAGCGCCATTATCACCACGAATAGCTTTCTTTTCGACTTCAGTATCAAAGACCTGCTTGCCAGCACAACCCGATAACAATGCCGACACCAATATAAGACAGAGAGATTTAGAATATGTCACTGTATAGTCCTTTAGATAAAACTTTTAATAAAGAGAAGTTAATTAATTTAAATGATTTATTTTATTAAATAGGAATGCAACCTAATATTATATTTTCTATATACACAGAGGTGTCAAAGCAAAGTAACCACATATGCAGGATAAAAATTATATCATTACATTTTACAATAATAACCCTTCTTTTTTATAAAAGTTATTAAGCAGGATTTAAATCTTATTTAAGTTAAATTAGTAATAATAGAAAGCGATTGTGACATACTAATAAAATAAAATTACTCTATGAATGTTATTATTAACAAGCTATAAAAATTGCCACTACTGTTTTTTTCGTTTTTTATCACCATAATCCCACCAACCTATTTATCAACAAATAATTAACATTTCACCGCCTGATAATCTATTGCTTAAAATAGCTTCACTAAAAAACATATTGTTTTACCTATGGTACATATTCCAAAAAAGAAACATATTTCCGCGTGACAATAATATAATGTTTTGTAATCTTTATTAGTACTTTGAAAATATGGGTATCCTACAATGATAAAACTAATAATTACCGATCTGGATGGCACTTTTCTTGATGAAAAAGGGGATTACAATCGAGAAATGTTTCAGGACGTCAAAAAAATCATGGTACAGAAAGGTGTTCATTTTGCGATATGTACCGGTAAGCAATGTGAGCGTGTAGAGGAACTATTCAAGGGTGATGCTGAACAGTTCTGGATTCTGGGTGATAGTGCCACCAGAATAAAATATAAAGGTGAATATGTTTATCAGTCTCTGATTAAAAATCAACTTGGGCTGAATATCATTACAAAACTAGAAGCCATTAATAAAGAACCCGTCATCATTGCTTGTACAGCAGAGGGCGCGTTTATTAAAAGTTCTGTTTCTAAAGAAATGGAAAGTAAAATTAAAAAGTCATATGCAAAAGTGACAAGAGTCGATGATTTTTATCATGTGAATCATGATTTTGTCAAAATCTCTATTTATGACGAAAAGGGTCGCTGCCCTGATTTTAAACCTCATCTTCACGAATTCTTTGATAAAGCCTATATCGTTGTTTCTGAAGATGCCTGGATTGATATTGCCGATATCGGCGTGCATAAAGGGCATACAGTCGAAATCCTACAGAATTTATTAAATGTTAATAAAGACGAGACTATGGTGTTTGGTGATGGGCTGAATGATATTGAATTAATGGAAAGAGCGACCTTCAGTTTCGCCATGCGTAATGCTTTTGAAGAAACTAAATCTGCTGCAAATTTCATCACAGGCAGAAATACAGAGAGCGCCGTTATGTTAACCATTCAAAGGATACTGACACTGCAATAATATAATAGCTCCATTGAGTTGACCGAATTTGTCTGGAGGATCAGGGAAAAGCATACGCACTGAGGCATATCTGTACTTACCGTCTTGGTATTTGCAAATCTATCTCGCTGCGAATTGACCCAACCCTGACCTTCTCACTTTAATATCCCTGCTTATCGTTAGCACACGCATACCGATGGAAGCACATAACTGGTGTTTATACGTCAATAAATAATCTTTTAAAATCAAAAATCTAATCAATTAACTTACCAATCGATACCTTTTTGCGCCTTAATCCCACTATCAAATGCATGTTTAATTGGCCGCAACTCACTAACCGTATCCGCAAGATCAATAATGTTACGGTGACAAGCACGCCCAGTGATAACAACGCTTTGATTCTTCGGTCGGCTTTTTAGCGCGATAATCACCTCATCCAGCGCCAAATAGCCGTAGGTAATCATGTAAGTCAACTCATCCAAAATCACCAGCTCATAAGAGGGGTCAGATAACATCCGGCAGCCCTGTTCCCATACCACTTTTGCCGCAAGGGTATCAGCCGCTTTATCTTGTGTATCCCAGGTAAAACCCGTCGCCATAATATGAAACTCGACACCATTGCATTCCAGCAGATTGCGTTCACCATTTTCCCATGCCCCCTTGATAAACTGAAGCGCACCGACCCGCATACCATGCCCCACCGCGCGGGTGGCTGTCCCAAAAGCAGCCGTAGTTTTCCCTTTGCCATTGCCGGTAAATACAATAATGACGCCGCCCGTCTTGGTCGCATCAGCAACACGTGTCTCAACGTGGTCTTTAAGACGTTGCTGCCGTTGTTGATGCCGTTCTTCATGCACAATGAAACCCTCAAATAGGAACTATTGCTGGCAACCAGCACATGCCTTCATCTGAATCTGGTCAAAGAAAGAGTTGCCTTTGTCATCCAGCAAAATAAAGGCCGGAAAGTTTCTAACTTCCATTTTCCACACTGCTTCCATTCCCAGCTCGGGGTACTCGATACATTCCAGACTTTTGATGTACTCCTGCGCCAAAATAGCCGCAGAACCGCCGATACTACCCAGATAAAATCCACGGTGTTTCTGACAAGCTTCAGTAACTTGCCGGCTACGGTTGCCTTTTGCCAACATAACCAGGCTGCCACCATGGGATTGGAAGAGATCCACATAAGGATCCATACGCCCACCCGTGGTTGGCCCCATCGAACCTGAAACAAACTCGTCAGGCTTTTTCGCCGGCCCAGCATAATAGACTGGGTGATCTTTCATGTACTGCGGTAACTCTTCTCCCTGCTCTAAGCGCTCTTTCAGCTTAGCGTGAACGATATCGCGCGCCACGATCAGCGGGCCATTAAGTGATACACGGGTAGATACCGGATAACGGGAAAGTTGTTCACGAATTTTATCCATCGGCTGGTTAAGATCGATATTTACCACCGTCCCTTCGTTATTCACTCGCAAATGTTCAGGAATATATTGTTCAGGATGGTGTTCTAATTTTTCGAGCCAGATACCTTCCTGGTTAATTTTGGCTTTAATATTACGGTCAGAAGAACATGAAATAGCCATACCTATTGGGCAGGAACCTCCGTGACGCGGTAAGCGAATAACCCGCACATCGTGAGCAAAATATTTGCCACCAAACTGAGCACCTAAGCCAAATTCACGAGATGCCTGTAGTAATGCCTGTTCGAGTGCCGTATCACGAAACGCCTGACCATATTCGTTACCTTCGGTTGGCAAATTGTCATAATATTTGGTTGAGGCCAGCTTGGCTGTCTTCAGTGTTAATTCCGCAGAGGTTCCGCCAATAACAAAAGCAATGTGATAAGGAGGACATGCCGCGGTTCCCAGCCCTCTCATTTTCTCGATTAAAAAGGCCTTGAGCTTTTTGGGTTCCAGAACAGCTTTTGTTTCCTGGTATAAAGCCGCTTTGTTTGCAGAACCGCCCCCTTTATTCACAAACAGAAAGGTATATTGCGCGCCAGGGGTAGCAAAAATATCGATTTGGCCGGGAAGATTGGTTCCGGTATTCACTTCGGTATACATATCTAACGCCGCATTTTGCGAATGGCGCAGGTTATCGTGACGGAAGGTGTTATAGATGCCACGAGATAAGGCTTGTGTATCATCACTATCAGTCCAAACTCGTTGGCCTTTTTTGGCCACAATAGTCGATGTGCCCGTATCCTGACAATTAGGCAAGACACCTCTAGCTGAGATCTCAGCATTACGTAATAGCTGAAGCGCGACATATTTATCGTTTTCGCTCGCTTGAGGATCATGCAAAATAGCAGCAACTTGCTGTTGATGAGCAGGACGAAGAAAAAAAGAAGCATCATGAAAAGCTTGTTGAGACAGCAATGTCAGTGCTTCCGGCTCAATTTTTAATATGTCTTTATCTTCAACTTTAATAGTAGAAACATACTTATCTGTTAATAAATAATACTCTGTTTGGTCCTCAGAAAGAGGGAATAGCTCTTGATAAAAAAAGTCATTTTTATACATTATATTCACTCAATTAGCTAAATGATAAATAGCGAGCAGAACTGGCCATTAATTACATAAAATTATTAAGTAATAACCGATTAACATACCATATGTGTTACTGAACCATTATTGATGGAATGAAATAAAAAGCAATTGTTCTCTCTGCAACACATAATGCTTATTAGTTAATAAGACTCTAATGACTTTTTTAATTTCAAAAAAACACGCTACTCTCTTAACGAGAATTTTATATTTAATCACTTCACGAACAAGTAATTTATAAAAATTAGTCAACCCACGTTCTTTTCAACTCTTCTTCTTTCGATTTATCGTGGATCCAGCGGCTAAATTTTTGCAAACTCCGTAGCCCTCTTTTTCCGTCCTTATAAGTCAAAACAAAATGGTTTCCGGTGCTCATCGGTAAATCACAAGGAATGACCATATCCCCATTTTCTAAATCTTTATGAATCGCAAAACGAGGTAATAACGCCACCCCAAGGTTGGAACGAACAGCAGAAATCAACATTGATAGCAGATCCAAACGTGGCCCCATCCTGACTTTCGGACTATTAACACCCGACAATGCAAACCAGTCATACCAGGCATCCAAACGTGTTGTTTGATGAAGTAATGTAAATTCTTCCATCAATTGCTCCGCGCGCATCACTTTTTTATCATCACGCCACAACATACGGCTGCAAACAGGGACCAACTCTTCTTCAAACAGATGCTCATTTTGCGCCCAAGGACTACTGAAATCTTCGCGCATAATTGCCGCATCATATTTCAGATTCAAAAAGTCAGCACCTGTGGTAAGTGCAGTTAAATTGAGTACAATTTCCGGATGATCTTCATGAAAACTACTGAGATTAGGAATAAGCCAATGGGTACTAAACGTGGGAGTTACAGCTAATTCCAGCACTTGTTGTGTCGACTGGTAAGACATAATGCTTTGCGTATCTTTTTCCAGTTGTTCTAGTGTATCCCTGACTAAATCGAGGTAATAACGCCCTGCATCATTGAGAAAAATCCGTTTACGAACATGGTGGAATAATGACACGTTAAGGAATTCTTCCAGGGCGGTGATCTGGCGGAAAACGGCACTTTGCGTTAGCGCTAGCTTCTCCGCAGCTCTTGTGTAGCTTTCATATTGAGCTACGGCTTCAAATGTCACTAATAAGTCAGTTTTTGGAATTTTGTAACGCATTGTAACTCACCCATTATTTCATAAAATAATTCGCTAAACGGCCGGTGTTGCCGAGGCAGTTATATTAGAAATATATATCGTATTTTATTGGTTTTTTAACATACACAGTTTTATTTATATGGACATAACACTCAGTCGTTTTTGTGATAGTCTTCATAATTATAAATAATAAATGTAATGTTACAGTTAAAAACAAAATTAATTAATAAAAACACAACTGATAACAATACAATTTTAAATTCCAAAGAAAAATTTAACATCATATATTTTGAAGAGTTCATTCCATAAAGTGATTAAATAATGGGAGCAAGGTCAAATATCGGATGTATCTATTCATGGATAATGGCGCGGTATTTTTAAGTTGTTCGTGGCTTATATAATATATTTTTAATAATTAACGTTAAGAAATCATATATGCTAAATAATTCGAGTTGCAGGAAGGCGGCAAGCGAGAAAATCCCGATGAGCTTACACGAGTAAGTGATTCGGGTGAGTGAGTGCAGCCAACGCATATGCAGCTTGAAGTATGACGGGTATAAACCGCATCTGCTATAAAGGTTATTCTAATGAGAATAGGGAAAGTATTGTTAGTTGGTGCGGGTCCAGGGGATGCATCATTAATCACTGTAAAAGGATTGCTTGCCATTCGTGAAGCTCAAGTTCTTGTTCATGACCGTTTAGTCAATTTGGAGTTAATTTCTCAAGCTCCGGCCAATTGCCAGATTATTAATGTCGGAAAAACCTCAAACCACCATCCGGTACCTCAGGAACAGATCAATCAAATCCTCATTAATCATGCTTTAGCGGGCAAGAATGTGGTGCGCCTCAAAGGTGGTGACCCTTACGTGTTTGGCCGTGGTGGTGAGGAAGTTGAAAGTCTTTCGCGCTATCAAATCCCCTTTGAAGTTGTTCCCGGTATCAGTTCTTCTATTGGTGGATTGGCCTATGCCGGTATTCCTGTGACCCATCGCCATTATGCTTCCAGCTTTCATGTGGTCACCGGGCATATGTGTCAGGGAAATGAGCCACAAAATTGGAACGCGTTGGCACAATTAGACGGCACACTGATCGTACTGATGGGCATGACCCGACAAGAAGAAATTTGTCAGTTGTTAATCCAGGGAGGGAAATCACCAGATACCCCCGCCGCCGCCGTGATGTATGCCAGCCATCAACAGCAGAAAATGGCCAAAGGGACACTTAGTACACTGAAAGACGAAATCGCACGTCAAAAGTTGCACGCGCCCGCATTGTTGGTGATTGGCAACGTCGTGAATCTGAGTGATGTTTTGGCTTTTACTGCCCAGCAAACCGATATCAATCATAAGTCACTGTCACCGGCAATATAATGTGCTACCAGCAAAAATATTTTGGCGGTGAGGCTCCCTCGCATGGCTGAAGCGTGCTGCCCCGCCTCTTGCGGTGAATTGCTCCAAGGATGGATCCTCGGTGGAGAAAAACTAATCTCTTGTCCAATAAATTGGTATAGCAGAGTCTCGGTTACACCAGGAAAACCGGGGCGAAATGAGCGGCCACGGATGCGTCAAATGCTTAGGCAAGTCCTGGTGCACTTTGGTGAACCCCCATTGCTGGCAGAGAGCATCTGTATCGAATTTGAATCAACAATTCCCGTTGCAAAAGGTTTAGCCAGTAGTACCGCTGATATTGCAGCAACAGCTATTGCCACTGCTCGGTTACTTGGGCAATCACTGAGTGACATGGCATTGGCCCGACTCTGCGTCGCGCTCGAGCCAACTGACAGCACCATATTTAAAGCCCTTACCCTGTTTGATCATCAGACGGCACAAACTCAACTGCCATTTTCTTGGTTACCTGATATCGATATTGTGTTGCTTGAAAGTTCACAGACGCTGGTGACAGCAGAATTCCACCAACGAAATCGCCATTCCCTTTTGTTGAAACAAGCACCCAATTTGGCAAAGGCGATGCAGCAATTTCGCCTGGCGAATGAGAGGCGTTGCTGTCATAGGCTTGGGGAGGCAACCACATTGAGTGCTATCGCCAGTGAATCCGCACTGCCTAAACCGCAATTTCGCCAATTACTAGATATTGTTGAACACAGTGGCATTTATGGTTTGAATGTGGCCCATAGTGGTAGCGTTATTGGATTGTTATTTAATCCTCATCAGCATGATCGAGATCGTCTTATTCACACTTTGCATCACAAATCATTAATACAATATTATCCAAAGATACATTTAGTCAAAATAGTGGCTGGCGGAGTGAGTTAATAAATATGCCTCTATTAGTAACATTACTAATAACAGTTATTAATCATGATGGTTAAATATATGACCAGCATCACAATACTGACATAAATAATAATCATACCTGGATCACGCTTTTGATTTAAATATGACTGTCAATTCACATTGCATTTATAGATGGTTATTAAAAATCAACATAAAACAAAAAATAAGGTGATGATTTAATTCGAAATAAATTAAAATCATTTTTTTACAACCTGTTTTTTCAAGATGTTCTGACAATAAATCAATTGTATTTGACTTATCGGAGAAGCACATTACAAACCAATGAAATCCCAGCTAGCCACTATCTGGTTTTATATAGAGCACGTGAATGAAGTAAGTCATGAAAAATATAATAGTTTCATGTGGAAACCTTGTTAACTTTTAACTTTCCACCAAAAAAATATATGGAATGTAATCTACATAGAGGGCAAAACATGCAAAACCCAACAATTGTTATTGGCGTCATTGGTGCTGATTGCCATGCTGTTGGTAATAAAGTGCTCGACCGGGTATTTACCATGCACAATTTCAACGTAATTAATCTCGGTGTCATGGTAAGCCAAGATGAATATATTGATGCAGCCATTGAAACCGGCGCTCAGGCCATTGTCGTTTCCTCTATTTATGGACATGGCGAAGTAGATTGCATCGGTATGCGTGAGAACTGTGTTGAACGCGGAATTGGTGAAATATTGCTCTATGTCGGCGGAAACCTGGTTATCGGTAAACATGATTTTTCAGAAATCGAAACCAAGTTCAAAGGAATGGGCTTCAACCGTGTTTTCGCACCCGACACTGATCTGGAATTAGTCTGTTCCCTGATGAAACGCGATATTGAGCGTGTTATGCAGACAGAGGAAGCTGCTGAGGGTATGCAATGATCAGCGTTTCTATCGATATCGGCTCCACCTGGACCAAAGGGGCGGTATTCGAGGTAACAGATGACTCTCATATTGAAGTGAGAAACTACGCATTATCCCCAACGACACCACACCATTTAGCTGAAGGGTTCTTTTCAGTATTAAATAAGGTGCTGGATGTCCGCGATGCGCGGCCAATGTTGGCTTCAGGAGAGCTCAATATTGATTACTCTTCTTCTGCTAAGGGGGGGCTTGCCGTTGCCGCCATTGGGTTGGTACCCAGTATTACACTTGAGTCAGCTAAGGTCACCGCGCATTCTGCCGGGGCTAAAGTGTCACAGCACTTTGCCTATAACCTGAATAAGTCAGATGTGCGGGCTTTAGAAGTATCACCCCCCGATATCCTGCTATTTACTGGTGGTACTGATGGTGGTGATTATGGCCACGGCTTGTTAAACGCCAAATTGTTAGCTCAATCTAACCTTGAGTGCGCCATTATCTATGCTGGAAATCGTGACCTGCAAGATGATGTGCAAGAGATCCTCGGTGGTAAAGATTTAACCATCGTCGATAACGTGTTACCCAACCTCGATAGCCCGAATCCTCATAGTGCGCGTAAAGCCATTTGCGACATTTTCCTGCATAAAATTGTTAAGGGGAAAGGTTTAGATGTCATCGTCGATCTGACCGGTGAAGAACCCCTGCCAACCCCTTATTCAGTCTTTGAATTGGTACAGCAAATTCGCCAACACGTCCCCGATTGGGAAACCTTCATGCTGATCGATATGGGAGGTGCGACTACCGATGTTTACTCCTCTTATAACAACCATTTACTGCCTGACACTGTCATGCACGGTATCCCTGAGCCACTGATTAAACGCACTGTTGAAGGTGATCTGGGGATGCGCGTTTCAGCACTCAACGCGGGCGAGACTGGCACGATGATGATTGATCACTATTTTGCTCATCAACAAACCAAGATTGATGCTTTTCATCACTATCTAAAATACATCTCCGCCCATCCCGACTATTTGCCCCAGAGCGATGAGGAAATTGTATTCGACCAATTACTCGCCGGAATGTGTATCGGATATGCATCTGAACGCCATGCGGGTACCAAAACGCAGGTTTGTACCTGTGCTGGCAACATTGACCTACAAATTGGGCGCGATTTAACCCAAGTGAAAAAAGTCATCGGTACCGGAGGTTGGCTCTCCCGAGCAGATTCATTTGATATTCATAACTGGCTGAAATATCGAAATTTAGATGATAAAAGCCGGAAAGTGCTGCTCCCTGACCAGTTTGAGTATTACAGAGATACCCAAGGCTTATTCCCCCTGCTCGCTAATGTCTCCCGTCGCTTTCCTAAAGCTGCCGCCCAGACTGGTGTTCGAATTTTGCACAAATAAAAATTGGAGTCATGATGGAACTTCGAAACAAAAAGATTTCTTTAGATGATTTTATGTCCGAGCGCTTTCACGTATTAAAAACCTGGCATACCGGCAAAGATGTTGAGAATTTTGAAGATGGGGTCAAGTATCAGCAAACCATTCCTGAGTCGAAAAACTTTGCCAGAGCCTTGTTTGAAGCTGACTGCAACGGCATCACGCTGAGTCAACCTCGTGCAGGGGTCGCGTTAATTGAAGAACACATTGAGCTACTGAAAACACTACAAAAAGATTGCGACCTGTTACCGACCACCATTGATGCTTATACCCGTCTCAATCGCTATGAAGAAGCGGCGGTTGGTATTCAAAAATCCATTGAAGCGGGTACTTCCAAACTCAACGGGTTACCGGTGGTCAATCATGGCGTAAAAGCCTGTCGCCGCATTACCGAGTCCTTATCTAAGCCGCTGCAAATTCGGCATGGTACACCCGATGCACGCCTGTTGGCTGAAATCGCGATGGCCAGTGGATTTACCAGCTACGAAGGTGGTGGCATCTCTTACAACATCCCTTATGCAAAACGTGTGACGTTGGAGAAATCCATTCGTGACTGGCAGTACTGCGATCGTTTGATTGGGGTCTATGAAGAACACGGTATTCGTATCAATCGCGAACCATTTGGCCCGCTAACCGGCACCTTGATCCCGCCATTTGTTTCCCATGCAGTTGCCATCATAGAGGGTCTACTAGCACTGGAACAGGGGGTGAAATCCGTCACCGTCGGTTACGGTCAGGTGGGTAATATTGTGCAAGATATTGCTGCAATTCAGTCATTACGCGAACTGGCACATGAGTATTTCCGTGGCAATGGTTACGAAAATTACGAGCTCAGCACAGTATTCCACCAATGGATGGGTGGGTTCCCGGAAGATGAATCTCGTGCCTTCGCGGTGATCTCTTGGGGAGCGGCGGTCGCCGGGATGGCAGGGGCAACTAAAGTAATAACTAAAAGCCCTCATGAAGCCTACGGCATCCCTACTGCTGAGGCTAATGGTCAGGGATTGCGGGCATCCAATCAAATGCTGAACATGGTTCGTGACCAAAAATTCCCACCTTGCGTGGAAGTTGATCGCGAAGTTGCACTGATTAAACGCGAAGTACGCGCCGTCATGGATAAAGTCCTGGAACTGGGCCAAGGCGACATTGCGATAGGGACTGTACGGGCCTTTGAAGCCGGCGTGCTTGATGTACCTTTTGCTCCAGCCACCTGCAACTCCGGCAAGATGATGCCAATCCGTGATAACCACGGCGCAATCCGCGTGTTCGATCCCGGTTCAGTTCCCCTGCCTAAAGATGTGCTGGCACTCCACCATGATTTTATCGCTGAACGCGCTAAAGAAGAGGGACGCATCCCTTCATTCCAAATGATTATTGACGATATTAACGCCGTATCCCACAGCAAATTAATAGGAAGACCATAATGAAAATCAAGCACGCACTATTCACCGCAGGCAACTCATCTTTCTACTTCGATGACCAGCAGGCCATCAAAAATGGTGCGAAATTGGATGGATTTATCTATCAAGGTAAACCTGTAACTGAGGGATTTAGCGCAATTCGTCAGGCGGGTGAATGCGTTAACGTCCAACTAATCTTAGAAAATGGTGCTGTCGCTGTGGGCGATTGTGCTGCCGTACAATACTCAGGTGCCGGTGGCCGTGATCCTTTGTTTATCGCTGCAAATTTTGTTCCTTTCCTGGAAAAACACATCAAACCTCTGCTGGAAGGGCGCGATATCAGTGAATTTCTTCTGAACGCAACCTTCTTTGATGAAGTGACTATTGATGGCAAACCGCTGCATACAGCCATCCGTTATGGTCTTTCTCAGGCATTACTGGATGCAACCGCATTAGCGACTGGCCGTTTAAAAGCAGAAGTGGTGTGCGATGAATGGCATCTGCCATTGGTTGCCAAACCGATCCCTCTGTTTGGTCAAAGCGGTGACGACCGTTATATCGCCGTCGATAAAATGATTCTTAAAGGTGTGGATGTTCTGCCACATGGCCTTATCAATAATGTTGATGAAAAACTGGGGCGTAATGGCGAGAAACTGCGTGAATATGTGAGCTGGTTGGCTAAACGCGTCAGTGATTTGCGCGTCGACCCGAGCTACAAACCGGATTTACATATCGACGTTTACGGCACTATTGGCCTGATTTTCGACATGGATCCGATGCTATGCGCAGAGTACATCGCCAGCTTGCAGGAACAGGCCGGTGAACTGAATTTATATATCGAAGGGCCGGTTGATGCGGGCAATAAACCAGACCAAATCCGTCTGTTAACCGAAATCACCCACAACCTGGAAAAACTGGGTTCGAACGTCAAAATCGTGGCCGACGAATGGTGTAACACCTACCAAGACATCATCGATTTTACTGATGCAGGTAGCTGTCACATGGTGCAGATCAAAACCCCAGACTTGGGCAGTATTCACAACATTGTTGATGCTGTTCTGTATTGCAATAAAAAAGGTATGGAAGCGTATCAAGGCGGTACTTGTAACGAAACCGATATCAGCGCTCGCACCTGCGTACATGTTGCTATCGCCTCCCGGCCAATGCGTATGCTCATCAAACCGGGTATGGGTTTTGATGAAGGGATGAACATTGTGTTCAACGAGATGACTCGCACCATCGCGCAACTGAAGACAAAGGCTAACTGATATGTCTAAAACTTTTAAAATCCTATCGCCAACAGCCATTCTGGGATATGGATTTCCAGAAGAAAGCTTTATAAGGGCGATGGAGGAATCACCTGATTTAATCGCCGTAGACGCGGGTTCCTCTGATCCCGGCCCGCACTATCTGGGTTCAGGCAAACCATTTACCGATCGGGCGGGAGTCAAACGGGATCTGCGCTATATGATAACCGCAGGTGTGAAACAGGGCATTCCGGTGGTTATCGGCACCGCAGGGGGATCAGGGGCTGCACCGCATTTGGAATGGTGTCGCCAGATCATTTTAGAAATTGCCCAAGAGGAGTCGCTAAACTTTACTCTGGCGGTTATTCCAGCTGACGTGAGTAAAGAAGCGGTTCATGCAGCCCTTGATGCAGGCAAAATTCAGGCGCTGGATTTTGTCCCTGAATTGACTCATGAAGCCATTGATGCAACCACTTATATCGTTGCGCAAATGGGAATTGAGCCTTTCCAGGAAGCATTACAGGCTGGCGCACAAGTGGTGTTAGGTGGCCGAGCTTATGACCCCGCATGCTTCGCCGCGCTCCCTATCATGATGGGGTTCGATGAAGGCCTGGCGTTACATTGCGGCAAGATTCTGGAGTGCGCTGCCATTGCAGCAACACCAGGTTCAGGTTCTGACTGTGCAATGGGTATTCTGGATGAAACCGGTTTTACGTTGAAGACTTTCAACGAGAAGCGCCAGTTCACTGAAACCTCTGCTGCCGCACATACATTATATGAAAAATCAGATCCTTACTTCTTACCTGGCCCCGGTGGGGCATTGAATCTGAAAGCATGTAACTTTAAAGATGTGGGTAATGGTCAGGTGCGTGTCACTGGATCGGTACATGAACATACGCCCTACACCGTGAAGCTGGAAGGTGCTCGTCCGGTGGGTTATCGCACGCTAAGTATTGCCGGTACTCGTGACTCGATTATGATTGCCGACATCGATAACATCTTGCTGGAAGTGCGCAAAAGTGTGGAAAAAAATCTGAGTATCGAGCCAGACTCAGTGCAGCTTAATTTTCATCTGTACGGCAAAAATGGCGTGATGGGAAAAATGGAGCCAGAGCCGGATACCACATCTTATGAATTGGGTATTCTGCTTGATGTTGTGGCTCCGTCTCAAGCGACAGCCGACAGCATTTGCTCACTGGCCCGCTCTACCTTGCTTCATTATGGCTATGCTGGCCGTATTGCAACCGCAGGTAATTTAGCTTTCCCATTTTCCCCATCAGATATTAGGGCCGGTCTGGTTTATGAATTCTCCATTTATCACTTAATGGAATACACACCAGAGATTGCCTTTAAGTTTCGGCTGGAAAATGTCACAGCAGAAGGAGTGATGGCATGAAAATATCAATTCTAGATTTAGCTCATGTCGTCAGATCAAAAAATGCCGGGCCATATGAATTAGTGCTAGATATTTTGTTTAAGGATAAAGATATATATTCATCCATTAAAACATCCGGCCAATTTAAAAAAGAGCTAATAGCAGGGCTTTATAAAATTGAACCTGCCCTTGTTCATCGTATTGTTTGGTTTGATCCGGCCAACGCCGTCAAAATAGTTATGCCGCGTAGCCTGGTATCTGGTGCCGTAGGCGACACTGACGTCTATGGAGCCCAACAACATGCACCATTATTGAAACTTGAGTTCAATATTTAGTTTTTCATTAGTTGTAACCGTAGAACATATTTCCTAAATCATCCGGTGCATTGTGCTGCGCTATGTGCTTCGCCCTGCACCGTTTTCAATATACCGATAAATACAGCATCATTAAATGACTTTAGAAAAACAATACCACCCTACTTATAAATGGAATCATTATGAAATCAAAAAATTTGACCACAATGATCATATTGGGTCTGATAATAGGTATTATTGTCGGGTTTTTAATAAACTCCTTTAGCAGCCCTGATTTTGCAAAGTCGTACTCTTCTGAAATATCTATTTTCACCGATATATTCCTACGATTGATCAAAATGATCATTGCCCCGTTAATCATCTCAACATTAGTGGTTGGGATTGCCAAAATGGGTGATGCCAAAACATTAGGGCGCGTTTTCTCAAAAACACTGTTCCTGTTCATTTGCGCAGCATTCATTTCCATTCTACTCGGTCTCGTGGTGGTTAACCTCTTAAGACCGGGTGATGGTATTAACTTCGTGGCCGCAACCGCCAGCGCTGTGGATGGTATTGCACCGGTTCCATTCTCTGCGAAGGTCTTTATCTCACATGCCATTCCAACCAGTATTGTTGACGCAATGGCACGCAATGAAATCCTGCAAATTGTCGTCTTCTCCATTTTCATGGGGATTAGCCTTTCCGCCATTGGTGAAAAAGCACAACCGATTGTTTCCGTATTAGATTCACTGGCTCACTTGATGCTGAAACTCACAGGCTACGTCATGCTATTTGCGCCATTGACTGTATTTGCCGCCATATCCGCGATGATTTCTGAACGTGGTTTAAGCGTATTGATCAGTGCCGGTATTTTTATGGGTGAGTTCTATCTGACCCTGGGCCTGTTGTGGCTTATTTTAATTGGCTGTTCAATTCTTCTGATTGGTCGCTGTACGCTTCGATTAATAAAAGGTATCAGTGAACCGGCATTGTTAGCTTTTACCACTTCAAGTTCTGAAGCCGCCTTCCCCGGCACATTAGAAAAACTGGAAGAGTTCGGCGTTTCTAACAAAATTGCCAGTTTTGTTCTCCCTATCGGTTACTCATTCAACCTGGTAGGTTCAATGGCATATTGCTCATTTGCAGTCATATTTATTGCTCAGGCATGTAATATTCATCTGAGCATGGGCGAGCAAATCACCATGTTGTTAATTCTGATGCTGACCTCTAAAGGTATGGCGGGTGTGCCGCGCGCGTCATTAGTGGTTATCGCAGCCACTCTCAGCCAATTTAATATCCCGGAAGCTGGCTTGATTCTATTAATGGGTGTTGATCCCTTCCTCGATATGGGTCGTTCAGCCACTAACGTGATGAGTAATGCGGTTGGTGCAGCACTGGTTGGGCGTTGGGAAGGTGAACATTATGGTGACGGTTGCCGTGGTGTGGCGAAAATAGGTACCGAAACGGTAGTCATCCAAGAAGCCGTCGCCGTTCAAGAGAGTTTCACTCTTGAGGCGCAAGCTAAATAACGCCACCTAAGCCTTTACGCCACATCAGGGAAACAAAACCCCAGGCTTATATAAGCCTGGGGCCGATGGCTGATTAGCAAACGCTATGATCTCGGTTTGGCCGCCAGTGCCTGCGCACAGGCCCAGGCAGAGCTCCAGGCCCATTGGAAGTTATAACCCCCTAGCCAGCCAGTGACATCAACCACCTCGCCAATAAAGTACAGCCCAGGCACTTTATGAGCTTCCATGGTTTTGGAAGAGAGCTCTTGGGTATCGACGCCACCCATCGTGACCTCAGCAGTACGATAGCCTTCTGTTCCATTAGGTTGTACCCGCCACTGTTGCAGGTTTGCCACCAACGCAGCCTGTTGCAGTACATTTAACTGCTTCAAGGTGACATCCGGCAGTTGTTCCAGCGTCTGTAGACATTCCACCAACCGCTTAGGTAACAGTTGAGCCAGCGTGTTCTTCAACGTCTGATTGGGGTGAACTTGCCGCTCATTGTTCAGAAATTCGTCTAAATCAGTATCAGGAAGTAAGTTAATGCTCACATACTCGCCAGCCTGCCAATAGCTTGAAAGTTGTAAAATAGCTGGGCCAGAAAGACCACGATGGGTAAATAAAATACTTTCACGGAAACTGACACCATTCTCTGCCGTCACCACCGCTGGGACTGAAACACCCGAAAGTGTTTGCAGATGATCTAACAAAGGCTTATGCAACGTGAAAGGAACCAGTGCTGCGCGGGTCGGTAATACTTTCAAACCAAACTGTTCTGCCAACTTATAGCCGAAGGGAGAGGCTCCCAATCCGGGCATAGACAATCCACCTGAAGCCACCACAAGTGAGTGAGCGCTCACTTTTAAATCATTAACCTGCAACACGAAACCCGTTTCGGTTTTTTCAACTGACAACACATCGCTACGTAATCGAATCGTGACTTGCCCCAATTCGCACTCTTTCAGTAAAAGCTCAACCACTTGTTGGGCTGAATCATCGCAAAACAGTTGCCCTAGCGTTTTTTCATGCCAGGCGATGTTATAGCGATTCATTAGGTCAATGAAATCCCATTGGGTGTAGCGTGCTAAAGCAGATTTACAGAAATGAGGATTTTGTGAGAGGTAAGCTGCGGGTTCGACAAACATATTGGTAAAGTTACAGCGGCCACCACCGGACATCAGGATCTTACGCCCAGCTTTTTTGCCATTATCCACCAAGAGTACCCGGCACCCGGCTTGCCCAGCTTGAGCTGCACAAAACAGGCCCGCAGCACCTGCGCCTATCACTACCACATCAAACTGTTCCACACTGGGCCTCACTGAGTAAAATCATCATCACTGTAAAAGTGTCCGTTTTTTTGCCAAGTCGCATGCTATTTGTTCATTCAACCGACAAATTAGCGGCGGGAGATTGTAAGTCGCCCACTCTCAGGAAGCTATAGTAAGAAAATGTCTCATAGAGTAAAACTAAGTAACCTGCTGATATAACATGCATATGTTGTTAAAAATGGCGAATTCATCCGCGGTCATGTCAAAAAAAGGTCATATTTTCCTTTTCCCCACCCCCCATTGTCACTGATAATGCGCCGCGTTCATGTCCACAAACTGGCGTAACGCTTATGCTACATCTTTTCGCTGGCCTGGATTTCCATACCGGCCTAATGTTAGTTCTTGCTTTGTTGTTTGTGCTGTTTTACGAAGCCATCAATGGTTTTCATGACACAGCCAATGCGGTTGCAACCGTAATATATACCCGCGCCATGCGTTCACAGGTGGCTGTCGTGATGGCAGGGGTGTTTAACTTCCTCGGCGTGATGCTGGGTGGTTTGAGCGTGGCTTATGCCATTGTTCACTTACTGCCTACTGATCTGCTGTTAAATGTCAGTTCGGCACATGGGTTGGCGATGGTCTTCTCTATGCTGCTGGCGGCGATCATCTGGAATTTGGGCACTTGGTATTTCGGTATCCCAGCCTCCAGTTCGCATACGCTGATTGGTGCAATCATCGGTATTGGTTTAACCAATGCATTAATGACCAGTACATCTGTAGTAGATGCACTGAACGTTCCTAAGATGATTCAAATCTTCCTGTCTTTAATCCTGTCCCCGATTGTGGGTCTGGTTATTGCCGGTTTGATGGTGTTCCTGTTACGTCGTTACTGGAATGGAACCAAGAAGCAGCAACGTATTCACCTGACACCCGCTGAACGAGAAAAGAAAGACGGTAAACGTAAACCGCCATTCTGGACCCGTACTGCCCTGATCCTATCGGCTATTGGCGTGAGTTTCTCTCATGGCGCTAACGATGGTCAGAAAGGAATTGGCTTGATCATGCTGGTATTAATCGGCGTGGCTCCGGCTGGGTTTGTCGTGAATATGAATGCAACAGGCTATGATATTGCCCGCACCCGCGATGCAGTGACTCATCTGCAACAATATTATCAGCAGCATGTTGAAGCATTGCCTCATGCTGTCGCGCTGAAGCCACTGGTACCGACACCAGATACATTGCCAAACACCCCAGAACAGTTCCACTGTGATAGTTCACGCGCCATGATAGCAATTGATCATGCACAGATGCTGTTAGCGAATTTGCAAAGCTATGACGACCTGACGGTCGATCAACGTAGCCATATGCGCCGCTTGCTGATGTGTGTTGCTGAGACCGCTGGGGCCGTTGCCAAACTGCCAGAAACCAGTGCTCAAGACCGCCGTTTCCTCAATAATCTGCGTACAGATTTGTTAGAAACCGTGGAATATGCACCAACCTGGATTATCGTTGCCGTCGCTCTGGCCCTGTCTTTGGGTACCATGGTTGGCTGGAAACGTGTTGCAGTGACTATCGGTGAGAAAATCGGTAAGAAAGGCATGACCTACGCACAAGGGGTTTCTGCCCAGATGACTGCGGCGGTCTCCATCGGTATTGCGAGTTATACCGGTATGCCAGTATCGACAACTCAAGTGCTCTCATCAGCGGTTGCCGGCACCATGTTGGTGGATGGCGGTGGTGTACAGAGTAAGACGGTGAAGAACATTATGTTGGCGTGGGTCTTAACCTTGCCAATCTCAATTCTTCTTTCCGGCGGGTTGTACTGGATCGCGTTGAAATTTATCTAAATCCAGCGAAATAGTCATACTCAAATTGAGCAAACTCGAATTTGAGATAAATAAAAAGGCGGCCTTATTGGTCGCCTTTTTACCTATTTTTATGCCAAAAGTTCATACTAATACCACAATATTAAGCCCACCAGACTGACCATAACCAAACCACATAACGCGCTGGTCAGCATAAACTGTCCACGTAGCCTCTCACAACGGCGAATAAATTCCGGGTCATGATGATCAAGATAACGTTGAGCAAAGATATAACCGACTAATCTAATCTGTTTGCTCGGCTGACCGTGAGAGGTGAAAAATCCACCGCCATCAACGTATTGATACAGCAACGGGTCGCAACCACGTAATACCACTAACAAAGCACGCAGTGATGAATAATAACGTGCCATATTAATTACACATACCACACACAAAGCCCAAAAAAGCGCGACGGTACTGATCATAATCATCCTCCCAGCGATATTACACGCACCAGATCCATTCCCCTGAACCCTTGCGCCATCGCTCACTCTAGCCGATACAAACACCCCCAGGGCCTCAAAAGCCACCCCCTATTGTTCGCTCACTGATGGTGACTCGATGTGATATTCACTCGACACACTATCCGAACGTGTTGGACTCCCTTTATGAGTGTAGGAAATGAAATGAGAAATAGCCTGATAATCTCTAAATTAAGCCAAATTGGGTGTTTGTTAAGTATCGATTAGTATTAACTTATAACGAACTTTGCTCTCTATAAAATGCGGGTTACACCCGAAAACAGTGTCTAAATATTAATCTTTCTTAACTGATTTATGTAAATCAAACGGCCATTATTTTTAGGTTATATTTACATCACAAATATGAAATTCCCCACATCATGCTATCTGAACAGCGCTATACTTAGGATAATGATCTGCTTTAAATTCAATCAGTGCGACGATATATTAGGGCCATGCGCGGTAGAGTTTGGTCAGTTTTTGGTGTAAAAAGACAGACACTGACTTTAGTGATCATCATCAAAACAGTGTGTTGTGATCCGTGAAACACTTCGGTTAGGGGTCATAATGGTACTATGTAGATATCGCGTTAGCACCCGTTCAACAGGTTGAATGTTTGCTTACCCATTAATTAACATTATGGAAGGAGTTTACTTATGGCTTACAAACACATTCTGATTGCGGTTGACCTATCTCCGGAAAGTAAGGTGTTGGTGGAAAAAGCGGTTTCAATGGCCAGACCGTACAATGCCAAAGTTTCCCTGATCCATGTCGATGTAAACTACTCAGATCTCTATACCGGCCTGATCGACGTTAATCTTGGCGATATGCAGAAACGCATTTCTGAAGAAACACACAATGCGTTGACCGAGCTTTCTCAAAACGCAGGCTATCCAATTGAACAAACGCTGAGTGGTAGTGGCGATTTGGGTCAGGTACTGGTTGATGCCATTAAAAAATACGATATGGACTTGGTATTATGTGGCCATCATCAGGATTTCTGGAGCAAGTTGATGTCTTCAGCACGCCAACTGATCAACACCGTACATGTCGATATGCTCATCGTACCACTGCGCGATGATGAAAATGGTGAAGACGATTAAGCTACATAAACCACACTAGCTTAGCATTATCACCTATCACGCCCGCCTTTCGCGGGCGTTTTTTATGCTGAACCCCACCCTCACCCTATATTTCCTCACATTAATAACCCTGCTAAGTTTTTGTCAAAATCCCTTGCGGCATGAATATAAACCAGTGATATAGTCGAAGATGCACAACATCGTCTCCTCACTATTTTGGATAATAATAATAGGCCGCAAAAATCTGTCAGGAGAGTCTTAATTGGTACAAGGAATTATTAGTGATGAATGCTTTAACCTCTCTGGAGTCATTTTTAGAATCTTTACAACAACGTGATGCCAACCAACCAGAATATCTCCAAGCCGTACGTGAAGTTTTCACGTCACTTTGGCCCTTTCTGGAGCAAAACCCTCATTACCGAGAACAGAGCCTACTGGAACGTTTAGTCGAACCGGAACGCGTCATCCAATTTCGCGTTGCCTGGACTGACGATCAAGGAAAGGTACAGGTTAACCGTGCATGGCGTGTTCAGTTTAACTCCGCGATTGGCCCCTATAAGGGCGGGATGCGCTTCCATCCATCAGTAAACTTATCCATCCTTAAGTTCCTGGGTTTTGAACAGACCTTTAAAAATGCCCTGACAACACTGCCAATGGGCGGGGGCAAAGGCGGCTCTGATTTTAATCCGAAAGGGAAAAGTCAGGCTGAAGTGATGCGTTTTTGTCAGGCGTTGATGACCGAGCTTTTCCGTCATCTTGGTCCGGATACTGATGTTCCTGCGGGTGACATTGGTGTTGGCGGCCGTGAAGTAGCCTTTATGTCCGGCATGATGAAGAAACTGTCTAATAACACCGCCTGTGTTTTCACCGGTAAAGGGCTTTCCTTCGGCGGCAGTCTGATTCGCCCGGAAGCGACCGGTTACGGTTTGGTTTATTTCACCGACGCGATGCTAAAACGTCACGGTTTAGGTTTTGAAGGTAGAAAAGTTTCTGTTTCCGGTGCCGGTAACGTAGCCCAATATACTATCGAAAAAGCCATGGAACTGGGTGCTAAGGTCATTACTGCTTCTGATTCCGGCGGCACAGTGGTTGATGAAGCCGGTTTCACACCGGAAAAACTGGCCCATTTAGCTGAGATTAAAAACAAACGTTATGGCCGTATTGAAGATTATGCGCGCGAACGTAATCTGGTTTATTTAGCCGACCAACAACCGTGGAATGTGCCGGTTGATATCGCCCTGCCATGTGCAACACAAAACGAGCTGGACTTACCTGCCGCCCGCCAGCTCATTGCCAATGGGGTTAAAGCCGTGGCCGAAGGCGCTAATATGCCAACGACCATTCAGGCTACTGATGCTTTTCTCGATGCCGGTGTACTGTTTGCACCAGGTAAAGCCGCCAATGCCGGTGGTGTTGCAACCTCTGGCCTGGAAATGGCACAGAATGCGGCTCGCCTGAGCTGGAAGTCAGAGAAAGTTGATGTCCGCTTGCATCACATCATGCTGGATATTCACCAATCTTGTGTCGAATATGGCGGAGAAGGTAAGCAAACTCACTATGTTCATGGCGCTAATATTGCCGCCTTTGTCAAAGTGGCCGATGCTATGCTGGCCCAAGGCGTGCTGTAAATAATAAAACTCCCATATTCTTTGAGATAAATATTGATAAGAATATGGGATTATACCCAATTACATTCACCACTCGTATTTATATACGTTAACTCATTAATATTAAAATCTCTCTTTAAGATTTCACTTATTTAAAATAGAAATCTCATCAGTAATATCTAACCGCGTTAATAAATATCAAAATATATTATTTTAAATCATTACAGGGTTAAGTATTCATGGAAGAGATAAGAAACGTTATTGATAATAGGTTACGAAATATAAAGCACGCAACAATACCTTATAATGAAAAATGGAAAATAAAAAAAGGCGATAATATCCCTGTTGTAACTTACTCATTTACTCAGAGCATCCCACGTGGATATTATAGTTATGAACTCAATCATAAACATCCAATATCGTCTCTTAATCAGTTACAGATTGACCAGGCAAAAACCGCGTTTAAAAATATAGCAGATGTGGCAAATATAAGATTTATTGAGGTTAACGATACTAAAGCTAATATTCCCATCATTAATGCATACCCAGAAAGCCCGATGAATATCAGCGGTTATGCGTTCTCACCTAACTCAGGAAACTTAAGCCCAATATGTATTAATGCCGATCACTCAGAGAATCTTACTCCCACTTACTTAAACAGGGGCGGTTACGTTATCGTTCATGAAATTTTACATGCTGTTGGGTTGAAACATACCGATGGGTTATCACACCGAGAAAGTGTCATGCACCCGTTTATCAAGTCATACCCAAGTAAAAACCATGACGAGTATTTTGCTTCCACGCCACAACTGTATGATATCGCTGCACTCCAATATCTTTACGGTGCCAATATGCATACCCGTACCGGTAATACTACTTATGGTTTTAATTCTAATAGTGGTAGAAGGCATTTCAGTGCGCGCAACAGTAACGATCCATTAATATTCTGTGTATGGGATGCGGGTGGTATTGATACTTTTGACTTCTCCGGTTATACGCAGGATCAAATGATTAACCTTAATCAGGGCAGTTTCTCGAATGTCGGAGGATTAACCGGGAATATCTCTATTGCTTTTAATGTGACAATTGAAAACGCCAATGGAGGCAGTGGTGATGATGTATTAATTGGCAATCAGGTAAATAACACTTTAAAAGGGGCCGGTGGCGATGATCAATTATATGGCGGGCCAGGAGCTGATCATCTTTGGGGAGGGGAAGGGCGAGATATATTTCGTTATAGTGATATAAATGATTCAACACTAAATGCTGCGGATACAATATATGACTTTGAATCTGGTCAGGATAAAATAGATTTATCATCTCTGGCGAACGGTAACATTATACTAACGGATGAATTTAGATCTACAGACCATCATCGTGGTCGTACAGAAGTGGCACAATTTTATGGTGAGACGAGTGATCTCACTTATTTAATGATTAATTTTGATCATACCGATCAGACAGATATGGTGATTAAACTCACAGGTAAACACCAACTAACTACCCACGATTTTATTTGTGCGCCACTACTAACGGCCTAACCCTTTATGACAGGCTGCAAACACTTAAGTGCCACAGCCTATATCCAAAGGCATGCCGCTAAGGCAAATAAAGATCAAAACGATGACTTTTAGTTGTCACTGCGGCCTGAGCAGCAACCCCTGCCAGTGGTTCGGCATAATCCGGTCGCTTAACCACCACCCGTTTGGTTGCCAATGCGCGCGCCGGTGCCAGTAAACCATCGGCGTCTTCGTCAGCCCCGACCAATGATTGGAACACCCGCATTTCCTTTTTAACCAACGCACTTTTTTGCCGGTGCGGGTACATAGGATCGAGATACACGACTTCGGGCCGAGGTTCAATTTCCGCCAGCGCGGTTAAACTGGAAGCATGTAATAGCGTTAACCGCTCGCGTAACCACGGGCCAATTTCCGCATCCTGATAACCACGGCGCAAACCATCATCCAGCAATGCAGCAACCACTGGATTACGCTCCAGCATCTGCACATGACAACCCAGTGCCGCCAGGACAAAAGCATCTCGCCCAAGGCCTGCCGTCGCATCAACCACGCGCGGCAGATACCCTTTTTTGATACCGACAGCTTTAGCCACCGCCTCACCGCGCCCACCACCAAATTTACGACGATGGGCTAGCGTGCCAGCAACAAAATCAACATAAATGCCGCCGAGTTTTGGCTCATCCCGCTTACGCAGTTCAAGGCGCCCAGGTGTTAATACCAGCGCCATAATAGACTGCTCGTCAGACACCAAACCCCAGCGTTCAGCCAGAATAGACAAGGCGCCGGGATCGGCGCCTGCTTCAGACAATAAACAAATACTTACCTGTGACACATTCTAGCCCTTAATACCGTAATGGCGCAGCATAGCATCCAACTGCGGCTCACGGCCACGGAAGCGCTTGAACAGCGTCATTGGCTCTTCAGAACCGCCACGGGACAGAATATTATCGAGAAACGACTGCCCCGTTGCGGCATTGAAAATACCTTCCTCTTCAAAGCGCGAGAAAGCATCAGCCGAGAGCACTTCCGCCCACAAGTAACTGTAATAACCCGCGGCATAACCACCGGCAAAGATATGGCTAAAGGCATGTGGGAAACGGCCCCAAGTTGGCGATGGTACTACCGCGACCTGTTTTTTCACTTCATATAAGATCGGCAGGATCTGCGCGCCAGCCAGCGGATCGAACTCATAATGCATCCGGAAATCGAATAGACCGAACTCCAGTTGGCGCAGGATAAACAGCGCCGCCTGATAGTTTTTCGCCGCCAGTAGTTTATCCAGCATCTCTTGTGGCAGTGGCTCATGGGTTTCGTAATGACCGGAGATAAACGCCAGTGCTTCCGGTTCCCAGCACCAATTTTCCATAAACTGGCTTGGCAATTCGACCGCATCCCACGGTACGCCGTTGATACCCGAGACACCGGCAGTATCAATTTTGGTCAACATATGATGTAAACCGTGGCCGAACTCATGGAACAGCGTGGTCACTTCGTTATGAGTAAACAGTGCTGGTTTGCCGCCCACTGGCCCGTTAAAGTTACAGGTTAGGTAAGCGACAGGTTTTTGTAATTGGCCATTCGCTAAACGCAAGCTGCCGACACAATCGTCCATCCAGGCACCGCCGCGCTTGTGTTCACGGGCATATAAGTCCAGATAGAAGCTGCCGCGCAGTTCACCGCTGGCATCATATAGCTCGAAGAAACGCACATCTGGATGCCAGGTATCAACATCGTGACGTTCTTTGGCAGTAATACCATAAATGCGTTTAACCACTTCAAACAGCCCTTCTACCACCCGCTGTTCCGGGAAGTAAGGGCGCAATTGCTCGTCACTGATGGAGAACAAGTGCTGCTTTTGTTTTTCGGAGTAATAGGTGATATCCCACGCGGCTAACTCGCTGACGCCATAATGTTTTTCAGCAAAAGCACGTAACTGCGCCAGCTCTTCTTCTGCTTGTGGTCGCGCGCGTTTTGCCAAATCATTCAAGAAGCCCAGCACCTGTTGTGGGCTTTCTGCCATCTTGGTCGCCAGTGATTTATCGGCATAACTGCTAAAGCCCAGTAATTGAGCCAATTCATGGCGCAATGTCAGGATTTCGGCCATGATTTCGCTGTTATCCCATTTGCCCGCATTCGGCCCTTGATCAGAAGCGCGAGTGGCAAAGGCGCGATACATCTCTTCGCGCAATTCAGCGTTATCGGCATAAGTCAGCACCGGCAAGTAACTCGGCATATCCAGAGTCAGCAACCAGCCCTCTTGCTCTTTGGCTTCGGCCATGGCTTTAGCGGCGGCTAATGCACTTTCTGGCAAACCTTTCAGTTGCTCAACATCGGTAATCAACTTACTCCAACCCATAGTGGCATCGAGCACATTATTGCTGTAAGTCGACCCCAACTCAGATAAGCGGGCCACTATTTCGCCATAACGTTTTTGTTGTTCCGGCTCCAGACCAATACCGGATAACTGGAAGTCACGCAGCGCGTTTTCCACCGCTTTACGCTGTGGAGCCGTCAAGGCATCAAACCCCGGCCCTTCTTTCAAGCTGACATAGGCCTGATACAAACCTTTATGCTGACCGACCCAAGTGCCGTATTCAGATAGCAGTGGCAAACTTTGTTCATAAGCCGCACGCAATTCCGGGCTGTTTTTGACTGAATTCAAATGCCCGACGGGCGACCAAATGCGTGATAAGCGGTCATCGGATTCGGCCAGCGGCTGACACAAGTTATCCCAGGTGAAAGGCCCTGGCTGGGCGACCACCCGCTCCACCGCTTGACGGCATTCATCCAATGCGGATTTCACCGCAGGCACGATATCTTCAGGGCGAATAGCAGAAAATGGCGGCAGGGAGAACGGGGTCAACAGCGGATTTGTCATAAGGAAGTCCTGATTGTTTTTTGAATTTCAGCGCCAGACAATGCCCAGCAACAGAGAATAAATTACGTATTAATAATTAAGATGAGGTCTGTCAGTATGAAAATCAATGGCTGACGGCTTAAATTGGTCAATCAGCAGCCTCAACCTTTCCATTGCGTAACGGTGAGATTTTTATCACCAATTAATGCTTTTCACTTTTTATCCACCAGACAGTTTATACTAGTTGCCATAATGTGTTGGCTGCGGTGACTGACGACGATGTTTTGTCGCATTCACAAAGAAAGGCCGCAAGAAACACTGCCGCAATGTACAGACATATCAATTGGTTAAAATAAAATGTTAAGTTACCGCCATAGTTTTCACGCCGGCAACCATGCCGACGTTCTGAAACATACCGTTCAAAGCCTGATTATTGAGTCTTTGAAAGAAAAAGAAAAACCGTTCCTTTATCTGGATACTCACGCCGGTGCTGGCCGCTATCAGTTAAGCGGCGAACATGCTGAACGCACGGGTGAATACCTTGAAGGTATCGGCCAACTGTGGCAACGCGATGACTTACCCGCTGATTTAGCCCCGTATATGAGTGCAATCAATTATTTTAATCGTGGTGAGAAGTTGCGTTACTACCCCGGCTCACCGTTGATTGCCCGCCATTTACTGCGTGAATATGACAAGATCCATCTGACTGAACTACACCCTAGCGATTACCCGCTGCTGCGCAATGAATTTGCCAAAGACGAACGCGCCAAAGTCCAGCGAGCCGATGGTTATCAGCAGCTTAAATCACAGTTACCGCCACCATCACGCCGTGGGCTGATTCTTATCGATCCACCGTATGAAATGAAAACTGATTATCAGGACGTGGTGAAAGGTATTCAGGAAGGTTATAAACGCTTTGCAACGGGCACCTATGCATTATGGTATCCGGTGGTTTTACGCCAGCAAGTCAAACGTCTATTACGGGATTTGGAAGCCACTGGCATCCGCCGTATCTTGCAAATTGAATTGGCCGTTCGCCCTGACAGTGACCAACACGGTATGACCGCGTCTGGCATGATTGTGATTAACCCGCCGTGGAAGCTGGAGCAGCAAATGAACACGCTGCTGCCGTGGTTGCACAAAGCACTGGTACCTTCTGGCCATGGCCATACGCTGGTGAAATGGGTAGTGCCAGAATAATTCTTTTCTAAATGAATCGCCTATCAGAGCCATTGATGCATAAAGCTTTATCAAGCGCTACACTGATAGGCAATTTTTTAAACGACTTGGAAACGACACTGATGACCAAACATTACGACTATCTGGCAATTGGCGGTGGCAGTGGTGGGATCGCATCGATCAACCGGGCAGCCATGTATGGCAAGAAATGTGCGCTGATCGAAGCTAAAGAGCTCGGTGGCACCTGTGTCAACGTCGGTTGTGTACCGAAAAAAGTGATGTGGCATGCGGCGCAAATTGCAGAAGCCATTAAACTGTATGGCCCGGATTACGGTTTCGACACCACAGTGAATCATTTCGATTGGAAAACGCTGATTGCCAATCGTACTGCTTACATCGATCGTATCCATCAGTCTTATGACCGTGGTTTAAGCAATAACAAAGTGGATGTTATTAAGGGTTTCGCGCGTTTTGTTGATGCGCATACCGTGGAAGTGAACGGTGAAAAGATAACTGCCGATCACATCCTGATCGCCACCGGCGGTCGCCCAAGTCATCCAGATATTCCAGGGGCGGAATACGGCATTGATTCCGATGGTTTCTTCGAATTGGACGAGATGCCAAAACGGGTTGCCGTAGTGGGTGCCGGTTATATTGCGGTAGAAATCGCAGGTGTACTCAATGGGTTAGGCACAGAAACGCATCTGTTTGTACGCAAACATGCACCGCTACGTACCTTTGATCCGCTGATTGTTGAAACCTTGTTGGAAGTGATGAATACCGAAGGGCCGAAACTGCATACCGAGGCAGTACCGAAAGCGGTTATCAAAAATGCCGATGGCAGCCTGACACTGCAATTGGAAAATGGCACAGAAGTGACTGTCGACCATCTGATTTGGGCCATCGGCCGTGAACCGGCAACCGATAACCTGAATCTGGCCGCCAGCGGTGTCAAAACCAATGAAAAAGGCTATATCGAGGTCGATAAATTCCAGAATACTAACGTCAAAGGTATCTACGCTGTTGGCGATAATACCGGTGCCGTTGAATTGACGCCGGTGGCAGTGGCGGCAGGTCGTCGTCTGTCTGAACGCCTGTTTAATAACAAGCCAGACGAGCATCTGGATTACAGCAATATCCCAACCGTGGTATTCAGCCATCCACCCATCGGGACTATTGGCCTGACTGAACCGCAAGCGCGTGAGAAGTTTGGCGACGAGCAAGTGAAAGTCTACAAATCGTCCTTCACCGCGATGTACAGTGCTGTTACGCAGCACCGCCAACCATGCCGGATGAAACTGGTGTGCGCTGGGCCGGAAGAGAAGATTGTCGGTATTCACGGTATCGGTTTTGGTATGGATGAAATCCTACAAGGGTTCGCTGTCGCCGTGAAGATGGGCGCAACCAAGAAAGATTTCGATAATACGGTTGCTATCCACCCGACTGCCGCCGAAGAATTTGTTACCATGCGCTAAGCTCTTTTGCTCGCACTTAAAGGCTATAAATCGTCCGGTTTATAGCCTTTTTATTGCTTTGCATTCGACCTTCAAGAATATTTTTTACTTTCGCGCAGGCGATTTCCCGCGAGTTTCCAGCCAAAATTCATACCCGCCGCAGCCAGCAGGATTGTACTGGCACCCACCATTTGCATAACACTTAGCCGGTGACCAAATACCAGCCAGTCGACAAAAATCGCCACCACCGGATAGATAAAAGAGAGCGCTCCAACCAGGCTGGTCGGGATCTTCTGAATCGCGCCATATAATAGTGAAGACATCAATCCGGTATGAATAACGCCGATTATGAGCAGTAATCCCCACGTGCTGCCTGGCAGCGGAAAATCAGACCACCTCACAAAGGGGGCCAGCAAAATAGCGCCAACCAACAACTGAATCAGCACAATCAGATGCGGCGGTAGGCCTTTTAGGCGTTTGATAATCGCTGCGGTGACCGCATACATAAATGCCGCCCCTAGTGCCATTACTACACCAATGAGGTAGTCGGAACCTAAGGTGATAGCGCCTTGCTGTCCAATAATAATAAACAGCATTCCGCCAAAAGCGACCAGCAACCAACCCAATGTATTCGCCGTTAATTTTTCACCAAAAAACAACACGCCTAGCCCGACCAACATAAAGGGCTGAGTATGATAAGTTACCGTCGCGACCGAAATAGAAGCATAAGAGTACGCGCCAAACAGTAAAACCCAGTTCAATACCAGCGTAATGCCGCCAATAATAGCGATGGCAATGTGCTGTCGAGTGAGCACACCACGTTTAAGCAAACCCAGCACAAAGCAGGCAATAAACATCGCGAATGCACCAAACACACAACGCCAGAACACAACGGTCACGGCGGGTTGTCCTGATGCAATAACCGGCCAGCCCACCGTACCGGAGATAAGCATGGCGGCAATCATCTCCACTACGCCACGCGTTTTTATTTTCATCGTTTTTCTCCACAATAGCTGCCTGAATGCTTTGGTATTGAGTACTTGGCACTCAATCAAAAACACATTAAAATGAACAAGTGACTATTATGGTGAACGACATTCAGTTGTTCGTCAAGATGAACAAACGAACGATATGGTGAACAATGACTGATTCTGTGCTCGATAATTCAGACCATGCCGCAACCCCTATTGGCTTGCTTTCTGCCTCTATCCGGCGGGAACGTGAGAAGTTGGGGCTGACGGTAACGGAATTAGCCAAACGCGCCGGTATCGCGAAATCAACATTATCGCAATTGGAAGGCGGAGCCGGTAATCCCAGTCTGGAAACGCTCTGGTCGCTGGCAATGGCGTTGGATGTCCCCGTCAGTCGGCTCATCGCCCAGCCCCGCTTGCATGTTCAGGTGATCAGAGCGCATGAAGGAATTCCCGCAGTTTCTGAACAAGCGAATTACACCGCTACGTTACTGGCTGCCTGCCCCGCTGGGGTGCAGCGTGATATCTATCGAATTAACGTTCAGCCTGGTGAACCAAGGCGTTCCCGAGCGCATATGCCCGGCACAATTGAACATGTCATTATTGGTTCAGGCAAAGCCAGAGTTGGACCTGTTGAGCAGACGGTTGAATTAAATAGCGGCGATTACATGAGCTATTCCGCAGATGTAGAACATATCTTTGAAGCACTGACCATGGACACCACTGCCGTGATGATGATTGAGCACGCATAAGATATTGAGGTATCTATGGAATTTACGACAGGAAAAAGTCATTTGCGGGCGGTTGTGCGCCACTTTGGCCCGGCCATCGAGTCTGTTCAACTTGAATCTTATGCCCCCGCTCTGCTTAAGGTTGGTGAGTTGCGGGTAAAAATGCAGTTCAGCACAATCAATCCCTCAGATCTGATTACTATTTCTGGTGCATATTCCTCACGAACCCCATTACCCTTCGTGCCCGGCTTTGAAGGAGTTGGCATAGTAGAAGCTGGCAGCGAATTGGTGGGTCAACGCGTCCTCCCACTGGGGAGTGCCGGTGCATGGCAGCAATATAAGCATTGTGATGCGAACTGGTGCTTTGCCGTTCCCGACTGGCTCACTGATGAGCAAGCCGCCACCTGCTATGTTAACCCGATGACGGCCTGGTTGATGCTAACAGAAGCCCTCGCCGCAGCCCCTGGAATGAAGATAGTGGTCAGCGCAGCGAACTCAACGATTGGTTTGATGCTGATCCGAATGGCAAAACAGTTGGGCCTAACGGTTACCGCGATTGTTCGCCACGCCGGGGCTGAAAATGTTGTTGATAATACTGAACCTGGTGAGTTACTGATATTACCGCATACAGGCAATACGACTTATAGCAATCCATTACCACCAATCGGGGATGCTGATGCGGTGCTCGATTGTGTTGGCGGCAAAACCGCAATGAAGCTGGCAGGAATGGTACGGCAAGGTGGGAAATTTATCTCTTACGGACTGCTGTCCGGTGACCCAATTCCTGCCTCATTTTGGCGATATCGGCCTGATATTCGCTTTAGTTACTTCCACTTACGTCAATGGGTTCATACCGCAGGCCGTGATGCACTGGCAGCAAAGCTAAATGAAATATTCCCGCTCATTCGTGATGGTATTGCCAGTTCAAGAATCGCAGGGATATTCCCTCTCAATGAGTTACCCGCTGCATTGAGTGTTATGAGTCAGAACTCTTCTCAAGGGAAAATTCTTATTCATTGTGATCGCTAAAAAAATCAGGCCAGAGCTAAGCCCTGGCCTGAAAATCATACTGTAACATGGTGAATTAGAAGCTAATCTTCACACCAACATTACCCGCATAGCCGTCCATTTTACCGTTAAAAGCGCGCTGGTATTTAGCATCTGCATAAATATCAACATTACTATTCACTTTAGCAGTCACGCCAGCACCGCCCTGCCAATAAGTTTTACTGAATTCAGGGCGCAGACTTGCCGTATCAATAGTGACCTGCGGGTTTTTACCTAACTGATACACCACATCAGCAGATAAATAAGGTTTGATGGTTTGCTGTTTGGTTGTCTCACTAAAGACGCGCATCCCAGCACGGGCCTGCCCGACAGAGTAAGAAGTACCGCTCACTCCTGAAATCTCGTCACTGAAACTGTTCAGATTCAGATATTGGTATTTCAGTTGCCCCTGGGGCTCCACTTTCCAACTCCTTGCAATAGGGTACGCCTGACCCACTTCGGCAGATAGCGCCGCACCATAACCATTCTGTTTGGCATCATGTTGGCTCTGATAATTATTGCGGTATAACGTCCCTTGGCCAACGAGGTCAATATAGCCACCTTGTGGCGTCATTAAGGTGTAATAACCGCCCAGACCATAAGCATCAGTCTTAATCTTACCCGTATTTACTGATAGCTCCGGACGCACAGCCCGTGCCTTATCTTGCGTGTCAGTTTCCTGTTTACCCAGCGTTATCATCACGCCCGCTGTCGCCTGTGTTCCGGCAGAGTTTTCAGCTTGATAGAAATCATGACCCAATTGAGCGAACCAGATATCTGAGTCATAGCTAAAACGGCCCGCATCAAACTTATTATGCTGCCCGCTAATTCGGCCCCAGGAATCCTGATTAAAACCATTGGCCGCACCTTCAGCTGAACCACGGCGTTCGTGCAAACTGCCTAAAGTGGTAAAACCATAGAATGCATTTAACCACGGCGCGGCAATATATCCCGGCACTTCACTGCGATAAGCCGTTTCAGGTGGTTGTGGTGCCACAGGCGCAGGGTCAACACCAATACCTGTCCCCGGATCTGTCGGGCCAACAGGCGCCAGATTGGACTGCAAATTCCAGCTATGTTCATCTATCTTATATAAGAAATACTGATATGCCCCAGCAACAACCGCGTTGCTGGTGGTGAATTGCCCGGAGTGGGTATCACCATCAACGGTAATAAGGTTGATTCCGGCGCCGGTAGTTAGTGCCCCCAGCCCACCTTGATTAATCACCTGAACATAATGATCACCAGTGACATTCCCTATCACATGTAATCTATCTGCCGGTGAACTGTCATCGCCTAATTGTGCATTGAAAACAAAACTACCCGTGCCAGTGAGATTGCTATTAATGGTTAAGGTACTAAAACTGTTACCTAACGCGCGTGCATTTGGGTTACTGCCGCTTGGGATAAAGTTCATCTGACCCAAAATGTGCATCGACTCAACATCGGCATCACCGGTCAAATTCCACACACTGCTGCTATCAACATCAACACTTTTGGCGTTATATGCTGCACCCGTCCAGACCGAATTATTCTTCAGTGTTAAGCTAACATTATTATGCTCTTCCGCCTGAAGGTCACCCACCAGCACCGAATAGTTGTCAGCATTAAGATTGACGTTACTGATAATATTGAGCGGAGAAGCTACCGTTCCGACGTTAGTACTGGCGTTGACCAGCAACCCATTGCCGCCGATTAACTGTGAACCATTGTTCACATCAATATTGATATTGGCACCATATGCACGAACACCAGCACCGTTCTCACTGACTATCTGAGAGTTATCCAACATAACCTGGCTATAAACCGCATTCGAGCCTGCGGCATAAATTCCACCCGCATTCATACCACTGGTCGTAATTTGGCTGTCTTTTAGCGCAATAGAACTGCTGGTTTGAGTCCACAAAGCATAAGCACTGGCACCGGTTGAGGTCGCGGTGATATTTTTAGCATTGATAGACGAACCGATAAAGGTGCCGAGCACCATGCCTGAAGCACCGGTGGTGTTAATCGTCGCCCCGGCCAGATTCAGATTTCCACCACGCGCAGCAGTAGCACCAATACTGCCAACACCAGCTGTGGAGATGCTCATATTGGTGGCATTAAAAATTGATTCTGAGTAAATGCCGTGAGAGCTATTGCCGCTTGTTCTCACGACTGTACTATCGACGGTTGCTGTGCCCCGGTTCTCTATAGCGGTGGCACCATCCCCTTCGGTAATGAACTCGGCATTATTTACCTTCACCGATGACGTCGTATCCGGTACCCAAATTCCCATGGCATAAGTGCCTTTGGAATGGTAGGAGCCACCATTGATCGTGACGTCAGCATTCATATTAACGTTAACCATCGTCGCGTTACCGCTATGAGATATCGCATTGATATTATTTAATATAATGACTGCTTTATTGGTCGAACTGTTACCCATAGCGCGTAACACTGCGCCAGAAGCCAAATCAATATTGGCATTGCTGACTGTAGCCGAACCGGTAATATCAAAAACCTGATTCATATTACCCGTAGCCGTCAAGCCATCCATGGTAATAGTCGAATCCCGGCCAACACTCACCCCGGCGTAGCCGTTGGTCATATTAATTGTGGTGTTATCTAAGGTGGCATTTATACCGCCATTCCCAATATAAACCCCGGTGCCACTGGCACTGCTGGTGTTATTTATGGTGTTATTCGCCCCACTTAACGCACTGCCAATATCACTCAAATAAATACCGTAACTACCACCACCACTGGAATTGATAGTCGTATTATTGACTGTTAATTTAGCACCACCGGCTCCCGAAATACCGTAAGCCGATGAGCCACTGGTGGAGATCACAGTACCATTAATATCCGCACTGCTCCCCAGACCCGTAGAAGAAACACCATAAGCGGTGGAGCCAGTCGTCGTCACCGTCCCCCCCTGTAAGTTCACGGTGCCTTTATTATTGCTGATACCAAATGCCACGACACCATCAGTCTTGATAGCCGATCCATTCAGTGTCAGAGTGCCGCCATTAGTCACATTGGCACCATTTGCACCGCGCCCCGTGGTAGTGATAGCGACATCTGAGTCACCAATTACCTCGCTGGTAGAACCTTGCACGCTGACCGGAGATAAGTTGTCACCATCGGTGCCATATTCACCTAAAATCGCAACAGAATTACCATCAGTGACACTCACTGTCTGTGCCGCCCAACTATAAAGTGGGGTTAGCAGCGGCACCAGTAAACTGGCCAGCAACGTTTTACGAAAACAAGGTAAGCGCGCTATATTATTTATATTCATGTTGACAACCTGGTTTTATAACAAATTCAAATAGAAAAAGTTTTTAACTTTATTTATTAGGTCTTGTTTTATCTGTAATATTTATATTTATTTGTCAGGTTTAATTTAAAGAAAATAAATAACCCACCCTATTGGGAATATATGCGATAAGAAATATTTTTAATATGGGACTACATGCCAAAATATGTAGTCCATTTCCTACAAAATATAAATAGAGATCTAAATCAGTCGTTTAAAACGGTTGAATTGAAAAGATAACTGACGTTAATTTCAGTATGCCAAAATGCTGGAATTTACCCACTACGGTTGTGATAGACCTCGACTCTGCTATTATCAACAGATTAGCCGCTGTTTTATGTCATATTTTGTAGAAGAATCATCTGCATAAGGCATGGATAACTGTATTCGAGGAGAATTATGCCGAACGCACCACGAGACAACCCAGCCCCGCTGGCTGCTGGGATTGAAACTGGCAAAAAAGCGATTTCCTTTATGACACGGATAAGTGAACGTGTGAAAGCTTACCCGGCAGTCGCCCATATTATCCGTGCAACAGACCGTTTCAATGATCGGTTAGGCAGTCAGTTTGGGGCCGCTATTACTTATTTTTCATTTTTGTCACTTATTCCTATTTTGATGGTTTCTTTTGCCGCCGTGGGTTTTGTGCTGGCATCCAATCCTGACTTATTGGCTGAATTAATTAACAAAATTGTTAATACCATCAGTGACCCAAGTTTGGCAGCCACACTTAAGAACACCGTAAATACCGCTATCCAACAGCGTACGACCGTGGGATTAACCGGTTTGGCGATTGCACTTTATTCTGGGATAAGTTGGATGGGAAATCTGCGCGAAGCCATTCGCGCTCAGTCACGAGATGTTTGGGAGCGCAATCCGCAGGATCAGGAAAAATTCTATTACCGCTATGCGCGTGATTTTGTTTCGCTCACTGGGTTAGTTATTGCGCTAATCATTACCCTGTCTCTGACGTCTATCGCCGGTGCGGCGCAATCTGCAATTGTTGATGCATTAGGGTTAGGGGGGATCGAGTGGTTGCGGCCAGTCATGACACTCATTGCCTTATCAATCTCTATTGCCGCTAATTATCTATTATTTTTATGGATCTTCTGGATTCTGCCACGACATAAGCCGAAGAAAAAAGCACTGTTGCGCGGCACCCTGATTGCCGCCATCGGTTTTGAAATCATCAAATTCATTATGACCATGATGCTGCCGCGCCTTGCCAGCTCTCCATCGGGAGCGGCTTTTGGTTCAGTCATCGGCTTAATGGCCTTTTTCTACTTTTTCGCTCGCTTAACCTTATTTTGTGCTGCCTGGATAGCCACCGCTCGCTACGCCGAGGACGGAACCTTGCCCCAGACAAGCGGCAATAACACCGCAGAGTAACCCCTGATCATGGAGGATCACCCATGTCTCGCAAGATAAAATTACTGATACTACTCGCCGTTGTCATGCTAGCGGCTTTGCTGGTCTATCAATTTCGCTTTAGCCACGCCGATGCGCTGTGGAAAATTGCTAGCCAGCAGTGTGTTCCGCATATGGAACAGGAACATAACCCGCAACCCTGTGTTGAGGTCGATACACAAGCGGGTTTCGTGGTGTTTAAAGATAAGAATGGGCCATTACAGTATTTATTAATGCCGACCGCCAAAATCAGCGGCATAGAAAGCCCACAGTTATTAGCCGCCAGCAGTCCCAACTATTTCTTTGATGCCTGGCAAGCTCGCCACTTTATGGCGGATAAATATGGTGTGCCCATTGATGACGCGGATATCTCGCTAGCTATCAATTCAAAATATGGCCGCAGTCAGGATCAACTGCACATTCATATTTCGTGTCTAAAGCCAGCAGTCAAAACGGCTCTGGCAGCACAGGAAACTGATTTCCGTCAGCAATGGCAGCCCTTACCCGGCGGTTTATTGGGACACGATTATTTAGTTCGGCGCACTACAGCAGCAGAATTGCAGCGATCAGGGGCGTTTCGTTTGTTAGCAAGCGAAGTGCCGGGCGCGAAAGATGAAATGGGGCATTATGGTTTAGCCATGACAGCATTACCGGATGGGCAATTCTTACTGCTCGCCAGCAAAGCGAGTCTGACAAAGTTGCATCGTGCATCGGTGGAAGAGTTGCAAGACCACAGTTGCCAACTGCTCCCCCAACCACCGATACATTAACCCGTTATTTTTTCTGCTTCATTTTTTGCAGCAGCGGTGTGCACTGATTTTCTTCCGCTTCACTTGGGGAAATCAGTGCCAGCAATGCAGCGGCAGGTGTAAGTGCCACACCTAATACCGCAGCAACCGCACCACGGGCCAGTAAAGGCCCGGCTTTGACCCCGGCATCAGGCTGTTTAAATGTGCCTTTCACATACAGCGGAGAACGTAGAGTCAGAATTCGCAGCCCTTTACTTTCCGGATCAATAGATAAATCCAGCCGTTCGCTAGCAAAATTGATATTACCGGTAATATTGATAATGGCATTTTCGGTATCAATAACAAATAAGCGTGGTGTCGCCAGGCCATTGCGTAACTGAATATCCGCCACTGCGCAGTTAATTTTGACCTCGTCATCGCCAAACAGCTTCGCCACCAGATAGTTACCCACATTCAGGCCGAGTAATTCCATTAAGCTGCGGCTGATAAGCCCCTGATTCAGTAACAAGCGCAGGTTACCATTACTGGTTGCCAACAACGCAGCAACTGAGTTACCGGTAGCAGTAAATGATGCATCGCCATTCAACTGTCCCAAGCTGTTGCGCATTGCCTGTACCTGTGGCAACAGCTCTTTCAGTTGTAGACGACGGGCATGCAAATCAACTTTACCCTGCATCGGGTCTTTGTTGCCATTCAGGCGCAGAGTTGCATTGAGATTCCCCCTGGCCATGCCAAATCGCAGTGGGTCGAGCAGCAACTCACCGTTATTCAGCACTACGTGAGTGGAGAGGTCGGTCAGTGGTAATGATTTATCCCGATCTATACGTTTAGCCGCATAGGTAACATCTGCATCCATCACTCCCCAGCTTTTGGTATCAAATTTTTCAGTCGGTAGCACCTTATTGCTCGGTTGTCGGTTGCGCTCACCACGATTGGCTTTTTCCTGATTGGAATCAGCCCCAATTAAAGGGGCCAAATCAGCAAAACGTAATTTATCTGACGACATGTTGCCGACTAATTTCGGGCGCGGCTGGCTATTGGTGTAAGTCAGCTCACCATGAATATCGCTATCGCCGATTTTGCCATTAAAGTTTTCATAACGATAAACTGCCCCACCAGCCTGTTTGAGGCTCGCAATTAAGCGACCATCGGTATTAAATGGGGGAGTGGCCGGCAATAACACACCAATCAGCGGATAGAGGTTATCCAAACTGGCACCGGAGAATTTCAATTGCAGATCCAGCCCCGCCAGATTGGCAGGATCGGTTAATGTACCCGCCACCGCCACCCGAGTGGAACCAGAACGGACATCTGCCTGTAATGGGAAGGGAATACTGGCATCGCTCATCGACAACATCCCACCGATTTTGCCACTGCCGGTTAAAGGCTGCCCCTGATACTTACCGTCAATCTTCCAACCAAATACAAAGTCCGGGGCGTTGTTCTGCGTTTTTTCAGTGGCTTTTTTGTCGTTACGTGCGCCGGTCACCTCAGCAAATGGCAGCGGCTTACCCAGTGGGTCAATCACCGCCTGCAAGTCTGCTTTTAGCACCGCATCTTTCAGGTTTATCTGGCCGCGATCAAACACAATATCATCAATATTTACCGACCAATCAGACGCACTACTCTTATCCCCGGTCGGGCTATTCGCCAGGTTAAATGTCCAGTTATTCTTACCATCCGCCAGCCGTAGCAGGGTGGCATCCGGTTGGGTCAGCCAGATGCGCGGTATCCAGACTTCTTTCGCCAGCAACGCCAACGGAGCAATACTGGCATCAACCCGTTTCAGGGTGACCATCTCGCCAGTAGGGAACGCGGTAGATTCTGTTTTTCCTTCGGCGGTATTGTTCTTACCAGCGGCGTTATCGCCGGCTAAATCGGACGGGTTGCCCAGCACCAAATCCTCAGCGTGGATATGCGGCCATGGCACCCAACCGCGCCAGCCTGGCTCATCACCTTTGCGTGACCAGTCCACACCCAGATTGCCGCGAATAGCGAAAGGCCGTTGCAGCTCGGTCGAGACTTTCTCATTGATAGTTGGCTTTAGACGATTCCAGTCGAAAGTCTTAATAAACACGATGGCTGCTATCAGTAACAGCAGAATAACCCCGACTATGCCTGTCAGCACTTTTCCAGTTTTGGTCATAACAGCTCCATGCCAGTACTCATGATGTTAAGAACGTAAAAGTACTTTAACCATAGTCGAGAATGAAGCAACAGGGCGAGATGGAGGAAAGAGCTGCTGATTTATTGACCCAAAAACATTAGCCGCAAAACAGCATAGGGAGGGTCTGTAAACGATCAAATGACGTAGGTCGAGAGAGATAATAGCCTTGTGCGGCAACGGCATCAGACTGCTGCACCATTGCCCATTCTTGTGAGGTTTCCACCCCTTCAACAATCACGCCTTTGCTATAGCTCGCCATGAGAGTCACCAATTTGAAAAACAGTTGGTTTCCGACATCACTTTCTTGCAGCACGATAAACAGGTCTCTGGCGACTTTGATGTACTCATAGCGCCAGCTAATAAATGAAGTGAAATTTGCCAGCCCGCTGCCGAAGTCATCCAGCCATAGGCGGTCTGCTTCAGCAATACGTGCAAAGGGGGTATCAAGAGAGGTATCGACATGCTCGAGCAATTCAAAGCGAATGTAAGGCATGGCATCGATTAACACCTTAGCCTGCAAGTCGTCCTGCATCGCCATCAAAGCCTGACCATCAATGTTAATCGAGACCAACACCGAGTGATGCACAAATATCGCATGCCATTGTTTAACCATATTCAACTGCTCCAGCACCACATTCAAACGGGCGCTGATACTGATTGCACTGAAGTAATCTTCCGGATTCAGACGAGTATCCGGTGATGAGGGGTGAAAAACTGCCGTAAGCAGCTCGATAGCCAGCAGCGCACCGGAGGTACGATAGATAGGTTGAAAAGTGTACCGACGCTGACATTGCCGCCAGAAGCTCTGTCCTTTATTACGATCAATGGCGGCAAAGGATGGCGCAAGTAAACCTGATACTTTATTGGTCATCATCAGTTTAGTCGCCATGTTTTAGGGCACCAGACCGTCAAGGCAATAGGTATCGCCGTCAGTTTGAGCCACCCTGTGATAAACAGTTTTCCTTCTGGAGATGTTATCGACTCGGGCGAACAGAACTTTATATCGCAGCATGACAGATTATTATTTCCAGCCAGATTACAGGCCTAAACAGGCTGGCGCGGCACATTTAAGCCACCTATATTACTTAACTCAATGATGCCTTACTGGAGATGAATATGCCTTACGTCAATATTAAAATTACGCGCGAAGGCGCGACGGCGGAGCAGAAAAAACAGCTGATCGCCGGAGTGACCCAACTGTTAGTCGATACTCTGGGTAAAAACCCGGCGACGACCGTAGTCGTGATTGATGAAGTGGATACCGATAACTGGGGAATTGGCGGCCACAGCGTGACCGACCTGCGAAAGTCATCATAATTGTGTTCAGAAGCGCGGGAAACTTGCCAGTTTCCCGACCTATGTCATAAAAAATTTAAAACGTCGTTTTAATACTATTGACTCTAACCAAGCCAGCAGTGAGACTAACCTTATTTCCATTATCGACTCACAGGCCAGCTTTCCATGACCAGCAAAAATATTGCCGTTATCGGCGAATGCATGATTGAACTGTCACAAAAAGGTACCGACCTTAGCCGGGGCTTTGGCGGTGATACGCTGAATACGGCGGTATATGTTGCCCGTCAGGTGTCAAAGCAAGACTTGAATGTCCATTACGTCACGGCGCTGGGTACTGATAGCTTCAGTAACGAGATGTTGGCAGCCTGGCAGCAGGAAAACATTCACACCGACCTCATTCAGCGTATGGATGATAAATTGCCAGGGCTGTACTTTATCGAGACAGACAGCACCGGTGAGCGCACCTTCTATTATTGGCGCAATGATGCTGCCGCACGTTTCTGGCTCACCAGCCCGGCGGCAGACGAAATCTGCCAACGTCTGGAAAAGTTTGATTATCTGTATCTTAGTGGTATCAGCCTGGCAATTCTCGACAGTGCTTCCCGCCAGCGCTTACTGAAATTGCTGCGTGCCTGCCGTGCTAACGGTGGCAAAGTTATCTTTGATAATAACTACCGCCCTCGCCTGTGGCAGAGCAAGGAAGAGACGCAACAAGCCTACCGCGACATGTTGGCTTGCACGGATATCGCCTTCCTGACACTGGATGATGAAGACATGCTGTGGGGCGAGAAGCCACTGGAGCAGGTCATCGAACGCACACAGAATTTAGGTGTAAGCGAAATTATTATTAAGCGCGGCGCTGATTCCTGCATCGTCTGGGTGAAAGAGGGTTTTGAGGCTCACCAGTATGATGTGCCAGCAGTTAAACTGCCGAAAGAAAAAGTGGTCGATACCACCGCGGCTGGGGACTCCTTCAGTGCCGGTTATTTGGCTGTTCGCCTAACCGGTGGTAGCGCACATGACGCCGCAGTGCGTGGGCATTTAACCGCCAGCACCGTCATTCAGTATCGCGGCGCCATCATCCCACTGGCAGCCATGCCTGTAGTGTGATTGATAATATTTCTCGCCAGAAATCAGAATGAAGGGGAAGCGTGCCGTTGGGGTCGTAGCGACGTAAGTCGCCGGAGTGCCCCTTATATCTTGATCTCTTTCCTCATAGGATCGATGATCCCCGACTGATCATCGGGATGTCATGGGTGAGATTGCGAGTGCCCGTGGGTTTAAGCCTGTCACCTAGATTAATCCCCCATGACAT
>OLIJ01000029.1_pt1 | contig 185399 bp, 151 predicted proteins | sample 1609731 | NCBI WGS metagenome assembly OLIJ01 (sample SAMEA4350159, study PRJEB24818) | metagenome | biome: human; feature: gut; material: faeces | place: Denmark | collected 2013-09
CATCAGGCTTGCGCCCATTGTGCAATATTCCCCACTGCTGCCTCCCGTAGGAGTCTGGACCGTGTCTCAGTTCCAGTGTGGCTGGTCATCCTCTCAGACCAGCTAGGGATCGTCGCCTAGGTGAGCCATTACCCCACCTACTAGCTAATCCCATCTGGGCACATCCGATGGCGTGAGGCCCGAAGGTCCCCCACTTTGGTCCGAAGACGTTATGCGGTATTAGCTACCGTTTCCAGTAGTTATCCCCCTCCATCAGGCAGTTTCCCAGACATTACTCACCCGTCCGCCGCTCGCCGGCAAAGTAGTAAACTACTTCCCGCTGCCGCTCGACTTGCATGTGTTAGGCCTGCCGCCAGCGTTCAATCTGAGCCATGATCAAACTCTTCAATTTAAGATTTGTTTGATTTGCTATGAGTTAACATAGCGATGCTCAAAGATTACTTTCTGCAAATATGCATTCGAACCGAAGTTCAAATGTGTACTGCTTTGGTCACTCTTCAAGACTTTGATATTTCTTCTGCCTGCCGAAACAGGCTTCGATATCGTCTTGCGAGTGCCCACACAGATTGTCTGATAAATTGTTAAAGAGCGTTCGTTACCCGTTTGCCTTGCGGCGAATCTTACGGTAACGCGGGAGGCAGATAATACGCTTTCCCGCTGAAGAGTCAAGAGTTTATTTGGTTTCTTTCGAAGTCAAACCCAATCATTTCTCTTCCTGACCCGGCGAAGTGTATTTCGTTGTTCCCGGTCAGTGGAGGCGCATTATAGGGAGTTCCTGACAGCCTGCAACCCCTAATTTAAAAAAACTTTTCAACCGTGTTTTTTTTCAGCAAAAATGGGGAAAAAGGCCAGAATTTAAACAATTATTAAGCTAAACATTAACTACCCAAGTTAAACAGTAGAGTAAAATAGAAGTATAAGAAGATAGATAGGACAAAACACCATGCAACTAAATACCCAACAGCAGGCCGCCCAGCGTAATCTTTCGTATCTGTTGGCCGAAAAAATTGGCCAGCGCATTCTTGCGGGGGAATATGAAGCCGGCAGTATATTGCCTGGCGAGATAGAGTTGGGAGAGCAATTTGGTGTCAGCCGTACCGCAGTACGTGAGGCGGTAAAGATGCTCGCCGCAAAAGGCATGTTATTACCGCGTCCGCGTATCGGCACCCGAGTGATGCCGCAAACCAATTGGAACTTCCTTGACCAAGAGTTGCTGACCTGGTGGATGACCAGAGAGAACTTCGATCAAGTGATGCAGCACTTCCTTATATTAAGGAGATCACTCGAGCCTCAAGCCTGTTCTCTGGCGGCTATCAATGCCAGCGGAAAACAAAAAGCCCTGTTAGCATCGTTAATGACAGAAATGTGCGAGCTGCATGCCTATTTTAATCGCGAACGATGGATTCAAGTGGATGCCCAATTTCATCAATTGATCTATGAGGCCAGTGGTAATCCATTTTTAACGTCTTTCGCTAATTTGTTCAGTTCGGTTTATCACAGTTACTTTCGTTCTATTACCGGCGATGAGGTGATTAAGCTGCAACACCATCAAAATATTGTTGATACCATTCTGGCTGGCGATAGCCAAGGTGCGTTGGTAGCTTGTCAGGTGTTATTAAAAGAGAAAGACTAACGGTCAGATGTTCTTTATATCTATATATAGATAGAGAGGGTACTCACGCCCACCCAATATAATCAGGACGGACAATGATAAAATCTGCGCGCAGCATGGCGGGTCTCCCTTGGATAGCCGCCATGGCTTTCTTTATGCAGGCTTTGGATGCCACCATACTGAATACGGCACTCCCTTCAATCGCTGAAAGCCTTAATCGCTCACCTCTAACCATGCAGTCAGCTATTATCAGCTATACCCTCACGGTGGCGATGTTGATTCCGGTGAGTGGTTGGTTGGCCGATCGTTTTGGCTCTCGGCGCATTTTCATTTTGGCTGTTTCATTATTTACGCTAGGGTCATTACTGTGTGCGCTTTCAGGTTCTCTACCATTTTTGGTGGCATCCCGAGTTATTCAAGGGGTGGGTGGTGCCATGATGATGCCCGTCGCCAGGCTAGCACTTATCCGGGCTTATCCACGCAGTGAGTTATTGCCAGTATTAAATTTCGTCACCATCCCCGGATTAATCGGCCCTGTCATGGGACCATTATTAGGGGGGTTATTGGTCACCTACGCCACATGGCACTGGATTTTTATCCTTAATATTCCCATCGGCTTACTGGGTATCTTTTATGCCCGTAAATATATGCCCGACTTCACCATGCCGAAACGCGCCTTTGATATTATCGGTTTCCTGTTATTCGGTAGCAGCTTGGTTATGATATCCGTGAGCCTGGAAATAATGGGCCGCCCAGATATTGCCAGCTACCTGCCAGCCGCTGTGCTGTTGGGCGGTTTATTAATGCTGCTCTTCTATATATTCCATGCCAAAGGCCATCCTAACCCGCTAATTGGTTTGCCGCTGTTTAAAACCCGAACCTTTTCCGTCGGCATTGCGGGTAACGTAGCTTCACGTTTAGGCACTGGCTGCGTTCCTTTCCTGATGCCACTCATGTTACAAGTCGGGTTTGGTTATTCCGCTATTATTGCTGGTTGCATGATGGCCCCCACCGCCATTGGTTCGATGATGGCAAAATCAGCGGTAACTCAAGTTTTGCGCTCACTGGGTTATCGCACGGTGTTGGTGGGCATTACGGCTATTATCGGTGTACTGATCGCCTTGTTTGCTTTTCAATCACCGGGGATGTCACCTTGGTTGATGATATTGCCACTGTTTATATTGGGTATGGCGATGTCGACACAATTTACAGCAATGAACACCATTACTCTGGCTGATTTAACCGATAACAATGCCAGCTCAGGTAACAGTGTTTTAGCAGTGACCCAGCAACTGGCGATTAGCTTTGGTGTTGCCATCAGCGCTGTGGTTTTGCGGTTTTACGATGGGTTGTCGTTTGGGAATAATATTGACCACTTCCACTACACCTTTATTACGATGGGTGCCGTGACATTGCTGTCATCCGTGGTGTTCTTATTACTCAAACCTAGAGATGGCGATAACTTGATTCAGGGCCGTAATGTGAAAAAGGTTACGCAGCCCGCAGAGAGTGAAGTTTAACGAGTAGCGACCGACCCGCGCTCGATTAGCTCGGGAGTGAGAATCAGAACTTGTGGTTCCGCTTCCGGGTTATTTAGCCGATGAATAAGAGTATCAATAGCCAACTCACCGAGATCATCTTTGGGCTGATGAATGGTCGTCAACGGCGGCGTCATATATTGTGCAATTTCGATATCATCATAACCAATGACTGCCATGTCCTGCGGAATCGATAACCCAGCCTGATGTAAGGCCTGATAAACCCCAACCGCCATCGCATCATTACTGGTAAAGACCGCTTCAGGGGGCTGCGGCAATGCCAGTAGCTGCTTCATGGCAACCAAGCCGCCCCCAAATTCAAAATCACTGGCCACTTCATAATCAGGGAGCACCGGTAGGCCCGCGCGATCCATTGCCTGGCGGAATCCTTGCAAACGTTCTTTAGCCGGTGTTTTATCTTGTGGGCCAGCAATACAGGCGATACGAGTATATCCTCTGGCAATCAGGTACGAGGTTGCCATTTCCCCGCCTAATAAAGAGTTATCCTGAATGACATCATTCACCCCTTCAAAAGGGGCCCAGTCCATCATAATGATCGGTAGAGAAGGGTAGCAGCGCAGAATATCCTGTGACGGGCGATGACTTTCGGTACACATCAGTAGCAAACCATCGACACGTTTTTGCATGAGAGTTTCAATACTACGACTCATGCGATCGATGTCACCTTCGGTATTACACAAAATCAAACTGTAACCGCGCTCATAGCAACTGCGCTCCACACCACGAACCACTTCAGCGTAAAACGGGTTGCTACTGGCAGTGACTAACATGCCGATAGTCCGGGTTTCATTGAGTTTTAAACTACGCGCTAACGCAGATGGGGCATAGTTAAGTTGCTTGATGGCAGCGAGCACTTTGTCGCGAATAGGATCGCTAACAAAACGATTTTTATTAATAACATGCGAAACAGTAGAGGTTGATACGCCCGCTAAGCGGGCGACATCTTTCATGGTGGCCAAAGTTATACCCGATCTTGTAAGAAACTATCGATCTCGGCCCGCCAAGGAATGGAAGGTTGTGCGCCAGGGCGAGTCACTGCTATCGCAGCCGCAGCATGAGCAAAACGGACGGCTGAATCCATTGATTGGCCTTCCAGTAAAGCAGTCAATAATGCGCCATTGAATGTATCACCGGCGGCAATGGTATCTACTGCATTAACTTTAAAGCCAGCGACCAATTTACCCAGGCCTTGCTCACTAAGCCACACTCCACGGCTACCCAAAGTAATAATCACAGTGGCGATACCTTTATCATGCAAAATTTGCGCGGCTTTCGCTGCGTCATCATCCTGCTCAATATGAATGCCCGTTAAGCGCTCAGCTTCTGTTTCATTTGGAGTAATCATATCCACCAGCGATAACAGCTCATCTGGTAGTTCGCGTGCAGGGGCCGGATTCAGGATAACCTGAGTTTGATGCTGTTTTGCCAATTTAGCAGCGGCGATAACCGTCTCAAGTGGAGATTCCAGTTGCATCAATAATGCATCGGCATCAATAACTTGCTGTTGATAACGGCCAAGATACTCCGGTGTTACTGCCGAGTTTGCCCCAGCATGAATACCAATGATGTTCTCGCCTTCACCATTAACAAAAATCAGCGCTACCCCTGTCGTGGTGCCTTCTACCGCCTCAATAGGTGCGGTATCAATATTGTCACTGGCTAATTGCAGACGTACCCGGTCACCAATATCATCTTCACCCACACAGGCAATAAACGCGATATTCGCCCCACTACGGCCAGCAGCAACGGCCTGATTAGCACCTTTGCCACCGAAAGCAACTTTATACTGCTTCCCGATCACCGTTTCACCTGGACGCGGAAACTGCTCAATATTCAGAATATGGTCGGCATTGATGCTGCCCAAGACCACCAGTTTACCTGTTTCCATCGTATTTATTCCTTTGTAAATGACGCCGCTGCCGGTACGTTTTGTTTTCCGTTTTAAGGCAGCGGCGTTATATGCCATGCTTTTCGATATTATTAGTGAATGACGATATTATTTAGTCACTAACTTCAAATCTACTGGGATAACGGCCTGGACTTTCTCGCCTTTCAATACTTTATCCGCAGTTTGTACACCAATGACACCAATCTGGTCTGGGCGTTGAGCAATAGTTGCGCCCATCTTGCCACTTTCGACAGCTTTAATACCATCGTCAGTGCCATCAAAACCAACCACTAACACATCAGTTTTACCCGCAGTCTGCAAGGCGCGTAAAGCACCCAGCGCCATTTCGTCATTCTGAGCAAACACAGCCTGAACATCTGGATGAGCTGTCAGCAAGTTCTGCATAACGTTCAAACCTTTAGTCCGATCAAAATCTGCTGGCTGACTAGCTAACAACTGGAATTTGTTTTTTTCCATTGATTGTTTGAAGCCTTCGCCGCGCTCACGAGCAGCAGATGCACCAGCTATCCCTTCCAACTGAATGACTTTGGCATCACTACCGACTTTCTTAGCAATGTAATCACCCGCCATTTTGCCACCGAAACGGTTGTCAGAGGCTACGTGGCTCACCACCGTGCCTGCATTAGCCAGACGGTCGAGAGTAATGACGGGAATGTTTGCCTGATTGGCCATTTTAACCGCGTTGCCCACGGCATCTGAATCAGTTGGGTTGATCAATAGCAATTTGGTGCCGCGCACCGTTAAATCCTGCACGTTAGCTAATTCTTTAGCTGGGTTGTTTTGGGAATCCAAAATCACCAGGTTGTAGCCCAGTTTATCCGCTTCTTTTTGTGCGCCGTCTTTCATTGAAACAAAGAACGGGTTATTCAGCGTGGAAACAACCAACGCAATCGTGTCTTTTGCCAACGCGTTAGCACTGACGGTAGCGCTCAATGCAACAACAGAGATCAAAGTAGCCAGTTTCTTCATTTTCATGGTCGCAATTCCTGTAGGGAGAGAGGTTATTTGCTGCTTTTATTGTCTACCAACACCGCAAGCAGGATAACCACTGCTTTGACGATCATTTGGTAGTAAGAGGAGACACCCAATAAATTCAAACCGTTATTTAAAAATCCGAGGATTAATGCGCCGATCAGGGTGCCAACAATCCGCCCTTTACCCCCAGCAAGACTGGTACCACCCAAAACTACGGCTGCTATAGCATCCAGTTCATAACCGGTACCGGCAGTAGGTTGTGCTGATGATAAGCGGGCAACTTCGATAATCCCTGCCAATGCCGCTAACAACCCACAGAGTGAATAAACAATAATTTTAACTTTATCAACACTGATACCAGAGAGGCGTGTTGCGGACTCATTGCCCCCCAGCGCATAAATATAACGACCCAGACGCGTGTGGTGTAGCATGTACCATGCGGCAATAAAGACAATCGCCATCAGCCAGATAGGCGTTGGGATACCCAATGGACGACCAATACCGAACCAACCAAAGGTATCTGCTACATCAGTAAAACCGGTGTTTATCGGGCTACCATTGGTATAAACCATGGTGACACCACGCAGTAACAGCATCATGACCAGGGTAGCAATAAAGGCCTGCACTTTGCCTTTAGCCACAATCACCCCAGTGATGCCGCCGACAAACGCCCCCAATGCCAGCGCGGCCCCCACGGCAACCAGCGCATTAACTTCCAACCCGACAATGGAGGCCGCAACAGCGCCGGTCAGCGCCAATAATGACCCCACTGACAGGTCAATCCCTGAAGTTAGGATAACCAGTGTCATCCCGACGGCCATAATGGCGTTGACGGAAGTCTGCTGGAGAATGTTAAACATGTTATTCAGAGTAAAGAAGTTCGGGCTTAGTGACGAAACCACAGCAATCAGCACCAGCAGCGCAATCAGTGATTTTTGTTCTAATAACCATTCTTTACTGAACCAGCGCTTGGTATTAATCGTTTGGGAACTCATATCTGATTACTCCTGCTCTGCACACTTTCACTTACCAATAAATCGCGCTTGCCGACGGCAGCTGCCATCAACACTTCCTGGGTAGCCTGTTCAATGGAGAACTCACCGCTTAGCTGGCCTTCATGCATCACAATGATACGGTCACTCATGCCCAGCACTTCCGGCATTTCCGAGGAGACCAATATGATGCTCAGCCCTTCTTGTTTGAATTGATTGATTAACTGGTAGATCTCTTTTTTGGCCCCGACGTCCACACCACGAGTCGGTTCATCAAGGATCAACACTTTTGGTCGGGTCATCAAACCGCGAGCGATAGCCACTTTTTGCTGATTACCACCAGATAACAGACCAATCGGCTGTTCCATGGAAGGCGTTTTAATATTAAATAAACGAATGAAATCCGCCACCGCCTGCTGTTCATCAGCATGTTTGAGCGAACCGCCTGAACGGCTGAAATAACGCAATGCAGTCAAAGACATATTCTCTTTAACTGACATTCCGAGTACTAAACCATCCCGTTTACGGTCTTCAGAAATATAAACAATGCCATTGGCTAAACCGTCCTGCGGTGAATGAGTCACGACTTCACGGCCATCCAACATCACGAAGCCCGATTTACGCGGCAGCGCACCATAGATGATTTTCATCAGCTCAGTGCGGCCAGCGCCCATCAGGCCCGCCACTCCCAAGATCTCGCCACTGTAGAGTGTGAAATTGACATTCTCGACGCCAGGGCCGCATAGCTGTTTGACCTGTAAACGTTTTTCTCCGCGCGGTAAATTCAGACGCGGGTATTGCTCTTCCAATTTACGGCCAACCATCATTTCAATCAGAGAGTTTTCAGTTAATGTATTAACCGGTTTTTCGGCGATAAACTGCCCATCACGGAATACCGTGACGTCATCGCAAATCTCAAAGATTTCTTTAAGACGGTGGGAAATATAAACAATGCCACGACCTTCCGCTTTCAGCTCTTTAATGACATTAAATAAAGAGGCTGTTTCAGTATCAGTCAGAGCATCAGTAGGCTCATCCATAATGATGACTTTGGATTCAAAGCTCAGCACTTTGGCGATTTCCACCATTTGCTGATCACCAATCGAAAGCTCGCCCACCAGCCGATGGCTGCTGTAGCTGATATTAAGGCGCGCCAACAGTAAATCAGCTTCGGCATACATTTTTTTCCAATCAATGCCGCCAAAGCGATTAACAAACTCGCGCCCTAAAAAGATATTTTCTGCGATGGTTAACTGTGGAATCAGGTTAAGTTCCTGATGAATAATGCCGATACCCGCTTCCTGCGACTCTTTCGGGCCATTAAACACCACTTCTTTACCCAAAAAATGCTGGCTGCCGGCATCCTTATTGTAGATGCCGGTCAGCACTTTCATCATGGTCGATTTTCCGGCCCCATTTTCGCCTACCAGTGCCATCACCCTGCCAGGATAGACACTTAGCGCAGCACCTGAGAGTGCTTTGACGCCGGGAAAGGCTTTATCAATCCCTTTCAGTTGCAGCAAAGGTTGCATAAACGCCTCAGAAAGTTACGCCGGAGCAGAGAATGATGTTAGCAAAGGGGGAACATTCCCCGCTACGAATCACTGCCCGGCTTTGTTTGGTCTGCTCTTTAAAAGCCTCATGGCTGATATAGTGCAAAGCAATTTGGTTTCCCTGGTGTTGCTCAAGTTGTGATAGTTGTGCGAGTAACGTTTCATGGAGTTGCGGGTTATTTTTAACAATCTCCTGCGCCAGGTAAGCACTCTCAACCTGCATTTCTTGCGTTACCACCTCAAAAACCTGAAGGAATCCAGGGACGCCTTGAGTCAGTGCCAAATCGATACGCGTGGTGGTTGCCGGTATTGGCAGCCCCGCATCACCTATCACAATCTGATCGGTATGGCCCAAGCGAGAGATAACAGCGGAAATATCAGAATTTAGTAATGCACCTTTTTTCATTTTCTACTCCAACAGCGAAACGTTTCGCTGATACTGAGTTTAGAAAAATGGCAGCAGAAGGCAAACCCAATTTGGTGAAATTGTGATCGCCATCGAAACGTTTCGCTGAACAAATGAAAAATGGAATGATGAATGTAAAAAAGGTGAGGTTAAAGTGCCCGTAACGGTGAAAACAGGCGGATCGTAAAGACGCCACACTTCTTTTGTTAAAACAAGCTTCCCTGGGAGCTCGACTCGCGCCGTCCCTGGCGCGTACGCTTTACTCTTCTACCTGCCTTCACCTTGCAAGATCGAATCCTTAGGGTTTGTCAGCGATCTGAGGCCGTTATGTTTAACGGCCTTCTAAGTTAAATCTCTACCTGCGTCCCTAGCTCAATGACCCTATTCGGTGGGATCTCAAACTGATCGGCTGCGCGCAGCGCATTACGACTAAGGGCCACAAACAACTTGCCGCGCAAGAACAAATACCACGGCCGCTTGGTCAGGATAAGTGACTCGTGGGACATAAAGAATGACGTTTCCATCATCTGGCAAGGTAACCCCTCCAAACCACAGCGATGGAAAATCTCTTCCACATTCGGGGTTTCGCGCCAACCGTAACTCGCCACAACCCGCCAGAATGTCGGAGATAGCTGCTCGATAGTCACTCGATTAACATTATGGACATAAGGCGCATCTTCAGTTCGCAGTGTCAGTAGAACAACCCGATCATGTAACACTTTGTTATGTTTAAGGTTATGTAGTAATGCAAACGGGATGACATTCATCGCCCGAGACATATACACCGCCGTGCCAGGAACACGTACCGGAGGCGATTTCTCCAATGAGGCAATCATCGCCTCCAGAGAGTTACCGTGTTCGTGCATACGGCGCAGCAAGCTGAAACGCTCACTCTTCCAAGTGGTCATGATGATAAACATCACCAGGCCCAATGACAGTGGTAACCAACCGCCGGAGAACAATTTCAATGCGTTAGCAGAGAACATCGGCACATCAATAACCAATAATGCCACCAGCAAGAAGTAGACAAAGAAGCGATTCCAGTGCCAGTTTTTCAGTGCCACGGTGCAGAACAGAACACTGGTAATAACCATCGTGCCCGTTACCGCGATGCCATAAGCCGCTGCCAAATTACTGGAACGTTCGAAGCCGACAATCACCAATACCACCGCCAGATACAGTGTCCAGTTAATCACCGGGATATATATCTGGCCTGACTCCATTTCCGAGGTATGAATAATACGCATCGGCGGCAAATAGCCTAAACGGACGGCTTGCCGGGTCAAGGAGAATACACCGGAGATAACAGCCTGTGAGGCAATTACCGTCGCCAACGTTGCCAGTATTAACAGTGGAATCAATGCCCAGTCAGGGGCGAGTAGGAAGAAGGGGTTTTTGATAGCTTCTGGGTTTTTCAATAATAACGCGCCCTGGCCAAAATAATTCAGCACCAATGACGGTAAAACCACAGTAAACCACGCCAATCGAATAGGAAATTTACCAAAGTGCCCCATATCTGCATATAAGGCCTCCACCCCTGTAATTGCCAACACCACCGCACCAAGGGCAAAGAAAGAAACAGACTTATATTCAGTAAAGAAGCTGATTGCCCATTTAGGATTCAGTGCAGCCAATACTTCTGGATTGGCGATAATGCTGCGCAACCCCAGCAGCGCCAGTGTCAGGAACCAAACCAGCATCACCGGGGCAAATAATTTACCCACGCTACCGGTACCGTGTTTTTGAATAACAAACAGCAGAGTTAAAACAGCAATCGAGCAAGGGACAATATAAGGATCAAGTGCAGGTGCGGCAATTTCCAGCCCTTCGATAGCCGACATAACGGATATGGCTGGCGTGATAACCACCTCGCCATAAAAGAAGCTACCGCCAATTAAGCCGAGAATAACCAAAATTGAAGTGGCTCTGGAAGAGGTATTACGCCCAGCCAAAGACATTAACGTTAAAATCCCCCCTTCACCGGCGTTATCCGCGCGCATGACATAGGTCAGATATTTAACCGAGACAATCAGAATTAACATCCAGAAGATCAGTGATAAAAAACCAAATACCACATCAGGACGGACATCAAAACCATAATGACCAGAAAAACACTCTCTCAGGGTATAGAGTGGGCTGGTACCAATATCACCATAAACGACCCCTATTGCAGCCAGGGTTACCGCCGATAAAGATTGTTTTTTATGTTCTGTGCTCATAATTGATTTCTTTTTGCTAGAACATCCATAAGCCGATGCGTGCACTTAGTCATCGCTACTGCCTGTTATGTATTCTTATACGCCTGCCAAAAGGCGCACAGTATGCACCATTTCAATAGATTGCCTACTCTTAAATCAAACAACAAAAAGTACGAAAATAGATCGACTCCAAATAGCTGATGATATAAAAATATTACTAATCAATGAGCTATCCTATTAAGAAAAAAATGCTATACCACTAAGAAAAAGAGGATCTATTCCCCCTGATCAGGTAAAAATCAATCAACTAACGGAATATATAGAGCAATTATGGCGCAATCATCACAATTAGCAGAAAGAATCTCCCGCTTGAGCAGTGCCCTTGAAAGTGGTCTGTATGAAAGACAGGAAGCTATCCGCTTGTGTTTGCTGGCCGCACTGAGTGGCGAAAGCGTATTCCTGCTCGGCCCACCGGGGATTGCTAAAAGTCTGATTGCTCGACGCCTAAAATTTGCTTTTAGAAATGCCCGGGCATTTGAATATCTGATGACCCGTTTTTCGACACCGGAAGAAGTATTTGGCCCACTCTCGATTCAAGCTCTGAAAGAAGAGGGGCGCTATCAGCGCATGACTGGTGGTTATTTACCCGAAGCTGAAATCGTATTTCTGGATGAAATTTGGAAAGCTGGTCCAGCCATTCTGAATACTTTGCTGACCGCTATTAATGAACGACGCTTTCGTAATGGTGATCGGGAAGACAGTATCCCAATGCGTTTGTTGGTGACGGCCTCTAACGAATTACCCGATGCAGATAGCAGCCTGGAAGCGCTTTATGACCGAATGCTGATCCGCCTATGGCTGGATCGCGTGCAAGAAAAGCAGAACTTCCGCTCATTACTACTCAGCCGACAAAATGAAAATCATAATCCGGTAGCTGAAAATCTCAGTATCAGCGACGAAGAGTTTTATCGGTGGCAACCCTTAATAGACAAAATAGCTCTACCGGATAACTGTTTTGAGCTTATTTTTCAGCTACGTCAGCAGCTCAGTGCACAAGAGCAAGCGCCGTATGTCTCTGACCGGCGGTGGAAAAAGGCTCTGCGTTTACTGCAAGCTAGCGCCTTCTTCAGCGGACGAAATGAAATAACGCCAATAGACTTAATTTTGCTGAAAGATTGCTTATGGCATGATTTAAGTTCGCTTAAATTGCTACAGCAACAGCTTGAACAGTTACTAACTGAACAGGGGTATCAGCAACAAAGCCTATTAATGAAGCTCCAGCATATAAATGCTCAATGGTTGAAACACCAACAGCAGCAAAGTGACCATCAAGCACTGACGGTAACCAAACAAAGCGGTATGTTCAGCCGTAAACCGCAATATTCTCTGCCAGACCATCTTACTGATAGCACCCTGACACTGTTCTTGCAAAAACCACTCAGCTTGCATGACATTCAGGTCAATCATCTGCAAATAGAGAAAGAGGCGCTGGCTCAATGGTTAAATAAAGGTGGGGTTTTACGCGCCAAATTAAATGGTGTCGGTTATGCCCAATCTATTGATGCTGAAGTTGATGATCAACTGCATATCACGGTGCTGGATGTCAGTCGCCAATCATCAATACTGTCGCAACCCGGCGCTTCCACCGCCAGTGTGCCCCCCGAGTTGCTGGTGGAGTTGGCGGAATTGGAAAATAGCCTGGCAGAGCAACGGCGGCTATTCAGTCAACATCAACCTTGCTTGTTTACGCCGTCCTCTTGGTTGGCAAAAATAGAAGCCAGCTTATTGAATGTGGCTGAGCAAGTGAAACAGCTACAACAAAAACTATGCGGTCATTGATCTATGCTCAGCCTGGCAACATTGGATTTGCTGCTATCGATAAGTGAAAGTGAGCTTATCGAAGAGATGGTGGTGGGGTTACTGGCCTCACCGCAGTTAGCCATATTCTTTGAAAAATTTCCGCGCATTAAACGGGCACTAATGAAGGATATCCCCGGCTGGAAGCAAAACTTACAACAGCGAATTCGGGAGGCAAAAGTCCCCGCTGGTCTGGCAAACGAGTTTGCTTTATACCAACAGAGTCAATTGGAAGATAGCCCGCTATTTTATGCCCATCTCCCGCAGATTGTGGTGCAACTGCAACAATGGCATTCCCCTTTCGCCACACAAGCTAAAACATTGCTGCACACCGCTGATTTAGATACAAATCCCCAAACCGGTGATAGTTTTCAAACTCTCTTCTTACAGCGCTGGCGTGTCAGCCTAACCTTACAAACCATCACCATCCATCATCAACTACTGGAACAAGAGCGAGAGCAACTTTTAGCTGAGTTACAACAGCGGCTTGCGCTCAGTGGTGCTTTGGAACCCATTCTTGCAACTAATGATGGAGCGGCAGGGCGGCTTTGGGATATGAGCCAGGGGCATTTGCAACGTGGTGATTATCAGTTATTGCTGCAATATGGCGATTTTCTGCAACAGCAGCCGGAATTACAGCAACTTGCAGAGCAATTGGGGCGCAGTCGATCCGCCAAAGCGCAACCTACCCCTGATGCCCGCTTTGAACCTTATACCGTGATGGTTCGCCAACCTGATACCGTGCCAGAAGAGGTCAGTGGCATTCACCAGAGCAATGATATTCTACGATTATTGCCGACCGAGTTGGTCATGCTAGGAATGAGTGAGCTGGAGTTTGAGTTTTATCGCCGCTTACTGGAGCGACGTTTACTCACCTATCGCTTACAAGGTGATAATTGGCAGGAAAAAACCTTACAGCGCCCTATCAGCCTTAAAAGTCATGACGAACAACCTCGCGGCCCCTTTATTGTCTGTGTCGATACATCGGGTTCGATGGGTGGCTTCAATGAACAATGTGCCAAAGCTTTCTGTCTGGCCCTGCTACGTATTGCGCTGGAGGATAATCGCCGCTGTTACATCATGCTGTTCGCGACAGAAATCATTCACTACGAGCTATCATCAGCCAGTGGTATTGAGCAGGCGATACGCTTTCTCAGCCAACATTTTCGTGGCGGCACCGATTTGGCGGCCTGCTTAGCCAGCACTCTAAGCAAAATGGAAGAACGAGATTGGTATGATGCCGATGCCGTGATTATTTCAGATTTCATTGCCCAGCGCTTACCTGAAGAACTGATCAGAAAAATTAAAATCCAGCAGCAAGCTCATCAACACCGGTTCCATGCCGTGGCGATGTCGGCCTATGGCAAGCCCGGTATCATGCGGATTTTCGATCATATCTGGCGCTTTGATACCGGGTTAAAAAGCCGTTTAATGCGCCGCTGGAAGCGCTAAGAAACTATTCTCGCTAAGAAACTATTCTAGTTCAGTAACCCAGCCCCGACGTTAATTGATAATCCCAAGATCGTCATATTGAAAATAAAGGATAATACTGACTGCAAGAGCACCACTCGACGGATATCTGACGTGCCAGTCGAGACATCAGCGGTTTGGGAAGCGACCCCTATAGTGAATGAAAAATAAAGAAAATCCCAATAAGTAGGCTCAGTAACCTCTTTAGGGAAAATTAACGGGAGAACAGCGCCTGACTCATCGCGGGATAAATAAAATAAATGGGCATAATGCATAGTAAAAGCGGTTGGCAATAATAACCACGAGACCAATAAAGTCATTCCTGTGAGGACTAAATGGAATGCTTTGGCAGAACCCGATAACTGATTCGCCGTGCTTAACTCAAACAGAATAACCAGAATACTCGCCAAACACGCCATGCTAACAATACTTAGCACCATACTGGCACTTTCATCCTGCACACGAGCTATTAATCTGATTTTTTTCGGATCATTGCGCAATAATTGCAGCCATAAAAAGAACAAATAGAGCCATGCAAATATATTCCAACTCACCATCAAGCGCAGTAATACAGTGAAATGTGATGGCAACAGGAAGTAAGTGATTATTCCAGCACCAACAGATAATAGCAGCCTTGGACGCGCATGTGAGTAATGTTTAAGAGGGTGAAATCGGGCCATAACGTCAACAACCTTATAGGTGAAATACCTCAGTATTATGCCACCTACAGCATAGATGAAAGAACCCGCTTATGTTTATGATGTTAAAAACCCGCTATAGCTGCATAAGCCATAACGGGTTTAAATAATTCAGAGATGATCTGCTGGGAATTACAGCAAGCCTTCTACCTTCTCGCTGACTTCTGCCCCCCACACACCACATTGCACCTGACCAATATGCTGTAGTTGCAGCAATAACATCACTAAACGGGACTGACCAATACCCCCACCGATTGTCTGCGGCATTTCACCTTTCAGCAGCGATTGATGCCATTCCAGTTTCAGACGATCTTCATCTGATGTCAGCGCTAATTGGCGTTTCAGTGCTTCAGCATCGACGCGAATGCCCATGGATGAAATTTCAAAAGCATCTTCCAGCACGGGGTTCCAGACAATAATGTCACCGTTTAGCCCAGCAAAACCTTCTGCACTCGGAGAGGTCCAGTCATCATAATCCGGGGCACGAACATCATGAGATTTACCGTCAGCCAATTTGCCGCCAATCCCAATCAAGAAAACAGCACCCAGCTCTTTAGCAATGGCGCGTTCGCGACCTTTCGCATCCAGATCAGGGAATTTAGCGCGCAGGCTTTCACTGTGGATAAAATGAATCTGTTCTGGCAAGAAAGGTTTTATATCAAATTCTGCACTGATCGCTGCTTCGGTTTCTTTAATAGCCGCGTAGATTTTGTTAACCGTGGATTTCAGATAAGCCAGGTTGCGCTCGCCATCACCCATGACGCGCTCCCAATCCCACTGATCGACATACACGGAATGAATGGCGCTCAAGCGATCTTCATCAGGACGCAATGCTTTCATATGGGTGTAAATTCCCTGGTCAGCACCAAAATCAAAGCGACCTAAGGTTTTACGCTTCCATTTAGCTAATGAATGAACAACTTCAAAAGTTGCGTCTGGCAAGCTTTTTACTTTTACCTGAACAGCTTTCTCTGAACCAGACAGGTTATCTTGGGTACCGTCACCCACACGGCTCAGGATGGGTGCCTGCACCTCAATTAGGCCCAATTGCTGCTCTAATTGACGGGAAAAGAAGGATTTTACAAAACTGATCTGTTGTTGTTTTTGGATAAATTGCTTTTTCATTGTCGTTTTCTCAATTCGTTGCTGTCGATTATGCAAATTGTCTGTTGTGCCGTTTGGCTTGTCATCGATTAAGCAACAGAATGAGGGTTAAATTCAATATCCAATAAACAATATTGCCTTTTCACTTTTAATCATTCATTTTTATGCATCTATAATTAGATAATCGATAAAAAAAGGCGGTTAATATGAGTGAAATTTATCAAATCGATAATCTCGATCGTGGCATCCTGAACGCATTAATGGAAAATGCGCGCACACCTTATGCGGAATTAGCTAAAAATTTTGGTGTTAGCCCAGGAACAATTCATGTCCGAGTTGAGAAAATGCGTCAGGCAGGGATTATCACCGCAGCTTGTGTTCACGTTAATCCAAAACAGCTGGGTTACGACGTGTGCTGCTTCATCGGCATCATTTTGAAAAGTGCTAAAGATTACCCTTCTGCATTAAAAAAACTGGAAAGTTTAGAAGAAGTTGTCGAGGCCTATTACACCACTGGCCATTACAGCATCTTTATTAAGGTCATGTGTAAATCAATAGATGCACTGCAACAGGTACTTATCAACAAGATCCAAACCATTGATGAGATCCAATCAACCGAGACTCTTATTTCCCTGCAAAACCCCATCATGCGTACCATCGTGCCCTGAGCACTAAATAACTATACCCACATTATCCACAGGTAGATCCCAGCTGATTCACAGCGTACAATACCGGTTCATTACTTCGGTTGGGTTCTTTATGGCTGACATTACCTTGATCAGTGGCAGTACGCTTGGCAGTGCTGAATACGTTGCTGAACATTTAGCTGAGAAATTAGAAGAGGCGGGTTTCACGACAGAAACTCTGCATGGTCCGGAATTAGACGAGCTGGCCCTGGATGGTATGTGGCTAATTATCACTTCCACTCATGGTGCAGGTGATCTACCAGACAATCTTCAACCCTTATTAGAACAAATCGAGCAGCAGAAACCGGATCTCTCACAGGTTCGCTTTGGTGCTGTTGGTTTGGGCAGTTCAGAATATGACACTTTCTGTGGTGCGGTCAGAAAATTAGATCAGCAACTGATCATCCAGGGAGCCATGCGTGTAGGTGATATTTTAGAAATTGATGTCATCAAACATGAAATTCCTGAGGACCCGGCAGAGATTTGGGTTAAAAACTGGATTAATTTACTCTAATTTGCTTAAAGAACACGCGAACGAATGTGGATAAGTAAGCTTGAAAGCAGGGTATAAGCAGTACATATCCACATAACAACCTTAGTGTCTTAAAGTGCCTGTGCATAACATGCCATTTAGATCCCAGCTTATACGCAATAGGATCACCGATCATTCACAGCAAACGATCCTCCTTAATTACATGATCTTATTTGTGAATAATCACTTATCCACAGAGGATCATGATCCTAATAAGAGATCTAATAAAGAGATCTTTAAATAAAAAGATCTTCTTTTAATTAAGAGCGATCCTAAGCTGCTTGGTCGATCGTCTAAACTTGAGTAGAATCCCCCACCCCAGGGCAAACACAGAAATTCGCATAACGGCGAGGTGCAGTACCATGTTTTATCCAGATCAATTTGACGTCATCATCATTGGTGGTGGCCATGCCGGCACGGAAGCTGCAATGGCAGCGGCACGCATGGGACGTCAGACCTTATTGCTGACGCACAATATCGACACGTTGGGACAAATGTCTTGTAACCCAGCGATTGGCGGTATTGGTAAGGGGCATTTGGTAAAAGAGATCGATGCTCTGGGCGGGTTAATGGCAATGGCAACTGACCAGGCCGGTATTCAGTTTAGGATACTAAACGCCAGCAAAGGGCCAGCGGTAAGAGCAACCCGAGCCCAAGCCGACCGTGTTCTGTATCGCCAAGCGGTACGTACCGCATTGGAAAACCAGCCTAACTTGATGATTTTCCAGCAGCCGGTAGAAGATCTGATTGTTGAAAACGATCGTGTGGTCGGTGCTGTGACCAAAATGGGGTTAAAATTCCGCGCTAAAGCTGTGGTTTTAACCGTCGGCACTTTCCTCGATGGCAAAATTCATATTGGCCTTGAGAACTACAGCGGCGGCCGTGCGGGTGATCCGCCATCCATTTCGTTGTCACAACGCCTGCGTGAATTACCGCTACGAGTAAATCGCCTTAAAACCGGTACTCCGCCACGTATTGATGCTCGAACTATTGATTTTAGCCAATTAGCCCCGCAACTGGGCGATACACCTATTCCGGTCTTTTCATTCCTGGGGAATGCCAGCCAGCATCCAGAGCAAATGGCATGTCATATCACCTACACCAATGAAAAAACCCACGAAGTGATCCGTAATAACCTGGATCGCAGCCCAATGTATGCTGGGATCATTGAAGGGATCGGGCCACGTTATTGCCCATCGATCGAAGACAAAGTCATGCGCTTTGCTGATCGTAATTCACATCAGATCTTCCTTGAACCTGAAGGTCTGACCAGTAATGAGATCTACCCAAACGGTATTTCTACCAGCTTGCCTTTTGATGTTCAGATGCAGATAGTCCGCTCGATGAAAGGGCTGGAAAATGCACGCATCGTTCGTCCTGGTTATGCCATTGAATATGATTTCTTTGATCCTCGTGATTTGAAACCGACTCTGGAAAGTAAATATATCCAGGGCTTGTTCTTTGCCGGGCAAATCAATGGGACTACGGGCTATGAAGAAGCTGCGGCTCAAGGGCTGCTTGCAGGCCTCAATGCTGGCCGTTTCGCCAACGATGAAGATGGATGGTCACCTCGCCGCGATGAAGCTTACCTTGGCGTGCTGGTGGACGATTTAAGCACCCTCGGCACCAAAGAGCCGTACCGTATGTTTACCTCACGAGCGGAATATCGTTTGATGCTGCGTGAAGACAATGCGGATCTGCGTTTGACTGAAATGGGCCGTAAGTTAGGGCTGGTCGATGATGCTCGTTGGGCTCACTTTAGCCAAAAAATTGAGCAAATTGAAAAAGAACGCCAGCGCCTACGTGATATCTGGGTTCATCCTCATTCTGAGAACGTAGCTGAAATCAATGCGGTGCTGAAAGCTCCATTGTCTAAAGAAGCCAATGGAGAAGAATTACTGCGTCGCCCTGAAATCGACTATCGTTTGTTAACAACGTTGCCTTCATTTGGCCCAGCATTAACCGATCCCCAAGCAGCAGATCAGGTTGAGATTCAGGTTAAATATGAAGGTTATATTGCCCGTCAGCAGGAAGAGATCGAAAAACAGTTACGGAATGAGAATACCTTATTGCCCGCTGATCTCGATTATCGCCAAGTGTCTGGTTTGTCGAATGAAGTTATTGCTAAATTGAATGATCATAAACCTAACTCGATCGGGCAAGCTTCACGTATTTCAGGCATTACACCTGCGGCAATTTCCATCTTGTTGGTTTGGCTGAAAAAACAAGGTTTGTTGCGCCGTAGCGCATAACCATCAAACATTTGCCGGGCTGCAAGAATAAGCAGCCCGGTCATTCAGCCACAACCAACTATTCAAACCACCGCTAAGCTAGATTATCATTCCACATATTGGCTTATTACACGCTGACAGAGTTTTTTCAGTCAGAGGATACTGTTGTGTTAAAAAAATTAGATTCCCTGCTGAATGCAGCAGGTATTGAGTTACCCGATCAGCAAAAACACCAATTGATAGGCTATGTGGAACTGCTTGATAAGTGGAACAAAGCTTATAATCTGACTTCCGTGCGTGACCCAATGCAAATGCTGGTGCGGCATATTCTGGATAGCATAGTCGTTAACCCACACTTGCAAGGCAGCCGTTTTATTGATGTCGGCACGGGGCCAGGGCTTCCAGGGATACCGTTAGCCATCGTGCGGCCCGATGCACACTTCGTCTTGCTTGATAGCTTGGGTAAGCGTGTTCGCTTTTTACGGCAGGTACAGCATGAGTTAGGGTTAAGCAATATCGAACCGGTACAAAGCCGTGTTGAGGACTTTGCCGCAAAACCGCCATTTGATGGTGTAATAAGCCGTGCATTTGCATCCTTACAAGATATGCTGTCTTGGTGTCATCATTTGCCCGCTAAGCCTGAAGGGCGCTTTTATGCGCTTAAAGGGGTAAGGCCGGATGATGAATTAGCAACATTGCCTGAAGGGATAGTTGTTGAGTCGGTTGTTCGACTGCAGGTACCAGAGTTGGACGGTGAACGTCATTTGGTTATTCTTAAGTCAAACTAACTTTGTTATTTATCAAAAAAATGTAATAAATCCTTAGAGTAAGTAAGGTGAATTGTCTGCGATAGCACTTTTAATATTGGCTATTATTTAGCCGCTGACTATAGTTCGGAAAGATTATATTTAACGCCTTGTTTACAATATCAGCAGCAATGAACGACATAATCATATTGAAGATGTTCAAATAGTCACTCTGGTCATTATTTTATCGGAGATATCATTCTTTTTATGTTTCCGAAGTGTTGCTGGATTATTATCTGAAATGTCAACGGTAAGTTTTTACTAAGTAGATAAGTTGTTTGATAATAGTTTAAATTTAACATTATGATTTATAAAAGTTTTTAATGGCTCTTTTCGTTAAAGACAAAGCAGGCTGTTATGGGCTATAAATCGTTTTGTTTTAAGTTTTGTGATCAGTTGCACGCTTTATTGATAATAATTGGAATCGTCAGACAATTGAATTTGGCCTATATTCCGAGAGCAATCTGCTGAAAAGAGCCAGAAAGTAAAAAAATTGAATAATTGTTCACCTTTTCGTTACTTATCGATTGAATTCGTTTGAGTGGCCCGTATAATTTGCTCGTTTTTTGCTGCTTGACTCAATGGGGTAAAAGGCAGTTCTATACCTCACTTAATATGCCTTTAGTGTGGTTCGGAGAGAACAAACGTCATGTCTGTATCCCTTTACAGTGGGAAAATTGCACGAAAGTTACTGTTGTTGCAGTTAATGACTTTTGTTGTTCTCAGTGCTGTTTTTGGTTTTAGAAGCCTGGAATGGAGTGCTTCTGCTTTGGCAGGAGGATTGGCAGCCTGGTTACCCAGTGCCATATTTATGTTGTTTGCTTGCCGCCATCAGGCAAAAACAGCTGCTCCGGGTCGTGTTGCGTGGTCATTTGCTATTGGCGAAGGGTTAAAAGTTATCATGACGATAATTTTGCTGATTGTGGCATTAGGGCTGTTTAAAGCAGCATTTACGCCACTCGGTTTAACCTATTTAGCGGTGCTGATTGTGCAGATATTGGCACCGGCCGTGATAAGCGGCTACCGTACTTAACAGTTATCGTATTTAACGGTCACCGTATTTAACTACAAAAAGGGTAAGAGGCATCATGTCTGCATCAGGAGAAATCTCTACTCCAAGGGACTACATAGGTCACCATCTGAATAACCTTCAGTTGGACCTGCGTACCTTTGAGTTGGTCAATCCCCACTCACCTGGCCCTGCGACGTTCTGGACGTTGAACATTGACTCTTTGTTCTTCTCTGTCGTGCTGGGGTTAGCTTTTCTGTTTGTTTTCCGCAAAGTTGCGGCAGGTGCCACCAGTGGCGTACCTGGCAAATTGCAGACGGCTGTTGAGTTAATTATCGGTTTTGTCGATAACAGCGTACGGGATATGTACCACGGCAAAAGTAAAGTCATCGCACCATTAGCCCTGACCGTGTTTGTTTGGGTTTTATTGATGAACATGATGGACTTACTACCAATCGATTTACTGCCTTATATTGGTGAACATGTCTTTGGGTTACCTGCGCTGCGTGTAGTACCTACCGCAGACGTGAGTATTACCTTGTCCATGGCATTGGGTGTCTTCATCCTGATCCTGTTCTATAGCATTAAAATGAAAGGTGTAGGCGGCTTCGTAAAAGAATTAACGATGCAGCCGTTCAATCACCCGATATTCATTCCAGTTAACTTAATTCTGGAAGGTGTCAGCCTGCTGTCCAAACCGGTTTCACTCGGTCTGCGACTGTTCGGCAACATGTATGCGGGTGAGTTGATCTTCATCCTGATTGCTGGCCTGTTGCCGTGGTGGTCACAGTGGATGCTCAGTTTACCTTGGGCTATCTTCCACATACTGATTATTACGTTACAAGCCTTTATCTTCATGGTTCTGACGATTGTCTATCTGTCGATGGCGTCCGAAGAGCACTGATTTTCTTATAACACTACTGCGTTTTAACTGAAATAAACTGGAGACTGTCATGGAAAACCTGAATATGGATCTGCTGTACATGGCTGCCGCTATAATGATGGGTTTAGCGGCAATCGGTGCTGCGATCGGTATCGGCATCCTGGGTGGTAAATTTTTGGAAGGCGCTGCACGTCAGCCTGACCTGATTCCTCTGCTGCGTACACAGTTCTTTATCGTCATGGGCCTGGTTGACGCCATCCCTATGATCGCTGTTGGTCTGGGTCTGTACGTGATGTTTGCTGTCGCGTAAGTAGAGTTTTCTCTACTGTGAACTACACCAAACTATTAACTTTTAAAGAGGCATTGTGCTGTGAATCTTAACGCAACAATCCTCGGCCAGGCCATCGCGTTTGTCCTGTTTGTCCTGTTTTGTATGAAGTATATATGGCCGCCGATTATGGCTGCCATCGAGAAGCGTCAAAAAGAAATTGCTGACGGTCTCTCTTCTGCAGAGCGTGCCAAAAAAGATTTGGACTTAGCGCAAGCCAATGCGACCGACCAACTGAAGAAGGCCAAAGCAGAAGCACAGGTGATTATTGAGCAGGCAAGTAAACGCAAAGCTCAGATCCTTGATGAAGCTAAAGCAGAAGCTGAACAGGAACGTAACAAAATCGTGGCGCAAGCGCAGGCAGAGATCGACGCCGAACGTAAGCGTGCTCGTGAAGAGTTGCGTAAGCAAGTCGCGATGTTGGCTATAGCTGGCGCCGAGAAGATCATCGAACGTTCCGTGGATGAAGCTGCTAACAGCGACATCGTTGATAAACTGGTCGCTGAACTGTAAGGAGGGAGGGGCTGATGTCTGAATTTGTAACTGTAGCTCGCCCCTACGCCAAAGCAGCTTTTGACTTTGCTGTTGAGCACCAGGCGGTTGATCGTTGGCAAGATATGCTGGCGTTTACTGCCCAAGTGACTCGCAATGAACAGATCGCTGAATTGCTTTCCGGTGCTGTAGCGCCAGAAACAATGTCTAAGACGTTTATTGCAGTCTGTGGTGATCAGCTCGATGAACCCGCACAGAACTTCATTCGAGTTATGGCGGAGAATGGCCGTTTACTGGTTCTTCCTGAGGTATTACTGCAGTTTATTCAACTGCGTGCCTCGCTGGAGTCGACCGTCGACGTTGAAGTGAGCTCTGCGAGCCCATTGAACGACGAACAGCTGGCTAAAATTGCCGCTGCGATGGAAAAACGTCTATCACGCAAAGTTAAGCTGAATTGCAAAATCGATAAGTCCGTAATGGCCGGCGTAGTAATACGTGCAGGCGATATGGTGATAGATGGCAGCGTTCGCGGTCGTCTAGAACGCCTGGCGGACGTCTTGCAGTCTTAAGGGGACTGGAGCATATGCAACTGAATTCCACCGAAATCAGCGAACTGATCAAGCAGCGCATTGCTCAGTTCAATGTAGTGAGCGAAGCTCACAATGAAGGTACTATTGTTTCCGTTAGTGACGGGATCATTCGTGTACACGGTCTGGCTGATGTAATGCAAGGCGAGATGATCGCACTGCCTGGCAACCGTTACGCAATCGCACTGAACCTGGAGCGCGACTCCGTAGGTGCTGTAGTTATGGGTCCGTACGCCGATCTTGCTGAAGGCATGAAGGTTAAATGTACTGGCCGTATCCTGGAAGTTCCAGTCGGTCGTGGCCTGTTGGGCCGCGTCGTCAATACTCTGGGTGAACCTGTTGATGGTAAAGGTCCGGTAGAAAACGACGGCTTCTCAGCTGTTGAAGCTATCGCTCCTGGCGTTATCGAACGTCAATCCGTTGATGAACCTGTTCAGACTGGCTATAAGTCAGTCGATGCCATGATTCCAATCGGTCGTGGTCAGCGTGAATTGATCATCGGCGACCGTCAGACAGGTAAAACTGCTCTGGCGATTGATGCGATCATCAACCAGCGCGATTCAGGCATTAAATGTGTGTATGTTGCTATCGGCCAGAAAGCCTCTACTGTTGCAAACGTAGTGCGTAAACTGGAAGAACATGGCGCGTTGGCTAACACCATTGTGGTGGTAGCTACAGCATCAGAATCTGCGGCATTACAATACCTGGCACCTTACTCCGGTTGTGCCATGGGTGAATATTTCCGCGACCGCGGTGAAGATGCTCTGATTATTTATGATGACCTGTCTAAACAGGCTGTTGCATATCGTCAAATCTCCTTGCTGCTCCGTCGTCCACCAGGTCGTGAAGCTTATCCTGGCGACGTATTCTACCTCCACTCCCGTTTGCTGGAGCGTGCTGCGCGTGTTAACGCCGATTACGTTGAAGCCTTTACCAAGGGTGAAGTGAAAGGTAAAACCGGTTCTTTGACCGCATTGCCAATCATTGAAACCCAAGCAGGGGACGTTTCCGCATTCGTTCCGACCAACGTAATTTCTATTACTGATGGTCAGATCTTCCTGGAATCCAGCCTGTTTAACGCCGGTATTCGTCCTGCGGTTAACCCAGGTATCTCCGTATCCCGTGTGGGTGGTGCAGCGCAGACCAAGATCATGAAAAAACTGTCCGGTGGTATCCGTACCGCTCTGGCACAGTATCGTGAACTTGCGGCGTTCTCCCAGTTCGCATCCGATTTGGATGATGCAACACGTAAACAGCTGAGCCACGGTCAGAAAGTGACCGAGCTTCTGAAACAGAAACAATACGCACCGATGTCAGTTGCGCAGCAGTCTCTGGTTCTGTTCGCAGCTGAGCGTGGTTATCTGGGTGATATCGAGTTGGCGAAGGTAGGTAGCTTTGAAGCTGCGCTGTTGGCGTTTGCTGACCGTGAGCATGCCGAGCTTCTGCAACAAATCAACCAAACTGGCGCGTATAACGATGAGATCGAGGCCAAGCTGAAAGGCATCCTTGATACATTTAAGGCAACCCAGTCCTGGTAACGCTATACGGCCCTGCTTTTCATTAGGAAAGCAGGCCGTCTGGCAATGAGGAGAAGCAGAAATGGCCGGCGCAAAAGAGATACGTTCCAAGATCGCCAGCGTGCAAAACACGCAAAAGATCACCAAAGCCATGGAGATGGTCGCCGCCTCCAAAATGCGTAAATCGCAGGAACGCATGGCGGCCAGCCGTCCTTATGCAGAAACAATGCGTAGTGTGATTGGTCACCTTGCGCTAGGTAATCTGGAATACAAACATCCATACCTGGAAGAGCGTGATGTTAAGCGCGTTGGGTATCTGGTGGTTTCTACAGACCGTGGCTTGTGTGGTGGTTTGAACATTAACTTGTTCAAAAAACTGTTGGCTGAGATGAAAGGTTGGTCTGAAAAAGGCGTTGAATGCGATTTAGCGCTGATCGGATCAAAAGCAGCGTCTTTCTTTGGCTCCGTGGGCGGCAAAATTGTTGCTCAAGTGACTGGCATGGGAGATAACCCTTCTCTGTCAGAACTTATCGGGCCAGTGAAAGTCATGCTGCAAGCCTATGATGAAGGTCGTTTAGATAAACTGTATATCGTTAATAACAAGTTTATCAATACGATGTCTCAGGAACCACGGATCATGCAGCTATTACCACTTCCGCCAGCGGAAGACGGTGAGCTGAAGAAGAAATCCTGGGATTACCTGTATGAACCTGATCCTAAAGCACTGCTGGATACCCTCCTGCGTCGCTATGTGGAATCGCAAGTTTATCAGGGCGTCGTTGAAAACCTGGCCAGCGAACAGGCCGCGCGAATGGTAGCGATGAAAGCCGCCACCGATAACGGCGGTAGTCTGATCAAAGAGCTGCAGTTGGTTTACAACAAGGCTCGTCAGGCCAGCATCACTCAGGAACTCACCGAGATCGTCGGGGGAGCCTCCGCGGTTTAACCAGGTTATTACCCTAAATAGTTCAGATTGCGGGAAGGCGGCAACTGAGCAAATCCCCAGGCGCTTACTCAAGTAAGCAATTCGGGTGAGAGAAGGCAGCCAACGCCCCAGCAATTTGGAATATGACGGGTAAACGTATTACGTAGAGGATTCAAGATGGCTACTGGAAAGATTATCCAGGTAATCGGCGCCGTAGTGGACGTCGAATTCCCCCAAGACGCTGTACCAAAAGTGTACAACGCCCTTGAGGTTGAAGGCGCAGCTGAGAAGCTCGTGCTGGAAGTTCAGCAACAGCTGGGCGGTGGTGTTGTTCGTTGTATCGCAATGGGCTCTTCCGATGGTCTGAGCCGCGGGTTGAAAGTCATCAACCTGGAACACCCAATTGAAGTGCCAGTGGGCAAGTCAACTCTGGGCCGTATCATGAACGTATTGGGTGACCCAATCGACATGAAAGGTCCTATCGGTGAAGAAGAGCGTTGGGCAATCCACCGTGAAGCGCCTTCTTACGAAGATCTTGCCAGCTCGCAAGACTTGTTAGAAACCGGTATCAAGGTAATGGACTTGATTTGTCCGTTCGCTAAGGGCGGTAAAGTCGGTCTGTTCGGTGGTGCGGGTGTTGGTAAAACGGTAAACATGATGGAGCTTATTCGTAACATTGCGATTGAGCACTCAGGTTATTCCGTATTTGCTGGCGTGGGTGAGCGTACTCGTGAGGGTAACGACTTCTACCACGAGATGACTGACTCCAACGTTCTGGACAAAGTATCCTTGGTTTATGGCCAGATGAATGAGCCACCAGGAAACCGTCTGCGCGTTGCACTGACCGGCCTGACCATGGCGGAGAAATTCCGTGATGAAGGTCGTGACGTATTGCTGTTCATCGATAACATCTATCGCTATACCTTAGCCGGTACGGAAGTTTCCGCACTGCTGGGTCGTATGCCATCTGCCGTAGGTTACCAGCCAACTCTGGCTGAAGAGATGGGTGTGTTGCAGGAACGTATTACTTCCACCAAGACGGGTTCAATCACCTCTGTTCAGGCCGTTTACGTGCCAGCGGATGACTTGACTGACCCATCTCCAGCAACCACCTTTGCTCACTTGGATGCAACCGTCGTTCTGAGCCGTCAAATCGCCTCTCTGGGTATTTACCCAGCGGTTGACCCGCTTGACTCCACCAGCCGTCAGCTTGATCCGCTGGTTGTTGGTCAGGAGCACTACGATGTAGCGCGTGGCGTGCAGTCTATTCTGCAACGTTACCAGGAACTGAAAGATATTATCGCAATCTTGGGTATGGACGAGTTGTCAGAAGATGACAAACTGGTGGTATCCCGTGCGCGTAAAATCCAACGCTTCCTGTCTCAACCGTTCTTCGTGGCAGAAGTCTTTACCGGTTCACCGGGCAAGTTCGTATCGCTGAAAGATACCATCCGTGGTTTCAAAGGCATCATGAACGGCGACTATGACCACCTGCCGGAGCAGGCGTTCTACATGGTTGGCACCATTGAAGAAGCAGTGGAAAAAGCCAAGAAACTGTAACGCTGTTGACTGGAGGGTGACATGGCTGCAATGACTTACCATCTGGATGTTGTGAGCGCTGAGAAGAAGATGTTCTCTGGCGTGGTACAAAAAATTCAGGTGACGGGTAGTGAAGGTGAGCTAGGGATTTTCCCTGGTCACGCCCCACTGCTCACTGCCATTAAGCCTGGCATGATACGTATCGTTAAGCAGTTCGGTGAGGAAGAGTTTATTTATCTTTCTGGCGGCATCCTTGAGGTGCAACCGAGTGTGGTGATCGTATTGGCTGACACTGCTATTCGTGGAACTGATCTGGATGAAGCTAAGGCGTTGGAGTCTAAACGCAAAGCAGAAGAACATATCAATAATTCTCACGGCGATGTCGACTATGCACAGGCATCCGCTGAATTGGCGAAGGCGATTGCAAAACTACGTGTAATCGAGCTGACCAGGAAAGCGATGTAATTTTACAGTGGTGGGTTTTTAGTAACCCACTAATTTGTAAAGTTATTATATATTTAAAGTAATTGAGGATGTCGGTTACTAGCGAAGGTTGCTAAACCGCCCGCGACTTCAAATACGAAGAATATAAAGAACGATAGAATGCCAGTCAGTAAAACTGATTGGCATTTTTTTTACCTTCATACGCAATAATATGCATTCGTTAATCACCTTCTTCCGACTTTCTGCTATTTAATTAAGCCTCAGCTAAACTTAAAGCGTTTCTTTCTGAAAACTCTTGTTTCTTGTCGTAAAATAAGTAACTAGTGACCTGCGTAGATGGGGGCATTTTAATAAAAACAGGTCATAAAACGTCGTCGATCGCAGACACTTTTATCTGCATTTTTTTATTACCTGCTCTATCGCTACAACCCTTTAACCATGCGGGTTGAGTACGTTTTTCGCTGAGAAATATGTAGTAATTATTTCGCTAAACAGGTTTACTTCCGTCTATTAATTTGGAGTTATCAGGTTGCTTATGTCTAACAGCTCAATGAGTGTAGTCATCCTTGCCGCAGGTAAGGGGACACGTATGTATTCCGACCTTCCTAAGGTGTTACACCCACTGGCAGGCAAGCCGATGGTTCAGCATGTTATTGATGCTGCCATGAAGTTGGGTGCTCAGCAGGTTCATCTGGTTTATGGGCATGGCGGCGAGTTGCTGCAAAAAACACTCACTGACCCGGCATTGAACTGGGTGTTGCAAGCTGAGCAGTTGGGTACCGGCCATGCGATGCAACAAGCTGCACCACATTTTGCTGATGATGAAGATGTCCTGATGCTGTACGGCGATGTGCCGTTAATCTCAGTTGATACTCTCCAGCGCTTGTTAGCGGCGAAGCCACAAGGTGGTATTGGCTTGCTAACGGTGAAGCTGGATAACCCTAGTGGTTATGGCCGTATTGTGCGTGAGAATGGCGATGTAGTCGGGATTGTTGAGCATAAAGATGCCAGCGACACGCAGCGTGAGATTAATGAAATAAATACCGGGATTTTGGTTGCCAATGGTCGTGATTTAAAGCGTTGGTTATCACTGCTGGATAACAATAATGCCCAAGGTGAGTTTTATATCACCGATATTATTGCGCTGGCCCATGCTGATGGTAAGAAGATAGCTACTGTGCATCCCGCTCGTCTGAGTGAGGTTGAAGGTGTCAACAACCGGCTGCAATTAGCCGCTCTTGAACGCGTTTATCAGTCAGAGCAAGCTGAGAAGCTTTTGCTGGCTGGGGTGATGTTGCTGGACCCAGCGCGCTTTGATTTGCGCGGAGAATTAACACATGGCCGTGACATCACTATTGATACCAATGTCATCATTGAAGGCCATGTGACTTTAGGTGATCGAGTTCGTATTGGAACTGGGTGTGTTCTTAAAAACTGTGTGATTGATGATGATTCCGAAATCAGCCCATACAGTGTATTAGAAGATTCTCGTTTGGATGCTGGTTGTACTGTTGGGCCATTTGCCCGCCTGCGGCCTGGTGCGGAATTAGCTGAAGGCGCGCATGTCGGTAACTTTGTTGAGATCAAGAAAGCCCGCTTGGGTAAAGGCTCTAAAGCTGGTCATCTCTCCTATTTAGGCGATGCTGAAATTGGCTCTGGCGTAAATATTGGCGCAGGAACTATAACTTGCAACTATGATGGAGCTAATAAGTTTAAAACTATTATTGGCGATGATGTCTTTGTCGGGTCCGATACTCAACTGGTGGCTCCCGTCACGGTTGCAAACGGCGCGACGATTGCTGCAGGGACAACTGTCACCCGTGATATCGCCGAAAACGAGTTAGTGCTTAGCCGCGTTAAGCAAGTCCATGTGCAGGGTTGGCAACGTCCGGTTAAGAAAAAATAATCTATACCCGTCATACTTCAAGTTGCATGTGCGTTGGCTGCTTTCGTTCCCCCCAGTCACTTACTTATGTAAGCTCCTGGGGATTCGCTCAATTGCCGCCTTCCTGTAACTCGAATTATTTAGGGTATATAAAACAGTCCCTTCAACGTTCGTTATTCTGCATTGAAGGGATGTTTTGCCCTGTATTTTTGGCATATATATTTCTGCTGAGAGTACAGAACAAAACATAATAATCCCCAACTCTACAGGCTCGGGGAACCCGGAAAATCCGGAAATTCAGGTCACTGACATCGACAAGGTTCTAAAAGAACCTTACATAGGAATAAAACAGATGTGTGGAATTGTTGGCGCAGTAGCGCAACGTGATATCGCTGAGATTCTGATCGAAGGTTTACGTCGTCTTGAATACCGTGGCTATGACTCAGCCGGTTTAGCTGTAGTGGATGCTGAAGGTAATCTGACTCGTTTACGTCGTGTGGGTAAAGTTCAGGCGCTGTCTGATGCGGCCGAAAATCAGGCTTTACATGGTGGAACCGGGATTGCACATACCCGTTGGGCTACTCATGGTGAGCCATCAGAGGCTAATGCGCACCCTCATGTTTCTGACTATATCTCCGTGGTTCACAACGGTATTATCGAAAATCACGAACCATTACGTGAATTGCTGATTAGCCGTGGCTACCGTTTCAGTTCTGAGACTGATACTGAAGTTATTGCTCACCTGGTGCACTGGGAGCTACAGCAGGGGGGTTCTTTGCTGGAAGTGGTCAAGCGTGTGATCCCGCAATTGCGTGGTGCGTACGGCACTGTGGTGATGGATAGCCGTGACCCAAGTCGCTTGGTCGCCGCCCGTTCTGGTAGCCCACTGGTGATTGGCTGTGGTGTAGGTGAAAACTTTATCGCCTCCGACCAACTGGCCCTGTTGCCGGTAACCCGTCGCTTTATCTTCCTGGAAGAAGGGGATGTGGTTGAAGTGACTCGCCGTAGCATCGCCATTTTTGATAAGCAGGGTAACGCTATTGAACGCCCTGAAATCGAATCTCAGGTGCAATATGATGCCGGTGATAAAGGTGTTTACCGCCATTACATGCAAAAAGAGATTTATGAACAGCCGATGGCGATTAAAAATACGCTGGAAGGCCGTTTAAACCACGGTGCGATTGATTTATCAGAGCTTGGCCCGAAAGCCGATGCTCTACTGGCGGATGTGCAACATATCCAAATCATAGCCTGTGGTACTTCTTACAACTCAGGTATGGTTTCACGCTATTGGTTTGAGTCATTAGCCGGTGTGCCTTGTGACGTAGAAATAGCCTCTGAATTCCGCTACCGCAAATCTGCTGTGCGCCCTAATAGCTTGCTGATCACCTTGTCACAATCGGGTGAAACTGCGGATACGCTGGCTGCTCTGCGTTTATCCAAAGAGTTAGGATACTTAGGTTCGCTGGCAATTTGTAACGTCGCCGGTTCTTCGCTGGTTCGTGAATCAGATTTGGCCTTAATGACCAAAGCTGGAACCGAGATTGGCGTGGCTTCAACCAAAGCCTTTACCACTCAGCTGACGGTGTTATTAATGCTGGTGGGGCGTATCGGCAAGTTAAAAGGTGCCGATGCCAGTCTGGAGCACGATATTGTTCATGCGTTACAGGCGCTGCCTGCTCGCATCGAGCAGATGCTGTCTCTGGATAAAACCATTGAAGCGCTGGCTGAAGGTTTCTCTGATAAGCACAATGCATTATTCCTTGGTCGTGGTGATCAATACCCGATTGCGATGGAAGGTGCGTTGAAACTGAAAGAGATCTCTTATATTCATGCCGAAGCTTATGCTGCGGGTGAATTGAAGCACGGCCCATTGGCATTGATTGATGCTGACATGCCGGTCATCGTGGTCGCGCCAAATAACGAACTGTTGGAAAAACTGAAATCTAACATTGAAGAAGTACGCGCCCGCGGCGGTTTACTGTATGTATTCGCTGATCAAGATGCTGGTTTCACTGATAGCGAAGGCATGAAAATCATTCAGTTACCGCATGTGGAAGAGATTATTGCCCCTATCTTCTACACCGTACCACTACAGTTGCTGTCTTACCATGTCGCGCTTATCAAAGGTACCGATGTGGATCAGCCACGTAACCTGGCAAAATCGGTCACAGTTGAGTAATAAGCGGAAAATCGCATAAAAAAAGCCGGCATTTTGTCGGCTTTTTTGTTTTTATAGTTCCGTCATGAAGTGTTATTTCTGCGCAAAAAATAAACCAGCAATAGGGCGTGTTAGAACAAGAAAAGTGAGTTTTTTACGAAATAAAGGATAAAGTAATTGCCATAGATTGATGTTAATTCATTGATATTAAATGTATTTATTTAAGTCCCTCTTGCTTGTCATATAACTGTAATATTTCGTACATTTTTCTGTCATTAAACTGTCCTATTTTCCCTCCTGCACCATACTTAATCTGATGAAAACAATTTATACACTTTGTACTTGAAGTCGCAGGGTTGTTAGCTACGTTCACTTACCCGAATCACTTACACCAGTAAGCTCATCGGGATTCGTTCGCTTGCTGCCTACCTGCAACACCAAGTTCTTTGGTATAGAGTTAATTCTAATATCCCATTAGGAGGGATTATGAAACTGATGCGTACCACCGTAGCCAGCATTGTGGCAGCGACTTTATCTATGACCACTGTGTCCGCGTTCGCTGCTGCAAGCCTGACAGGTGCAGGTGCGACATTCCCCGCGCCGGTGTATGCCAAGTGGGCAGATTCTTATCAGAAAGAAACGGGTAACAAAGTTAACTATCAGGGGATCGGTTCTTCAGGCGGCGTGAAACAAATCATTGCTAATACTGTGGATTTCGGTGCTTCTGATGCGCCATTAGCAGACGACAAACTGGCTGCTGAAGGTTTGTTCCAATTCCCGACAGTGATTGGCGGTGTGGTGTTGGCCGTGAATATCCCAGGCATTAAATCCGGTGAGCTGACTTTAGACGGTAAAACACTGGGTGATATCTATCTGGGCAATGTGAAAAAGTGGAATGACCCGGCTATCACTAAGTTGAACCCAGGCGTTAAATTGCCAGATCAAAATATCGCTGTAGTGCGCCGCGCTGACGGTTCCGGTACCTCATTCGTATTCACCAGCTACCTGGCTAAAGTGAATGCAGAATGGAAAGAAAAAGTGGGTGCAGGTTCTACTGTTAACTGGCCGACCGGTTTGGGTGGCAAAGGTAATGACGGTATTGCCGCATTCGTACAGCGCCTACCAGGCTCCATTGGCTATGTAGAATATGCTTACGCCAAGCAAAATAACCTGGCTTACACCAAACTGGTTTCTGCTGATGGCAAACCCGTTAGCCCGACTGAGCATAGCTTTAGCTCTGCGGCAAAAGGTGTAGACTGGAGCAAAACATTTGCTCAAGATTTAACCAATCAAAAAGGTGATGATGTATGGCCAATTACATCAACAACTTTCATCTTGCTACATAAAGAGCAAAAAAATGCCGCTAACGGCGCTGAAGTATTGAAGTTCTTTGACTGGGGTTACACCCACGGCGCTAAACAAGCCAACGAGCTGGATTATGCAACATTGCCAGCTGAAGTTGTCGAGCAAGTCCGTGCTGCCTGGAAAACTCAGATTAAAGACAGCAGCGGTAAGCCAATCTTCTGATTGAAGTTAGTTTTGCCTGTAATAAGTTATTTATAAAATTACCTTATACCTAAAGTAATTGGAGTTGCAGGAAGGCGGCAATTGAGCTAATCCCGATGAGCTTACTGGTGTAAGTGATTCGGGTTAGTGAAAGCAGCCAACACCCCTGCTGCTTCAAGTACGAAGGGGGTATAACACTCAGATGAGAAGAGAGTCTATGGCTGACAAGCCGACTATCAAAGCACCGAGTCAATACGGTGACATCATTTTCAGTGCGCTGGTTAAACTGGCTGCGCTGATTACGCTATTTCTGTTGGGCGGCATTATCGTTTCACTGATTATTGCTTCCTGGCCAAGTATCGAGAAATTTGGTTGGGCTTTCCTGTGGACTAAAGAGTGGGATGCTCCAGCTGAACAGTTTGGTGCATTAGTGCCGATTTACGGTACGGTTGTGACCTCGGTTATCGCTTTGCTCATTGCGGTTCCAGTGAGTTTCGGTATTGCTCTGTTTCTCACTGAACTCGCGCCGAACTGGCTAAAACGCCCGTTGGGTGTGGCGATTGAGTTGTTAGCCGCGATCCCCAGTATTGTTTACGGGATGTGGGGTCTTTTCGTTTTCGCTCCGCTGTTTGCCCGCTACTTCCAAGAGCCCGTCGGCAACGTGATGTCCGGCATCCCCATTGTTGGCGTATTATTCTCTGGCCCGGCATTCGGTATTGGTATTCTGGCCGCCGGTGTCATCCTGGCTATCATGATTATTCCTTACATTGCCGCGGTTATGCGCGATGTGTTCGAACAAACCCCCGTAATGATGAAAGAGTCGGCCTATGGCATTGGCTGTACCACATGGGAAGTAATTTGGCGCATTGTGCTGCCTTATACCAAAAATGGCGTTATCGGTGGTGTGATGTTGGGCCTGGGTCGTGCGTTGGGTGAAACCATGGCAGTGACCTTTATTATCGGTAATACCTATCAGCTCGACAGCTTCTCGCTGTTTATGCCGGGCAACAGCATTACCTCTGCGTTGGCAAATGAATTTGCTGAAGCTGAATCTGGTTTACATACCGCCGCGTTGATGGAACTGGGTCTAATCTTATTCGTTATTACCTTTATCGTACTGGCTTTATCTAAGCTAATGATTTTGCGTCTGGCTAAGAAAGAGGGGCGCTAAGATGACAACGATGAATATGCAAAGTGATGCGACGCTGATGGAAACCCGCCGTAAAAAGCAGGCCTGGCGTCGTCAAAAAAATCGGATTGCCTTGATACTTTCAATGGCAACTATGGCGTTTGGCCTGTTCTGGTTAGTATGGATTTTATTTTCTACCATCACCAAAGGTATTGACGGCATGTCTTTGGCGCTGTTTACCGAGATGACACCACCACCTAATACCGCTGGCGGTGGTTTGGCTAACGCCATTGCCGGGAGTGGATTATTAATTCTTTGGGCGACCGTCATCGGCACCCCATTGGGTATCATGGCGGGAATTTATCTGGCGGAATATGGCCGTAAATCCTGGCTGGCAGAAATTACCCGCTTTATTAATGACATTTTGCTATCAGCTCCTTCTATCGTGGTCGGTTTGTTTGTCTACACCATTGTGGTTGCCAAGATGGAGCATTTCTCGGGCTGGGCTGGGGTGATTGCACTGGCGCTGTTACAGATACCTATTGTTATCCGTACCACTGAAAACATGTTGAAACTAGTGCCCGATAGCCTGCGCGAAGCGGCCTACGCATTAGGAACGCCAAAATGGCGCATGATATCGGCCATTACGTTGAAAGCCTCTATATCAGGTATTTTGACCGGGATCTTGCTGGCAGTCGCACGTATTGCCGGTGAAACGGCACCTTTGCTGTTCACGTCGCTCTCCAACCAATTCTGGAGCACCGATCTGACGCGGCCTATTGCGAACTTGCCGGTCACTATCTTTAAGTTTGCCATGAGCCCGTTTGCCGAATGGCAGCAGCTGGCATGGGCTGGGGTGCTGTTAATCACGCTATGTGTACTGTTATTGAATATTCTGGCTCGCGTTATTTTCGCTAAGAAAAAATATTAATCGGCTGAGAAAGTGCCATTAATTAGCAAAGAAAATAACGATTCGCCAATAAATTCCAAAATGCGGCTACGGCGGCATTGGCTAAAAGAGAGAAGTCTTGATGAGTATGGCTACTGACATCAACAACAGCAAAATTCAGGTTCGCGATCTGAACTTCTACTACGGCAAATTCCATGCGCTGAAGAATATTTCGCTGGATATTGCCAAAAACCAGGTCACAGCATTCATTGGCCCATCAGGCTGCGGTAAATCAACACTGCTACGTACATTCAATAAAATGTATCAGTTGTACCCGGATCAGCGTGCTGAAGGTGATATTTTGCTGGATGGGCAGAATATCCTGACCGATAAACAAGATATTGCGTTACTACGGGCCAAAGTGGGTATGGTTTTCCAAAAGCCAACGCCATTCCCAATGTCGATTTACGATAACATCGCCTTTGGTGTGAAACTGTTTGAGAACTTGTCTCGCGCTGATATGGATGAACGCGTGCAATGGGCATTGACCAAAGCGGCTTTGTGGAATGAAACCAAGGATAAGCTGCACCAGAGCGGTTATAGCTTGTCGGGTGGGCAGCAGCAGCGTTTATGTATCGCTCGTGGTATCGCCATTCGCCCTGATGTGTTGTTGCTTGATGAGCCTTGTTCAGCACTTGACCCAATTTCTACCGGTCGAATTGAAGAGCTGATTAGTGAGTTGAAGTCAGACTATACCGTGGTGATTGTAACGCACAACATGCAGCAAGCCGCTCGCTGTTCAGATCACACTGCATTTATGTATCTGGGCGAGCTAATTGAATTCAGTGATACCGATACCCTGTTTACCGCGCCACAGCAGAAACAGACGGAAGATTATATCACCGGTCGCTATGGCTGATTTTACTCATAGGCTACTACATCAATTTTGCCTACTTGTACGGGAAGTATCATGGATAATTTGAATCTTAATAAACATATTTCCGGCCAGTTCAATGCAGAACTTGAACATATCCGCACCCAGGTTTTGACCATGGGCGGGCTGGTGGAGCAACAATTATCTGACGCGATCACCGCCATGCACAATCAGGACGGTGAGTTGGCGCAGCGCGTCATCGAGGGTGATAAAAAGGTCAATATGATGGAAGTGGCCATTGATGAAGCCTGTGTGCGCATCATTGCCAAACGTCAACCGACGGCGAGTGATTTACGCCTGGTGATGGCTATCATCAAGACTATTTCTGAGCTGGAACGCATCGGTGATGTGGCGGATAAAATCTGCCGCACTGCGCTGGAAAAATTCTCGCATCAGCACCAGCCTTTGTTAGTCAGTTTGGAGTCTTTAGGCCGCCATACTGTGCAGATGCTGCATGATGTCCTGGATGCCTTTGCCCGTATGGATTTGGATGAAGCTATCCGAATTTATCGCGAAGATAAGAAAGTCGATCAGGAATATGAAGGTATCGTGCGCCAGTTGATGACGTATATGATGGAAGATCCGCGCACCATACCCAGCGTGCTAACAGCGCTGTTTTGTGCCCGTTCAATTGAGCGTATTGGCGATCGCTGCCAAAATATTTGCGAATTCATCTTCTACTTTGTCAAAGGGCATGATTTTCGTCACTTGGGTGGCGACGATTTAGAAAAATTGCTTTCTAATAAAGCTGAAAAGTAACAAGTCTCCCCCAATCAGGTTAAGCATTCATATTTGATTGGGGGATGTTTTTATCAATATCCTTCCTATATTTATCTGTATTTTCTCCACTCATTTAATCTCGTTTTATCTTTGTTTATATTTAATCCTCCATTGATTGACATAATAAAACCGTATTGTATGGCTGTGGGGTTGTATATTTAAATGGTTTTTTATTCTGAGGAAATATAACTTCCCTTATAGAGGAAAATATACTTCCTTATTATGGTTAAATTCCGATTTTAATATCTAACCACATAAGCTCATATGACTTTTAATATGCGTTTACATTGGGCGGGATAAGTGAACATACGTCTGTATATGCCAAGGGATGTCGCTCTTAGCCTGCTGTGGGTGATATGGGGCGCGTGCCTAGTCAGCTATATAGTCTACAATTTATTTTTTTATCTTCTTCTTGCTCCTACTTTATTCCTCATTTTTATTTTGATAAATATTATGTTTAAAAAGAAAGCAAGCAGTTATGACAAGGTGTCTCCTATGACCAATTCATCTCTACAATCTACGGCATCATTATCTCATTCTCCATCAGATACCGCTAAGACGAATACGATTATAGCCGTGGGGACAAAATTAAAAGGCGATATCAACCTTGATGGTGATATTCAAATTTATGGTGTTGTCACCGGCGATATAGTCGTCAATGAGGGTACATTGAGATTAATGCGCAGTGGGCATATTGAGGGAAATTTAACGGCTCCTCATATTACGGTTGATGGGCGAGTTGAAGGGGTTTGTGTTTCCGATCATTTGGAAATTTTGGAGAATGGTCGTTTAAACGGCATTGTAAAAGGTAGTAATTTCTCCATCAAAAAAGGTGGCATTTTCATTGGCCAGTCAGAAATTACTGAAGAGTCAGTGGAACCCGCGAAGACCAAAGTTAAACCCACTTCTGCGAATCATCACGAAAAAGTGAAAGCAGAAGAAATACCAACTGAAATAGCGTAAAGCCGCAGATAACTCTACTGGAATGATTGTTACTCATACGTACTAGAAATGCGATTTGGCCGGGAATTCACGGCCATAATCGCTCGTTTACCCTGCCAACGATTTAACTTTTTCTCTCAATATAAGCAAACTTATACGCTGAGATTATTTGGTTATAAATATATCGTTTTATATTATTTCCTGACCTAACGCCGAATTGATAGCTTACACACATCGCAACATCTCAATCATCTTAGGAGCTTTCAATGAAGCAATCTCTATCCACAAAAAAAAGCGTTCTGGCACTAACGTTGTTAGCAAGCCTGGCCACACTTTCTGGTGCGGCTCATGCAGATAAACTGGATGATATTAAGAAGGAAGGAGTGGTGCGGATTGCTGTTTTTGATAGCAACCCTCCATTCGGTTACATCGATCCACAGACCAAAAAATTGGTGGGATATGATGTGGATGTGGCGAATGCTATTGCGAAAGATTTAGGCGTAAAAGTTGAATTGCGGGCAACCAACCCGGCTAACCGTATTCCATTACTGACATCTAAGAAAGTGGATTTGATTGCTGCCAACTTCACCATTACTGATGACCGTGCCAAGGAGGTGAACTTCAGCTTGCCGTATTTTGCCACTGGCCAGAAATTTATTGCTCATAAAGGCGTGCTGAAAACGCCAGAAGATATCGGCAAATTACGTATCGGTGCGGATAAAGGCACGGTACAGGAAATAACCTTGCGTGACCGTTATCCAACCGCGAAAGTCATTTCCTATGATGATACTCCTGTGGCATTTACCGCTTTGCGCAATGGTAATGTTCAAGCTATCACTCAGGATGATGCCAAATTAGTCGGGCTACTGGGTAATCTGCCTGCGGCACAAAAAGCAGATTTTGAAATCTCACCATTCAGTATTACCAAAGAATATCAAGGCATTGGTATTCCTAAAGGCGAAGATCGTTTAACCGCTGAAGTGAACGAGACTCTGGTTAAACTGGAAAAAGATGGCGAAGCAGCAAAAATTTATGACCGCTGGTTCGGGCCAGAAACCAAAGCCGCTCAACCACGTGGCGATTTCAAATTTGCACCATTGGATCAACAGCCTAAAGCATAATATATCCTTCGTCCTTGAAGTTGCAGGGGTGTTAGCTGCGCGCACTCACCCGAATCACTTACTTTAGTAAGCTCATCGGGATTTGTTTGCTGGCTGCCTACCTGCAACGTCAATGACTTAGGCTATAACGTTATGACTCATAGGTATGTAAGAGTAAAAAATGGATTTTATTGTGTGCCCCAAAAAAGACTCTATTGAGGCGTCAAACAGAAATAGGTCTAAAGTCCTATGAATCTACATCACCTCACTGACTGGTTGCTGGCACCGCAATATCTTGGCTGGTTGTGGCACGGTTTTCTACTGACGTTGTGGATTTCAGCCTGCACGGTGGTGGCCTCGACGTTGTTGGGCTTTTTGCTGGCAGCCGCCAGAGACAGTGAACTCAAAGGGCTGCAATGGTTTGCCATTGGTTACAGCACCCTATTCCGCAACACACCACTACTGATCCAGTTGTTCTTTTGGTACTTCGCTGCCAGTCAGTTTCTACCCGCATCCTGGATACCTTGGCTTAATACACCTCATGAAATCACGTTTTTCGGGTTAACCCTCGGCTGGCCTTCTTTCGAATTTTTGGCTGGTTTTATCGGGTTGACCTGTTATTCCACGGCATTTATTGCTGAAGAGTTGCGCTCGGGGATAAGTGGGGTTGCGAAGGGGCAAAAGTATGCTGCCCATGCACTGGGATTGACGGGATGGCAGGCCATGCGCCATGTGGTGTTGCCGCAGGCATTGAAGATAGCGATGCCGCCGTTACTTGGCCAATATATGAATATTATTAAAAATTCGTCGTTAGCCATGGCTATTGGGGTGGCTGAGCTCTCTTATGCCTCTCGCCAGGTTGAAACAGAAACATTGCGAACATTCCAGGCTTTCGGTGTTGCGACGGTGTTGTATATCGCGATTATTGCGTTGATTGAGGCCTGGGGTATGTGGCGTCAGCAACGAACCCTCGCTAAGGGGCACTGAGATGGATTTTACGATTATTGCTGATAACTGGACTTATCTGTTGTGGGGCACTTTTCCTGATGGCCCACTAGGCGGAGCTGCATTAACCTTGTTGATCAGCCTGTTGGCTGGGGTGGCTTCGGCAATTTTAGGCACGGCGCTGGGCGTGGCGTTGGCGATGTCCCGTGGTGTTTGGGCCGCAGTATTGGCCGCAGTTCTCGGTTTTTTCCGCGCAATTCCGGTGATTATGTTGATTTTTTGGACATATTTTCTTCTGCCAATTGTGTTTGGTGTGGATATACCGGAAATCACCACGGTGGTGTGTGCGCTGGCACTGATTGCATCGGCTTATCTGGCTCATGCGGTGAAAGCCGGGATCGTGGCAATCGGGGCTGGGCAGTGGCAGGCGGGTTTGTCATTAGGTTTCAATCGCTGGCAGGTTTTGTGGTTTATCGTCTTGCCACAAGCCTTACGCATGATGGTGCCATCGTTCATCAATCAATGGATTTCTTTGATTAAGGACACCTCGCTGGCCTATATCGTCGGGGTAAATGAACTGACATTTTTAGCCACTCAGGTTAATAACCGCAGCATGGTTTACCCGATGGAAGTGTTCCTGTTCGTGGCATTGGTCTATTTCGTTTTATGTTTGACGCTGGACTTATTAGCCAATGGTCTTAATCGCCGTTTTAGTCCGCAACATACCATTAATAAGCAAAGCGCCATGAAGCGATCATGGCGTTGGTGGCGAAATAAGTCAGTATTGCCAGCAAGTTAATGGCTGGTAATCTGCCAGCCTCTGTCACGCCATAAGTCAGGCAGTTGCCGCATATCATCAAACATGGTGACCAATGGGTGGTGAATCGGCTGGTTATGTGGGTCGGCGCAGTAATAATACACCGGTATCCCTGCGGCTATTCCGGCATGGGTACCGGCTGCGGAGTCTTCAACTAATATGCAGCGCTCGGCTGCGACATGCATCTTTTCTGCTGCATGATAAATCAGTGTCGGATCGGGCTTCCAACGCTGGATGTCATAGCCGCTATAAAGTTTGTCTTCAAAAAACGGCAGTAATCCGGTCAGGCCAAGCGAGTGCTGCATTTTACTCACCGGCCCATTGGACACCACGCAAACCGGCAATGTGATTTGCTCTAACAGGGCTTTTGCACCAGCGATGGGTTGTAACTCGGCATCAAATAAGCGGGCAACTTCGGCACGGTAGAGTTTTTCCAGCTTTTCTATGGGTTCATCCAGGCCGTTTTCTTGACTCACCCGCGCGACAATCTCATTGAGTTTTACACCTTTAAAACGCTTAATCACTTCTTCCAGTGACAGGTGAATATCATAATGGGCAAACATCACGACATAGGCCCGACAACACAGGACTTCACTGTCGACCAACGTTCCGTCGCAATCGAACATAACGCATTCAATATTACTCACTTATTTCTCCCTTTAATCATACCAACCCTCTTTATCCCACTTTAACTATCCTGCCCCAGAATGCGATAGTTAATTACTCCGGCATCGATATTACTCATATCAAATGAATAAAATTCAATAAGTTGAATGACTCGCGGTTAATGTTTAATCATGTGTTGCGCAACAAGGCTGATAAAAAATAGCCAAATAGAGTGTGATCTCGCTCTAAACAAGAGTTTTTTTGTTATAGGATATCCCTAACTATCACTCCCTTCTGTGGAACTCCTCGAATGAGTAAACCAAACCTTGATACTGAGCAGGGGCTGCTCGAACGTGTTTTTAAACTGAAGCAACATGGGACTACCGCACGTACTGAGTTAATTGCGGGTATCACAACCTTCCTGACCATGGTCTATATCGTGTTCGTTAACCCACAGATTTTAGGGGTTGCGGGTATGGATGTGCAGGCCGTATTTGTGACGACCTGTCTGATTGCCGCTTTTGGTAGCATCTTTATGGGCCTCTTGGCTAACTTACCGGTCGCTCTGGCACCGGCGATGGGGCTTAATGCTTTCTTCGCTTTTGTGGTGGTTGGCGCGATGGGTATTTCATGGCAAGTCGGCATGGGTGCTATTTTCTGGGGCGCAATCGGTTTCCTTTTGCTCACCATTTTCCGTATCCGATATTGGATGATCGCTAACATTCCGCTGAGCCTGCGGGTGGGTATCACCAGCGGTATCGGCCTGTTTATTGCGATGATGGGGCTGAAAAATGCGGGCATCGTGGTGGCAAATCCAGACACGTTAGTCGCGGTGGGTAATCTAACCTCTCACAGTGTGTTGTTGGGGGCGCTGGGCTTCTTTATTATCGCGGTTCTGGCATCTCGCAATATCCATGCCGCAGTCTTGGTATCGATTGTGGTGACGACATTAATCGGCTGGGCGCTGGGCGATGTCCATTACTCTGGCATCTTCTCCATGCCGCCAAGTGTGACCTCAGTGGTTGGGCAGGTCGATTTAGCCGGTGCGCTGAATATTAGTATGGCCGGAATCATTTTCTCCTTCATGCTGGTTAACCTGTTCGATTCATCCGGTACATTGATTGGTGTGACGGATAAAGCCGGTTTAACCGACCATAAAGGCAAGTTCCCGCGCATGAAACAAGCGCTGTATGTGGACAGCATCAGCTCTGTTGCCGGCGCGTTTATTGGTACGTCATCAGTGACGGCTTATATCGAAAGCTCTTCCGGTGTTTCTGTCGGTGGCCGTACCGGCTTAACTGCGGTGGTGGTGGGGATTTTATTCCTGCTGGTGATGTTTGTTTCCCCACTGGCGGGAATGGTGCCTGCCTACGCTGCAGCGGGTGCGTTGATTTATGTTGGCGTACTGATGACTTCCAGCCTATCCCGAGTGAAATGGGATGACCTGACCGAAGCAGTTCCGGCGTTTGTTACCGCAGTGATGATGCCGTTCAGTTTCTCGATTACTGAGGGGATCGCGCTGGGCTTTATCTCTTATTGCGTGATGAAGTTGGGCACAGGTCGCTGGCGTGAGATCAGCCCATGTGTGGTGGTGGTTGCGCTACTGTTTATACTGAAAATTGCGTTTGTTGATCATTAATAGCAAATAGCGAAACGGCCCGCTCTCAGTATTGAAAGTGGGCCGTTTTATTGAATATCGTATTACTTCAACTGAGCGCTGATTTGCTCCAGTGCTTTTGTGGCACATTGTGCATCCAGATGCCCGCCGGGCGCACCAGCAACACCTATCGCACCGACCACCTCATCTCCTGCTTTCACCGGTACACCGCCACCTAAGAGTAAGAAACCGGGAATATCTTTCAGGTTATTGGCCGCGGGTGTTTTCTGACTGTTTTCCATAACTGTCCCACTTGGGGTTTTGGTCGACAGCGCAGTAAAGGCTTTTTGCTCACTGGCTTTTACGGTATGTGGGCCAGCATTATCAGCACGCAGCACAGTTTTGATGATGCCAGCGCGATCCACAACGGTGACCGCAACGTTATAGCCGTCAGCCTGGCAAACGGCAAGGGTACGGCTTGCCACATCGGTAGCCAGAGCCAAAGAGATATTGCGTTCAGTATTCAGACCCGCAGCAGAAGCTTGAGTTATCAGGCCGATGAATAAGGCAGAGGTCAGGGCAATAGGCTTGATCATATAAAATCCTTATTGTTAGCGAAGTGAATTCCTCACAGTAACGCTATGCTACGGCGAAAAGTGGTGAAAAAACATTCGGCTAACTACCCGTTTTACTAGGTACTTATACTTATTCAATAATGATTAATGACGCGTAATGATGAATAAGTAATGCCAGCGAGTTGACCTCTAGCTTGGCAAAGATATTCGCGCGGTGAGCCTCAACCGTTCGTGGAGACAGCGACAATGTATGGGCAACCTGTTTGCTGGTTTCCCCTTGAATAATCAGGGCGGCAACTTCCCGCTCGCGAGCAGAGAGTTGGTTGAATAGCTGTTGATAGCTCTCTCGTTGCTTATGGGCTGTCAGCGATTGTTCATGCTGCTCCAGCGCCATACTGACGGTTTCGATCAGGACGTCGGCATCAATAGGTTTGGTCAAAAACTCCAGTGCACCACCTTTAAAGGCTCGGCGGCATAATTCAACATTACCATGCCCCGTCATAATGATGACCGGCAGGGCGCTATTACGCTCTTGGATAGCCTCTAATATCGTCATGCCACTTTTACCTGGCATACGAATATCGAGCAGTACACAACTTGGCTGAGTAATGGCAAAGGTATCGAGGAATATCTGGCCGTTACTGAATGCTTTAACCTCCCAGCCCATAGTCGTGAGTAATGCATTCAACGCTGCGCGAACACCCTCATCATCATCAATCAGATAAATGTGTTTTGTCATGTGTACTCCCGGCAATTAGAGGAAAAGTGAGGGTAAAGCAAGCGCCCCCATGTTCATTGTTTCCCGCTTTTATGTCGCCTCCCATTCGTTGTACCAAGGTTTCACAAAGAGTCAGTCCTAAGCCCAACCCGCTCTCTCGAGTGGTATAGAAGGGGGTAAACAGGCTATCTAACTGCTGATGAGTGAGACCCGGCCCATTATCTTCAATCTGAATAACCCACTGTTTGGCTGTGATATTTACTGTGAAAGTCACCGTAGGGATAGGGGTGTGTTGGATCGCCTGAATAGCATTGCTGAGTAAATTATGAAAAACCTGCTCCAGCCATAAAGGGTCACTTTGCAGTGTGGGTAGATTTGCCGGAATCATATTTATGATTTTGACATTCGCCGCGGCTATTTCCTGACTCAACAACACATTCACTCGCCGCCAGATATCAGCCACGACAACCGGTTGTAAATTTATCTGCCCACGGCTGAGTAAGGTTCGCAGCCGATCTAATAAAGCGGCAATGCGTTTGATTTGCTCGACAGAGGCCACCAGCAATGGGGCAACTTGCGAGTCCTGCGGCGGTAACAGCCGTAGCGCGGTCTGGTTATAGGTCAATGTTGCGGTGAGTGGCTGGTTTAATTCATGGGCGATGCCGGTCGCAATTTCCCCCATGGCATTGAGTCTGGCTTGATCGGCAAACTTGGCGCGCTGCTCGGCATGTAAACGGTGTTGAGCCAATAGTTGCCAGCGCTGCCAACTGTACAAGGCAGCGGCTATTATCAGTGAAAGCAATAGGGCGGTGAACCAAGGTAAATCACGCCAAACCGGGGTGGCATGACCGATTAAAGTGAAAGATTGCGCCCCTTCGCCCACAGGTTTTTGCCACTGCCAGAAACTTTCAGGCGCTGAATGGCCCAAAATCGCGAGTTGATGCTGCTGATAGCGCAATACCAGACTGTCAAAATGAGGCGGTAAACCTACCACTTGCAGCAACTTCTCGGCATTAACCTGCAAACCACTGCCGCTGTAGGAGTTCGCTAAACGATAATCTCCATCCTGAAGGTGCAAGGTGAGTTGGCCGGGTTTCGATTGATCTGCTGGTGTTTGGTTTATCGCTACCAGTTGTGGGAAATGGCGCTGTAATTGCACCAGTTGGCTCGGTTCCAACGCCAAAAATAAAATCGCCTGCTGCTGCGCCAACTGTTGGCTCAATTCGCGATGAATAGTACGAAAATCAGCCTCTCGCTCAGCTTGCTGTGTATTTAGCCCGTACCAGCCCAGCCAGAGAGTGGACATCAGGGTCAGGATAAACCAGACAGTGATTTTAAAGGCCATGAGTGGGTCGTATCCACAAAAGAGAAGGTGGCTATTGATAACATGGGGCGCGATACAGAGGAAACCCCCAATACCGCATGTCATGGGGGTTTTGTAACCTTCGAGAGTTATTTCACCCGAACGCGCTCAATGTAAGTGGCAAAGGCAGCAAGCTGTTTGGTCAGAAAATCCAGCGTTCCTTGATCCGTCAGTTCTTTAGTTTGTTCATCGACTTTGCTTTGAATCACGCCGCCCATAAATTCAGGTTTATTCATCACCATTGCTTCAAGGAAAACCAAAATCTGACGTAGATGATACTGACAACGCGCTCCGCCAATCGGCCCCATAGAGCTGGTCTGAATGGTCACCGGTTTGTTGGCGAGTGGCTGGTTGGGTAAACGGGATAACCAGTCGATGGCATTCTTCAACCCGCCGGGGACGGAATAGTTATATTCCGGTGTCACCATAATGACCCCATCGGCCTGACGAATCTGCTCAGCAATGGCCTCAATTGTGGACGGGAACCCCTCTTCCTGCTGAAGATCAGCATCATAAAGCGGGATATCACGAATAGATGGCAGAGCTTCGATAATCACACCAGTTGGCGCTAATTTAGGCAGCGCTCGCGCCACCATGGCATTGTAGGAACCACTACGCAAGCTACCCAATAGGGTAACGATTTTAAGGGATGGTTGTGACATGGCATGCTCCCGATAAGTGAATAAATGGTGCTGTTCCATCCCCAGAGTAGGGCAAACTTATGCGATAAAACAATGACTATCTATCCTGTTATCTCTTTAAATTTCACTTAAATGAGTCTCAGTTGTGGATTTATTGCACTGAAATTGTGATCGCAGGATAAAAACGGAAAAATCGTTTCTTACTGTTATCAAGTCTATGAGTGGAATGCCGTTAATAGATCTGGAGCTATCCAGCTCTCTTACATTGAGCGACACGATAATGCTAAAAACCACTCAAGCCCGATTCACCTTACTCGTTAGTGCGTTTTTCATTTTCTTGCTGATAATCACCGTGGTGGTTATTCAGCTTTTTGTGACACCACAACTCAAACAATCTGAAAGTACCATTGTTAGTAATAGCGTTGACCAAATCGCGACTGCAATCACCGCACAAATGAACAAGGTGGAAGCACAAGCCCGCAGTATTACCCAGGCCGTTGCCATAATGGACAGTAATACCATTGACTCATTATTGCCGGGGTTAGTGGATCAATATGGCGATAGCAATGTCTTTGGTGGTGGGATTTGGCCATTACCCAATAAACGCGAGCAAGGGGTGATTAAATTCAGCACTTTCTTTGCTCGTAATGGGGAAAATAAATTAACGGTGAATACCCACTGGAATTCGCCAGAGTCACAAAATTATTTTGAACAACCGTGGTACAAAGATGGCTTAAATGCCCCGAAAGGTTTCTGTGCCTGGGCTAAAGCTTATCAGGATGATGCCAGCCCGCAGCCGAGAACCAACTGCGCGATGGCGATTTATAAAGGTGACGAGGCTTATGGTGTTTCTACCATTGATGTCACTTTAGGCTTCTTTAACCGCTTGGTTAAGGAGATGGAACAGAAGGTCAATGGCACCATTCTGATTGTTGAAGCTGATGGCAAGATTGTGGGCAGCAGCGCCTTGGCCGATGGCAAAGCAGAATTAAAAAATCTGTCCGACTTTGCTGCCAGCTCACCAATGGCGGCAGAAACACAACGGCTGTTGGCACAGATGAAAGACCAGAAATCACTGGAAAGTGAATTTGATGTCGATGGCACTTCTCATACTCTGTTTATCCGCCCGATCGCCAATAGCCCGTGGTATTTGGTCACTGACCTGCCAACTAGCTTATTGGTCAAACAGAGCCACAGTATCTTGCTGCATTTGGGGTTAGTACAGATCCCCATTATGTTGATATTGCTGTTGTTCCTGGTGTTCTCTATTCGCGTCTTTATGAAACGTCTGGCGGCTTTGAAAGAGAATATTACCGCATTATCTGCGGGAGGGGCTGATTTAACCCAGCGCTTGCCACAAAGCAGTAGCCCGGAATTCAACGCTATTAACCAGAGTTTCAACGATTTTATCGACTATTTGCAGCAAATGATGCGTCAAGTCGGTGAAAGTAGCTTAGCTATCGCGTCGGCATCACGCCAAATTGCCAGTGGTAATCTGGATTTATCCGCTCGCACTGAAGATCAAGCCAGTTCGATTGAAGAAACCGCTGCTTCAATGGATGAACTGACCAGCACCGTTAAACAGAATGCGGATAATGCCAGCCATGCTAACCAGTTGGCGATGGATGCTTCCACTGTGGCGGTGAAAGGCAGCACGGTAGTGAAGAAAGTGGTGGATACCATGGGGTCAATCAACCATTCGTCGAAGAAAATCGTCGATATTATCAGTGTGATTGATAGCATTGCCTTCCAAACCAATATCCTGGCATTGAATGCGGCAGTAGAAGCAGCAAGAGCGGGTGAGCAAGGGCGAGGTTTTGCGGTCGTTGCTTCTGAAGTGCGTAATTTAGCACAGCGCTCAGCAACTTCTGCTCGCGAAATTAAAAAGCTGATTGAAGACTCAGTGGCTGATATTGCGATTGGTACGGGTTTGGTGGCAGATGCGGGTACCACGATGGATGACCTGATGAGTGGGGTTTCCAATGTGGCGGCATTAATGAATGAAATTATGTCATCAAGCCAGGAGCAAAGTTTGGGTATCGAGCAGGTTAATCTGGCTATTAATCAGTTAGATAACTCAACGCAGCAAAATGCGGCGCTGGTGGAACAAGTGGCGGCGGCAGCTCAAGCTATGCAGGATCAAACCTTGCAGTTAGAAAGTGTGATTAGCGGCTTTAAGGTTTAATCAATGGAGTGTGAAGGGGTGACCGTACCTAGGGGCGCTTCGGTGGCTTACGCCATTTGTATTTTAACCCCTACGACCCCAACGGTACGTTTCCCCTTCATTTGACTTGTTAGCTATCTGAATCCCCTCTGTCTAGCTGAAAGGGGGGGATTATCTATGACTCACGGCGAATTTTACTGGCAAATAAGTTTCCCAGTGATTGGATTAACTGCACGGTGATAATCAATACAATGGCCGTGGTCACAGTGACGAAAGTATCAAAGCGCTGATAACCATAAGTAATGGCTAAATCACCAATCCCACCACCGCCTACAGTACCTGCCATCGCCGTGGCACCAATCAAACCAATAGTGGCTGTGGTCAGCGCCAATATTAAAGATGAGAGTGCTTCGGGTAGTAAAAAATACCAAATGGCTTGTAATGGGGTGGCTCCCATCGATTTCGCAGCTTCCAAAATACCGGGATTGACATCCAGCAGTGAGTTTTCTACCAGGCGGCCAATATAGGGCGCGATAAAAATAATCAGCGGTACAATCGCCCCCGGTGTTCCTATGGTGGTATTCACAATAAGACGGGTGAGCGGGATAATCGCCACCATCAAAATAATAAAAGGTAGTGATCGGATGATATTGATAATGGGATTAAGAATATTATAAAAAGTGCGGTTCTTAATTAATCCGCCCGGCCGGGTCACTACCAGTAAAATGCCTAAGGGAATACCAATAAGGGAACCGATCACCAATGAAATACTGACCATAACCAAGGTGTCGTGTAGCGCCTGGACGAATTGGTCTAACGTAATTGCGGTTTCGATCATCAATTTATTTCCTGTATATCAATTCCTGTTCCTGCCAGATAATTAACAGCACTATCAATGGTGTGATTCTCGCCGGTTAATAACAGCACCATATGGCCCAATGTGGTGTCTTGTATTTCTGACATATTGGCAAACAGAATATTGACGCCAATATCGTGTTTCCTAATTAGCTGGTTGATTACCGGTTGGGTGGCTATCGCCCCGACAAATGCCAAACGGAATTGACGACCGGTGTGGCTATTATTCAATAACTTTTTCACGCTCTCGGGTAAGCTATCTTTGATGACGGTACGAACAAAGTTAATGGTTGTAGGATGAGTTGGATGACCAAACACCGTCAATACTGAACCTTGCTCAATAATTTGACCGTTTTCCATGACCGCCACCTTATTACAGATTTTTTGAATAACTGACATTTCATGAGTAATAAGTAAAACTGTAATATTGTATTGCTGATTAATTTTCTTCAGTAACAACAAAATCTGAGCGGTAGTTTGGGGGTCTAGCGATGAGGTGGCCTCATCACACAGCAAAATAGATGGATTAGTTGCCAGCGCACGGGCAATGCCGACCCGTTGCTTCTGCCCGCCTGATAATTCGTTAGGAAAACTGTGACTTTTATCCCCCAGCCCGACAAAATCCAACAGTTCAGCGACACGTTCCTGAATGAATTTTTTGTTTTTCCCTAATAAAATAAGTGGCATCGCGACGTTTTTAAAAACGGTCTTTGATTCCAGTAAATTAAAGTTCTGGAATATCATGCCAATATTTTTTTTCAATAGCCGGAGTTGCTCTTGGCTGAAATCATGCAGGTTCTTGCCATCAATAATGACATTTCCGGCCGTTGGACTTTCCAGCGAGTTGACCATCCGTAATAAAGTACTTTTCCCTGCACCGCTGTAGCCGATGATGCCAAATATATCGCCATCCTCGACGGTTAAATTAACATCATTAAGTGCCTGTAGTTTTATACCTTTACGTTCAAAGGTTTTAGAAATATGCTGAAGCTCAATCATCTGTTATCCCATTAGTTTAGATAATCAGGCAGCATATAACCTGTGTACTTCTCGTTTTCCAGAATATATTTTTTGAATTCAGGAGAGCGATATCCTGCAATAATATCTTTGGCGAACTCGGCATCTTTATTTTTACCGGCAACGGTCACCACATTAACAAACTGAGTGGTGGGTTTTTCAAGTTGCAGGGCAGAAGTCAGTTTTATTCCATTAGAAACCGCAAAATTACCTTGGATGGCACCGTAATCGACATCAGGTAATGCTCTGACTTGTTGAGCATTATCCATTTCTTTGATGACTAAATGATAAGGGTTTTCTGCAATATCTCTTTGCGAGAAGGTGGCCGGATCAATTTTTTCTTTCAGCTTTATCCAGCCAATAGATTGCAGTAACAGCGCTGCTCGGTATTCGTTTGAGGGTTGATTTGGGACTGAAATCCATGCACCATCTTTAGGCTTATCTTCTTTTTTATGCTTATTAGAATAGAGACCCATCGGTGGGGTTGGAACCTGAACAATCCCTGTATTATCAATTCGTAAGCGCTCATTTATCGCTTGCAGATAAATGGGATGCTGCATGATGTTGCCATCAATTTCACCGGTACTGACGGCGTTATTGACCTGAATCCCATCATTGAAGTCTTTATATTCGACGCTGTAGCCTTTCTTGATGAGATAAGGTGCTACGCCTTTCTCAAATTGCTCTTTATAGGGGCCAGGATTAAATCCTAATTTAATCACTTTCTTCTCCTCACTATGGGCATTCAATGAGGTTAAAATAATTAAACCAGATAAGGCTATTGCCAGTGAACGTATTTTCATCATCATTTCCCTGTGGAATAAATATTAATTCAGACTCTAAAGAGGAATTTATTCACAAGGTTGCAGGCTATTGGGTTCTCCGTAAACGAAGAATATAGACTTAGCTTATCCATTATCTATATATAGGATATGGAGATGGTATATCCAGATGGAATAACGAGAGGGGGCGATCAGTCGATTAACAACCCACTGCATCATACGCAGTGGGTTGTTGCGATATAAACCTGAGTTTAGCCCTGAATCAAATTAGGGATCTTCACCGCTGGGTTAACATCGGCTTCATAGTCCACACCGTCGATGGCGAAACCGAACAGATTTAAGAACTCGGTTTTATAGCCGGTGAAATCGGTCAACTGGTAAATATTGTCGTTGGTCACCTGATCCCACAACTGCTGTACCTGGTTTTGAACTTCAGGATCCAGTTCTTTGTAATCTGCACGCAGACGACCTTCCTGGTCCATATGTGGCGCGCTACCACAAAGGCTATCTTTATACAGTGAATAAACCTGCTCGATACAACCCTCATGAGTGCCTTTCTCTTTCATCACTTTGAATAACAGTGACAGATACAGTGGCATCATTGGAATGGCAGAGCTGGCTTGAGTGACCACCGCTTTCAATACTGAAACACGCGCATCGCCGCCACCATGAGCAGACAAGCTATCGCGGATCGCCAGAACTTTTTGATCCAAGTCTTTCTTAGCCGCGCCAATAGAGCCGTTCCAATAGATATCATGGGTGATTTTTTCGCCCAGATAGGTGAACGCCGTGGTTTGTGCGCCTTCGGCCAACACGCCAGCTTCCAGCAGTGCATCAATCCACATCTGCCAATCTTCGCCACCCATTACTGCGACAGTGTTGTCTATCTCTTCTTGAGTTGCCGGTTGCAGCACCGCTTCTTTGATAACTTCTTTATCGGTATCAAGGCCACGGAACTTAACTTCATGCCCAATTGGCTTCAGTGTGGAGTTAAACACTTCGCCAGTTTTCGGGTGAGTACGGCGCGGTGAAGCCAGGCTGTAGATGACTTGATCAACCTGACCCAAATCTTGTTTGATAGCTTCAATCGTCAGACGTTTAATCTCATCTGAGAAAGCATCGCCATTGATACTTTTCGCGTACAGGCCTTTTTGCTCGGCAAATTTATGGAATGCGGCGCTGTTGTACCAACCAGAGGTGCCTGGTTTGCCTTCTTCACCCGGACGCTCAAAGAACACACCCAGTGTATCGGCACCACAACCAAATGCTGCTGTAATGCGGGCTGCCAGCCCGTACCCAGTTGACGCACCAATCACTAATACTCTTTTTGGGCCGTTAGCGATTGGGCCTTCTGCGGTGACATAGTCGATTTGCTTTTTGACGTTAGCTTCACAGCCCGCCGGATGAGCAGTCACACAGATAAAGCCGCGTACACGTGGTTTTATAATCATGGAAACCTCAGGTTTATAGATATAGTTAAGTGTTTGAGCCGTGTTCAGATTGATGGACGGTTCAGACTCATAGAGCAAGCTTATCAAAATGCCTCTATGGCATCACACTCATTTTCCAATACAGAAACTGGAGAAAATCCGCCCCAGTAAGTCATCAGAGCTAAATTCACCGGTAATTTCGCTCAATGACTGTTGTGCTAAACGTAATTCTTCCGCCAGTAACTCACCAGCGTAAGCGCTTACTAACTGTTCGTGACCTTGTGCCAGATGCTGTGCGGCTGTTTCCAGCGCTTGCAAATGACGGCGGCGGGCCAGGAAACCGCCTTCGGTGTTGCTGGTAAAGCCCATACTCTGTTTGAGATGGTTACGCAGCAGGTCAATGCCTTCACCGGTTCGGGCCGACAAGCGAATTAGTGAGTGACCATTTACTTCGGTCAGACCTAAGGTTTCGCCTGTAATGTCAGCTTTATTACGTACCACGGTGATCGGCAGTGTAGCAGGCAAGCGCGCCATAAACTCTGGCCAGATAGCCGCCGGTTCAGTGGCGTCGGTGGTAGTGCCATCAACCATAAATAGCACCCGATCAGCTTGTTCAATCTCATGCCACGCACGTTCGATACCAATGCGCTCAACTTCGTCACTGGCTTCCCGTAGGCCTGCTGTATCAATTATATGCAATGGCATCCCATCGATATGAATATGTTCTCGCAACACATCACGAGTGGTGCCGGCAATATCGGTGACAATTGCGGCTTCACGGCCCGCTAACGCATTGAGTAAACTTGATTTTCCAGCATTCGGTCGGCCGGCAATGACCACTTTCATCCCTTCGCGCAGCAAACTGCCTTGTCGGGCTTCAGTGCGCACTTGTTCCAAATCTGCCATCACCCCATTCAACTGACCTTCAATCTTGCCATCAGACAGGAAATCAATTTCTTCATCTGGGAAGTCAATCGCAGCTTCGACGTAGATTCGCAAGTGAGTAAGTGCTTCCACCAATTGATGGATACGGACTGAAAATGCGCCCTGTAATGAATTCACTGCCGAGCGTGCTGCTTGCTCTGAGCTGGCGTCAATGAGATCAGCAATAGCTTCTGCTTGTGCCAGATCCAGCTTGTCGTTTAAGAATGCGCGCTCAGAGAACTCTCCTGGACGTGCAATACGCAGCCCTGGCAGGGCCAGAATGCGTTTTAACAGCAAATCTAGTATGACTGGGCCACCATGACCTTGTAGTTCCAGTACGTCTTCGCCAGTGAAGGAATTTGGGCCAGGAAAGTAGAGTGCGATACCTTGGTCCAAGGTGCTGCCATCGACATCTTTAAACGGTAGGTAATCGGCATAGCGTGGCTTGGGTAATTTCCCCAAAACTGCTTGCGCAACCGTGGCGGCAGCGCGACCTGAAACACGTAAAATACCAACGCCACCACGGCCTGGAGGTGTTGCTTGTGCCACGATAGTATCAGTGGTGCTCATGGTTATGCCTCTCTTTAAAAGAATAAGGCGGTCATATAATTATGACCGCCTCATATACCCTTCGTATTTGAAGTTACAGCGTTGTTAGCTGCTCTCCCAAGTCACTGACGTATGCCAGTGGCTTGGGTATCTAGCTGTTACTCCAATGACTTGGGGTATCTATCATGTTAAGACTGTTTTTTCTTATCGCGGCTGTGTAAACCACGTTTTTCCAGACCACGATAGATCAACTGCTGTTGCAGGATGGTCACCAGGTTACTGACGATATAGTACAGAACCAGACCGGCCGGGAACCACAGGAAGAACACTGTGAAGATAACTGGCATGAAGGTCATGATTTTCTGCTGCATCGGGTCAGTCACGGTAGTCGGTGACATCTTCTGAATGAAGTACATGGTGATACCCATCAGAATTGGCAGAATGTAGTACGGGTCTTGCGCTGACAAGTCATGAATCCACAAGATGAATGGCGCATGACGCAATTCAACGGAACTCATCAACATGTAGTACAACGCCAGGAAGATTGGCATCTGAATGACCAGCGGTAAGCAGCCACCCAGCGGATTAACCTTCTCAGCTTTGTACAACGCCATCATTTCCTGACTCATACGCTGCTTATCGTCGCCGATACGCTCACGCATGGCAGCTAGTTTAGGCTGTAGCAAACGCATTTTCGCCATAGAGGTGTATTGCGCTTTAGTCAGCGGGTACATGATACCACGCACGATAAAGGTAATAACGATGATGGAGAAGCCCCAGTTACCGACAAAGCTGTGAATGAATTTCAACAGTTTGAACAGTGGCTGAGAGATAAACCATAACCAACCATAGTCAACAGTCAGGTCAAGATGTGGCGCGATAGCGGCCATTTTGTCCTGAATTTCTGGGCCAACCCACAAGGTGGCACCCAGTTGTTTCTGCTCACCAGGCTGAATAACGACCGGTGCACCTTTAAAGCCGATGGCAGCCAAACCGTTACCTAAGTCAGCGGAATAGAAGGTGTTGGTTTCGTTAGCTGCAGGGATCCACGCGGTTGCAAAATATTGCTGCAACATCGCAACCCAGCCGCCTTTGGTGGTGATGTCCAGGCTCTTATCTTCGATATCACTAAAGCTATATTTTTTATATTTAGTTTCATCAGAAGAGTAAGCCGCACCACGATAAGTATGCAGCGCAAAGTTATTGCTGCCGGTATCACGGTGTTTAGGCAAGTTGATGCTTTGCTTTAACTGACCAAACAGCGTCAGCTCCAGCGGGGCAGCAGAGGCGTTTTTAACGTGATAATCCACACCGATGGCGTAGTCATTACGTTTCAGCACAAAAGTCTTGGTGAAAACGGAGCCATCTTTACCGGTGAAGGTCAATGGAATACGCAGTTCGTCCTGGCCATCAGCTAATACAAAGCTGGTTTGAGGAACTTCAAACAGTGGGCGTTCGCCGTTAGCTGGATTGTCCGGGCCGCTTTTACCTGTCAGGCCACTTTGCGCCTGATAAATGAACGCAGGGGTGGTTTCCAGTAATTCGAAAGTTTTATCTGAACCCAGAGCATCCGGGTAAGCCAGCAGGTTAGCCTGCTCGATGTCACCGCCACGGGTATTAATGGTCAGAGACAGCACATCAGTTTTTACAGTAATCAGTTGACCCTGACCACTGCCTGGCACGGCCTGGCTTGCTTTATCACCGGTAGCAGTATTCGCAGTCTGTTGCGTGGTCTGAGCGGCTGGTTGTGGATTGTTGTCCACTTGCCAGGCTTGCCAGATCATGAAAGACACGAACAGCAGAGCGATGAGTAGAAGATTGCGTTGCGAATCCATCGTTAGTGTTCTCTGTTATCGTCGGGTTTCGGCGGCACGGGATCATCGCCACCTGGGTTCAAAGGGTGGCATTTTAATACGCGTTTCAGTGTTAACCAACTGCCTTTTATCATACCAAACCGGCTCAATGCCTCAATTCCGTAATGAGAACATGTCGGATGGAAACGACAACGCGGCCCCAACAGCGGACTAATCACGAGCTGATAGCCCCTGATTAGCCCGATCAGGATGCGGGAGCCTGGCGACAGTGGCGACGCCATAATTTTTCCAAAGCTTCCGTCAACGCACGGTTATCGAGGTCAGCCACACCCTTTTTCACCAAAACGACAAAATCCATAGACGGTAACGTATATTGATGCAATCGGAAGCTTTCGCGAGCTAATCGCTTGATCCGATTACGTTCATGAGCACGTTTGACATGTTTTTTGGCGACGGTAAGACCGATGCGGGGATGCCCCAGCTCGTTCAGGCGGCCGAGGATGGTGATTTGCGGCGTGCCAGCCCGTTGTGGCTGCTGGAAGACGAAAGTGAAATGACTGGGAGTTAACAAACGTAACTCCCTAGGAAATGCTAGCTTAACCACTTAGATGGTTAGCTTTTATTACTTAGAAACAGTCAGACGAGAACGGCTTTTCGCACGACGGCGAGCCAGAACTTGACGACCATTTTTGGTGGCCATACGAGCACGGAAACCGTGGCTACGGTTGCGCTTCAATACGGACGGTTGGAAAGTGCGTTTCATAGCGATTTCTACCTAAACTTAAAATAATTACTGATTCAGTAAACGCGTTTGGCTGCTCGGAGTGAAGACACCGACGCCTCAATCGCAACATATAAAGAAGCGGGATTGTAATAATTGTACAGTCCTGAGTCAATTGACATTGCGCCCGCCCACACAGAAGTTTTCTGTATCGGGAGTTTACCAAGAGCCTGTCCGTGTTCACCGCTGGTTTCTTTTTGACCGAGGTCATCAAGAGAACAGGCATCACACGTAGGGCTGAGGATTATACGGACTCCCTGATAAATCGCAAGGATCGCCGTGAGATCCTTTGCATATTAATGAGGATCTGTGATTGGAAATGGGGAAGGTGATACCAGTATATTCCGAAATTATTCCGGATCGCGGCTATTGAGGGGCATGAAAAGCTGTGCGCCAGGTTACACTCCCAGCAGAAGTTATGGCCTGTGGATAAAAAGGATCTAATCTGTGAGGAAGGGGAGGATCTATTCCTCCTTTTGCGCTATGATCCGCCATTCCGATCACATCCACTACTCTGGGATCACTACTCCGAGATCGTGGGGGGATGTTAGTCGTAAAAACAACCGAAAAACGGTTCGCATGTCACTTTGGCTTGCTACAGGCCATATTGGCGTGTGTCAAAAACGATGAGTTACAAAAAATCCTGATTTCTTTCTTTTATTGATCTTGTTCGAGTGGAGTCCGCCGTGTCACTTTCGCTTTGGCAGCAGTGTCTTGCCCGATTGCAGGATGAGTTACCTGCCACAGAATTTAGTATGTGGATACGCCCCTTACAGGCGGAACTGAGTGACAATACTCTGGCGCTTTACGCACCTAATCGTTTTGTACTGGACTGGGTCCGTGATAAGTACTTAAACAATATCAATGGCTTACTTAATGATTTCTGTGGCAGCGAGGTTCCCTTACTGCGTTTTGAAGTGGGGAGTAAACCTGCTGTAAGAGCACACAGTCATCCAGTTACAGCCAGCGTTAGTGCGCCTGTTGCTCCGGTTACCCGCAGTGCACCTGTGCGCCCGAGCTGGGATAGCTCGCCTGCTCAACCTGAACTGTCTTACCGTTCGAATGTGAACCCTAAGCACACATTTGATAACTTCGTTGAAGGTAAATCGAACCAATTGGCTCGTGCAGCTGCACGTCAGGTTGCAGATAATCCGGGTGGTGCGTATAACCCGTTATTCCTTTATGGCGGTACAGGTTTAGGTAAAACTCACCTGTTACATGCTGTGGGAAATGGCATCATAGCCCGTAAAGCCAACGCCAAAGTGGTTTACATGCATTCTGAACGTTTTGTGCAAGATATGGTAAAAGCCTTGCAGAACAACGCGATAGAAGAGTTTAAACGCTATTATCGCTCGGTTGATGCATTATTAATCGATGATATTCAGTTCTTTGCCAATAAAGAGCGTTCCCAGGAAGAGTTTTTCCACACCTTTAATGCTTTGCTGGAAGGTAATCAGCAAATTATTCTGACCTCAGATCGCTATCCAAAAGAGATCAATGGGGTTGAAGATCGTTTGAAATCGCGGTTTGGCTGGGGCCTGACGGTGGCGATTGAGCCGCCGGAACTGGAAACCCGCGTTGCGATTTTGATGAAGAAAGCGGATGAAAATGATATCCGCTTGCCGGGTGAGGTTGCGTTCTTTATTGCCAAGCGCCTGCGTTCCAACGTTCGTGAGCTGGAAGGGGCATTGAATCGTGTGATCGCCAATGCCAATTTTACCGGGCGGGCCATCACCATTGATTTCGTTCGCGAAGCTCTGCGTGACTTACTGGCATTGCAGGAAAAGCTGGTTACTATCGATAATATTCAAAAGACTGTCGCAGAATATTATAAAATTAAGGTCGCAGACCTGCTCTCCAAACGGCGTTCCCGTTCGGTAGCCCGTCCACGCCAAATGGCGATGGCGTTGGCGAAAGAGCTAACCAACCACAGCCTACCTGAAATCGGCGATGCGTTTGGTGGCCGCGACCATACCACGGTGTTGCATGCTTGCCGCAAGATTGAACAATTGCGTGAAGAGAGTCACGACATCAAAGAAGATTTCTCTAACTTAATCAGAACATTATCCTCCTAGCGCTATGAAATTTATCATTGAACGTGAGCATCTGCTAAAACCGCTGCAACAGGTCAGTAGCCCGCTGGGTGGACGTCCTACGTTGCCAATATTGGGTAACTTGTTGCTACAAGTCACGGAAGGCTCATTGCTGCTGACCGGTACCGATCTGGAAATGGAGATGGTGGCGCGCGTGGCGCTGTCTCATCCCCATGAGCAGGGTGCGACCACTGTACCTGCCCGGAAGTTTTTTGATATCTGGCGTGGTTTGCCGGAAGGCGCAGAAATTACCGTCGCACTAGATGGTGATCGCCTGTTGGTGCGCTCTGGCCGCAGCCGTTTCTCGCTATCTACCTTGCCAGCGGCAGACTTCCCAAATTTGGATGATTGGCAAAGTGAAGTCGAATTCACCTTACCGCAAGCCACATTGAAGCGTCTGATTGAGTCTACTCAGTTCTCAATGGCTCATCAGGATGTGCGCTATTACTTGAACGGTATGCTGTTTGAGACTGAAGGCGAAGAGCTACGCACCGTCGCAACTGATGGTCACCGTTTAGCTGTTTGCGCTATGCCAATTGGCCAGACATTACCGTCACATTCGGTGATCGTGCCGCGTAAAGGCGTGATGGAGTTGGTCAGATTACTGGATGGTGGTGATACGCCGTTGCGCCTGCAAATTGGTAGCAACAATATCCGTGCGCATGTGGGTGATTTTATTTTCACCTCTAAGCTGGTTGATGGGCGCTTCCCAGACTATCGTCGCGTACTGCCAAAAAATCCGGATAAGACACTGAAAGCAAGCTGTGATTTGCTGAAACAAGCCTTTGCTCGTGCAGCTATTTTGTCCAACGAAAAGTTTCGTGGCGTTCGGCTCTATGTGAGCCAAAATCAGCTTAAGATCACCGCTAACAACCCGGAACAGGAAGAAGCGGAAGAGATCCTCGATGTTAGCTACGATGGGGCGGAAATGGAGATCGGTTTCAACGTCAGCTATGTGCTTGATGTGCTGAATGCGCTCAAGTGCGAAGATGTGAGCCTATTACTTACCGACTCGGTCTCCAGTGTGCAGATTGAAGATGGTGCCAGCCAGGCTGCGGCTTATGTTGTCATGCCAATGCGTTTGTAAAGCATGGCTCTGACGCGTTTATTAATTAAAGATTTTCGCAATATCGAATCGGCAGACTTGGCACTGGCGTCGGGGTTTAATTTTTTAGTCGGCCCCAACGGCAGTGGTAAAACCAGTGTGTTGGAGGCGATTTATACCCTGGGTCATGGCCGCGCTTTTCGTAGTTTGCAGGCAGGCCGCGTGATTCGTCACGAATGTGCCGAATTTGTGTTGCATGGTCGGGTTGATGCGAATGAGCGTGAATCATCCGTAGGGCTGAGTAAAAGCCGGCAAGGTGATACCAAAGTGCGCATTGATGGCACTGATGGTCATAAAGTGGCTGAATTGGCGCAACTGCTGCCGATGCAACTGATTACCCCTGAAGGGTTTACCTTATTGAATGGCGGGCCAAAATTTCGGCGTGCCTTTTTGGACTGGGGTTGCTTTCATAATGAACCCGGTTTTTTTATGGCCTGGAGCAATCTGAAAAGATTACTTAAGCAGCGCAACGCCGCGCTGCGCCAGGTGAGTCGCTATGCGCAAATCCGGGCCTGGGATCAGGAAATTATCCCGCTGGCTGAGCGCATTAGTGAGTGGCGGGCGGCATACAGTGACGCAATTGCGGCAGATATTTCAGCCACATGCGCCCTGTTCCTGCCAGAGTTCGCCCTGAGTTTCTCTTTCCAGCGCGGTTGGGATAAAGAGAGTGACTATGGTGAGTTGCTGGAACGCCAGTTTGAGCGTGACAGAGCGCTAACTTATACCGCCGTCGGGCCACATAAAGCGGATTTTCGCATTCGGGCCGATGGTACGCCGGTAGAAGATTTGCTATCGCGTGGTCAGCTAAAATTGCTGATGTGCGCACTGCGGTTAGCGCAGGGTGAGTTTCTCACCCGACAGAGCGGGCGGCGTTGCCTGTATCTGCTTGACGATTTTGCTTCCGAATTAGACACCGGCCGTCGTCGTTTATTGGCCGAGCGTTTAAAAGCTACCCAGGCACAGGTTTTTGTCAGCGCAGTAAGTGCTGAACAAGTGGCTGACATGGTAGGCGAAAAGGGCAAGATGTTCCGCGTGGAACATGGCAAAATAGAGGTTCAACCACAGGATTAAAAATGAGCGAGAAACGTTGATGTCGAATACTTATGACTCCTCAAGTATCAAGGTATTAAAAGGGCTGGATGCGGTTCGTAAGCGTCCGGGCATGTATATCGGTGATACTGATGACGGTACCGGTCTGCACCACATGGTATTCGAGGTTGTGGACAACGCTATCGACGAAGCCCTCGCTGGCCACTGTAAAGAAATTATCGTCACCATCCACTCGGATAACTCTGTTTCTGTACAGGATGATGGCCGTGGTATCCCAACCGGTATGCATGACGAGGAAGGGGTATCGGCAGCTGAGGTCATCATGACCGTGTTGCATGCTGGCGGTAAGTTTGACGATAACTCGTACAAAGTTTCCGGTGGTTTGCACGGCGTAGGTGTATCCGTTGTTAACGCCCTGTCTGAAAAACTGGAGCTGGTGATTCGCCGTGAAGGTAAAGTTCACGAGCAGACTTACAAGATGGGTGTGCCGCAGGCACCATTGAAAGTGGTGGGCGAAACCGATCAAACCGGGACAACCGTGCGTTTCTGGCCGAGCTTCCAGACGTTCACCAATAATACCGAATTCCAATATGAAATCCTGGCAAAACGTCTGCGTGAGTTGTCGTTCCTGAACTCCGGGGTTTCAATCAAGCTGAAAGACAAACGTAACGACAAAGAAGACCACTTCCATTACGAAGGCGGTATCAAAGCGTTTGTTGAATATCTGAACAAAAACAAAAACCCGATCCACCCGAAAGTGTTCTATTTCTCCACCATGAAAGATGATATCGGTGTAGAAGTGGCATTACAGTGGAACGATGGTTTCCAGGAGAATATTTACTGTTTCACCAACAACATTCCACAGCGCGATGGGGGGACTCACTTAGTCGGGTTCCGTACGGCGATGACCCGTACCCTGAACAGCTACATGGATAAAGAAGGTTACAGTAAAAAAGCGAAAATCAGTGCGACCGGTGATGATGCCCGTGAAGGCTTGATTGCTGTGGTTTCCGTGAAAGTGCCAGACCCTAAATTCTCCTCACAGACCAAAGATAAACTGGTTTCTTCTGAGGTAAAAACTGCGGTCGAAACGCTGATGAACGAGAAGCTGGTTGAGTATTTGCTGGAAAACCCAACCGACGCCAAGATCGTGGTTGGCAAAATTATTGACGCGGCCCGTGCTCGTGAAGCTGCGCGTAAAGCCCGTGAAATGACGCGCCGTAAAGGTGCGCTGGATTTGGCTGGCTTACCAGGCAAATTGGCTGACTGTCAGGAACGTGATCCAGCATTGTCCGAACTCTACTTAGTGGAAGGGGACTCAGCGGGCGGTTCTGCGAAACAAGGCCGTAACCGTAAAAATCAGGCTATTTTGCCGCTGAAAGGTAAAATTCTGAACGTCGAGAAAGCGCGTTTTGACAAAATGCTTTCTTCGCAGGAAGTGGCAACACTGATCACCGCGTTGGGTTGTGGTATTGGACGGGATGAATATAACCCGGACAAATTGCGTTATCACAATATCATTATCATGACCGATGCCGACGTGGATGGTTCTCACATCCGTACGTTATTGTTGACCTTCTTCTACCGCCAGATGCCGGAAATTATTGAGCGTGGTCATGTATTTATCGCTCAGCCGCCACTGTATAAAGTGAAAAAAGGTAAACAAGAGCAATACATCAAAGATGATGACGCGATGGAGCAGTATCAGATGACTCTGGCACTGGATGGTGCGGCTCTGCATATCAATGCCGATGCACCACCACTGGTGGGCGAACATCTGGAGAAACTGGTTGCCGAGCACTATAGCGTCCAGAAAACTATCGCTCGTATGGAACGTCGTTATCCGCGTGCTTTGCTGAATAACCTGATTTATCAGCCAACCTTGAAAGAAGAGGATTTGAGCGATAAAGAGGCGGTAACGCAATGGATTGATTCGCTGGTGGTCATGCTAAACGAGAAAGAACAGCATGGCAGCAGCTACAGTTCTGTGGTGCGCGAAAACCGTGAGCGTCAGCTGTTTGAGCCGGTATTGCGTATTCGTACCCACGGGGTTGATACCGATTATGATCTGGACTTCGATTTTATCCACGGTGGTGAATATCGCAAGATCTGTCTGTTGGGCGACAAGTTGCGCGGCTTAATCGAAGAAGGTGCTTTTGTTGAACGTGGCGAGCGCCGTGTGCCGGTTTCAAGCTTCGAAGATGCACTGGACTGGCTGGTTAAAGAGTCGCGTCGTGGTCTGGCAATCCAGCGCTATAAAGGTCTGGGTGAAATGAATCCAGAGCAACTGTGGGAAACCACTATGGATCCAACCAGCCGCCGTATGTTGCGGGTGATGGTGAAAGATGCGATTGCGGCAGACCAGTTGTTTACCACTCTGATGGGCGATGCGGTTGAACCTCGTCGTGCCTTTATCGAAGAGAATGCGTTGCGAGCAGCAAATATCGATATCTAATCAGGTAACTTATTGATCAGATAGAAAAGCCCAGAGCGGGAAACTGCTACTGGGCTTTTTTTTGTCTCATCATGGCCGATGGCATTTGTGCAGTACACGGACTTACTAGCATTTGAGCGCTGAATCGCGTTAGCATGAGTCATTCGCTATATAAATGTGAGGACCTATGGCTATTGAATTAATCGCTATCGATATGGACGGCACGTTGCTAAATACGCAGCATGAAATTACCCCACGAGTAAAGCAGGCTATTGATGCTGCCCGGGCGAAAGGGGTCTGCGTGGTATTGGCCACGGGGCGGCCTTATATCGGGGTCCAGCGTTATTTACGCGAACTGAACATGGAAAACAGTGGCGACTATTGCATCAGTAATAACGGTGCATTAGTACAAAAAGCGGCTACGGGTGAGTGTATTTTGCAAGAAACCCTCAGTTTTGAGGATTATCTTTATTTCGAAGCTTTATCGCGAGAAATGGGGGTCAGTTTCCAGGCTTTTGATTTTGATACTTTATATACCGCTAATAAAGACATCAGCAAATACACTCTGCATGAAGTGATGCTGACCGGTATTCCATTGAAATATCGTGCGGTAGAAGAGATGGATCCCGCCTTGCGCTTCCCGAAAGTGATGATGATTGATGAGCCAGAAAAACTGGATCGCGCCTTAGCGATGATGCCAGCGGAAGCTTTTGAGCGCTTTACCATCATGAAAAGCGCCCCGTTTTACCTGGAAATTTTGAGTAAACGGGTTGATAAGGGGACTGGGGTGAAAATGCTGGCTGACCATTTAGGTATCCCACAGGAAAATATTATGGCTCTGGGCGATCAGGGTAATGATATCGCAATGGTTAATTACGCCGGTGTCGGTGTTGCAATGGGCAATGCCATCCCTGAACTGAAAGAGATAGCGCAGTTTGTAACGGGCACCAATAGTGAAGACGGTGTGGCAATGGCTATTGAGAAGTATGTGCTCTGAGTTTTTGCGGTGGCCAGTTTCGCGGTAACAGCCAATTTAAGGCCCATATTGTGGGCCTTTTATGATGGTTATTCCGATCTGTAAACCAATATTCTTAATGGCGACTAGTCAATATTATGGGGCTTTGTGAGTTTGATGAAAATGATACACAGCGCCTAATATTCCTGAGTTATTCTTGTGAGTTGTCGTATCAATAACAGTATCTTTGATATCAAACCAATTCAGCTGGTTACTTAATTCATCGAGGAATGTCTCTCTTTCGGTAATTCCTCCGCCAATAAAAATATGTGTCGGATCAAAAAGATAAACCAGGTTATATATGCCGGCACAAATGTCATTATAAAAAGCATCTACCAGACGTCGGCAAATGGAGCAGCCATTATCATAGCCACTGAATATCTCTTCGCCAGTGACTGATTCAAGCGGGCGATTTATTTTTTCGGCATAACGTTTACGTAATACCAGTAAGGTAGAGGTTTCGTTCATTGTATAGCAGCCAGGGCGCTCCGCTCCAGGCCGTGAGCTAAACATATAACCAAATTCGCCAGCGCGGAAATGTCCGCCACGAACCAGGTTGCCATTAGAGAAAATTCCACCGCCAATGCCGGTGCCAATGGTTAAACAGAGAAAGTCATTTAGCTGACGCGCTTTACCCAGCCATTTTTCTGCCAGTAATGCACAATTAGCATCATTTTCGATGCTTACAGGTAAGTTACACTGCTGTTCTAGCCAAATCTTCAGGTTAAAGTGATCAAATCTGCGAATTGACCCACCATTGGTAATCAAACCAGTGAATGGATTGACGTACCCAGGGACGCTGATGGCAATGCCTTCGTAACCGTGTTGCAGATCGAGCCAGCGTAGTATTTCGGCCAGTATTTGGTCACCATCACTATTCTGTATTGCAGCTTTATCCTGTACCAGAATTTTTCCTTCGGATGAAACAATGCCCATTTTCAGCGAAGTTCCGCCAATATCGAATGCAGCTATTTTCATTGTGCTTTCTCCTGATATTTTCGCGATCATGCATGCTCTACGTTTTTTCATCAGCCCTGGCGTAATATCAATCAGGCTATTCCAGAATCCCTTTCACTATTTGCACATCCTGAATCCCTAATCCGGTTAAATCCGCTAAGGTAATCTGCTGATCATTGTCTCTGAAAGGTACGCCCTGAGCTAAAACTGTACCTATCTCGGTTAAGGTGTGATGCGCTAATAACTGCTGTTGAAATGCCGATGAAATTTCACCAAATTCAGTACATTGCGCCCACGAATCTACCAAAATTTTATCAGCTTTTGCCACCAGCTCCGGTGTCAGTTCGTGTTTACCTGCACCATCAGCTCCGACGGCGGTAATGTGTGTACCGGGCTGGATATCAGCAGCATGCAAAATAGCCTCCCTGCTAGGGGTCGTGGTGACAATAAACTGGCAGTGGCGGCCTAACTCCGCAGCATCCAAGGTGGTATTGACTTCAAAACCTTCTGTCTGGGCATATTGGCGGTATTCTTCTAATGCAGTTTCACTGCGGCCCCAAACCCATAGCTGACGACACGAAATCACACTTTTCAGGTACATCAGGTGCAACCGTGCTTGCATTCCCGTACCGACGATACCGATAGCGCGGATATGCTGTGGTGCACACAGCTCGGCCACAATACGTCCGGCCAATGCGGTGCGCAGCGCAGTTAACCAGCCCTCATCGAGCAATAGCGCCTGAGGCTCACCGGTCTGGGCAGAAAACGCCATCATTAGCCCCTGATTACTGGCCAGTCCTTGAGCCGGGTTATGATAAAAACCGCTTGAGACTTTCACTACAAATTGGCTATCGCCCTGCAAATAGCCACTTTTAATACAACAGTCGCCCTCTGCTTGTTCAAACAGCAAATGCTGTACCGGTGGCATTTGTACCTGTTTTTGGCTAAACGCAATAAACCCTGCTTTGAGTAGCAACGTGACGGCATCAGCATCGAATTTGTCGAGAATCTGCTGCTTATTCAGAATAATCATTCGCAGACCGCTCCCAGGTATTTTTTCAGCACAATATTCTTTCCGCACAGCACTACGGCCACTTTCTTACCTTGCCAAAGTGGTGCCTGTTTTAGTGCTGCCGCCAGCGCTACACCGGCGGCACCTTCAATCATCCAGCGGTCAGTATGGGCAATCAAACGCATGGCATCTTTGATTTCCTGTTCACTCACCAGCACTTTCTGGTCAATTAATTGCTGGCAAAGTGCAAAGGTTATTGCTCCTGGTTCTACGCCCCCAGCGGTGCCATCAGACAGAGTCTCTTGCTCCGCTACCTCTTGAATTTTACCGTTTTCGAGGCTGGTATACATACTGGTGGCGTTGGCTGGCCAACAGCCAATAATCTGAGTTTTATCCGAGAGTTTTTTCAGCACCGTGGCAATACCGGAAATCAATCCACCGCCACCCACCGCCACAAATACCGCATCCAGATCTGGCTGTTGTTCAACCATTTCCATACCACAAGTCCCTTGCCCGGCAATAATCTGCCTATCGTTATAAGGGGAGATATAGATTTTACCCTGTTGCTGTGCGGCACTATCCGCGGCCAGTTCTGCATTTAATGCATCCCCTGGGATCAGCTCAACTTCTCCGCCCAGCGCGCGAATGGCTTCTAATTTGATGGCAGCGGCTTGCTCTGGTGCATAAATGGTGGCCTTCACTCCTGCCAATTTACCTGCCAGCGCCATGGCTTGTCCGTGATTGCCGGTAGATGCGGTGATAACACCGCGTTGGCGTTGCTCGTCAGTTAATAAACGCAGTTTGTTACTGGCTCCGCGAAATTTAAAAGAACCGGTGTGCTGTAGATGCTCACATTTGAGATAGATTTCGCAGCCACTGTGCTGGGACAGCAATGGGCTATATTCCAGTGGTGTCACCCTTACCTGTGGGCGTAATGCCTGGTGGGCCTCTTTGATAGCATCGAATAAGGTGTTCATATCGGTTCCTTTATATTTTTATTTTTCAATAGATTACTTACAACAAACTGCGGGCAGCCCTCAGACAATCTGTATGCCATAATGACATACAGATTTAGCAAAAAAACGTTATTTGCAACCTAACATAAAAGAGTTGATAGCATGAACATGCAAAAATGCGATTCCATACAGGAACAGCAACTCACCTTTGATCCCAGAGGTCATCAGCTCACCAACATCAACGTTTGGACGCCCGATAGCCAATGGCTGGCATATGATGTGCGGCCTAATGGCAGTACGTTTAGTGGTTTAACCATTGAGCGGGTTAATTGCATCACCGGTGAGATTGAAGTTATTTATCGTGCTCAGCATGGCGCTCATGTCGGTGTGGTGACCGTGAGCCCTGATAATCCAGCACGCTATGTGTTTATTCATGGCCCGGAACACCCAGATAGCCACTGGCATTATGATTTCCATCACCGGCGAGGGGTGATTGTCACGGAGCCGGACAGAGAATTGGCGGTCACATTGGATGCCATGGATATCACGCCACCCTTTACTCCCGGCGCGTTGCGCGGAGGCAGCCATGTGCATGTTTTCAGCCCCGACGGCAGTCGCCTGAGTTTTACCTATAACGACCATGTGCTGCACGAACAAGACCCCGCACTGGATTGCCGTAACGTGGGCGTGGCCTTGCCTCTGCATGGTGTTAATCCGCCAAAGCAACATCCGCGTGAATATGATGGCAGCCATTTCTGTGTGTTAGTGACTCGAACGACCCCTACGCCCCTGGCGGGTAGTGACCAAATAAACCGCGCTTATGAAGAGGGTTGGATTGGCTCACAGGGTTATCTGAAAACGGACGGTACTCGCCAGCGCTGGGCATTGGCATTTATTGGTGACACGCTTTCGGCGCAGGGCGAAAAAATTCCGGAAATCTTTATTGCTGATTTACCAGAGCATGACCGAGATTATGCTCGTGCTGGCGAAGAGCCACTTGAGGGAACTCAAACCACCCTGCCAGCCCCACCCGCTGGCGTCAGGCAACGGCGATTAACCTTTACGGCTGAGCGGTGTTTCCCAGGGCTGGCGACCAGCCCGCGGCATTGGCTGCGAACCTCCCCCGACGGCAGTGCCATTGCTTGTTTAATGAAAGATGATGAGGGTGTGGTGCAGTTGTGGTTGGTTTCACCCAATGGTGGTGAACCACGGCAACTGACATTTACGGAGGGGGGGATTCAGTCAGCATTCAGTTGGCACCCACAAGGACACAGTCTGGCATTTGTATGTGATAACAGTGTGATGCAGTGTGATAGTACCACCGGTCAAGTGCGGCGATTGACCGCGCGGAGTGCTATTGCACCCATGGCGGATGCAGTGGTGTTTTCGCCCGATGGTACTAAAGTGGCCTTTATGCGGGAAATCGACGGCTTAGCACAAATTTTTACCGTCAAAGTAGACTAACTCACTGTACTGGCGTATCTGCGGGGTGGGCTGCTGACTGGTTCTGCGCTTCGGATTGGCGGATGCGCTCACGAGGGGAGCTGGCCATTTTATCTTCGCTGTCGGAACGCAAGTAATCATACGGTAACAGTAAAGTGTCCATCACCGCTGAGAACGGCAAATCAACCGCGAGTAGGGGGCGCAGCGCCCAACCGGTATTATCATCTTTGAGCATCGCCACATTGGCTTCAGTACCGGAGTAATAACCCTGACTGCTGCTGGTATGCGTCATAATACTGGAACAGCCGCCGGATAAAAGCAGCGAACAGCCGGTAACAAAAGGGATAACTGTATTTTTCATTGTTTTTTTCAGCTCTCATCATACCGGGGAGTTACAGGTTACAACGTTCAACCCACTATAAATGTCAGGTTTTGACATGATTTTTACACCACCTTACAGACAGTTCCTATGGTGAAAGATTCAGTCTTGTGACGTAAATTTACCTAAGTGTAAGTTATAACAGTGCATTTATCGAATAATGAGATTAATAAACTTCTTATTAAGATTTTTCTTGTGAAATTTTTTTTGATTTTGCTCTTGAAAAGAAGATTGCCGACCTCATTTTATTATCAGGTCAGAGAGAATACGCCGACAGGGTATTCAGACCAACAGCCTGTCCAGAGTGGAAGGCTTAATACAAAATATGACAACATCCTTGCTAATATATTTAGGAGGCAGTTTTTATGCGTAATTCCGAGCTTGCACCACTGTATCGTTCAGCTATCGGTTTCGACCGGTTATTTAATCTATTAGAGTCCGGCCAGAATCAAAGTAATGGTGGTTATCCTCCTTATAACGTCGAATTGGTCGATGAAAATAACTATCGCATCGCGATCGCGGTAGCAGGCTTTGCAGAACAGGAACTGGAAATTGTCACTCAGGATAACCTGTTGATTGTTAGAGGTTCTCATGCCAATGAACCAGCACAACGAACTTATTTATATCAAGGTATCGCTGAGCGCAACTTTGAACGTAAATTCCAGTTGGCTGAGCACATTAAAATTAAAGGTGCCAATTTAGTCAATGGTTTGTTGTATATCGATCTGGAGCGTTTAGTACCAGAAAGTTTAAAACCACGTCGTATTGAAATTAAATAATAGGTTTAGTAAATAGTTTTTCAATAATGTGACTAATTCACATTATTCATAACTGAGCCAAGTCTGCCGTAATCGGGGACTGTTCGGCGTCCTATTATCTCGCTTCAAAGAAGGAGTTATATATATGCGTAATTATGATTTGTCACCTTTACTTCGTCAGTGGATTGGTTTTGATAAATTAGCCAGTTCAATGCAGGGCGGTCAGGATTCTCAGGGGTTCCCTCCCTATAATATTGAGAAAACTGACGATAACCACTATCGCATCTCACTGGCATTGGCCGGTTTTAAACAGAGCGAACTGGATATTGAAGTAGAAGGCCCGCGTTTGACTGTGCGCGGTAAGCCAACACCGGCTGAAAAACAGGTTGAATACCTGCATCAAGGCCTGGTGCGTAAAGAGTTCTCATTGACCTTTACTTTGGCAGAGCATCTAAATGTTGATAATGCTCAATTTGAAAATGGCCTGCTGCACATTGATCTGTTGCGCCAGGTACCAGAAGCACTGCAACCACAGCGTATTAGTATTGGCAGTGCCGCTCCTCAAGAGCATCAGGTATTAGATAATCCGGTTGCAACCGAGCAATCAGAACAGCAGTAATTATGATGACCGGCACCTCTGCCTGAGGTGCCGGTAACGAATACCCCTCTCCTTGTTTTGTCCTTTTAGTATTAAACTTTTCCGTGTTTATTTTTTCACCGGAGAGATTCCCCGCTCTCCGGTGCATTTTGTGGTGCATCCCACATTCACTTTCCTCTCCTTCTGACAGAATCCTTACTAATTGTAAGAATTTAAGGCCATGTATGACCAAGTAACATGCCACGTGGCCGACCGGTTTTTAAACTTAGGCAAGGAAGTGATTTATGAGTGCTATCGCCCTTACCGTCAGTATGTTGGCGCTGGTCGCCGTATTGGGGTTATGGATCGGTAATTGGAAAGTCTATGGTGTGGGGTTAGGTATCGGCGGGGTGCTATTTGGCGGCATTATCGTGGGCCATTTTGCACAAACTTACGAACTGGTTCTAAATGGAGACATGCTACATTTCATTCAGGAATTTGGCCTGATTCTGTTTGTTTATACCATCGGTATTCAGGTGGGGCCGGGGTTCTTCTCCTCACTGCGAGTCTCGGGGTTGCGGCTTAATTGCTTTGCCATCCTGATGGTTGTTGTCGGTGGGTTAGTGACCGCAATTATCCATAAATTGTTTGCGGTGCCACTGCCCATTATTCTGGGTGTATTTTCAGGTGCTGTGACTAACACCCCGGCTCTTGGGGCAGCACAACAAATCCTCACTGATTTAGGCTCGCCACCCCAATTGGTCAGCCAAATGGGGATGGGTTATGCCATGGCCTATCCATTCGGTATTTGCGGTATTTTGTTGGTGATGTGGCTGATCCGTTTATTCTTTAAAATCAACGTTGATCGTGAAGCTAAAGAGTTTGATAGCAGCCACGGGCAGAACCGTGAATTGCTGCAAACCATGAACGTGGCGGTGCGAAATCCCAATCTGCATGGTCTATCAATGCAGGATGTGCCATTACTGAACAGCGATGAGGTGGTCTGCTCCCGCTTGAAGCGCGGTGATTTATTGATGGTTCCGTTGTCAGGCACCGTCATTGAGCTAGGTGACTATCTGCATTTGGTTGGGCAGCGCGAGGCTTTGGAGAAAGTGCGACTGGTGGTCGGGGAAGAGGTAGATGTCACCTTGTCTACGGCCAGCACGGTGTTGCAGACTGCTCGCGTGGTGGTGACCAATGAGGCTGTTTTGGGTAAGAAAATTCGCGACTTAAACCTGAAACAGAAATATGACGTGGCAATCACTCGATTAAACCGTGCCGGGATTGAGTTAGTCGCCAGTAACAATGCCAGCCTGCAATTTGGTGACATTCTTAATCTGGTAGGGCGTCCGGAATCTATTGAAGCCGTTTCTGCTGTCGTAGGTAATGCGCAACAAAAACTACAGCAAGTTCAAATGCTTCCTGTCTTTATTGGCGTCGGTCTGGGAGTGTTGTTAGGGTCAATCCCACTGTTTATTCCGGGGTTTCCGGCGGCACTGCGTTTGGGGTTGGCGGGTGGCCCGCTAGTGGTCGCACTTATCCTTGGGCGTATTGGTAGCATCGGCAAGCTATATTGGTTTATGCCGCCGAGTGCCAACCTGGCCTTGCGTGAACTGGGGATTGTGCTGTTCTTGTCGGTGGTTGGGCTAAAGTCTGGCGGTGATTTCATCAATACGCTGGTCAATGGTGATGGGCTGGCGTGGATTGGCTACGGGGCGATGATCACCGGGATACCGCTACTGACCGTGGGCATTCTGGCGCGCATGCTGGCTAAGATGAACTATCTGACACTGTGCGGCATGTTAGCCGGTTCAATGACTGATCCACCGGCATTGGCCTTTGCCAATGGTTTGCACCCCACCAGCGGCGCAGCGGCACTGTCTTATGCGACTGTTTATCCGTTGGCGATGTTCTTACGAATCATGTCGCCGCAGATACTTGCCGTGCTGTTCTGGACACTATAGCGGGTAGTTTGGTCGGCAGCTATGGCAATGACTAAGTGGAAAGGATAGGCCGAAGAGTAAAGCGTCCGCGCCAGGGAAGGCGCGGCTCGAGCCCCCAGGGACGGGTTTACGGCGTCTTTACGATCGGCCTGTTCTCTCCACTCTTTACTCTGTTATCGAAGCTAAGAATGGCTGTTTTACTGTGCTTCCTGATACGCCAACTCAATTTCTTCAGCCAGAATCGCCACACCCTTTTCGATATCTTCCGGTGCCGGGACATAATTCATCCGCATGCACTGATGAGTATGCGGCCAGTCATATTCCAGACCGGGGAAGAAGTAGTGGCCAGGTACCATCAACACACCGCGTTTTTTCAGGCGTTGATACAACAGTTCAGTGCTGATCGGCAAATCTTTAAACCACAGCCAGAGGAATATCGCCCCTTCCGGCTTGTGGATCAGGCAGCGTTCAGGCGGTAAGTATTTGCGCAGAATAGCAATAGTTTGCTGTACCCGTTCAAAATAGAATGGCCGGATGACCTCGTTGGATAAACGCAATAGATCACCACGCTCAATCATTTCGGCGGCAATCGCTGGCCCTAAACTTCCCGGTGACAAACTGATAATGCCATTCATGTTAGTGATGGCTGAAATGACTTTCTCATCAGCAATCACTATCCCACAGCGTGAACCGGGAAGACCCAGTTTCGACAAGCTCATGCACAGAATGATATTCGGGTTCCACAGCGGTGTGGCGTCAGTAAAGATAATGCCAGGGAAGGGCACGCCATAAGCATTATCAATCAATAACGGAATACCACGTTGCTGGGCAATAGCATCCAGCCGAATCAACTCTTCATCAGTAATCACATTGCCAGTCGGGTTGGTGGGCCGTGAGACGCAAATCAGGCCTATATCATCGGTAATATTGAGGTGTTCAAAATCGACGTGATATTTGAATTGCCCTTCTGGCAATAGCTCAATATTGGGTTTGGCAGAGACAAACAAATCTTCGTCGAGGCCCGCGTCGGCATAACCGAGATACTCCGGTGCCAACGGGAATAATACCCGCCGACGGTTGCCATCGGCATAGCGGCCAGCGAATAAATTAAATAAGTAGAAAAACGCGCTTTGACTGCCATTTGTTAGTGCAATGTTCTGTGGCTCAATTTGCCAACCCAACTCATCGCGCAGCATTTTTGCCAGTGCTTTTAGCAGCAGGTCTTTCCCTTGTGGCCCGTCATAATTGCACAACGCCTCGGTCAATTGCCCACGTTCCAGCATTTCCTGACAAAGTTGTTGGAAATAAGCATCCATCTCGGGAATATGAGCCGGATTACCCCCGCCAAGCATGATAGAACCCGGAGTTCTCAGGCCGTCATTGAGGTCGTCCATCAGTCTGGTGATACCCGCGTAGCGGGTGAATTTGTCGCCGAAAAGTGAAAACTTCATAAATGAAAATTTATTGTTATCCGTAAGTGAACAGCTACCATACTCGCAGATAAAAGCGGACGCAATGCGGAAAGAATTCTTCCTGCCACGCGAAAATATCGTCAGGAAGTGTTATTACAAAATAATAAACTGGTTTACTCTTTTTTGTCTCCAACCCAAACGACCAATACTTTATCGCCCTGGTGTTGGCGACTAAAAGCATAGTAATCAGCGGTTTGTTGCGACTGCTGCGCGCCTGCACCAATCGCTGGGTGACGGGCGCGGAACTGACTGACTTTTTGCCAGTGCGCCAACAGCGCTCCTTTTTCTCCGGTCAGTTCATTCCAGTTCATATCCGAGCGGGTTCCTTGTAATGGATCTGACCCGGTAGGGCCGAACTCTCGTCCACTTTCATCGCCATAGAAGATTTGCACTGCCCCCGGAGCCAGCAGCAGCAGTGAGCCCGCGCGTTGCTGTTTTACCAAGGATTGTTGTGCGTCATCTTTAAAAAACAGCCGTGTATCATGTGACGAAATATAGCTTAATACATTGAAACCTTGCAGTTTATCCGCCATTTGTTGGTAAGTGCCATCAATGGACGAGAAACAGGCCAGTGCTTGTTTGGCTTGATCCTGAAAATCAAAATTAATCATGGCATCAAAGCCGTTTTGGTAATAATCGCTCTTCATCACGCCGTGACCCCAGGCTTCCCCGGTCATCCAGAATGGTAAGTTATTCAGCGCCTGATCCGGGTGAGCGGCTTTCCACTCAGCCAGAGCCGCAGTGCTTTGCTGCTTAAGTTGTTGCCAGGCAGGCTTCTCGACATGCTTGGCGGTATCAACACGAAAACCGTCGATACCATAATCGCGAACCCATTGACTCAACCAATGCGTGAGGTAATCACGCGGAGTGGCTCCGGCAATTTCTCGCGCGGCGGTATCGGGTTTATGGTGATAAAACACCGGCAAACCGCTGGGTTGGGTAGATTCGGTTTTGATGTCCGGCAGGAAAGCCAGCGACATGGTCAGATCGTCATAGCCGGGGGAGTCATAATCACCAATATCGGTGCGGATCCATTTCTTACCCCACCAATTATCCCATGCGGCTTTATCACTAAAGTTGATGTAATCATTAAAACTATGCCAGGTTTGCCCCTTACCCGGCGTCCAGTCTGTCCAGTTTTTACCCAGTGTTTTTTCCAACTGATCGCCTTGCAAATACAGCGCGCCGAACTGGTAGCTCTGCATATCTGCCAGAGTGGCATATCCCACATGATTCATAACTACATCAAATAGAATGCGGATACCGCGCTTATGGGCTTGCTCAACCAGTTTATGCAAATCCTGTTCGGTGCCCATGTTGGCATCGAGACGAGACCAATCCAGGCCGTAATAACCATGATAGGCGTAATGCGGGAAGTCACCTTTGGTGCCGCCGCCGACCCAGCCGTGAATTTGCTCCAGTGGAGACGTTATCCACAACGCATTGACGCCAAGCTGTTGCAGATAATCAAGTTTTTCCGTTAATCCGGCCAAATCTCCGCCGTGGAAAGTGCCGATTTCCTCCATGCCATCGCTATGGCGGCCATAACTGTGGTCATTGCCGGGATTGCCGTTTTTAAAACGATCTGTCAGAGCAAAATAAACCGTGGCATTTTGCCAACTAAAAGGAGCCACATGCTGGGTTTGTGCTGACTCTAGCAGCAATAATCCACCACTCTCAGGGCTGGGTTGCAGTGTGATTTTACCGAGGGAAACTTTTGTTGTTTGGCCAGAGTAGAAATCCCGCACCATTTCGCCTTCAGCGAAGGTCTTACTAACATCAATCGTCACCGGTTTTCCATCCCAGCGCTGGCAACTGTGAGTCACGACTTTGACGGTTTCCGCCACCGGTTCTTTGATACTCAAGGTGAGTGTTGGCGTGCCGCTACGGGTATCAATACGCACCTGATACTGGCCATCGCGAAATAGCTTCCACTGGATATCAGCCTGATTCTGGCAGGGTTGCAGCGAAAAAGTCTGATTCAGCTTTACCGGCCCGGTTGGCTGCCAGCATTGCTTATCTTGATAAAATTTAAGGAGATACTCACCTTTGGTGAGCGCGCCACTGCTCAGGAAGACGCCGCTATCTTGTTCAGTAAACGCCGGGAAATGCTGAAGTGACCAGTTCGCCATGGCTGCTGGCGACAAAACCAGTAGCAGAGGGAAAGTAAGATATTTCATCGCGCGTCTTCCTTGGGTCTGAGAAACGTATAAATCTTTATGAATATCAGAGTGCCAGACGGCGAAGAAATAGCCTCATCCTCCAGGGATTATTGTAGGGAGGAGGGCGATGGAGGAGGGGGATTTGGCCTGCAAGCAGACCAATGGAGTAGCTTATATTTTCTGCAATACCTGCGGGTTGACGCAGTTTTCTGTGACGGTGCCTGTCAGTGCCGCAATCAGGTTATCTACCGCGCAGGCCGCCATGTTGTAGCGGGTTTCATGGGTGGCGGAACCAATATGTGGTACAGCCACCACATTGCGTAATTTGAGTAATGGCGAATCCACTGGCAGTGGCTCTTGTTCAAAAACATCCAGCCCGGCAGCATGAATAGTGCCATCTTGCAGCGCAGCAATCAGTGCCTGCTCATCCACCACCGGCCCACGGCCGGCATTGATCAAGATGGCGCTGGATTTCATTTTAGCCAGTTGCTCACGGCCAATCATATGGTAAGTCTGTTCGGTCATCGGCAAAGTGATGCAGAGGAAATCAACCTCAGCCAGCAAGGTATCGAGCGAGCAGCGGCGAGCACCAAAGCGCTTTTCAGCTTCTTCATGTGGGCGGCGGCTGGTATACAGCACCGGCATGCTGAAACCAAAGTGTGCTCGTTGAGCCAGCGCCATTCCAATTCGGCCCATACCGAGAATACCGATAGTTTTATGATGAACATCGACACCAAACCAATCATCACCGATGCTGTCTTGCCATTCTCCGGCTTTCACGCGCTCAGCCAGATCTACCACCCGCCGCGCACTGGATAGCACCAATGCCATCATGGTATCTGCCACGGTTTCGGTCAGAACGGTAGGGGTGTGCATTAAGGCTATTCCGCGTTGGCTCAGCGCATCGACATCAAAATTGTCATAACCGACAGAAATGGTTGAAGCAGCGCGCAGCTTCGGTGCGCGTTCCAAGAACGCCTGATCAATTTTACCGCCAGAACCGATAAGCCCTTCAGCTTGTTGCAGAGCAGATAATAGTTCGGGCTGATTATCCGAAGATAAACCATCAAAACTGTTCACAGTAAAATATTGCTCTAAACGCTGATGCAGGTCAGCAGGAATACTTTTGTACAGCACGATAGATGGCTTCATCACAACCTCAATGACTTTGGGTAAATAGGATTAAGAATTAAGATTTAAAGCCAGAATAACAGCAACTACCGGTGCGGGATCAAGCGCTAATCAGACTCATAATGTTACGACTAATGAAAAGGCCAACCCGTCTGAGCAGGTTGGCACATCTGCTTTTATAAAGCTTCGTGGTTGGCAGCGCTGTTAACCGGTAGGGGCTGGGAGCGAATGGCCGCGCAACGTAGCGCAGTAATGATCGCCAGTGCCGGGGCAATGGTATACAGAGTAAATAGCCAGTGAGCAGTGTTTTCGGCACCCGCGACACCACCGGGAGCATTAAGGCCGGAAAGGTTCGCTACCATACCGGCTATCGCAGCCCCGACGGCGGTGGCAAACATCTGTACCGTAGTAATTGAGGCTCCGGCGATATCTTTATCTTCTTCCGCTGCCACTTGCAGAATGCGGGTCAGCAAGTGTGGCCAGCCAAAGCCGATACCGAAACCCACTAATGTTAGCGCAATGGCGATAGGGGCCATCTGCTGCCAACTGCCCAGTGAACTTACTGGCATCAGGATGGCGAGCGCAATGATTCCCACCAGCACAATAATTGGGCCACTAATAATAGCCCAACGAATACCTGACTTTTTCCAGCCAGCACTCATCACTTCAGAAATTGTCCAGCCCGCAGCCATAGTGGCGGCGATATAGCCAGAAATCAGTGGCGACTGTCCGTGTATGGTTTGTAGGAAGTAAGGGACAAAAATCTCACAAGTAATGCCGATCGCCAGTAAAGAGATGGTGATATAGAGTGCGGCCAGGGGTGAGTTAAGGCGCAGCGCTCCTTTTGGCAGTAAACGCGAGGTGGCTCGGGATTCTATACGCAATAGCAGCACCAACAGCAATACTGCTAACACCATACCCACCAGATTCGTCATGCCACTGCTGGCAATACTGCTGGCGGAAATGGTCAGGACAATTGCGGTTAATAGCACCAGTTGGGTGACCGGTAATGCTGAGGTGACTGCGGTGCTGGATCTTCCTTTCGGCAGGATGCGCCAGGTAAAAATAGCATAAATCAGTGTCACCGGCAGTAACGTCCAGAAAGCAAAACGCCAGGCGTTCATTTCTGCAAATATCCCGCCAATTGCCGGGCCAATCAGTGTTGCCACCCCCCACATTCCTGAAATGAGCGCCATCGCCCTTGGCCATAATGATTGCGGAAACACCAAGTTAATCATGGCGTAAGAGAGTGCGAACAGAAAACCACCCCCCAAACCTTGCACGGTTCGGCCAACCAGCATCAGCGGCATATTCGGTGCCATTGCGCATAAGGCACTGCCTAACATAAAGGTTAGTGAGGCAAACAAATAGGCGCTGCGTGCACCATAACCACTGAGCAAGCGGGCAGATAATGCGGAACCGAGGATCGACGCGGTGACAAACAGAGTGGTATTCCAGGCGTATAAATTCAGGCCATTAATCTCCAGCACCACCGACGGTAAAATAGTGGTGGCGATATAGATATTGATGGCATGTAACACCACCCCACCCGACAGCGCTATGGCAAAAGCCGCATTTTTGCCGGAGAACAAATCACTCCATCGGCTTGCATCATTCATTATCACGTTATTCATCCTGCCAGAAATCTGGTTATTGAGTTGGGCGAGTTGTTACGTTAAAGTTAAACAAGTAAACACTTGGAATAAGGTAGGCCAGGGGCCAACAATAAGTCAAGCATATGCTTGTAAAATGTTATGCTGATAATCATCAGAATTAAAAATGCATCAACGATACTGGGATAGATATGAACATCGACTATTCGACCAGTCAGCCGCAGTCTGTTGCTGAGCGCCTGCTGCTGCTGCTGAAGACGCGTGGCCCCTTGCAAGCGGCAGATGCGGGAAAAATACTCGGCACTACAGGGGAAGCCGCCCGCCAACAATTCGTAAAATTAGCCAAAGAGGGTTTGGTTGTGGCGGAGGCACAGACAAAAGGTGTCGGGCGGCCTATCCAGCTTTGGCGACTTACCGAAGCAGGAAATGCCCGTTTTCCTGATGCTCACAGCGAGCTAACCGTTCAGTTATTGCGTATGGTGCGCACAAAATTAGGCGAAGAAGCGCTTAATTTATTGATAGATACGCGTGAGCAAGAAACGCGCGATCTGTATTGTCAGGCAATGGAAGGCGCACATAATATTGATGAACGGGTGGAGCGGCTGGTGGCTATTCGCTCTCAGGAAGGGTACATGGCGGAATGCCAGACTCAAGCCGATGGTTCAATATTGTTGATTGAAAATCATTGCCCGATTTGCGCCGCCGCCACCAGTTGCCAGGGGTTTTGTCGGGCAGAATTATCAGTATTTCAGCAAGCTCTGGGAGTGCAGGTTGAGCGGGTTGAACATATTTTATCCGGTTCCCGGCGCTGTACTTATCGTATCAAGCTGGAATAATTATGATGACCGGATGTCTCCGGCTAGAGAATGTGCGGATAAAGCGCGAGGCGTTATCCGCAGAAAAACCATAACAATTACAGTGGGCTTAAGGTAATTTCAACTCGGCGGTTCTGCGCCTTACCGGCGGCGGTGCTGTTGCTTGCTACTGGATTATCCGGCCCTGCACCGCTGGTACGGATACGGTTCGCCGCCACACCTTGCACGATCAGTGCGCTTCCTACACTGTCGGCACGTTGTTGTGAAAGCGTCATGTTATGCGCTCTGGCACCCGTGCTGTCGGTGTAGCCGGTCACATTGACGGCGGTTTTATCGTACTCTTTCAATACCATAGCCACGCCGGTCAAGGTATTGGCTCCAGCGGGTTTGAGGTTGCTGCTGTCAGTATCAAATGTGACATTGTTGGGCATATTCAACACGATATTATCGCCCTGACGGGTCACGCTAACACCTGTGCCACTCATTTTTTCACGCAGTTTGGCTTCCTGCACATCCATGTAGTAGCCTGCACCGCCACCCAACGCGGCCCCCGCTGCGGCACCAATTAACGCCCCTTTGCCCCGATCATGTTTGGATGATGACAACATACCAATCCCTGCGCCTAACACCGCCCCGATGCCTGCCCCATAACCTGATTTACCCGCTTGTGATTCGCCGGTATAGGGATTGGTGGTACAAGCGGAAAGTGTCAGTGCGACAGAAACGGCGGCCACCGTGGCCAGAATGCGTTTTTTCATTGATTTTACCTTAAATGGCATTCTATTTCGGCGAAAAATAGATAATGTCGCCCAATAGCGGATTAATAAGTCATCTACCAGCATTCAGTTCAGTTGCTGGCATTTATCGGCCATCGTTATCCGGTAAAATAGGGGCGAATACCATTGAGAAAACTCTCATAGTGTTATGTAGTTAGCGTAAATGCTGGGTTTATCGACGAAAAAAGCACAGAACGGCGCTTTTCGACGGGCGTGCTCCCACCGCTCGTGACCTGTGGATGTTTAAAACTCATCATGATGAAAGCCAAGCTTTGTGCTTACCCGTGCCGCTGGTTGAGAAATAGCGCGAAAACGTAGTGTTTTCACTCCCCTTTGTTGCAGATATTGGGCTATCCCCTGTACTGCTGCGCGGCCCGCTCCGCGCACGCTCTCCTCATCTTCTGGCATCAGCACATAGTTCGGATCAGTGACAAAAAATTCAATATAGTAGTTTTCATCGCTGTTTTCGAAAGACTCATCTCTCCTGGCTGCCAGAAGGCTGACAATATCCCCTCCTAATCTTACCGCCACGTAGATATAGTCATTATCAGGCGCGAGCATTTCACTATACAGTGAGTAACTGTGTGCCCGACCAGCTTCGATAGTGCGGTCATGTTCCGACCAATATTCGTTAGTGATGTGGTAGTTGACGGGCGCCGCATTGTAAATATCGGACCAGGCGGCGAGTGCTGCTCGGGCATCGTCCATCAAAGGCTCATCAACTCCTGGCTGATCTGGGATAGTAGTATCAAGGATATCGACATCAAAATATAAATCTGGGTGGGTCACCCACTCGCCGTTTTCACGTACCCGTGCAACTGGTGGCTCGGTTGGATGATGATAAGAAGCCAATGCGAGTGAATAGGTTCCTAATGGCAAGCGCTGGGCAGCCGCGGGAGGTACCGCCGTGGTGGGGGTGTGCGCCCGATAGCGGGCGTAATTTAAACGCGTATATTCAAATGCCTGAGAAATTTGATGGATGGTCTCATCTTGCCCCTGACCACGTATCACTTCCCGAACCTCATTCACCAGGCGGCTTTCTGCTGCTGGATCGCTAGTTGCAAAGCCTGTCGTATCACTCTCATAGATTTGTGTTATTACCCGACGTAAAACATCCAGCGTCCAGTCGCGCATTGAATCCCCAAATAGCAGGGTAAAATCGGCTAATACTCTGGAGACCCATTGCCGACAGTTTACATCTGCATCTCGGGGATAGCGTTCGGCGAGGATATTCTCCATCGATGTTTTACAAAACTGAGCGGTGGCCGGTAACGTGATTGCCTGATTATGGAGCTGAGTTTGGATTTGAGTTAAGATCAGTGCCGCGCCGCCACTATTTTCCGGCTGTTGTGGTTGTGGCTTTAGCAACGTGGGGTTAGCGGTCACTAATACTGGCTTATCTTTATTTTTATCAGAAAACCAATGCGTTACCTTGCTCCACAGAGTATCGCCCTGATTGCACCGACTGTGAGTGACGTAATTATAAATCGCCAGTGCGGGGATAAACGCGCAACCTAATGTTCCGGCGGTATCCCGTTCGCTTCTGTGGTGTACCGACTGAATATTTTCAGCGCTGGCCGCCATTACTACCTGGTCGATGATCAGTGGATGCTTGCCGGTGTTATTAATGATGATGGCTGAGGTTTCGACTGGGCGATCAAAGGGAGCATGAGCCACTGTGATGGTGGGGGATAAGGCTATTTGTTCCGTGCCGTGGCTTTCCATATAATCTACAGCGATACGATTATTGTTGAGGTGAAATAACAGGGAGAATCGATTAGCATCTGGATGAATGCGAAATACCAAAGGTTCGCTATTCTGCGGATTATTAAAGATGAATAAATCTCTATTAGAGAACCATATTATTGGTCCTAAAGATAATTCTGTCATAAAAACACTTTGGTCATTAATATCAAAACTCAGTAAAACTTGCTTATTGGGATAGTTAGGATCATCCCAGTTTTGAGCAAAGATATCAGATAAAGGCAATTGCATTCGATTCAGAATGACGCAACGTTTACTACAACCTTCGATGGGAGAATTACTAACCTTAACGTTACTAATTTGATTATCCATATCCAAATCAGCTAAATCGCGTTGCCCGATAGATTCCATTAAATTTAAATAAGGCAAATTGTAATTATCATTTTTATATATGGTGGCTAACATTCCGTTAGGAATAGAGATAGAAGAAACAGTGTCATTCTCTATCAGTTCATCATCTCTATCGAGGAAGTCAATACTTTCTCCCGGGGCGAAACACATCGACTTTCCTGATAGTTTATCATCATTATATAAACATACTGCCTGGTTATTTACTGGGCTTAAATGCGATTTTTTAATCTGTGAGATTGTTTTATTTTTAGTGTACTCTCTGTCAATTTCATTAGCGATAACCATTGGTGATAACGTTATTAATGATAATATTGTTACAATATCAATTATAAGTTTTGATCTCATAATATAACCTCTATTATTATTTGTTTGGAAAATGTGAAAGGCTAAATATCAAAGTTCGTTATGTATGAAACCGAGTTTACTTTTTACTCTGGCTGAGGGCTGAGAAATAACATTAGAGCGTAATATTTTCACACCTTTTTGTTTCAAATAACGCGCCAGTTCATGCACTGCGGCGGTACCTGCTCCACGTACGTTTCCTTCTGCATTTGGCGTGAGAACATTACGCGGTTTACTTACAGAAACATCAATATAGTACTCTTCGCTCTCATCCTGACCCCCGTTTGCACCCAGAACGCTGACTATTTCCCCACTCAAGCGCACCACCACAAACAGGTAATCGCTGCTGCTGTCTTCTAATTCGAGTAATAACGATGTGCTGGTCGTTCGTGCTGCGCTGGTGGTGCGATCCAGGTCAGTGAGAGGGTTACCTTGCTGGTCTGTATTTAATGGGGCGAACAGATAAGTATTAAACCAATGGTTCATGACGGTATGAGTTAGGGTGATGGCCGACCGGTCTGTTGCGCTGCTCTCAATGATTTCTACCTCAAAATGTAAGTCGGGCCTTACCACCCACTCATTATTCTCACGAATACGTACCGTATGCGGCTCGGTGGGATAGTGATAAGACTCTAAAGAGAGCGAATACATGCCTAATGGCAAATTTTGGGCGGCAGCTGGAGATTCTATGGCACTGGGATTATGCGTAAGATAAGTTGCATAGTTTAGCCGGGAATATTCAAATGCACGGGTGATTTGCTGGATTGTTTCAACCAAACCCAGACGTTGTATCGCCCCTCCTACCTCACTCACCAGATGATCCTCGGTATCCTGATCATTGACTGTATAGCCGGTGGCATGTTGGACATCAATCCGCGTGATGACATCCTGTAGTTGCTCGGGCGTCCAGTCACGTAATGAATGACCAAATAACGCTGTAAAGTCAGCTAGCACACGTGATATCCATTGTGGGCAATTATTATCGGGGCTACGTGGATAGCGAGCGGCCAGAATATTATCTAGCGAGGTTCTGCAAAATCGTGCTGTGGCCGGTAAGGTCAGCGCCTGATGATGTAATTGCGTATTGATTTTGTTTAATGTCAGTGTAAAAGCGGCGGCTTGATTGTTTTTATGCTCGGGGAGGGGAGGCTGCGGTTTAAGTAATGGGGCGTTACCAACGAATAACATCACCTTATCTTTATTATCATCTGAAAACCAATGTGATATCTGATGCCATAACTTATCCGCCTGATCACACCGGCTATGAGTAATGTAATTATAAATTGCCAATGCAGGTATGAAAGCACAACCTAATGTTCCTACAGTGTCTCGTTCAAATCTGCCATGATCGATATATTCAGTATCGTGAGATGTCTCTATTTCACTTTGATATTTATCTTCAGGATATAAGTAAACTTTTTTACTTTTAATTTCATTAGCAAAAATAGACGGTGAAATAATGATTAAAAAAAAGAGCGATTTTTTATTGATAAACATCCTTATCATAATACCCCCTTGTTAATACCAGTTGATAAATTGGTATTGGGATAGGGTAATACTATTGTTTGCTCGCTACGCTTATTAAAATTTATCAGATGCAGGGGATAAAATAAGGAGCTAATTAAATAGGTGTTGCCAATGCAGAGTTAAAATAGTGCTTTTGGTCTCGGCGTTATACGCTTTCCCTATCAGGTTAAACCCCTGTTTACGGTAGAAGTGGTAGGCGCGCTGGTTTTGCTGATAGACCTCCAGCGTCAGAGCGCGGTAATGCTGCTGAACATGTTCCATCAATGCCTTAGCGATACCCTGCCCGTGAAAAGGTTGGGCGACAAACAATGCCCCCACCAGTTGTTCTTCCAGAATACTGATAAATCCTGCAATCGGATTCTCATCACCGATGGTTTTTGAGTGTAAATAGACCCAAGTGCGGGCTGCCGGCAGGTAAGTGTTTCGTACCAACGGGGCGCTCTCATGCCAATATTGTTCGGCAATAAAAGGATGCGCCGCAATCGTGCTGGTGAGCCACAATTGCATCACGGCATCGATATCGTCCGGTTGGTAAATTCTTATCATTTTACCGCGTTATCCGGATGGCAGAAACAACTCGCCAGATGATCGTTCACCAGGCCACTGGCCTGCATAAAGGCATAGCAAATAGTGGAGCCGATAAACTTAAAACCACGTTTTTTGAGTGCTTTAGACATCGCATCTGAGATTGGCGTCGTTGCCGGGCATTCCGCCAAACACCACCAATGGTTAATTTTTGGCTCACCATCGACGAAACCCCAGATAAAACGCGAAAAATCTTCGCCGTTGGCTTCCATTGCCAGATAGGCCTGCGCATTGGTAATAATCGCCTGAATTTTACCCCGATGGCGGATAATGCCGCTATCCAGCACCAGCTTTTCAACCTCTTCTGGCCCCATTTTCGCCACACGAATCGGATCAAAGTTATGGAAGCATTTGCGATAGTGTTCGCGTTTTTTCAGCACGGTTATCCATGAAAGCCCAGCTTGTTGACCTTCGAGGCACAGCATTTCGAATAATGCCTGGCTGTCGGTACGTGGAATTCCCCATTCAGTATCGTGATAAGCGAGATACAGAGGATCAGTGGTCACCCAACCGCAGCGTTGTAGGCTCATTATTCGTCTTCCTTTATTGCCGATTTTAGTAGGGGATGATCGCTGTTCGTTGACTGATTAGCAACCTATCGACAGATTCTTTACCTTGGTGGGTATTGCGCAAAATTATCCGTTGGAATCCAATTAAAGGCTCATTTTATCGACAAATCTGCTTTGATTGTTGCATCTTACCGGATTCTGGCTGTATATCTTACGGTCAACGGGTATACTGACCCATTCCATTTTAATCCACTTGTATCGCGTGCGAATCCAACATGCAAAAGTTTGATACCAAGACCTTTCAGGGCCTGATCCTGACGTTACAGGACTATTGGGCGCGCCAAGGCTGCACCATTGTTCAACCACTGGACATGGAAGTCGGCGCGGGTACTTCCCACCCAATGACCTGTCTGCGCGCACTTGGCCCAGAGCCAATCGCTGCCGCTTATGTACAACCTTCACGCCGCCCGACCGATGGTCGCTACGGTGAGAACCCAAATCGCCTGCAACACTATTATCAGTTCCAGGTCATTATCAAACCTTCACCAGACAACATTCAGGAACTCTATTTAGGTTCATTGAAAGAGCTGGGTCTGGACCCGTTGATTCACGACATTCGCTTTGTCGAAGATAACTGGGAGAACCCAACGCTGGGTGCCTGGGGTCTGGGCTGGGAAGTGTGGCTAAACGGCATGGAAGTGACGCAGTTCACTTACTTCCAGCAAGTAGGCGGTTTGGAATGTAAACCGGTCACCGGCGAAATAACTTATGGCCTGGAACGTTTGGCAATGTATATCCAGGGCGTAGATAGCGTTTATGACCTGATTTGGTGTGACGGCCCACTGGGTACAACCACCTACGGTGATATTTATCATCAAAATGAAGTGGAGCAATCCACCTATAACTTTGAATACGCCGATGTGGACTTCCTGTTCTCCTGCTTTGAGCAATATGAGAAAGAAGCCCAGTCACTGCTGGCGCTGGAAGTCCCGCTGCCACTGCCGGCTTATGAACGTATTCTCAAAGCTGGCCACACGTTTAACCTGCTCGACGCCCGTAAAGCCATCTCGGTAACTGAGCGTCAGCGTTATATTCTGCGCATTCGTACGCTGACCAAAGCTGTCGCCGAGGCTTATTATGCTTCCCGCGAGGCATTGGGCTTCCCTATGTGCAAAAAGAATCAGAACTAAGAGGCTGTCATGACTCAACAGACTTTCCTGGTGGAAATCGGCACGGAAGAGTTGCCGCCGAAGGCTCTTCGTTCTCTGGCCGAATCTTTTGCCGCCAATTTTACGGCTGAACTCGATAACGCCAACTTGCCTCACGGCGAAGTTATTTGGTATGCCGCGCCGCGCCGTTTGGCGTTAAAAGTCACTAATTTAAGTGCGACTCAGGCTGATCGTGAAGTCGAAAAACGTGGCCCGGCAATCGCGCAAGCATTTGATGCTGAAGGTAAACCAAGCAAAGCGGCTGAGGGTTGGGCGCGCGGCTGTGGTATTACTGTTGATCAGGCGGAGCGCTTGGTTACCGATAAAGGCGAATGGCTGCTGTATCGCGCGCATGTCAAAGGTCAATCAGCGCAGTTGTTGCTGGCGGGGATGGTCAATACCGCACTGAGCAAACTGCCTATTCCTAAGCTGATGCGTTGGGGTGATAAAGACACCCAATTCGTTCGCCCGGTTCATACCGTGACTATGCTGTTAGGTTCCGAAGTCATTCCTGGCACGGTATTAGGTATCGATTCAGATCGTATTATTCGTGGTCACCGCTTTATGGGTGAACCTGAGTTTACGCTCGATAATGCCGATCAATACCCGCAAGTCTTGCAGGAACGCGGTAAAGTTATCGCTGATTATGAATTACGCAAAGCTATCATTAAGCGTGATGCAGAATTAGCCGCACAGAAGATTGGCGGTGTTGCTGATCTGAGTGAAAGTTTGCTGGAAGAAGTGGCGTCGCTGGTTGAATGGCCGGTGGTGTTGACCGCCAAATTTGAAGAGAAATTCCTGGCAGTTCCAGCGGAAGCACTGGTGTACACCATGAAGGGTGACCAGAAGTATTTCCCAGTTTATGACACTGCGGGTAACTTGCTGCCAAACTTCATTTTTGTTGCCAACATAGAATCGAAAGATCCTCAACAGATTATCTCGGGTAACGAGAAAGTGGTGCGCCCACGTCTGGCGGATGCCGAGTTCTTCTTTAAAACTGACCGTAAAAAACGCCTGGAAGATAATCTACCGCGTCTGGAAACCGTGCTGTTCCAACAGCAATTGGGTACCCTGCGCGATAAGACTGATCGTATTCAGGCGCTGGCCGGTTGGGTTGCAGCACAGATTGGTGCCGATGTTAACCACGCTACTCGCGCCGGTTTGCTGTCCAAGTGCGATCTGATGACCAATATGGTATTCGAATTCACCGATACTCAAGGTGTGATGGGGATGCACTATGCTCGTCACGACGGTGAAGCTGAAGACGTTGCAGTCGCACTGAATGAGCAGTATCAGCCACGTTTTGCCGGTGATGATTTACCGTCAAATCCGGTAGCTTGTGCATTGGCTATTGCCGATAAAATGGACACGTTGGCGGGTATTTTCGGTATCGGTCAACATCCGAAAGGCGATAAAGACCCATTTGCTCTGCGCCGTGCTGCACTAGGTGTATTGCGTATTATCGTTGAGAAGAATTTGCCGCTGGATCTGCAAACGCTGACCGAAGAGGCCGTGCGCCTGTATGGTAGCAAGCTGACCAACACCAAAGTGGTCGATGAAGTGATTGAGTTCATGCTGGGCCGCTTCCGTGCCTGGTATCAGGATGAAGGTCATAGCGTTGATACCATTCAGGCGGTATTGGCTCGCCGCCCAACCCGTCCAGCTGATTTTGATGCTCGGGTAAAAGCGGTAACTTATTTCCGCACATTGGACGCGGCTGCGGCACTGGCTGCGGCGAACAAACGTGTGTCGAACATTCTGGCGAAATCCACTGATAAGCTGAATGACCACGTTCGCGCTTCTGTGTTAAAAGAACCGGCAGAGTTGAAGCTGGCTACACATCTGGTGGTATTGCGCGATAAGCTCGAACCGGTGTTTGCGGCAGGTCAATACCAGGAAGCACTGGTTGAACTGGCGGCGCTGCGGGAAACTGTTGATGAGTTCTTTGAAAGCGTAATGGTGATGGATGAAGATGATGCCGTGCGGGTTAACCGACTGACATTGTTGAGTAAACTGCGTGAGTTGTTCTTGCAGGTTGCTGATATTTCTCTGTTGCAGTAATCCTGTTCTTGCTTGGCAATAGGGGAGCGCATATCGCTCCCCTTATCTATTCTTAATACTGGAGTTGGGTGATAAGAATAGGATGTTGTGAAAATAAGTACTTATCATAGGAGTAGTTTCACATGACTTTTGCACTGAATACGGCCCGATATTCACGTTGGTTAGCGCCATTGCTGGCGTTATTGGTAGTGTTCCAATTAACTGCCTGTGGGGATAAAGAACCAGAACAACGTAAGGCTTTTATTGATTATCTGCAAAACACGGTGATGCGCAGTGGGATGAAACTGCCAACGCTGAGTGAAGATCAAAAGCAGAAGTTTGGCCCTTATGTCAGCGATTATGCGATTTTAGTCACTTTTTCCCAGCAACTCAGTAAGTCTGTGGATGCCAGCCTGACGCCCGCTATCGCACAAATCAATGAGATTCGTGTCGCGCAGGATTACCTCAATAAACGTGATGCATTGCAGCAGTCAGCGGGTGCTTTAAATCTGTTAGTGCAGCAAATTCGCACCGCCAAAACACAGGCAGATAGCGCTGTGGCAGCATTGAAGCAGCCAGATGACCTGAAAGTGGTGTTTAATAAAGTCTTTGATAATGTGGTCACTCAGCCGACCAATGTGTTGATTCCGGCGGTTCCAGTGGTTTCTGCCTTTGTGCAGGATTTGGCCCAGGTTGGGGATTTCCTGCAACAGCAGGGGACTCAAGTCACTTTCAATAATGGTGGTGTTCAATTCCAAACTGCACAACAAGCGGCACAATATAACGCGATGATGGCTAATCTGGTCGCCAAGTATCCGGCGATGATGGCAGCACAGAAGAGTGTAATGAGTGTCATGCAGTGATTTGATGGGTTCGGTTGATGGTGACTCGATGATCAGTTCGGTTGTTATGGCTTCATGCTTCACCTAACCTCCGTTGAACTAACCGCCAAAGGGGTTACAAACGCGTAACCCCCTTGGATCCCCTGCGCTAGCGCACGTATCGCTAGCCTGCTTCGCAGGTACCCTCGATTCATCTTTTCGCTGGCGGGACGGCTTTACGCGGGTCCCTCCGCGTGACGCCTAAATCCGCCGTCCATGGCGGATTTCCCTTGCTCCACTCTTCACTCGGCTGCTCAAATGTGCTTTTAAACATCAAAACCTAAAAACCATGGTTTTGATTTTCTCTTTTGACGTTGAGCGCAATCAGGAATATTACCGACAAAGACGATGGCCCGAGTGAGCCGCCATGGACGGCGGCGAAAAGCGCGCTGGAGCAGGAAGCGACTCGCGCTGGCTCGATAAGGCCAACGGCTGCCGGAGGGGACTGCGAATAGCAGTAATATTTCGCGCAAGCCGCAGGTGCAGGAGGGCCGGCCTGCCCTCCTGCTCGGTTGAGGCGGCAAAGCCAGCAATGAAAACAAATCGAATATCAACCGAAATCAGATCCGGCCGTGAGCAATGATGAACTCATATCAACCAAAACCTGATCCAATTGTGTGCCTCCTTCCTCCTGTTGTTTTATTACACATTTACCAGTCAGTGGTTCAATATCGATATATTGGGTGGGCGAATGTCTCATCCTGCTTCTGCGAGCAAAAATAACTTGTGATTAACATCACATTTTCAAAACAAATGACCACCATAAAAATGTGACTCGAGTCACTATAATGGTCGTTTTTAGCTTAAAAATTATCCCCCGTGGCTTTCTTACACTCTAATAGTGTGATCTTAATCACTAAATAAACCCCTGTAGTGGGTACTTTAGTGTGATTTATATCACATAAAATAGGTGAGCTACGCGTGAGTAAAAGAGCATGCTAGAGTTTGTTTTGCATACAGCGTGTTTGTATTCGATAACACCGGCGGGTTTTGCAGAACTGCCTCAACAAAACAATTATATCGCGCTCTTATTGTTAGCGCGTACCAATAGGGGTGTTTTATGTTTTCACCAGACGCAAAGGTCAGAATTCAAAATTTTGGCCGATTCCTCAGTAATATGGTTATGCCCAACATCGGCGCATTTATCGCCTGGGGTATTATCACCGCATTGTTTATTCCAACGGGTTGGTTGCCGAATGAGACGCTAGCCAAACTGGTTGGCCCGATGATTACCTACCTGCTGCCATTGCTGATCGGTTTTACCGGCGGCCGTTTGGTCGGGGGAGATCGTGGCGGCGTGGTCGGCGCTATCACTACTATGGGGGTTATCGTTGGTGCGGATATGCCAATGTTCCTCGGTGCAATGATTGTCGGCCCACTGGGTGGCTGGGCAATCAAACACTTTGACCGCTGGGTTGAAGGTAAAATCAAAAGCGGCTTTGAGATGCTGGTTAACAACTTCTCAGCCGGTATCATCGGTATGCTGTTGGCTATCTTGGCCTTCATGGCAATTGGCCCATTGGTAGAAGTGTTATCCCAAGTGTTGGCGAAAGGCGTGCATATCATGGTGCAGCTGAATCTGCTGCCACTAACGTCTATCTTCGTCGAACCGGCCAAAATCCTGTTCCTGAATAATGCGATTAACCACGGTATCTTCTCTCCTTTGGGTATCCAACAGGCGACTGAAACCGGTAAGTCTATCTTCTTCTTGATCGAAGCTAACCCAGGCCCAGGTATGGGTGTGTTGATGGCGTACATGTTCTTCGGCAGAGGTAACGCGAAGCAATCTGCTGGCGGCGCGGCTATCATCCACTTCTTCGGTGGTATCCACGAAATCTATTTCCCATACGTTCTGATGAACCCACGCTTATTGCTGGCGGTAATTCTGGGCGGTATGACAGGTGTGTTCACTCTGACTGTGTTGAACGGCGGTCTGGTATCACCTGCTTCTCCTGGTTCTATCCTGGCGGTATTGGCAATGACACCTAAAGGTGCTTACTTTGCCAACATTGCAGCGGTTGCTGCTGCATTCGCCGTGTCCTTCGTGGTCTCCGCCATCCTGCTGAAAACCTCTAAAGTCAAAGACGACGAAGAAGACAGCCTGGAAGATGCCACTCGTCGTATGCAAGACATGAAAGCACAATCTAAAGGCGCACAAGCAGCCAATGCAGCCGCTGCTGCGGGTGACTTGAGCACAGTGCGTAAAATCATCGTCGCTTGTGATGCCGGTATGGGTTCTAGTGCGATGGGTGCCGGTGTATTGCGTAAGAAAGTATTGGATGCCGGTTTGAAGCACATCTCTGTGACCAACTGCGCCATTAACAACTTGCCGGAAGATGTCGATTTGGTGATTACTCACCGTGATTTGACCGAGCGCGCCATGCGTCATGCGCCGCAGGCACAGCATATTTCGTTGACCAACTTCCTCGATAGTCAGTTGTATACCAATCTGACGGCTCGTCTGGTCGAAGCCAGCAGCAGTGCAGAAACTGTCCAGAAAGTGATTGAAAAACTGGATGATAGCTTTGAGCCATCTGAGGCCAATCTATTCAAACTGGGTGCGGAGAATGTCTTCCTGAACCAACATGCGACAACCAAAGAACAGGCTATCCGCTTTGCCGGTGAGCAGTTGGTGAAAGGCGGCTATGTTGAGCCTGAATATGTTGAAGCGATGCTGGAACGTGAGAAACTGACCTCCACTTATCTGGGTGAATCTATCGCCGTGCCACATGGCACCATTGAAGCTAAAGATCGTGTGCTGAAGACGGGTGTGGTGTTCTGCCAATACCCTGAAGGTGTGCGCTTTGGCGATGAAGAAGACGAAGTGGCTCGCTTGGTAATTGGTATTGCTGCCCGTAACAATGAGCACATTCATGTCATTACCAGCCTGACCAACGCGCTGGACGATGACTCTGTCATTGAGCGCTTAAGCAAAACGACCAGCGTAGAAGAAGTGTTGGATTTGCTCGGCGGTAAAAAGTAACCGCAACTCAATGAAGTATGACGAGCATAGGGCCGTTGGGAGAAAACGGCCCTATACAGCAAAAGGTAAAAAACATGAAAGCATTACATTTTGGCGCAGGTAATATTGGCCGGGGCTTCATTGGTAAACTGCTGGCTGATGCCGGAGCACAGCTTACTTTCGCCGATGTTAATCAGCCGCTATTGGATGAGCTGAATAAGCGTAAGAGTTATCAGGTTAATGTGGTGGGTGAGCAAGCACGAGTCGAAGAAGTGAAGAATGTTAGCGCCGTGAACAGTGGTAGCCCGGAAGTGGTGGAACTGATTGCACAAGCGGATATTGTCACCACCGCGGTTGGCCCACAAATTCTGGCCCGCATCGCAGGCACAGTGGCACAAGGTTTGGTTGCCCGCCATCAACAAGGTAATACCCGCCCACTGAATATTATTGCTTGTGAGAATATGGTGCGTGGCACCAGCCAGTTGAAACAGCATGTTTTTGCTGCCTTGCCAGAAAGTGAGCAGGCATGGGTTGAGCAACATGTTGGATTTGTTGATTCTGCGGTAGACCGCATTGTGCCACCATCAGAAGCAGGCAGTACTGATATTCTGGCTGTGACAGTAGAAACATTCAGCGAGTGGATTGTTGATGGCACCCAGTTTAAAGGGCAGCCACCGCAAATCGCGGGTATGGAATTGACTGACAATCTGATGGCTTTTGTGGAGCGTAAACTCTTCACTTTGAACACCGGGCACGCTATTACCGCTTATTTGGGCCAGCTTGCCGGTCACCAAACCATTCGTGATGCCATCCTTGATCCCGCGGTACGCCAGACAGTGAAAGGTGCGATGGAAGAGAGTGGTGCGGTGCTGATTAAGCGCTATGCGTTTGATCCACAGAAACACGCCGCTTATATCGAAAAAATTCTCTCCCGTTTTGAAAACCCTTATCTGCACGATGATGTTGAGCGTGTTGGCCGTCAGCCACTGCGTAAACTGAGTGCCGGTGACCGTTTGATCAAACCGCTGTTGGGGACTTTGGAATATCAGTTGCCACATAATAACCTGGTGACCGGTATTGCGGCTGCGATGAGCTACCGCAGTGAGCAAGACCCACAAGCACAAGAACTGGTTGAATTACTGGCTAAGTTAGGGCCGAAAGCCACGCTTGCTCAAATTTCCGGACTACCAGCTGATAGCGAGGTTGTGGAACAGGCGGTGAGTGTGTATAACGCCATGCAGGACAAGCTGGCATAACTACCAAGCTAGTTGTTGGGGATAAATATCGTGTCGGATTACGCGGTATTTATCCTTTGTTAGCCCGATAATCTGAAACCACCCCAGTGACAAACGATGATTGAAAAAACACAGGCATTTGAGAATCGGGTACTGGAACATCTGAACGCGGGGAAGACCGTTCGGAGTTTCTTGATGGCTGCTGTCGAATTATTGGCAGAAGCGTTAAACATTCTCGTGGTGCAGGTTTTTCGTAAAGATGACTATGCGGTGAAATATGCCGTAGAGCCATTACTGGTCGGGGATGGGCCGTTAGGTGAGTTATCCGTACGATTGAAGTTGGTTTATGCTTTGGGCGTTATCACCCGGCATGAATATGAAGATGCTGAGCTATTAATGGCGCTGCGTGAAGAGCTAAACCATGATGGCACCGAGTATCGCTTTACCGATGACGAAATCCTCGGGCCATTTGGTGAATTGCATTGTGTTGCTGAGCTGCCACCAGTACCAACATTCTTACGCCCAGATGAAGCCGATGCTTCGCTGATTGCCATGCAACGCCAGCGTTATCAGCAGATGGTGCGTTCTACTATGGTGCTATCGATTACTGAATTACTCTCCCGCATCAGTCAAAAACAAGTTTCAAAACTCTCGCCGCTTGGCCATGTTTAATGATTAAAGACACTGAGCCATTCTTCGATCAACAGCCATAATGCTGTTATTGCCATCAAGCCACCCATCACGCCATTAAATAACCGTAGCTTCCAATTGACGCGCAGCGCATGGCGCAATTGATCCCCCATAACTGCCCAAACAGCGACGCAGGGCAGATTTAACAATGCAAAGCCGGTCATAATCAGCAGGGTATGGTTGAGCGTCGCCCCTTCGCGAGGGGTGAATAAGATGGCGACATTCATTGCCATCAACCAGGCTTTTGGATTTATGGCCTGAAATAATGCCCCTTGAATAAAGCCCATAGGTTGCTCACTATCCCTGGCGTTGGGGGTGCCGGAATTAAAAATCTTCCACGAGAGCCACAGTAAATAGCCACCGCCTAATGTCACCAAAGGCAGACGGACAACTCCCACCCAACTGAGGATAAATGCCAATAGCGTGGTCATTAATGCGCATTGCAGTGCACAACCAAAGGTAATCCCCAACATCATCGGGAAAGTTCGGCGTAAGCCAAAATTAACACCAGAAGCGGCTAACAACAGGTTGTTCGGGCCTGGAGTTATTGACATCACGGTGACGTAACTGATGAAAGCACTGTCCAACATGGGGGAGATCCTATTAATGTTATCAAGATATTCAGCATAAAGATCAATCCGTGATGGCGTCAGAAGCAGAAGTTATCTATTGTTATGGGTACAGTTTGCATGACACTAAACTGTACCCATTGATCCTGTGGAGAACTGTCACCATGTCCCTTGTTATGAACGAAATTCGCTACTTACAAGTGGCTGACAATCTGGCGCAAGCCATTAAGAATGGCAGTCTCCTGGCCGGTAGCCGACTGCCCTCGGTGCGGGGCTACGCGCAGAGCCATCAGGTCAGTATCAATACGGTAGTGGCTGCGTATCGCACGTTGGAAGACCGCGGCCTGATTGAAGCGCGCCCGCAGTCGGGTTTTTACGTCTGTAGCCCGTCAACCGCAGTGGTGCCAACGGCCACGGTCGGGAAACCAGTAGACGAAGTGCTGGATTTGATTGATACCGTCTTTGCCGCCCAGCAAAATCCGCGCTTTACCAATATCTCACTGGCCTGCCCGCAGACAGGTGATTTCTATCCCAGCGCCAAGTTGGGTCGTATCATGGCTTCCTTATTACGCCGCGAGCCGCAATTAATCAGTCAATATTCTTTGCCACCCGGCAGCCAGCGCCTGCGACAGCAAATCGCTCGCCGCGCCATGACCTTGGGAATGTTGGCTGATCCGGCTGATATCACCATTACGCATGGGTGCATGGAGGCGCTGCAATTGGCGCTACGGGTAACCACCAAACCCGGGGATTGTGTCGGACTGGAATCACCGACCTATTTCTATCTGATGCCATTGCTGGCAAGCCTCGGGTTGAAGGCAGTGGAGATTCCAACCGATCCGCAACAAGGTATCTCATTGGATGTACTGGAGTTGTTGCTTGAAGAAGAGCGACTGAATGCACTGATTGCTATGCCGACGGTGCAGAATCCTTTGGGTTATACCATGCCACTCGCCGCCAAAAAACGGTTGGCACAGCTGATGAACGATCACCAAGTGCCATTAATTGAAGATGGTTTGTATGCTGAAATTCAATTTGGTTCGACGTTATCTCCGGCTGTTAAAGCCTTTGATCGTGATGGCTGGGTGCTGTTTTGCTCCAGTTTTACCAAAACTCTGGCACCGGATTTCCGTATCGGCTGGATTGATGGCGGGCGCTTCGCCGAAGCACTGCACAAACTAAAAGCGGTATCGTCGATGGCGGAGCCGATGCTGCTATCGGAGACTTTGGCACTGTTCCTTGAGTCTGGCGGTTATGATCACCATCTGCGTAGCTTGCGCCGCCGTTATGCGCAGCAAGTGCAGCAAGCCCAACAACTGATAACCCGCAACTTCCCGCGCGGAACCACAGTGACACAACCGGCTGGCGGATTTGTTTTTTGGGTCGAATTCCCTGATAGCGTCGATACCGTGGCGCTGTTCCATCAATTGCTGCAAGAGCAGATTTGCCTGACGCCGGGGACACTTTATTCACCCAGTGGCCGCTATCGTCATGCATTTCGCCTATCCTGCTGTTATCCATTTAACAGCCGTTATACCGGCGCATTGGAGCGATTGGGGGCGGTTGCATGTGAAATGAGTGGCTTACCGGCCGGAATGCAGTGGCGGCCAGTTCAGGAGGCTGCTGCCGAAAGAGATGCATCCTGATACACTACCCATCTTGATGCACAATCAGTGCTATCCTATCTCCAACTTTAGCGAAATATCGTGCCCATTAGCGGCATGTACGGGCCAATACTATGAAAGAACATGCAGAAATCAAACGTCTAAGCGATATGCTGGATGCGCTGAATCACAAAGATCCAACTGTTATTCAGCAGGGTAATGTGGATTTAATCGCACAGCATATGAAAGAAAAAGAGAAACTTGCGGCTGAAATCCAGCGCTTGAAAGAAGTCAGGGTTAAAAACCTGAGTGCTGAAGCCCAGAAGCTGGCTAAACTGCCCTTCAGCCGTGCCATCACCAAAAAAGAACAGGCTGATATGGGCACTTTGAAGAAAGCAGTGCGCGGTATTGTGGTGGTGCATCCAATGACCGCATTAGGCCGCGAGATGGGCCTGAAAGAAGTGACTGGTTACGCCAAAAAAGCGTTCTGATTGCGACTTTCGAAAGAACCGGGTGGGTGGCATGGCCGCCGCCCGGTTTGTTTTCTATAAATATTATCAATCAAACAGTTCTGAGTGTGTCCCTGCTCGGACAAAAACAATCTCACCTATTTTACTGCTGCCACTTAATTTGTAGATGAGTAAAAAATCTCCACCAATATGGCATTCACGGAAATTTTCCCAGTCACCTTTAAGCGGATGATCCAACCATTCGGCACCTAGCGGTGTGTCATTTGCAATAAGCAGTAGCATGGCATGTTTGAGTCGATGCATGTCATAACGACCACTGCGGGACAGCTTTTCCCAGTCTTTAAGAAAGCCTTTGGTATAATCTGCCGTCCTTGGCACTGTCGTTCGTTTACTTACTGTTGTCTTTTTCAAGTTCAATAAATAACTCATCAGAAGTCGTAAAACGTGCGCTATGAGCTTGAACGATCTCTTCTGCTTCCTGCATCGCCGCACGTGTTTGGGGATTAGGTATTTTCAATTCAAATGGAATTGCTTGATCAGCGACGACGCGATTTAAAAACAAACGCACAGCATCGGAAACCGAAAGACCCATTGCATTGAGTGCTGCCGTTGCCTGTTTTTTGACGTCATCATCAATACGGACATGCAACATTGTGGTGTGTGTAGCCATTTTAACCTCCTCATCAATAAACAGAGTTTGTATCTCAATTGAGATACAGTCAAGTTTGTTGATAAAATCGGCATGTTTGTTATGCAATAACCCTGTCGTTAATTCTTCCCTAGTAACCGCCGATTAAAGTCTTCTATCTTTCCCTGCGAAATACGGGTCAGCATGGTTTTGCTCCAACTGGCGGATAATCCAGATACTGACAACAAGCGGCGATACTGTTCTTCGTCAAACGGCATATGCCAGGCAATAGCAATGGCCTCCGATACACTGATATCACTGGTGCGCGCTAATAGCTCTAGTGGATGACCGTCGCTGACTTTGCCGGGTGAAATCACCCGATACAACCAGCCGCAGTAGCCGGTTTGCTGCATCAACACCGACATATCTTCGATAGCAAAATGGAAGTTGAGTTTGTAGCAAGGTGAGCGCGGTTGTGTCACCTGAATGAGTGTTTCACCCCAGCGGTAAATATCCCCCATATAGACATTTTGTTCAGTCATGCCGAGGGTCGATATGTTCTCGCCGTAAGCTGGAGCGGAAAAAAACTCAGCCTGTTCAGGAAATTGTTGTCTCCAGTGAGCGTAATGCTCGCGTGGGTAGTGGCATAACGCCCGATCTGGGCCGCCGTGAAAGCGAGTTTCGGCTTGTTCATCCCCTTCCAGACCCAGAGAGGTGAGCATAATGCTGCCCTGCACCTGACGTTTGCCAATGGCACTTGGGGAACTGCCGCTGTAAGGCTCGATTTTACCGATATAAACCTGTGGATATTTCATCTGCTCTCCTTGTCTGCGTTCAGAAGGGAGATTCAGAATACCCTGCCTGACGGCAGGGCTCCATGGTTTAACGCAGAATCAGAAGGTTTCCCAGTTATCCTGCTGTTGGCTACGGTTCGTCTCTGGCGCTGGGCGTGGTGGGGTTGCCCGTGGAGTGGTAGTTTCGCTTTGAACAGATTCAGCTTCTGCTTCGGACAGGCGGAACACGGCAACAGCTTGTGCCAGTAAGATAGCTTGTTCTGCCAGTGAATCAGCGGCAGCGGCAGACTCTTCCACCAATGCGGCGTTCTGTTGAGTGGTGCTGTCCATTTCCGAGATAGCCTGACTGACTTGGGTGATACCCCGGCTTTGTTCATCTGAGGCAGAGGCAATTTCCGCCATGATATCGCGCACATGGGTCACTGAGCGGACAATATCTTCCATAGTTTGACCCGCATTTTGTACCAACGATGTACCGGCATTGACTTGAGACACCGACTCTCCAATCAACCCTTCAATTTCTTTTGCTGCCTGTGCACTGCGTTGTGCCAAATTACGTACTTCGCTCGCGACCACAGCAAAACCACGGCCTTGCTCACCGGCGCGCGCTGCTTCAACTGCGGCATTCAGCGCCAGAATATTAGTCTGGAAAGCAATACTGTTAATCACCGAGGTGATTTCAGAAATGCGTTTAGAACTGCCAGAAATATCGTTCATGGTGCGCACCACATCGTTAACCAGCTTGCCGCCTTGTTGCGCGGTTTGTGATGCTTCCGTCGCTAGCTGATTAGCATGGTGGGCATTATCAGCATTCTGCTTAACCGTGGCATTCAATTGCTCCATACTGGCGGCAGTTTCTTCTACCGCAGCTGCTTGTTGCTCTGTTCGGGATGATAAATCAGTATTGCCGGCGGCAATCTCGCCGGAGGCATGAGACACCTGGCTGACGCCAATGCGAATTTCGTCAATCATGGCACGCAGGTTTTCATTCATTCGGGCGACGGCATTCATCAGCAGGCCCAGTTCATCAGTACGATTGGAGGTGGTTGCTGCGGTTAAATCACCGGTGGCAATGCGCTCGGCCATCGCCAATGTGGTGCGCAGTGGCACAGTAATCTGGCGAGTCATGCGCCATGAAATCAGTAAACCCAATATCAGGGCCGCAATAGCTGCTATAGCTAGCTGCAATTGCGCATTATTGATTTCATCATGAGTGCCTTGCAGTTCTTGAGTGAACAAATGCGTTGCCAACTTATTTAATTCATTGGCATTTTCTTCCATCACTTTACCCACTTCCAGCTCTTGCTGATATGCCGGCAAATAGGCTAATACGTTGTCTTTATAGGCACTGAGACTGGAAATGACTGGAGCTAATAGTTTTTGCTGATCGGCTGATAGCACCGGCATAAAAGCATTCGCCGCGCTGTTGGCAATATTGATTGAGGTAATCAATGAAGACTCTGCATCCTGGTTGCGATCCAGTAATAAACCTCGCGCGTTATAGCGCACGGTCATTAACTTTTGGTTCATTTCCGCCAGCAGAATCTGGATGTTGGTATCGGCACCCTCATTAAGCAAACTTTGCTGTAACTCATTGAGGTTCTTCTGAGTTTCAGAGATGTTCCAACTTTTGCGTACATCGTCCTTATGAGCCACCGCATTAACAAAATTGCTTTGTTGTTGCAGATATTCGTCTACCACATCGGCAATGCTACTGATTGTCTTGCGGTTGTTTTCCGACCAGCTAAGGTTGTCGCTTTGGGTTAATAGATTTTTTATATTATTGATATGTTGTGAGTTTTCTTTAATGTACTTCAGGTCATAGGTACGTTCATATAACGCACGGTTATATTTCGCCTGATTGGCCTCATCATTAATTTTGTAGCTCAAATCGACTTTATAAGCATGTTCTTCAATGACGGAGAAATGATATGCGGTGGTACCAGCGATGATCCCAACCAATAACAACATCAGGAAAAAGCTTAACCCCAGCTTTTTACCGACTTTCACGTTTTCAAAGTTACCAAAAACTTTGCTAAATGCTGCCATGTTCTTCTCCGTTATGCGGTGTTTTTGCTGCAAATCAATCAGCGTAGGTGAGTTTGGGGAGGTCTAATTATTAGAGGATTTCGGGGAACTGGCAGTATGTGGGGCAGCCTTGGCAAGAGTGCTTTTCCCAAACGCAATGACTTCTACATTCATAGATTTCTTCCATGAATACCAGTGACCTTCTTGTACATTCTATCGGCAGGAATTGACTAAACTTTAACAATAAAAATGCCAGCAAGAGGGCCTTGCTGGCATATATCTTTCGAACTTGAAGCTATGGGGTATAGCTGCTCTCGTTACTTAGCTTGAGCGAAACGCGCGGCTGCTTCGTCCCAGTTAACCACGTTCCAGAATGCTTTGATGTAGTCTGGGCGGCGGTTTTGGAATTTCAGGTAGTAAGCGTGTTCCCACACATCCAGGCCAACAATTGGGAAACCTGATGCGCCAGAAACAGCTTCACCCATCAGCGGGCTGTCTTGGTTAGCAGTCGAAACAACAGCCAGTTTGCCGTCGTCTTTCAGTACCAGCCAGGCCCAGCCTGAGCCGAAACGCGTTGCCGCAGCTTGTTCAAATTTTTCTTTGAAGCTGTCAACACTGCCGAAGTCGCGTTCGATAGCGGCTTTCAGGTCACCGGTCAGAGTGGTGCCCAGTTTCAGGCCTTTCCAGAACAGGCTGTGGTTAGCGTGACCGCCGGCGTTATTACGCATAAAGGTGCGTTTTTCAGCGGGAACTTTGTCCAGATCTTTGATCAGATCTTCAACACTGAATTTAGCCAGCTCAGGGAAGCTCTCCAACACCGTGTTTGCATTGTTAACATAGGTTTGGTGGTGTTTGGTGTGATGGATTTCCATCGTCTGCTTATCGAAGTGTGGTTCCAGGGCGTCATAAGCATAAGGCAGGGATGGCAGTGAGTAACTCATAATCATCGTCTCCGTAGGTGTAGGGCGGCACAAAAAAAGTAAGCACCGCGTAAGCATTCGGATCATTATAGTTAATTAAATGATATTGAAAATGATTATCAATGCCGTACTAATTGTATGGTCTTTCTATTCCTGAATCCGATTTGGGTGGGTATACACCGTTGCCCGGCCGGGTTTACTGAAGCCAACCAAGGTGAGATTACAACGCTCGGCGACTTCAACTGCTAAGGTTGTTGCAGCTGAAACAGCAAATAAAATCTCGGCTCCACACATAGCCGTTTTCTGCACCATCTCATAACTGGCGCGGCTGGAAACCAGCACCGCGCCTTGCTGCCACGGCTGTTTAGCTCGAATCCCAAGTAGTTTATCCAGTGCCACATGACGACCCACATCTTCACAGCCACCTAATAATTCGCCTTGAGGATTAATCCAGGCGGCAGCATGGGTACAACCGGTCAGTTGACCCACCGTTTGCACTTGTTTGAGCTGTGTGAGTGCGTGGTCTAAATGGTTAAGGTCAAAGGTTTGTGTGAATGGCAGGGGGGCGATTGGGCGGAAAATATCGTCCAGTTGTTCGATACCACAAACTCCACACCCCGTGCGGCCCGCCATCGCTCGGCGGCGTTCTTTTAAACCGGCAAAACGGCGGCTGGAGAGTTCAATGTTAACTTCTATGCCATTACAGCCGGGTGTGACATCAATGGCATAGATTTCTTGTGGCGCGGTAATAATGCCTTCTGACAACGAAAACCCCAGCGCGAAAGCCTCTAAATCCTTAGGGGTCGCCATCATCACCACATGAGAAATGCCGTTGTATACCAGAGCTACCGGCACTTCTTCTGCCAGCCAATCCAATTGCGGTTCTGACAGTTGATGGCGCTGTTTTTGATGACGCTGAAACACGTTAAGTTGCCTGGCACCGCAAATTTCGGTGGAGAGGTCAATATCTGAAGGTTTGATCTGGCTCACTATGCGGCCCTGAAAGTTATAACCCATAATCACAATGTGGTAACATTCACATTAAGAATGGTATGGGTATAATTTCATTTATATAGAAATGTATCCCACACCGATAAAGGTGATATTGCGTCAGCGATTTTAGCGCTTCTGGTTTTGTTGAGGGAAGCGAGAACTGAATTTTAAATCTAAACATTGTGACAATCGTGAGATGAAGGAGAGACCCATGCAGGTCAGCAGAAGGCAGTTCTTTAAGATCTGCGCTGGCGGTATGGCAGGAACCACGGTCGCGGCACTCGGCTTTATGCCGTCGGTGGCGCTGGCGGAAACGCGCAATTATAAGTTGCTGCGCGCCCGTGAAACGCGGAATACCTGCACATATTGCTCCGTCGGTTGCGGGCTTTTGATGTATAGCCTCGGCGATGGTGCTAAAAACGCCAAAGAGAGTATTTTCCACATTGAAGGGGACCCGGATCATCCGGTCAACCGTGGTGCGCTGTGCCCTAAAGGTGCGGGGCTGGTGGATTTTATTCACAGCGAAAGCCGCTTGAAATACCCAGAATATCGCGCACCAGGTTCAGACAAATGGCAGCGAATCACTTGGAATGATGCATTTGACCGCATTGCCAAGCTGATGAAAGAAGACCGGGACGCTAATTTCATTAAGACCAACGATGCGGGCGTGACCGTCAACCGTTGGCTGAGTACCGGTATGCTGTGTGCTTCTGCATCCAGTAATGAGACGGGTTATCTGACCCAGAAATTTAGTCGCGCTCTCGGCATGCTTGCCGTAGACAACCAAGCACGTGTCTGACACGGACCAACGGTAGCAAGTCTTGCTCCAACATTTGGTCGCGGTGCGATGACCAACCACTGGGTTGACATCAAGAACGCAGACTTAATTATCGTCATGGGCGGTAATGCGGCAGAAGCGCATCCGGTGGGGTTCCGCTGGGCGATGGAAGCCAAAATCCACAACAATGCCAAGTTGCTGGTGATAGACCCACGCTTTACCCGTACTGCATCGGTGGCTGACTTCTACACGCCAATCCGTTCCGGTAGCGATATTGCGTTCCTGTCCGGCGTGTTGTTGTATCTGATGACCAACAACAAAATTAACCGCGAATACGTCGAAGCTTATACCAACGCCAGCTTGCTGGTGCGGGAAGACTATACCTTTGATGAGGGTTTATTCAGTGGTTATGACGCTGAAAACCGCAAATACGATAAAACCACCTGGAATTACCAGCTGGATGAAAACGGCTTTGCCAAACGCGATGTCACATTACAAGACCCGCGCTGTGTGTGGAACTTGCTGAAAGAACACGTCAGCCGTTACACGCCAGAGGTGGTTTCCAACATCTGCGGTACGCCAAAAGAAGATTTCTTGCAGGTTTGCGAATATCTCGCCGAAACCAGTGCGTCCAATAAAACTGCCACGTTCCTGTATGCGTTGGGCTGGACACAGCACTCGGTTGGTGCGCAGAACATCCGTACTATGGCGATGATCCAGTTGCTGCTGGGCAATATGGGGATGGCAGGGGGCGGTATTAACGCCTTGCGCGGTCACTCTAATATTCAGGGCTTAACTGACCTGGGCTTGCTGTCACAAAGCTTGCCGGGCTACCTGAATTTGCCGTCAGAAAAGCAGCCGGATATTGATACGTACCTGAAGGCCAATACCCCGAAAACTTTGTTACCGGGCCAGGTTAACTACTGGAGTAATTACCCGAAATTCTTCGTCAGTCTGATGAAAAGTTTCTACGGTGATAAAGCCCAGAAAGAGAACGGCTGGGGCTACGACTGGTTACCTAAGTGGGATAAAGGCTACGACGTCTTGCAGTATTTCGAGATGATGTCGCAGGGCAAAGTGAATGGCTATATTTGCCAGGGCTTTAACCCGGTCGCGTCGTTCCCGAACAAAAACAAAGTAGTGGCATCACTGTCGAAACTGAAATTCTTGGTGACTATTGACCCGCTCAATACTGAAACCGCGAATTTCTGGCAAAACCACGGTGAATTTAATGATGTCGATCCATCGAAAATTCAAACCGAGGTATTCCGCTTGCCATCCAGTTGTTTTGCTGAAGAAAACGGTTCTATCGTTAACTCCAGCCGCTGGCTGCAATGGCACTGGAAAGGTGCTGATGCGCCGGGCGAAGCATTGAACGATGGCGCTATTTTGGCCGGTATCTTTAGTCGTCTGCGTGATATGTACCGCCGCGAAGGTGGTGCCGTGCCAGAACAGGTGCTCAATATGACCTGGGATTATTTGACGCCAGACAATCCAGAGCCAGAAGAAGTGGCACAAGAAAGCAATGGTAAAGCCCTGGCCGATATTACCGATGCCGATGGCAAAGTTCTGGTCAAAAAAGGCGAGCAGCTCAGCACCTTTGCTCACCTGCGCGATGACGGCACCACCGCCAGTGGCTGTTGGATCTTTGCCGGTAGCTGGACACCAGCTGGTAACCAGATGGCACGGCGCGATAATGCTGATCCATCAGGTCTTGGCAATACGCTGGGCTGGGCATGGGCATGGCCGCTTAACCGCCGCATTCTGTACAACCGCGCGTCCGCTGATCCACAGGGTAAACCTTGGGATCCGAAACGCCAGTTACTGGAGTGGGATGGTGCCAAATGGGGCGGCGTCGATATTCCAGATTACAGCGCTGCCGCGCCGGGTAGTGATGTTGGGCCGTTCATTATGCAGCCTGAAGGCATGGGGCGTCTGTTTGCTATCGACAAAATGGCAGAAGGGCCATTCCCGGAACACTATGAGCCATTCGAAACGCCGCTGGGCACCAACCCACTGCATCCGAATGTGATATCCAACCCAGCTGCGCGCGTGTTTAAAGATGACCTGGCTGCAATGGGTTCTCATGAGCAGTTCCCGTATGTCGGCACCACTTATCGTCTGACAGAACATTTCCACTACTGGACTAAGCATGCGCTGCTCAATGCTATCGCTCAGCCAGAACAGTTTGTGGAAATTGGCGAAAAACTGGCGGCGAAAAAGGGCATTAAGCAGGGCGATACCGTGAAAGTCAGCTCCAACCGCGGCTACATCAAAGCCAAGGCAGTAGTGACCAAACGTATTCGTACGCTGAATGTTCATGGGCAGGAAGTTGACACTATTGGTATCCCGATCCACTGGGGTTACGAAGGGGTGGCGAAAAAAGGCTTTATTGCCAATACCCTGACACCGTTTGTCGGTGATGCTAATACGCAAACGCCAGAGTTTAAGGCGTTCCTGGTCAACGTGGAAAAGGTGTAACGGAGAGAACCTATGTCACTGCAAACTCAAGACATTATCCGGCGCTCTGGCACCAATTCCCTTACGCCGCCGCCACAGGATCGTAACCACCAGCAAGAGGTGGCCAAGCTTATCGACGTCACCACCTGTATCGGCTGCAAAGCCTGTCAGGTGGCCTGTTCGGAGTGGAACGACATTCGTGATGAAGTGGGCCATAACGTCGGGGTGTACGATAACCCCGCCGATTTGACCGCCAAGTCATGGACGGTAATGCGTTTTTCTGAAGTTGAAGACGAAGAGAGCGGCAAGCTGGAGTGGCTGATCCGTAAGGATGGCTGCATGCATTGTGCTGATCCGGGCTGTTTGAAAGCCTGTCCGTCAGAAGGCGCTATCATTCAGTATGCGAATGGTATTGTCGACTTCCAGTCAGAGCACTGTATCGGTTGTGGTTACTGCATCGCCGGTTGCCCGTTTGATGTTCCGCGCATGAACAAAGACGACAACCGGGTGTACAAATGTACTCTGTGCGTCGATCGCGTCGGTGTGGGTCAGGAACCTGCCTGTGTGAAAACCTGCCCGACCGGGGCGATTCACTTTGGTACCAAAGAAGCGATGAAAGAAGTGGCCGCAGGCCGGGTTAGCGAACTGAAAACGCGCGGCTTTGATAACGCCGGGTTATATGACCCAGCGGGTGTTGGGGGCACCCACGTGATGTATGTACTGCATCATGCGGATAAACCTCAGCTTTATCATGGTTTGCCGGAGAACCCGACCATCAGCCCGACGGTCACTTTCTGGAAAGGCATCTGGAAACCACTGGCCGCGATTGGCTTTGCCGCGACCTTTGCTGCCAGTATCTTCCACTACGTGGGTGTCGGCCCGAATCGGGTTGAAGAAGAAGAGGACGAAGACGATAAACCGGATTCCGCGCCTTCCGATGCCGCATCCAAGGCTCCTGAGCCTACCACCGCTGAACACTCAGACGACGGGGAGACGCGGAAATGAGAAAAGAAAAGCGTATCCAGCGCTACAGTGCGCCGGAGCGAATCAACCACTGGATAGTGGCTTTTTGTTTTATATTAGCTGCCATCAGTGGTCTGGGGTTCTTCTTCCCATCATTTAACTGGTTGATGAATATTTTTGGTACGCCGCAGTTGGCGCGCATCCTTCACCCCTTCGCCGGGGTGATTATGTTCGCTGCCTTCCTCATCATGTTTTTCCGTTACTGGAAACATAACTTGATCAACAAGGAAGACCTGGAGTGGGCTAAAAATATCCATAAAATTGCCATGAATGAGGAAGTGGGTGACACGGGGCGCTATAATTTTGGTCAGAAATGCGTATTCTGGGCTGCTATTATCAGCCTGGTGTTATTGCTGGCCAGTGGTGTGGTAATTTGGCGGCCTTATTTTGCGCCCTCTTTCCCGATCCCACTGATTCGTCTGGCGCTGTTGGTGCATTCGTTGGCCGCGGTAGGATTGATTATCGTGATTATGGTGCATATTTATGCTGCCCTGTGGGTGAAAGGCACCATTACCGCGATGGTAGAAGGTTGGGTACCCGCAGCATGGGCTAAAAAGCACCATCCACGTTGGTATCGCGAGGTCAATGCCAAAAGGCAGCTTCAGAACAAACAGGAAGAGAAACCCTGATGAGTATTCGCATTGTCCCTAAAGATCAATTAGGTAAACAGAGCGAAAAAGGTACAACGGCGGGGAATATCCCGCCGTTACTTTTCGCGAATTTAAAAAGCCTGTATACCCGGCGCACCGAACGTTTACAGCAGTTAGCGCTGGATAATCCACTGGCTGACTATCTCGATTTTGCCGCCAAAATTACCCAAGCGCAGCAAAAAGCACTGCATGACCACCCGCTGGTGTTGGATATGCAGGCTGAGTTGGCACAATCTGCGGCTAGTGGTAAACCGCCGCTAGATTTGAGTATTTTTCCGCGCACGGATCACTGGCGCAAGCTGTTATCAGCATTGATTGCTGAGTTACGCCATGATGCCCCCGACCATATAGTGGCGGTGCTGGATAATCTGGATAAGGCATCAGTACATGAGTTGGAATTGTACGCAGATGCACTGTTAAACCGCGAGTTTGCACAGATTGGCAGCGAAAAGGCGCCATTTATCTGGGCTGCGCTATCCTTGTATTGGGCGCAGATGGCGAGTCAAATTCCTGGCAAAGCGCGGGCCGAATATGGTGAACATCGCCAATTCTGCCCGGTGTGCGGCAGTATTCCGGTTTCCAGTGTGGTACATATCGGTACGCAAAACGGTTTACGTTATTTGCACTGCAACTTGTGTGAAAGTGAGTGGCATGTGGTGCGGATTAAATGCAGTAATTGCGAGCAGACCCGTGATTTGAACTACTGGTCGCTAGACACCGAATTAGCCGCCGTGAAAGCGGAAAGTTGTGGTGATTGTGGCACTTACCTGAAAATCTTATATCAGGAAAAAGACCCGCAGGTAGAAGCGGTGGCAGATGATTTGGCTTCGCTGATTCTTGATGCCAAGATGGAAGGCGAAGGGTTTGCCCGTAGCAGTATTAATCCCTTTTTGTTTCCCGGGGAATAACTTTTCCTTATTACCCCTGATTTGAGTGGCTATGAGCGCAGAACCCCATCATCTTTACAGTCAGTTACCCGCCATAGACAGCTTGCTGCGAGCGCCAGAAATGGCCCCTTTGCTGGATGAATATGGCGCAGCCTTGCTAACTGAAAACCTGCGTTTGATGCAGGCTGAAGCCCGTGAATATATCCGTCAATTCCATACATTGGCTGATTGGTGTGCGGACTGGCCTGCGGCTTTACGTCATCGACTGAACCAACGTCAACCCGCATTAAAACCCGTATTTAACCTCTCCGGCACCGTTTTACACACCAATCTAGGGCGAGCACCTTTAGCGGAATCCGCTATTGCTGCGGTAACTGATGCCATGCGCGGTGCGGTTACCCTCGAATATTCCCTGAGTGGTGCAGGTCGTGGCCATCGTGATCGCGCGGTAGCCGATTTACTCTGCGAACTGACTGGAGCGGAAGATGCCTGCATCGTTAATAATAATGCTGCTGCGGTATTTTTGATGCTGACTGTCATGGCTGCTGGGAAGCAGGTGGTGGTTTCTCGGGGTGAATTGGTGGAAATTGGCGGCGCTTTTCGTATCCCAGATGTGATGCGTCAGGCTGGCTGTGAGCTGGTTGAAGTCGGTACCACCAACCGCACTCATCTGAAAGATTACCGTCAGGCCATTAGCGAACATACTGGTTTGCTGATGAAAGTGCATACCAGCAATTACAGTATTGAGGGCTTTACGGCCTCGGTGGCGGAGCAGCAACTGGCTGCGTTGGGGCATGAATTTGCGATTCCGACCGCAACAGATTTGGGCAGTGGTTCGCTGGTGGATATGACCCGCTACGGCTTACCGGCGGAACCGATGCCGCAGCAGTTAATTGCAGCGGGCGTCGATTTGGTGACTTTTTCAGGGGATAAGCTGCTCGGCGGCCCGCAGGCAGGGATCATTCTCGGTAAAAAGCAGTGGATTGACCAATTGCAGCAACATCCGCTCAAGCGGGCGCTTCGCGCCGATAAAATGACTCTGGCTGCACTGGATGCGACCTTGCGCCTCTATCAGCAACCCGATCGTTTGACCAAATTGTTACCGACTATGCGGCTGCTAACGCGTTCGGCGCAAGACATTGCCGAGAGTGCGCAGCGGGTGCTGGCCGCCTTAAATAGCCGCTATGGCGCTGAGTTTACGCTGGCGGTAGAGCCATGCTGGTCGCAGATTGGCAGTGGCTCATTACCTGTAGACCGGTTACCCAGTTGGGCCGTAACATTTACCCCTAAAGAGGGACGTGGAAGCGCTCTGGAGGCACTGACTGCGCGCTGGCGTGGATTGGCTAAACCCATCATTGGCCGCGTGGCTGATGGGCGTTTATGGTTGGACTTGCGCTGTTTGGAGGATGAGGCAGCGTTGCTCAGGGAGTTGGCACCATGATTATTGCAACCGCGGGTCATGTCGATCACGGTAAAACCACGCTGTTACAGGCGATTACTGGGGTTAATGCTGACCGCTTGCCGGAAGAAAAGCAGCGCGGGATGACCATTGATTTGGGTTATGCCTATTGGCCGCAATCAGATGGCAGCATTATTGGGTTTATTGATGTCCCCGGACATGAGAAATTTCTTGCCAATATGTTGGCTGGTGTCGGTGGTATCGACCATGCTTTGTTGGTGGTGGCCTGTGATGATGGCGTGATGGCACAAACCCGCGAGCATCTGGCCATCCTGCGGCTGACGGGCCGCCCGACATTGACGGTGGCGCTGACTAAATCCGATCGAGTGGATGACGAGCGTATTGCGCAAGTACGCCAGCAAGTGATGGCGGAGTTGTTAGCGCAAGGCTGGGAAATCGAGCAAGTTACTCTGTTTGTCACTGCGGCTACGGCCGATCTGGGCATCAGTGAATTGCGCGAGCATCTGACGCAATGCCAGCAGCAAGATGAAAATAATAACCGGCTATCGCGGCGGTTTCGTCTGGCTATTGACCGCGCATTCAGTGTGAAAGGCGCAGGTTTAGTGGTCACGGGAACGGCGTTAGCGGGCAAAGTGGCGGTGGGTGATACCTTATGGCTTACGGGCAGCGATTGCTCAGTACGGGTGCGAGGTATACATGCTCAAAACCAGGATACCCAGCATGCACAGGCTGGGCAGCGCATTGCCCTGAATATTTCCGGCGATATTAGCAAACAACAGGTCAATCGTGGTGACTGGCTATTAGCGCAACAGCCAGCGGAACCCGTTGATAGAGTGTTGGTCGTCGTCGATGCAGATGAACCCATACAGCACTGGCAACCGCTGCATTTACATCATGCCGCCAGCCATATTACCGGGCGTTTTTCATTGCTTAACACCCCTCAACCGGAGGGCTGCCAATCCCCATTGATACTGGCCGAGCTACTGCTGGATAACCCCCTGTGGTTGGCTGAGAATGATCGTCTGATTCTGCGAGATATTGCCGCGAAAAAGACACTGGGTGGGGCGCGTGTTATTCATCTGGCGGTGCCAAAACGAGGGAAACGGCAACCGGCATTTTTGGCATGGTTAACCGCGTTAGCGCAAGCGAAGAGCGATCCTGAGGTGCTGGAGTTGCATTTGGCACAAGGGCCAATTTCTCTGCATAAATTCAGTTGGGCGCGTCAGCTTACCAACCATGATATGGCAGCATTGCTGGCAGGTACTGATTGTGTAGTCGCCGGTGATATTGCTCTGTCCAGCCCTCATGCTCAGCAAGCTCAACAAACCTTATTGCATGTGTTATGTCTCTACCATCAACAGCATAGTGATCAGTTAGGATTAGGGCGGGCGCGCTTGCGCCGCATGGCATTGCCGACATTGGATGAAGCATTGGTGTTTCGTTTAATTGATAATCTGCTGACACAAGGCGCGCTAAAAAATACCCGTGGCTGGTTGCATCTGCCTGATCATGGATTGGGATTTACCGCGCAAGAACAAGCACGATGGCAACAGGTTGCCCCCTATTTCTCTGACGATCCGTGGTGGGTTCGTGATTTAGCGGCGGAATTGGCAATGGATGAAAGTGAAATGCGCAGCTTGCTACGTAAAGCGGCACAACTGGGCTACATCACGGCAATTGTTCCCGACCGCTACTATCTGAGCCAACGTATTGAGCAGTTTGCTGATTTGATTCGTGAATTGGATGCCAGTCAAGGCAGTGCCAGCGCAGCTGATTTTCGTGACCGGCTAGGTATTGGCCGTAAGCTGGCAATTCAAATCCTTGAATTCTTTGACCGCAGCGGCTTCACTCGCCGTCGAGGTAATGACCATTTATTGCGCGACAGCGGGCTGTTTTCTTCTGTGAATTGAGCATCTGAGCGAGGCGTGTAATAAGTCTGTTTAATAGATATTAAAGTGACACGCCTCTTGCAAATTTACTCTGCAGCCAATGAATTGGGCTGGCGGCGAATAAAAATCATCACCAAGCCCAGCCACAGCAAGCCGCTGATGAGATTGAACAGATTGAAAATACCGCTGTTTCCCCACAGATAAGCCACTTTGGCAAATTCAATCCCCAAGGTGAAGACCATCATACTGATCATCCCCATGGCAGCTGACACCGTCCCTTTACTGATATCGCTGGAGAACAGCGTCAGTCGCACTAAACCGGCGTTCGCCAGGCCAATACCAAAGGCATAGAGGCTTAACCCGGCAGTCATCCACAAATAAGCATGGGATGAATAGAGGGTCGAGCCAGCGGCAATCATTAGGCCAATAATCATCGGGCCGGCACCGTAGCGGATAAGTTGCGGAACACTGGTTTTACCGCTCAATTTCGCTAATGTCAGGTTGCCGATAATCAGTGCGCCGAAAATGGGTACCTGCAAAATGCCATATTCCACGGTTGAGAGCTGCTCACCGCTGATCAGAATCACTGGGGACTGGGCAATCCAGGTCAGTAGAGGCAAGCTGGCGAAGCCCAATGCGAGGGAGCCGCACAGGAAACGGCGATTGGTCAGCACTTGTTTATAATCGTGCCACATCGCTCCTATCGACAGCTTCTCACCTTGGCGTGAGGCGGTTTCTGGCATCGCGCGCCACAGCCCCACAAATGAAATTGCGCCGAGCGCCGCAAATATCACAAACATGAACTGCCACGGGGCGACATGAATCAAGGCGGCACCCGCCAATGGGCCGAGCAACGGGGCAATTAATGCCACATTAGCCATCAGTGCGGTGATTTTGATACAGACCGCTTCTTCAAAGGATTCCTGAATAGTGGCGTAACCGACTGCGCCGATAAAGCACAAACCGATCCCTTGCAGGAAGCGCATGGCGATGAACTGTTCAATCGACGTGACCAATAATATGGCAAGACAGGTCACCACGAAGAATGCGACACCAACCAGCATCACTGGGCGACGGCCACGACGATCTGATAACGGCCCAAGCAACCATTGCAGGAACATCCCGCCAGCCAGATAAGCCGTCATTGATGTCGGAACCCACTCAATACTGGCATTAAAATCGGCGACTACCGCCAGCATGCCGGGCTGAATCATATCGTTGGCGATATATGCGGCAAATTCGAATAATACCAGGCACAAGGGAAATAAAAGCGCCCGTCGACCTAAACGCGTCGCGGGTGAGAATGAAGTTTGCATAGGTTAAGCTATTAATAGTAAACATAAAAAACTGGAAGCACTCAGGCAGGATCTACAGTCAGAGCGCATTAGGACGGCTATTTTGCCGTCAATATAACTTTATGGCAACAATTACCCTTCGTCCTGATGGGGTTCATTTACTTTGGGTATCAGTCAAATTTACGTTATTGTTTGCAGCCTGATTATTTGCAAAATAAATATACTCTAAATAATTCGAGTTGCAGGCAGGCGGCAAGTGAGTGAATCCCGATGAGTTGACGCCAGTCAATGATTCGGGTGAGAGAGAGCAGCCAACGTACATGCAGCTTGAAGTATGACGAGTATAGATAAGCGTTTTTATGTACGCGAAAGACAAGACGGTGATAGAGAGTATGCATGACCAATAAGATTGGCTGGATTGATAATCTGCGGGCCGTTGCCTGCATTATGGTGGTCATGATCCATGCCACCACCTATTACGTCACCAGCGGGGCGCAAGTAGGGGAAGCGAACTGGGACATCGCCAATTTGCTAAATTCGGCTTCTCGGGCCTGTGTGCCCCTATTCTTTATGATCTCCGGTTATCTGTTTTTTGGTGAAAAAAGCGCACAACAAAAGCATTTTACCCGCATCGGACTATGCCTGTTGTTTTACAGCGTGATAGCACTTATCTATATTTCTACCCTGACCCCGATCAACGGTTGGGCGTCACTGAAAAACATCCTGCAAAAACCCGTGTTTTATCATTTGTGGTTTTTCTACGCCATTATTGTGGTTTATCTGGTTTCACCACTGATTAACGTCAAACCGGTATCAGGCCGCTATCTGGCGGTCGTTATTTTGTTGTTGGCGGTGGTTGCCAACCCGCAGACCAGTAAATATTCAATCGGTGGTTTTCAGTTACTGCCGATAAATCTCTATATCTACGGCGATACTTTCTATTATTTGTTGTATGCGCTGCTGGGGCGAGCTATTGGCATGCTTGAGACGCGAGGGCGAGCTATCAGTTGGTGTGCGGCATTATTGTTTATCATGAGCGTGATATTTATTGCCATCTCAACGGAGAAACAGACACGAATTAATGGCAGCTTTGCTGATACCTTCTATATGTACTGTGGCCCCTTGGTCTTTGTTGCTGCGGTATCACTGCTGGTGTGGTTTAAAAACTGCCTGAATCAGCCCATTGCCTGGTTGAGTTGGCTGGCCGGACATTCGCTGGCTATTTATGGTTTCCATGCACTGATTATTCATTTTATCCGCACCCATCATTATGATTTTACTGACTATCCGGTGCTGGATATTTTCTATGTCTTTGCCTTAGCACTGGCGTTAAGCACTTTATTGTCGATGGGGCTGCAACGCCTTGATCGGCGGCGATTAGTCAGTTAGTTACAGCCTGCCCACGCTGTTGTGCGCGCCGAAGCTGACGGCCGGAGGAAAATCCGGCTGCCAGTGCAGCTTTCTCCAGATTAAACCCTTCTTGCAGGCGGACTTCAGCTACCGCGACCCGCAATTGTTCATGATATTCACGCACACTGATCCCGACATGTTCACGGAATAATCGGGTTAAATGACGGCTGCTGACATGTGCTTTGTGTGCCACCTGAAGCAGTGACCACTCCGCTTGTGGCTCTGCTGACATCACATCCTGTGCCCGATGTACTGCCGGGTGGAGATGGTTACGGTAACGTAGCCAGGGTGAAAGTTGCGGGTCATCACCTGAGCGGCGGAAATACACCACCATTTCGCGCGCCACCTCCAGTGCAGTTTGCGGGCTGCAATAACGGCTGATCAGATGCAAAGAGAGATCAATACCGGCGGTAATCCCGGCACTGGTATACACTCCACGATCTTCAACAAAAATACGGTTTTCTTTGGTTTGGGCCGCCGGAGCCTGCTGGCGTAACCGTTCAAGAACATGGTGATGAGTTGTGCATTGATAGCCATCCAATAGCCCGGCTTGCGCTGCCAGCAATGCTCCAGAACAGACACAAACCAATATCGTTTTTTGTTGTGTAATGGCGGCTTTCTGTTGCTGTAACCATCGGCGGGCTATTGCGGCGGTTTCTGTCGCAAAATAGTGACGTGAATCGCTCACCCCCGGAACTACCAGCAAGCTACCTTCCGGTAAGCTGTCAGGTAGCGGCTGCAATTGGCCTAACATCATGTCGGTGGAGGACATTACCTCGGGCAATGGGCTGATATAACAAAGGTTAAATGACCCCGCCAGCCGTAATGTTTCGGCAGGGCCAGTTAAATCCAGCGACAGCACGCCGGGCAGCAAGAGAAAATAGACATTTCGTTGCATGGTTAATCCACAGTTATCGTCAGATAACGATTCATATAAGCCGGAATATCCGGAGTGTGCTGTAGCAAAGTATCAACAAAAGCATCCCGCTCAAAGGCCATTACCTGTAAATCCCAAACACAGAAAGATTCATCACGCGCCGCGCGCCAAATTCCCTGTTCCTGCACCCAGACTTTCACCCGCAATTCGTTTTCGTTATCCCACCAGCCAACAATCAGGTAATTCAATGTTTTTCCCTGATGTTCAATCACAAAACCAATACCGGGGCGATCCACTGTTTCAGCATCATGGGGTAACCACTGGCTGACGAGTTGATAAGCAGGGACATAATCGGGCGCGGTACCTTGCGCCTGCGCATAACGAATCACATAGCGTTTCAACTGCCAGCGGTTAAGATTTTTGAGACCCGCAGGTGTGATAGCCCGAGGAAAATAAGGCTGTGGCTGCCAATTGACGACTTTTTGGGTAGCCGCTACTGATAGTGGTGAATCCAGTGCTGCCAGTGCTTGCGCGACGGTATGGATAGTCGCAAACCGGTCGACGAGCACAGTTTCCGTGCGTAATTTCAATTCCTCACTGCTCAGAACAATGCCGTTGGGCTGGGTCATTGGAAAGGTCAGTGTGGCTTCCGTGACAAAAGTGACTTGATAACCCAGATCTGACGCCACGCGTGCGGTGGTTTCACAGCATTGTTCGGTGCGCATACCGGCAATAATTAGATGGCTTATTTGACGCTCTTTCAGCCATTGATCCAGCCCTGAATCAGTTAATGCATTATGCACTCGCTTTTGCACTGTCACATCGGCGTGATGGGAAACCAATGACATGGGCTTCACATAGCCAGAAGCCAGTGAAAACGGGCCTTCCGGTGCGACGTGGAATACATCTACCAGTGCTACTCCGCGCTGTTTACAGCCCGCAATGAGTTGGTTCAGCGCCGCAGAGAAGGCAGGGAGATCCTGTTGTTGCCAAAAAGATTTATGTTCGAATGATTGTTGGACATCAATTATCAGTAATGCGCTGTTAGTCATATCCGGCCCTCCGCCGTTTCGGTAGAGTTCCATCATCTGCGGGTTTTGAGCTAAGTGGAATGCCAAATCCGGCCATCATAGGGAGCAAAAGGGACCAGATTTTTTACCACCACCCATTCAGTAAGTTAAAGAGTTAATGGCCAAATAGGCTCATTAAAATAGTTTTTTGGCCGAAAACAGTGAGTAAGGAAAACCGTTATTCACGGTATGACAATCAATGGGAATGGAATAAGTCATGGCAAACCTTAATAACGTTATCCTGATACGGGCAAACCAACAGCGAAATAATGCTTTGGTAGGAACAGCTTTGTTGTTTGTCACGATGATGAGTGAGGCGTCAATATCTCTGGATAGAACGCGGATTATTTTCAATAGTGCCGATACGTCAGCCAGTGTCATGTTGCAAAATAAAAGCGAGGTATTGCCTTATCTGGCGCAATCCTGGTTGGAAAATGCCGCTGGGCAGAAAGTAGATAGCCCCTTGTCTGCTTTACCCGCGATACAGCGGATTGATATGGGTCAGAAAAGCCAGGTGAGAATTATTTCACTGCCAGATATCGAGCAATTAGCCGCTGATCGTGAAACTTTATTCTATTTTAATGTGCGGGAAATTCCCCCGAAAAGTGAAGTAACCGCAGCAGTGCAAATCGCCATCCAAAATAAAATAAAGTTATTTTATCGGCCAGCGGCGATTAAAGCGGATTATAAGAATGTCTGGCAGGAGAAGTTACAGATCAGGCAGCAAGGAGAAGAGCTTAAAATTCATAACCCTACGCCGTATTACGTCACGTTAGGGCATTTAAATCGGGATAATCGCGGTAATTTCCCCGGTTTTGACAGTGTTATGATTGCGCCATTCGGTACTGAGTCCGTTAAGACTCCCGGCTATAATGGCAGCAACTATAGTCTCGGTTATATGGATGATTTTGGTCAGATGATCATTCGCAGCGTGAACTGCTCGATAGGCCATTGCCGCATTCAGGCTGTGGAAAAGAAGATATAATTTCCACAGCCTGTTCTGCTAGCTATGTGCTTATAGCTTGCACTTTATCTTACTCACATTCACATAATGGCAGTAATTGCTGATAGAGCTTTTTAAAGATAACGCGGCGGGCCGCGTAATATTGATGGCGTTGTGTATTAGGTAAATGAGTTTGTTCCAGTGGTAATGCAGGCAGTAATTCGGCTAACGGGACATCCGGATTGAGAGCAATTTGGGCCAACCGGGCAGCGCCGAGTGCGGGGCCGACATCACCACCTGTTCGATATTCCAAAGTCTGGCCGCTGATATCTGCCAGCATTTGCCGCCAATAAGGGCTGCGCGCACCACCACCAATTAACGTGACTGATGTGGGTTGTAAACCACTGGCATGCAGGGCATCCATTCCGTCAGCTAAAGCAAATCCGACTCCTTCCAATACCGCACGAGCTAAATCTGCCCGGCCGTGTTGGTGGGTAAATCCCCAAAAAGCCCCTTTAGCATTAGGGTTGTTATGGGGGGTTCGTTCGCCGGAAAGGTAGGGTAGGAACCACACGGGAGTGGCGGCTGGTGGTGTATTTTCCACTTCATTAATCAGCGCAGGAACATTCTCGACGCCGGTGAGTTGGCATGCCCAATTAAGGCAGGATGCGGCGCTCAGCATCACTGACATCAGGTGCCAGGTATTGGGTAAAGCATGGCAAAAACTGTGCACGGCGCTGGCCGGGTTACTCAGAAAGCCATCACTGACGGCAAAATAGACGCCGGATGTCCCCAGCGATAACATTGCCTGCCCGGTTTGATACAAGCCCACCCCGATGGCACCGGCGGCATTATCACCCCCGCCAGCCACGACCGGAACAGGGGTGATGCCCCAACGACGCGCAATATTGGCACTGACATGACCGGTAATCTGACTGCCTTCGAAGAGGGCGGGCATATGCTGGCGATTTAGGCCGCAGGCCGCCAACATCTCATCACTCCAGTCGCGCTTTGCCACATCGAGCCACATTGTTCCGGCAGCATCTGACATATCACTGGCAAAGTCACCACTGATCAGAAAACGTAGATAATCTTTGGGTAACAATACCTTATCGATGCGATTGAAAATCTCTGGCTCATGTTCTGCCAGCCATTTCAGCTTCGGTGCAGTAAAACCCGGCATCATCAGGTTGCCGGTAATTTGGCGGGATTCAGGTACCGCCTTTTCCAGCGCCTGGCACTGGGCAAAACTGCGGCCATCATTCCATAAAATGGCCGGGCGCAGCACCTTATTCTGTTTATCCAGCAAAGTCGCGCCGTGCATTTGGCCCGTCAATCCCAGAGCTTTTACCTGTGTTAAATCATGGTCTGCGGCTAAAGCCTGCATAGCTTTATCAGTGGCTTGCCACCAGTCGGCGGGATTTTGCTCAGACCATAAGGGGTGTGGGCGGGAGACAGATAATGCAGCACCTTGGCTGGCAATAACTTGCCCGTTTTCGGCCAGTAGAATGGCTTTAACGCCGGAGGTGCCCAGATCGATGCCAAGGTACATATGTGTTCCTCATATTAATAGGCTATTTTATTGGCAGAGCCTGACGGGGCGACTGCACCGATGGGCGCTCCGACGGCTCACGCCACTTGTATTTTAAATAAATAGGGACTCATTCGGCACATTTCCCCGTCTATTCGCTATTTTGAGATAAATCTTTGCCTATTCGCCGCAGGCATCAAATAAATAAAGCTATCAGCCGAAGATATAGCGGTTAACCCTATTTTCCAGCAGTTCTTGATGCCCGCTTTGGTGATGTGGGTCCAGATTATGTTGCTCGGCATAGGACGCTAAATCTTCCAGCGACATTTTGCCTTTTAGGATTTGTTGCCCCAAATCGCTACTCCAACCGGCATAACGTTTAGCAACCAGCTGATCCAACTGACCATCTTCAATCATTTTTGCTGCAATCTTCAGTGCTAAAGCCATGGTGTCCATTGCCCCAATATGGCCATAGAACAGGTCATATTTATCTGTGCTTTGGCGGCGTACTTTGGCATCAAAGTTCAGCCCACCGGTAGTAAAGCCACCGGCTTTGAGGATTTCAAACATCACCAGCGCATTTTCTTCCACACTGTTCGGGAACTGGTCGGTATCCCAACCTAATTGTGGATCGCCACGGTTAGCGTCCACCGAACCGAAAATACCTAATGCAATCGCACTGGCAATCTCATGATGGAAAGAGTGTCCAGCCAAAGTGGCATGGTTAGCTTCAATGTTAACTTTAATCTCTTTTTCTAGCCCAAACTGCTTGAGGAAACCATAAACTGTAGCAACATCATAATCATACTGATGCTTAGTCGGCTCTTGTGGTTTTGGCTCGATCAACAATGTGCCCTGGAAGCCTGTCTTGTGTTTATGTTCGACCACCATTTGCATAAAGCGGCCAATTTGCTCACGTTCTTGCCGTAAATCTGTATTTAACAGTGTTTCATAGCCTTCGCGTCCGCCCCACAACACATAGTTTTCCCCACCGAGTTTTTGGGTGGCATTCATGGCGGTAAAGACTTGGGTTGCCGCCCAGCTAAAAACTTCTGGATCTGGATTGGTCGCCGCCCCGGCACCGTAGCGCGGGTGGGTGAAGCAGTTGGCGGTGCCCCATAATAATTTTACGCCGCTACTTTCTTGCTTCTCAGCTAATACATCAGTCATGACGGCAAAATTATTTAAATATTCTTTTAATGATGCGCCTTCTGGAGAAACATCCACATCGTGGAAGCAGTAATAAGGCACATTCAGTTTATGGAAGAATTCAAAAGCCACATCAGCTTTACGTTTTGCCAAAGCCAATGCATCTCCCGATTGTTGCCATGGGCGCTCAAAGGCATTGCTGCCAAACATATCCGCCCCGCCCCAGCAGAAGGTATGCCAGTAGCAGGCAGCGAACCTTAGGTGATCGGCCATTCGCTTACCAAGGATAATTTCATCCGGATTGTAGTGATGAAATGCCAGTGGGTTAGAGCTCTGGCTGCCTTCGTAACGCACTTGTTCTAATTTATCAAAATAAGATGACATGCAATACTCCTTGGAAGCTGACCCGCATTATCGGGCTGGTGAGCTTTTATCTTCGGAGTTGTTTGTTATTCTCTCAATTACGTTATTTCACACTTAAATTCAGAGAATTATTAATTGTGGAGTAGATCTCATAAATACCCAATTAATTATAAAGGATCACTGGTATTCATTGTCTGGATAACATCTCTTACTGGAATTATGAATTTTGCAGGAAAGAAAACATGATCGTTATCATAAAATTAACATTAAACCAAAAAACATAATTGGCGGACGAAAATCTGTAATTGCCGATGTGCAAATAAGCGACAACAATCCCTATTGCAGTTGATGTTTACCGTTTCTCTTACCCTGCTTGCACAATAAGAAAGGTACCGAAAGATGAAATTTAAGAACATTTTACTCTCCGCATGTGCCGCTCTGGTCATGTTTAGCCAGCCCGGATTCAGTAAAGAAATTAAAATCGGTATGGCAATAGACGATCTTCGCCTTGAACGTTGGCAGAAAGACCGCGATATTTTTGTTAACAAAGCTGAGTCTCTCGGTGCTAAAGTATTTGTTCAATCAGCGAATGGCAATGAAGAAACTCAAATGTCGCAGATTGAGAATATGATTAACCGTGGTGTCGATGTCTTGGTTATTATTCCTTATAACGGGCAAGTATTAAGTAATGTCATCGCCGAAGCAAAACGGGAAGGAATAAAAGTATTAGCTTATGACCGTATGATAAATAATGCTGACATTGATTTTTATATCTCTTTTGATAATGAAAAAGTAGGTGAATTACAAGCTAAAAGTCTGGTTGAACGCGTGCCACAAGGTAATTATTTCCTGATGGGCGGTTCGCCGGTAGACAATAATGCCAAGCTGTTCCGTCAGGGGCAGATGACAGTACTTAATCCATTGATAAAAGAAGGGAAAATAAAAATTGTCGGTGATCAGTGGGTTGATGCCTGGTTACCAGAAAATGCCTTAAAAATCATGGAAAATGCGCTAACAGCTAACAATAACAAAATTGATGCTGTCGTGGCGTCTAATGATGCCACCGCCGGTGGGGCTATTCAGGCGTTAGCAGCACAAGGTTTGGCGGGTAAAGTGGCTATTTCTGGACAGGATGCTGATTTAGCGGCAATAAAGCGTATTGTTGCTGGTACCCAAACTATGACGGTATATAAGCCAATCAGTAAATTAGCCAACGATGCGGCGGAAATTGCGGTAAGTTTGGGTAAAGGCGAAGAACCAAAAGCAAATAGTAAATTAAATAACGGTATAAAAGATGTTCCTGCTTATTTATTAACGCCGATTCAGGTAGATAAAAATAATATCGACAGCACAATTATCGCAGATGGATTCCACAAGAAATCGGACATTTACTAATTATTTTTTCGTTGCTGAATATATCAGAAGTCATTGGGGTTGTAGCTAATCATGCTGCAACCCCTGGCATAAAAGATATATGGAGGGAATTATGCCCTACCTGCTAGAAATGAAAGAAATTACCAAGCAGTTCGGTGTCGTTAAGGCGGTGGATAATATCGGCCTGACATTGGAAGCCGGGCAAGTATTATCTTTATGTGGCGAAAATGGCTCTGGAAAGTCCACATTAATGAAAGTGTTATGTGGTATTTACCCCGCAGGTTCCTATCAAGGGGAAATAATTTTCTCAGGTGAGATACTTCAGGCAAAAAATATTCGTGACACCGAACAAAAAGGCATCGCGATAATTCATCAAGAATTAGCATTGGTGAAGCAAATGTCTGTGCTGGAAAATATGTTTCTCGGCTCCGAATGGGGGCGTTTTGGCATTATGGATTACGACTCCATGTACCTGCGCTGCCAACGAATGCTGGCCCAGGTCAAACTGGTAGTAGACCCTCATACCCCGGTGGGGGAATTGGGGCTTGGGCAGCAGCAATTGGTTGAAATTGCCAAAGCGCTGAACAAACAAGTTCGGCTGCTGGTACTGGATGAACCGACCGCTTCTTTAACCGAAAGCGAAACGGCTATTTTGCTGGATATTATCCGTGATCTACGCAATCACGGCATTGCCTGTATCTATATCTCGCATAAATTGAATGAAGTGAAAGCGATATCAGATCATATCTGTGTGATCCGCGATGGCCGCCATATCGGCACTCGCTCTGCGGCGACCATGAGTGAAGATGACATCATCGCCATGATGGTTGGCCGTGAGCTGAAAGAACTCTATCCACACGAAGCCCACCACATTGGTGAGGAAATTCTGCGCGTGGAAAACATCTGTGCCTGGCACCCGGTAAACCGCCATATCCGGCGAGTGGATGATGTCTCTTTCTCTTTAAAACGCGGGGAGATATTAGGTGTCGCTGGGCTGGTGGGGTCTGGCCGAACAGAAACAGTGCAATGCTTATTCGGTGTTTACCCTGGTCGCTGGCAAGGCGAGATATTTATTGATGGTAAGGCTGTGACCATCAGTAATTGCCAACAAGCCATGAAACTTGGGATTGCCATGGTGCCAGAAGATCGTAAGAAAGACGGCATCGTACCGGTTATGGGGGTGGGGGCTAATATCACACTGGCTGCGCTAGATGACTTCACCGGCTCTTTCAGTATGTTGGATGATGCGAAAGAACAATCAACTATTGAGCACTCCCTGGCCCGATTAAAGGTGAAAACCTCCTCTTCTGAGTTGGCCATTGCCCGACTTAGTGGGGGTAATCAGCAAAAAGCCATTCTTGCCAAATGCTTGCTACTGAACCCACGAATTTTGATTCTCGATGAACCGACGCGCGGTATCGACATTGGTGCAAAATATGAAATTTATAAACTTATCAATCAACTAGTCCAGCAGGGGATTGCGGTCATTGTGATTTCCTCTGAACTACCGGAGGTCTTGGGATTAAGTGATCGGGTGCTGGTCATGCATCAAGGGCGCATCAAAGCCGATCTCATTAACCATAATCTGACACAAGAGAAGGTCATGGAAGCCGCACTCAGGAGTGAAACCCATGTCGCAAGCTAATCAAACTGAAGTAAACACACCCGAAAATGGCGATAAAAAGCCATTATTCCGACTAAAATCGGTTAATTTGCAAGTTTTTGTCATGTTGGCGGCTATTGCCGTGATTATGCTGTTTTTCACTTTTACCACTGAAGGGGCCTATCTCAGCGCCAGGAATATCTCGAATCTACTGCGACAAACGGCGATCACCGGCATTTTGGCGGTGGGGATGGTGTTTGTCATTATTTCGGCCGAAATTGATTTGTCTGTTGGCTCGATGATGGGGTTATTGGGCGGTGCGGCAGCCATTTTTGATGTGTGGCTCGGTTGGCCGCTCCCTCTGACCATTGTAGTCACTCTGGGATTGGGGCTGGTGCTTGGCGCATGGAATGGTTGGTGGGTGGCTTATCGCAAAGTGCCTTCGTTTATTGTCACATTGGCGGGGATGTTGGCTTTCCGTGGCATTTTAATCGGCATCACCAACGGCACGACCGTTTCACCTACCAGTAATGCCATGTCGCAGATTGGGCAAAGTTATCTGCCAAACGGCCTTGGTTTTGGCATTGGCGCAATTGGCCTGATGTTATTTGTTGCCTGGCAGTGGCGTCGACGTAGCCATCGTATCCGGCTGGGCTTGCCTGTTGCCGCGCCACAAGGTGATGTTACTCGCCAAACTATTACCGCAGTTATCGTTCTTGGTGCCATATATTTACTGAATGATTATCGGGGCGTCCCTACTCCGGTATTGATTCTCACGGCATTGATGTTGGCGGGTATTTTTATGGCCACCCGCACCGCATTTGGCCGCCGGATCTATGCTATTGGCGGCAATATCGATGCCGCACGCTTGTCTGGGGTGAATGTGGAACGCACCAAACTGGCGGTATTTGCTATCAACGGGTTGATGGTTGCCATGGCTGGTCTGATTCTCAGTTCACGTCTGGGCGCTGGTTCACCTTCAGCCGGTAATATTGCCGAACTGGATGCTATTGCCGCTTGTGTCATTGGTGGCACCAGTCTGGCGGGTGGGATCGGGAGTGTGGCGGGAGCCGTTATGGGGGCATTTATCATGGCTTCTCTCGACAATGGGATGAGCATGCTAGATGTGCCGACATTCTGGCAGTACATTGTCAAAGGTGCAATTTTGCTGTTGGCAGTGTGGATGGATTCTGCCACTAAACGCCGGGTCTGATCCCATCTTCAAAAAGAGATCAATGCCATACTGCATTGATCTCTTTGTCTGTTATTCCCCCACCTATTTCAGGAGCTATTCCCATGTTTGAGAAACGCTACCGGATAACCTTGTTATTTAATGCTAACAAAGTATACGACCGGCAAGTGGTGGAAGGTGTCGGTGAGTATTTGCAGGCCTCACAGTGCGACTGGGATATTTTTATAGAAGAGGATTTTCGCTGCCGCATTGAGAATATCAGGGATTGGTTAGGCGATGGTGTTATTGCCGATTTTGATGATCGGCAGATAGAGCAGCTGCTGGCGAATGTTGATGTTCCGATTATCGGCGTGGGGGGGTCTTATCATCAGTCAGAGGATTATCCGGCAGTAGATTATATTGCAACGGATAACTCAGCTCTGGTTGAGGCGGCTTTTATGCATCTGAAAGAGAAAGGTTTAAACCGTTTTGCTTTTTATGGTTTGCCGGCCAGTAGTGATAAACGCTGGGCGCAGGAGCGAGAGTATGCCTTCCGGCAATTAGTCGCGGCAGAGCAATATCAAGGTGTGGTCTATCAGGGGATGGCCACTGCGCCCGCCAACTGGCAATACACGCAAAATCGGCTGGCGGATTGGGTGCAAACTCTGCCACATCAGACGGGTATTATTGCTGTCACTGACGCGCGGGCGCGGCATTTATTGCAAGTGTGCGAGCATCTGGATATTGCGGTGCCAGAGAAATTGAGTGTGATTGGTATTGATAATGAAGAACTAACCCGCTATTTATCGCGAGTGGCACTTTCGTCGGTGGTGCAGGGGACGCGGCAGATGGGCTATCGCGCGGCTAAGTTACTGCATCAGCGTCTTAATCAGCGCCAGAAACAACAAGAAGCTGCGCCGTTGCAGCGTATTCTGGTGCCACCGGTGAAAGTGATGGCGCGGCGTTCGACAGATTTTCGCTCATTACGCGATCCGGCCGTGATTCAGGCGATGCACTATATCCGCCATCATGCCTGCAAGGGGATTAAGGTTGAACAGGTGCTGGATGCCGTAGGGATGTCGCGCTCAAATCTGGAAAAGCGCTTTAAAGATGATATTGGGCAGACTATTCATGGTGTTATTCATGAAGAGAAGCTCGATCGGGCGCGCAATTTGTTGGCTGCAACTTCATTACCCATCAATGAAATCTCCCAAATGTGTGGTTATCCATCGCTGCAATATTTCTATTCGGTCTTCAAAAAAGGCTATTCGATCACGCCAAAAGAGCATCGTGATAAATATGGCGAGGTCAGCTATTAGTCGTTTTTAAGCCGCAGGCGATGACATTAGATTCCGCCTGGCGAGGGAATTTATTCATCATGCCTATTGAATGAATAGCACCATATAATAAACACGCTATAATCACCGCCTTACACTCATATCTTCTCTGGAAGATCATCGTCCCCGGTGGGGCGGCTGGACTTCAAATCCAGATGGGGCCGCCAGCGGTCCTTGGCAGGTTCGACTCCTGTGATCTTCCGCCAAAGCCTATCTCCCGCTTTCTCTCTACTGAAATAAATCCTTTTATAATCCAATGGTTACAATGAAAACAGTCTGTCTGAATCTACAGTGGTCTACTGGTTTCTACCCTATGCTGGGGGCATAAAAATACTGCCATTGTAGAGATGCTTTTCTGTCATGATGAATTAAAAGCGGGCAGAGTCACAGATGTTCCTATCCCCGATGTGAAAGATGTTAGGCGATCACTCAGCTCACGAATTTACATTTATTGGTTTCTAGTATTAGTTCACTAACTCTCTCGTAGGGTTATATGTGAATTGTCTTGATGCCTGAGTCCTTGATTATGGGTGATTTATACTAATCTAAATCAATAAATCATCATAAAATCTTCAATAGTACTGATAATAAAGACATGTGCTTAAAAACAGTATTGACATCTGATGTAGAACACGTAGATTGGAATTTAACACCGGTGCAATTAGTAGCGAACTTTTTATTTAGCCGGTGTCCATGTAGCAGATTTAAAATAATGCGATAAAGGTCACGAAATATTTTTTTATGTGAGATTCGTTATGAGTTTACTTATAATTTACTCATGCGATGATGTTTTAAGGTCACGCAGTAAATCTTCATAATCGCATTTTGTGGACGACACGCGATGAGTTAAGGCTTTGTTGTTAATAGTAATGTTCGCGATTTGTGTACTTCAGTATGAGATCGAGAATATCGCGACGAAAGTAAAGCCATGTAACAAAGAGTATATATCGCGAGGGTGATGTACTAATTTAGTCAGTCTTATCAAAAGCATGGCTAAATTTAATAAGTTGGGAATGTTACCATTCAATTAATATATTGGAGGGCAGAGTTAGTTCTAAACGAAAATATTCCTGTAAAACATGTACATCTTTATAAACAGTACCAAGATAAGTATCACGTTATTAAGTTGATTAATGTTTAATTTTAAATGTGTAGTACCTTAAAAGCCCTGACTAGTGTAGTCGGGGCTTTTATTATTTTGGGACTTGCGCTGTTATGCCGAATAAAAACAGGGGGATGTATGGAGGTCAGGTTGGCGTCACCTGATGAAGCAGGTCAGTTATGGTTGGTAAGGAATAAGGCCATAAGGCATGGGTGTCGAAATGTGTATGATGAAAAAATATTGATAGCTTGGACACCGGATCAGATGCCTGAGGGATATCCTAAGGCAGTGGCGCGTAATCCATTTTTTGTCATCGATGACCCAGTTAGCCAGCTTGCTGTTGCCACTGGGTTTTTAGATCTCTCATCCGGCAGCGTCGAAGCTATTTTTACATTACCTGAATTTGAAGGCCGCGGTATGGCGTCTTTGATTCTGACTGCCATCAAACAAGAAGCAAAACAGCGGGGTTTTGCAAAGTTAACACTGGCCGCAACACCTAATGCATCGGTATTTTATGAAAAGAATGGATTTATACTCATTAGCGAGAGTTTTTATCCATCCCAATTGGCGCAGGCCAACTTGAGATGTATGGATATGGTCTGTTATTTATAGTGTTGTGGGCCTGCTTTGACTTAATAAGCCGTCTCAAGAAATATCAGCAACAGAGGCTCTGGCAATTAACCTACCAGTCACGGCATGCCCTTCAGGAACAAAAATGGGATGCTGTTCAATTAGGCCGCGTATGCGTTGCAGGCAATTTTCTAATAACTGTTCTGAAGGATAGGAAATACAAGTTAGCGGCGGGTAAAGCAGCGAGGCCAGCGGAGAGTCTTCCAGACTTAGCAATGAAACCTCCTGTGGCACGACAATGTTAAATTCACGCATCAGGCGCATAGCTTCAGCGGCATAACTATCGCGTTTTACAATAATGACTGAATAACGGGTAAAGCTGTTAATTAGAGTCAGTAAGGCTTGCTCTACGTTATTTTTTGCGGCTAACAATAACTGCCGGTTAAAAGGCAGTGAGAAGTTTTGCAATACGTTACGGTAACCCTCTACCATCTGGCGGCTGGCATCATCATCTTCATTATCAATGAGTAACGCGATATTTCTATGGCCTTTACCAATCACGTATCGGCAGGCACTTTCTGTTGCAAACGCATAGTCATAGCCGCGACTGTCTGCCCCGGTAACAGCAAACTGATCGAATGCAATGACGTTCTGCGGCGCGTTAGCGCTGAGTTTCCCCAAGACGACAACAGCCACACATTGATGTTGGAGTTCCTCGATAAACATTTGTTGTTCAGTGTCGTCATTAACATACTGAACAATAAGTGTTTTATTGAGATTTTTCATTGCGCGAGATAGCTGTGGCAATAGAATGGCAGAAAGCTCTGCTTCACAAGTCGGTAGTACAATGCCAACGTAGCTGGAAGTCTGGCTGGCCAGACTTTGGGCGGCAAAACTCGGACGATAATTGAGTTGCTCGACAGCACGTAATACTGCTTCCCGACTTTCGTCGCGCACACCACGTGTTCCGGTAAGAACGCGCGATACCGTGGCTCTGGAAACATTGGCTAACTTGGAAACATCATCGATTGTTGGCATTGCGTCTTCTGCGTAACGATTTTCCCATTATAGTAGCATAAATAACCGAGATAATTGTTCACAGTGTTGCCACTCCTGGCTCTGCTATATCTGTTTATTTATCTGCAATATAGGCAGCCATGCAGCCCCGCGTACTCCACTGGAGTCACCGAATTTAGCTTTCAGAATAGTTGTGCGGCAATCACTTGAGAAAATATATTCCCTGATGACACTGGGCAAATCGTCGTAAAGACTCGCCACGTTAGATAAACCTCCGCCGATGACAATGGCATGAGGGTCTAGCGTATTAATAACAGCCGCAAGACTGCGGGCAAAGGCATCGATAAAATGATGGTAATGTGCCAGCGCGCGGGGTTCTTTTTCTCGGGCGGCGGCGATAATATCTTCGGCGCTGAGTTGCATGTGCCACTGTTGATTAAAACGTTGTGCAAAACCTGTCCCTGAAATAAAACTTTCAACACAGTTTTTCTGACCACAATAACACTGCTGCGCTATACCATCTTGCTCCGTCATAAATCCGGGGAGCGGGTTGTGACCCCATTCTCCGGTAATGGCATTTGGCCCTGAAAGCAGTTTTTTATTCACCACGATACCACCACCACAACCGGTACCCACTATTACACCAAATACTGTGTTATAGCTGGAACCGGCGCCATCTACAGCCTCAGAAAGAGTAAAACAGTCAGCATCATTTGCGAGAAAAACTGGTTGCTTTAAATGCTGAGTTAAATCCCCGGTTAAATCCTGGCCATTCAGTACCAGGCAATTACAGTTTTTAATTAAGCCACTTACTGGATCGATTGTGCCTGGCAGCCCAATACCGAGTGTAAATTCACTACTAGTTTTATTCTTTATTTCATTAATAAAAAAGATCAGGTTATCTATAAAACTTTGATAACTCTCTTTGCGAGTTGGGCGGCGTTCACGTAGTTGTATTTCTCCATGAGAATCTAATAATACTGCTTCAATTTTAGTGCCGCCAATATCCAGTCCGAGATGAAACATATTAACCTCACAGAGAACTTAAAAAATGGTCAGAGAGGGTATGCCTCTCTGACTTATAACATGAAATTTTAACTATTATTGTCTGGTGCGGTAAAGGTCGATCAGTTCAGTCACTAATTCTTTTGCCAGGATTGAAGTCATTAAATGATCCTGAGCATGAACCATTACCAGTGTCATTTTGGTTTTTCCTTCACCTTCATCAGCTTCAATGAGTTTGGTTTGTACCAAATGGGCCTGTTTAGCGTAATATTCAGCTTCTTTCATTTTGTCATCGGCATCCGCGAAGTTATTTTCTTTAGCGCTACGTAACGCTTCATAGCATAGGCTTCGTGACTGACCGGCATTAATAATAATGCCCATAACCTGTTCTTCTAATTCCATTAATGACCTCGGTGGTATCGTAATTGTAATTTATGCCGCGCCTGTTTGTGCGGTTGTATTATGTTCTGTGGTTTTGTCTGTTTCCTGTTCCAATAACTGCTTTTCATAAGCCTTGAGGAATGGGAAATACATAACAGCAGAGGTTGCCATGCATATCAGGCACAAAATGACCGGGCTAAACGTCCAGTTGGCAGCCCATGAAGCACCGATTGGTGCAGGGGTTGTCCAAGGTGTCATTTGAACTACTCGGGAGACCAAATCAAAATCCAGTGCGAAGTAGGCGAGTGTGGCGTTGACCATAGGCACGAGTACAAACGGAATAAAGAACAATGGATTCATAATGATAGGGGCGCCGAACAAAATAGGCTCATTGATATTGAACATGCCTGGCACAATACCCATTCGGCCAATTGTGCGTAGATGAACTGCTTTGCTGCGCATGAGTAGCAATGCTAGTGGTAGTGTGGAACCCACGCCGCCAATAAGCAGATAGTGATCCCAGAATCCCTGCACATAGATGTGTGGAATAGCCTGACTAGCCGCCATTGCCGCCTGGTTTACAGACAGATTTGCCATCCAGAATGGGTTCATAATACCTGTGACAATCAGTGCGCCGTGAATACCGGCAAACCATAATACTTGGCAAACCAGTACCGAGATTAAAATAGCAGGTAGGGTATCAGAGGCTGCAACCAAGGGTTTTACCAGCGACATAATAGCTTCAGGAATAATCATTCCCAATTGCGCTTCAATAAATAAATTAAGTGGGTGCAGAGTCAGGATGACCGCTAGAACAGGAATTAAAATCTCAAATGAGCGAGCAACACCGGTTGGAACTTCAGGTGGCAGACGGATAGTAATATTATGACGCTTGAGAAAGGCATAAAGTTCAGTGGAATAGATAGCGACCAGAATAGCGGTAAAAATCCCCTGGCCAGAAAAATAAGCTGTGGATATTTGTCCGTCTCTTAAGGGGGAAGCAACCAATAAGAATGCCATCAGCGATAACATGCCCGAAGTTAAAGGATCGAGATTATGGTGGCGCGCTAAACTCGCTGCGATCCCAACTGCAATAAATAGGGTCATGATCCCCATGCTGAAATTAAAAGGCAGCATTAAGCTGGCACGATGTTCTAATGAAAATTGCAACCAGGCGCGAGCGAATCCCCAAGTTGTATCAGGCGAGAAAGGTGGAAATATAAAAACTAACATGAATGAACCAACAATCATGAAAGGGAGTGCGGCAATAAATCCATCACGAATGGATGTAACATATTTCTGCTGACCTATTGCGCCCGCCATTGGCGTGATTTTCTGTTCAATCACGTCGATTAATTTACTGTACAGAGAACCCATGGCTTATCCCTTATTTGTTATTATCAATTAGTGAAAGGGCAAAATCTAAAACCGCAGCACCTTTTTGCATGCCGTAATCCATCATATTGATGGGTTCGACTTTAATGCCGTATGCATTGGCTTTATTCTGTAGATCATGTTGCATATATTTCACCTGTGGCCCTAATAAAACGACCTGATAATCACCAACGTTCTGTTCAAACTCCACGACACCGAAAGCCTTAATATCAACTTCAAGATTTCTTTTCTCCGCTTCCTCAACCATTTTCTTTACCAGCATGCTGGTAGACATTCCCGCAGAACAACAAAGCATGATTTTTTTCATGGGTAGCTCCGAAATAAATAACGACAGTGATAACGAGCGGACTATAGCCATGATGGAAATAAACGGAAAGCGCTTTCCGTTTATGGATCATTTAAATGTGAGCCTGATCACCAGATGGAGGCTTTCGCTTTGCTGTGATGTACGCCATCATCCTTCCATAAAACAGCCCCAGAAAGGTTCCACCATGAATATCCAGATCATGAATGTTGCCGTCGCTCTGATTGAGCAGCGCCTGACTCCCTTTGCCAATATGCTTACCCGCAACCATCACATCACGGCTATGCGCGACAGCTTTGCTCTGGCAATGCCCTTTGTGATCGTAGGTAGCTTGATGGTTCCACTGATTTTTCCGCCATTTTCTATCAATATTGATGGCCGCTTCGGGACGTGGTATTTGCTTTTTCGGCCAATACTGATGCCTATCTTTGAACTAACATTAGGCCTGATCTCGTTGATTATTGCCTTTGGTGCCAGTGCCAGCCTGGCTAAGCAATATCGACTACCTGAACGGCTTGCTGGGCTCACTGGCTGCCTGGCTTTTCTGATGTTTATTGGGTTCAAAGAGGGCACCGCACCCAATATATTTTTAAGTGGGATGGGGATGTTTACTGCCTTGTTCTCAAGTTTTTATTCCATTGAAATAATAAGATTTTTCTATAAAAAAGGTTGGTGCATACGCTTACCTCAGGAAGTCCCTCTGATGACGCGTAATAGCTTTCAGTTATTGGTCCCGCTATTGGTCATTATGTTGTCCATTAGCGTGATGAATACGCTATTGCAGCTTTCGACAGGAATGATGTTACCGAATCTGATCAGTGAAGCACTCCGCCCGTTAATCATTGCCTCTGATACTCTGACAGCTATTTTGATTTCCTTACTTATTTGTCAGTTATTGTGGTTTGTTGGTATTCACGGCGCACTGATTGTCACAGGTATTATGAACCCATTTTGGATGACATATTTAGTTGAAAATCAAGAGGCTCTGGCTAATGGTGTGATCCAGCTACCCCATATTTATTTACAAGGATTCTGGGATTTTTACTTATTAATTGGCGGCATTGGCTCAACATTGCCGCTGGTTTTTATGGCGATGCGCAGCCGCTCCAGCCAGCTCAAAAGTGTTGGAAAAATTGGTTTGATCCCCTCGCTGTTTAATATCAATGAACCCATTTTATTTGGTTTTCCAATTATTCTTAACCCTGTGTTTTTATTGCCATTTATTGGTGTTCCGATGATCAATGCCTGCATTGCCTGGTATCTTACTCATCTAGGGGTATTGGACAGAGCGGTTGCTATGTTGCCCTGGTCTATGCCCTCACCCTTAGGCGCTGCATGGGCTGCGAACGGTAGTTGGAAAAACATGTGTATGTGCTTGTTTGCCATCTTCAACTCCTGGATGTTATATCGCCCTTTCTTTTGTGTGTATGAAAAGCAACTTGCTGATTTAGAAAGTAAATAATAGATACTGTTTTCTCGCCATTGATGTGCTTACCCGTTGTTAGGGTTGGCACTCCCCGCCCTCTACAACTAAAAATGCGACTCCAATCACAATTCTAAGGGGATTACAGGCGAATTTGTGACTTGATCCGGCAAATACGGAAAGCGCTTTCCGTTATTGGATGTACATTTCCGTTTCTATTCCGTAAATTTCCCGACGCGTTATTCAGATGCTATTCCAATCAAAAAAAACACAAGGGAAATTATGAAAAGTCTGAACCAATTAATGCCTCTGTCTTTGCTCATCCTGACGGCCATGAGTCATCAGGCCAGTGCAGAAAAATATGATTTCGCGTTACATGGTTATATTCGCTCTGGCATTTTGGCTAATAGCGATGGTAACCGTGTCGATTCTGTTGGCTTGATGCCTGATGGGAAATGGCGTCTTGGTAACGAAGATGATACGAAAATTGAATTAGTTCCGCGGGTTACGCTGACATCAGACTCTGGTGCAGTGGCCAAAATTCAGGCCAATATCACCCATCAAAGTAAATGTACCTCTGACTGGAACTGTCTGGATGAAGATGGCAAGGCAGTACAATTTCGTGAAGGTTATGTCGAAATGACTAACCTCGACTTTGCTCCTGAAGTGGCTTTTTGGGGCGGAAAACGCTACAGCAGTTCCAACACCTCAAGCCATCAGTTTGACTGGGAATATATTCAATACAACGGGACTGGGGGCGGGTTCGATAACCTGGACTTAGGCTTCGCACGTTTTGATGCTGGTATCTACGCTTTTACTCCAACCGATGAAAGCAAAGCATTCCCGGTGGATAAAAGTGATCAGGGCTACCCCGATGATTATTCCCTGAACCTATGGTTGAAGAAGATTGGTGGGTCTCCCATTGACCTGGAAGTGGTCGGTCATCACATGAATAACAGCGAAAAACATGTGGATGCGGCGGAAAAAGGTTATGGCTTCACGGGTATTTATAATTTCGACGGATTTTATGGCGTCGCTGGCGGATATTCCAAATTCGTTGTGCAGTATGGTCGAGGGCTGGCCGCGGGGGATTCTTTGGGTAAGAACGGCTGGGGGTGGGCCAACCTGGAAGATACTCAATCCTGGCGAATGGTGCTTGACGGGGTGGCCTCACTGGGTGAATGGGATATTGCTACCTTTGCCTACTACCAAAAGGATAAAAACTACCGTTGGTGGAGCAGTGATGAGAAAGGTTGGGGGCGGACAAGCTGGGTTGCCGGAGTTCGTCCTTATCAGCAAATTACCAAACACTTCGCTATGCAATATGAAGTGGGTTATGAGTATTTGGATGATGACAACTACAAAGGTGTTGATGGCAAAGGAAAAGGCGGCTTAACCAAAGTCACTATTGCCCCAACATTGACTTTCGATTCCGGATTCTGGAGCCGCCCACAACTGCGCGTTTTTGCCACTTATGCCAAATGGGATAAAGGCGTATCTGATGCCCTTGATGGCAATTACAACTGGGACACCAATAGTATCAGCGCCGGAGGTTATAGCCGTAGTGGGAAAACCGACACGCTGAACTTTGGTATTCAAGCTGAAGTGTGGTTCTAAGGGGCGAATGATGAAAATTATCCGAAGAAAAACGCTGTTGCTATCCCTGTTATCAGCATTGGCAAGCACGGGTGTGATGGCGGCTGAACAGTCTCATTTTGAGCACTTTATTACTCGTCAGGGCGCGGAGTTAATGGAGGGAGACAAGACCTTCCGGTTTGCCGGGATTCATGCGCCTGAATTACACCGCATTGAAGATGATGCTCGTGGCACCTGTAAAGCGGATCCGCGAGGGTGGGGGCAATATTTTAAATGGCCGACTGCTCAAGAGCAGGAAAATTGGATCAAGGCGATGGTAGCAACTGGTGCGAAAGCCCAGCGCGTCTACGTACTATCAGTTCAGCAGGAGAATGATAAAGGCTGCGGACGTGAAACTCATATTCTGGCACCTTCCACACCGGATGGTATGCCACGGCTGAACGAAAAAGCGATGACGGTTTATGACAACATGATAGCCGAAGCTGATAAGCAAGGGCTGCGGCTTATCTTGCCGTTTATTGACCACTGGTGGTGGTGGGGAGGTCGAGAACAATTAGCTGCGTTTTATCACGAAAAACCTGAGGCATTTTACGATACCTCCAGCAAAACCTATCAGGCTTATAAAGATGTTATCCGTCAGGTTATTACCCGAACCAATACGGTTACTGGCCGCCCCTATTATGATGAAAAAGCCATTATGGCTTGGGAAACGGGTAACGAACTGGAGGATACCAACGCGGCCTTTTTGCACGAAACGGCCGCGTGGATTAAAAAGTTGGCTCCGCATCAATTAGTGGTCGATGGCACTTATAAGAAGATTAATGATTTCTCAGTTAATGATCCGAATGTCGATATCGTCAGCAATCACTATTACACCAACGCTGGCAATAACCACCCGGATCAGGTGAAGAAAGACTTAACGGCTATCGGTGGCAAAAAAGTTTATCTGGTGGGCGAGTTTGGTCTTCTGGACAGCAGTGAACTAAATAGCATTATGCAGTCTATTGTTCACACCGATGTTAATGGTGCCAGGGCCGCAGGGGGCTTTATCTGGGGCTTCCGTGGGCATCGTCAGGATGGGGGATTTTACTGGCACAAAGAGTACACCGGCCACTACAGTTATCACTTACCTGGCTTCCCTGAAGGAAAGGTAAATCAGGAAATGGATGTGGTGAATCTGGTGCGTACTGCTTCTGCACAGATGTCTGGGCTTGATAAGGCCCCGCCATTGCCAGTACCCGATGCACCACAGTTACACGCTAGCCGATCACCATTCGCAATTAATTGGATGGGGGCCGCTGTTGGCCGTAGTTATGACGTAGAGCGCGCAGACAGTGAAAATGGCCCATGGAAAGTAGTAGGTCATGACATTTCTGACGGTATTCAGGCGTGGGACCCAGCCAAAATGGACTTGTTCCGCGATGATTATTCTACTTTGACATTAGGTAAAACCTACTATTACCGAGTAGTAGCCAAGAACGAATCCGGCAAATCTGCTCCATCCAACGTTATCAGCATTACCCATCACCAGAAAAATCAGGCTCCGGTTATCGAGCTGAATGATAAGGCGACGACCACACAGGATAAGGGAATCGGCCTTGATGCTCGTTGGCAGGACGATAACTTGCCCGGCCATGGTGTGAGTGTGAAATGGACGAGTAGCGGCAAGCACCAGGCACATTTTTGTCACGATGATCAGGCCTCCACTCGTGTTTGGTTCCCAGCGGCAGGGAATTACTCACTGACCTTTACTGCGGATGATGGGTTACTAAAAAGCCGCAAAGTGGTTGAGGTTGCGGTGAGTAAAGCAACCGCTAAAGCGCCAGCGGACTACTGCAATTTTGCCAGCTCACAACTCGGTATTAACGACGGCAAAGTGAATGTGGTGAAGAGTGATGAAAACCAGCTTGCCACCGGAGATGATGGGTTCCTCGGGCCGTTTGTCAACGAAGGCGATAAAGTCTCCTGGCATATTAATGCGCCATGGGACGGTGCATACAAACTGCATATTTTCTTTAATGGTAAATGGGGCGGTAAGAAAAACTCGATTCAGGTAAACAGTGATAATCCACTACAAATTGAATTCCCGGAAACCGATGAAAAAGGTCAGAAAATGGTGGTGCCGGTACAACTAAAACAGGGGGAGAACACCCTTGGTTTTGGTAAGTTTTCCGGTGACTGGGGCTATATGTTCATTAAGTCCATGCAGGTGACAGCAGAGTAGTTTTTTTCGCTGCGCCTTCACTGGCGCAGCCTTTTCAGGTGCCAGGCACCGGAATCCTTAGGAGGTTGTATGACTACATATCAGTTCCCCGCTGGTTTTTTCTGGGGGGCAGCGGCGTCTGGTCCACAGACTGAAGGCACTGACAATAAACCGCACCGATCCATTTGGGACAGCTGGTTTGCCAGTCATCCAGAGCGTTTCTTTCAACAAATCGGCCCGACCAAAGTGTGCGAAACACTGCACAAATATAAAGAAGACGTCGCGCTGATGAAAAACATTGGCTTTAACTCATTTCGCACGTCAATTCAGTGGTCGCGTTTGATTGAGGATTTTGAAACGGGTAAACCGAACGATGATGCGGTGCGCTTTTATCATGACTATTTTGACGAGATGATCCGCAATGGCATTGAACCAATAATTAATCTTTATCATTTTGACATGCCAGAAGAATTACAAAATCGTTATGGTGGGTTTGAATCTCGCTACGTAGCCGAGTTGTTCGCCCATTTTGCCAAAACAGCTTTTGAACTGTTTGGTCATAAAATCAAATACTGGACCACTTTCAACGAACCGATCGTCCCGGTGGAAGGCGGATATCTGTATGACTTCCATTACCCGTGTAAAAAAGATGGCAAACTGGCCGCTCAGGTAGCATTCAATATCATGCTGGCGCATGCTAAAGCGGTAAAATGTTACCGCGAGCTGCACCTTACCGGAGAAATTGGTGTGGTGCTTAATCTCACACCTTCCTATACCCGTAGCGATTCGCCGGAAGACCAAAAAGCAGCCTGGTATGCCGATTTACTCTTTAACCGCAGCTTCCTCGACCCTTTAGTGAAACATCAGTTTCCTCAAGAGCTGTGTGAAATACTGGCAACCCATGATTGCCTACCCACCGTCAGCAAAGAAGATGTCTGCTTAATTACCGACTCTCGCATAGATTTTTTGGGGGTAAATTACTATGTTCCTCGTCGGGTAAAGGCGCGCGAAAGCGAATACACCCTTGATTATTTTACCCCAGAATATTACTTCGAAAATTATGTCGATCCTGATGGTCGTTTTAACCCCTACCGTGATAATAACGAAATTCTGCCGCAGGCTATTTATGATATTGCGGCCAATATTCGTGACAATTACGGCAATATTAAATGGTATCTGGCTGAAATTGGCATTGCCATGGATTTGGCATCAGAAGGGCCAGTGCAGGTAGATGGCGTGATTGATGACAGTTTTCGTATTGCCTTAATGGAAGAACATTTGGTTCAGTTGCATCGGGCAATCAGTGAGGGAGCGAATTGTTTTGGTGTCCATCAGTGGACGTTTATTGATAACTGGTCATGGATTAACTCTTTTAAACGGCGTTATGGTTTCTATCGGCTGGATTTGGCTACTGGCGAACGGCAAATAAAACGCAATGGGTTGTGGTTTAAATCTCTTGCTGAAACTAACCAGTTTAGCCGACAGGATTAAGCCATTAAAGGAGTGAAGGTTATGAGCAGCAAGCTATCGCGCTGTTTTTATCAGCTTGATAATAGAGTTAAAAATTATGTTTGGGGAAGCCGTACTGCGCTAAACCAATTGTTTAATATCCCTAATCCTGATGGGCAACCGCAGGCCGAACTGTGGATGGGCGTCCACCCGGCGGGAGTTTCTACTATCAATGAGCTGAGCCAGATTAAAGCATTATCGGATGTGATCGCTGAGGATAAATGTCGAATTCTGGGGACATCAACGGCGGAGCGTTTCGGTGATCTGCCTTTTTTGTTGAAAATACTGTCTGCTGAAAGTGCTCTGTCTATTCAGGTTCATCCCCAAAAAGCGCAGGCTGAAACCGGATTTTGGCAGCAGCAACGGCAACCACATCGCGCCGCATCACCTGATTATAATGATACTAACCATAAGCCTGAACTGGTTTATGCCATAACACCTTTTCAGGCCATGAATGGCTTTCGGGAAGTTGACCAGATAATTGCACACTTTAAAACACTCGATATACCCGCCATTACTGCGGCACTCGATGCCTTGATAACTCAGCCGAATGCTGACGGTTTGAAGCTGTTTTTCGTCACGCTGATGCAGTTAACACCCGAATTGTGCCAACAGGTGGTACGACAGCTGGTGAGTCAGGCGTCGGCTTGTTTCTCACCAGAACTGGCAACATTGATTCATAACCTCAATCAATCCTATCCAGATGATATCGGTGTTTTTGCTCCCTTATTATTAAATTGCATTACTTTGGCACCAGGGGAGGCGATGTTTCTACAGCCGGGCACACTTCATGCCTACGTAAAAGGTACGGCTATTGAAGTCATGGCCAGCTCTGATAACGTGTTGCGTGCAGGGCTTACCAGCAAAAAAATCAATCTTTCTGAGTTGGTGCTGTGTACGACGTTTACCTCTATAAAGCCCAATGATTTACTCCTGAGACCCAGCCAAACCCAAGAGTGCTTTAATTACAGCGTTCCGGTAGATGATTTCCGCTTTTGTATTTTCTCCAATGTGGAGAGCCGAGCGATAACCGCCGATAGCGCCGAAATTATTTTGGTCATCAGTGGCGTTGCCACACTCCATCATGCCAGTGGTGAAGCATTAATATTAAACGCAGGGCAGTCTGCATTTATTCCGGCCTTCGTCGGTCAATTTACCCTCACTTGTTCTGGCAAGGTTTGCAGAGTGTATTGTTGATAAGATTATAATTTCTGGCTTGTATTAATAAAAATATAAGCCAGTTTTTTATTTAATTTATTTTTATAAAATAAATTCGCGCTATTTTTATCTCCATTAGAAAATTCACTCATACCATTCTGTTTAATATTTTTTAATCTTGTCTTAAAATGTTTATCTTCGATTAACTAATAACCCTGTTAACCGAAAGAGGATATATGTCAAATCGCAAAAATTTGACACCGGCTGAAGTAGACCAGCTATTAGCTGCAACTCATCACGACACCCATTATTTAAAAAAACGTAAAGCATTATATGCATGGTTAAATATACGTGATAAGTATGAAGGCTCAGATAGTGAGTGGTTATTCTTATCAGAAAAAGGAAGTCGTTTATCCAGATAACGTATTTACTGGCTAATTCTTCATTATATTGAGTTAGCTGATCTTACTATTGCCGCGCATCCTTATGTATTAAGATATGGCTGTGGTTTCGCATTGGCAGACCGGAGAATTGATACTTGTTTAATGCAGGGTTATCTTGGTTAACGTAATATTAATAACACGGTAATATATACCTAAGGAAACGCTGAGAGGTTTAAATAAATATGGTGATTAGAGTGTGGTTATTTATTTCTCTGGGTGAACTTTAGTTCAAAACGAATCGTCTTGTCTTAAACGAAATTCTCATAAATTGTTTATTTGGCGAGGAATGACCTCGCTGAACTAAATAAAAATGTGGCGATATGACTCTATGTCAGAAATAACGTTTTACATCAAGAAATAGTGTCTTTTTAAGGAATGTATTTATGAAAAATAATCTGATAGCTGCGGCGGCCCGTTACATTGCGATTACTGCACCCGTAACCGCAGGGCCGGCTAATTCAACTGCCAGCTTCACTGTTAACTACACCATCCCACATCGTCTAAATGTGGATAGGATTTGATATTCGGGCTAGTTAGCGCCAACTCGTTCCCAGAAACATGACTGGAATATTCACCATGAAATTTATGTTAGTCACACTGGCGGTCGTATTGTTATTACAGGCTAGTGCAACACCGGCGGGCGTCATTATTGGCGGAACCCGGCTGGTTTACGACGGAGGTAGCAAAGAGTCTTTACTGAGCGTCAATAATCCAAGCAAAACACCGTATCTGATTCAACCCAAGATTGAATCAGATACGGTGGCGCTGAGAAAGCCCCTTTTGAAATATCGGAACAAATCGGATGAAAACCATTTACTGCCCAGTTGGGCGGCTAATGACATTGGCTCTTTGGCTTGCCACTTTGTTGGGGGGGGCCTCTGCAAGTGTGCGGGCCGAAGAGCACTTTAACTCGGCATTGCTGGAAATTGATAACCAGCAACAAAGCCACACTGATCTATCGGTGTTTGAGCAGGAGCCCAATCAGGCATCCGGCACCTATCGTGTCGACATTTATATCAATAATGAGCTGTTGGATACTCGTGATGTGGTGTTTAGCATGCAAAAAAATGCTGTAGGTAAAGAGAGCCTCCAGCCCTGCCTGAGTGCCAAAGCATTGGCGGAGGTTGGGGTTAAAATTGAAGCTTTCCCACAACTGGGGGATAGCGAATGTGCGGATCTTAGCGCTATTCCGCAGGCCAGCGCCGAGTTTCGTTTGAGTACGCAGCAGTTGTTGATCAGTATCCCGCAGGCAGCCATCACCGACAAAGCGCGTGGCTATGTAGAACCCAGCCAATGGGATGATGGTATTACGGCGTTGTTACTTAATTACAGTGTCAGTGGTGCGCAAAATAGTCCCCGTAATGGCAAGAATAATGATAGCAATAGCCAATATGCCAACCTGCGGCCCGGCTTTAACATTGGTCCGTGGCGACTGAGTAGCTATATCACCTGGAATCGCAGTAGTGGCCGTCAGGACCAGTGGGACACCGTCTATACCTATGTACAGCGCAATATTATTGCATTGAAGAGTCAGTTGATTTTGGGTGATAGCAATTCGCTGGCCGATGTGTTTGATGGTGTGCCATTTCGTGGCGCGCAACTGGCTTCTGATGATGACATGGTGCCTGATAGCTTGAAAGGGTATGCGCCAGTGGTACGTGGTATAGCCCATAGCAATGCTGAAGTGACTATCCGTCAGAATGGCTATGTCGTTTATCAACATTTTGTCGCACCAGGTGCATTTGAAATCACAGATATGTTTCCAACGGGTACCAGTGGTGATCTCCATGTAACAGTAAAAGAAGCGGATGGCAGCGAACAACTGATTGTGGTGCCTTTTGCTTCCTTGCCAGTATTACAGCGGGAAGGGCGACTGAAATATGCACTCACCGGTGGACAATATCGTTCCTACAACAGCCGTATTGAGAGAACTCCCTTTGTGCAAGGTACGGGCATCTATGGATTGCCTTATGGCATAACAATTTATGGTGGTATTCAGGGCGCGAGTCACTATCAATCTTTAGCTTGCGGGCTGGGAGATAATCTGGGGAAGTTGGGTGCGGTATCGGTGGATGTCACATATGCCCAAGCCACCATGCAAAACCAACCACAGAGAAGTGGTCAATCTCTGCGGACTCGATATAGCAAGGATATGGCACAAACAGGAACCAACATTGCCATTGCGGGTTACCGCTACGCAACCGCAGGTTATTACAACTTGCAGGAGACGCTGGATAGTTATCGTAAAGGTCAGAATACCGCCCTGTCAGAACGTCGCCGCAATCGTGCTGAGGCGACCATGACTCAGAGTTTGTGGCAGGAAATCGGTTCAGTGTCACTTAGTTTGGTGAATGAGGATTACTGGAACAGTAATCGACGTTTGCAATCCTACGGAGTGGGCTACAACAACAGTTGGCACAAGGTTAGCTATGGTATGAATTACAGCTATACCCTTAATTTTATGGCCAGTAGTGCAGGTAGCGGTAAAAAATATGGAAAAGATCAGGTTATTGCTTTCAATATTAGTGTGCCATTAGCCATTTTACTGGGTAACACTTATGCCAGTTACACCATGAATACCAGCAAGAAGGGGAGTACCACTCAAATTGCTGGCCTAAAGGGTACCGCACTGGCTGGTAATAATCTGAGCTGGAATGCACAGCAAGGTTATGGTAGCCAGAGGCAAGGTAATAGCGGCAATCTGGCTGCGGATTATCGCGGTACCTATGGTGCAATCAACGCCGGTTATGCCTATGACAATGACATGCAGCGGGTGAACTATGGGGTACAGGGCGGAATAGTGGCACACAGCGATGGTGTTACCTTTGGTCAACCATTAGGTGAAACCATCGCGCTGGTTAAAGCTCCAGGAGCAAAGTCTGTGGAACTGAGCAGTCAGACAGGGGTGAAAACCGATTATCGCGGCTATGCTATTGTGCCTTACATCAGTCCTTACCGTAAAAATAAGATAGCACTGAATAGTGCGACGCTTTTGGATGATGTGGAGCTTAACCAGAATACCCAGAATGTGGTGCCGACGCGTGGTGCGGTAGTACGAGCCAGCTTTGTTACCCAGATTGGTGGGCGTGCGATGATGACGCTACTGCGCCCTGATGGAGCACCAGTGCCATTTGGCGCCACCGTGAGCGATATGGCTACCAAGGGCCAGGGTTTTATTGTCGGTGATACTGGGCAGGTTTATCTAACCGGGTTGGCAGACAGCGGCCAATTAATTGTGAAATGGGGCCATGACACTTCGCAGCAGTGCCATGTGGATTATTCCCTCTCTGGAAAAATAGAAACAAATAGCGTTCATATGCTGCACGGACAGTGTGGATAAAAAGAGTAATTAATATGAGAATGTTGATATTAGTTGATATCGCTATCTTCAGCAGAATTTAATAACTATATCTATCAAAAGACATCGTCGGCTGGCAATAAACTCATTCTCTTCGCGCCAGATATTATCAAGCCGGTAATGCTGTTACAGCAGATATTGCGAACCCGACAGCAACGTTAGATGTTATTCATAGATAATATTTAATGGGGTTGTAAGTATATGTATCCCAGCTAACTGGCCATAATCACGCATCAAACGATGCAGCTGCTGGCGCGAAAGCTGGCCACCATATCGTGATAGAAACAGAAAATCGCTATCAGCCTCCAGATATTGAGCACGCAGCGCCAGTTAGGCGAGTATGGCAGCTTTTTCATGAGGTTGAATCGGATGTTGTACTGAAAAACCGTTTTTTAAACGTGAAACATTCAGGCGGTTGCCAGCCAAATCCACATCCTGTAACCGTAAGCTACGAAGCTCAGTGGTGCGTAAGCCGTGGATAAAACACATCAACAGCATGCATTTATCACGGCTGTATTTTTATTAGCAGGAATTGCGTCAAGCAGTCGTTCAACTTCGTTTCTACTTAAGAATTTTCGGTTAATCATGTTAAGAATTGCCTCGGTAATATTTTAGGTTTATTGCAAGCGGCAGGTCGCTTGCTGAATGACGCTATTTAAAATCAAGGCGATTTTTTTGAGTAATCGACAGGATGGAATTGCTATTTTCTGAAATTAAGAATATCAACATTAGGCTATGCTTAAGGTGGGAAACGCTGGGGTAGTCTGCACTATGCATAAACAATTTGATTATAATTTAATTAAGTTTTTGGTCGCCGTGGTTGATGCTCGGAGTATGTCCAGTGCATCAGAAAAATTGGATATGGCCCCCTCTGGTATTAGTCATGCTATTGGAAAATAGAGAGAATACTACAAAATTTCGCTTTAAAAACAGTGCAATGTGATTTTTTCACTAAAAGAAGTAGCCATGTTTATGCCTATATGCATAAAGCGCAGAAGCACGATGCAAATTTACTGCAACTGATCGGCATCATGCAGAAGACATTCTGAGTCAATTGTATTACTTCCCTCTGATACACAGTCCGCAGTTTGCCTGCGGGAATCCCGCATTTTGAATGTCGTAATGTAAAATTCGTGTGAAATATATGTGACTCCGTGCGCAAAAACAGACCAATTTTATGCTGGTTTCTTTGGCAAAATCACGTCGAAAATCCTCCCACTTTGTCTTAGTACGAAGTGAGAATTCTTATAACCAATTAATTTTAAACATTATTAATATTATTCGTTTTCAGATGAGTGGTGGCTTATCGCTGTTTTTCTGGTGCTTGATTGTACTTGTCTATACGAGTATATGTTAATAAATATTCAAACTAAGTAATGTCGTTGATACCTGAAAAACTGGTTGAAGGAAATTGCCGTGACTGCCCAAAATAGATTCCGTGATACTGAGATTCGAGCTTCGCGTGGCACAAAACTAACTGCTAAAAGTTGGATGACCGAAGCCCCGCTGCGTATGTTAATGAATAATCTCGACCCCGAAGTGGCTGAGAATCCAAAAGAATTAGTGGTTTACGGTGGTATTGGTCGTGCGGCCCGTAACTGGGAATGCTATGACAAGATTGTCGAAAGCCTCACTCATCTGAATGATGACGAGACCTTATTGATTCAATCTGGTAAGCCCGTAGGCGTCTTTAAAACCCACAGTAATGCACCGAGGGTGCTGATTGCTAATTCTAATTTAGTTCCGCATTGGGCTAATTGGGAACATTTTAATGAGTTGGACGCCAAAGGGTTGGCCATGTACGGCCAGATGACGGCGGGCAGTTGGATCTATATTGGTAGCCAGGGCATTGTACAGGGCACCTATGAAACCTTTGTCGAAGCGGGGCGGCAACACTTTGGCGGTAGCTTGAAAGGGCGCTGGGTATTAACGGCTGGGCTGGGTGGCATGGGAGGCGCGCAACCACTGGCGGCTACCTTGGCCGGAGCTTGCTCTTTGAATATTGAATGCCAGCAAAGCCGTATCGATTTCCGCCTCAAAACCCGCTATGTCGATGAACAAGCAACAGATCTTGATGATGCGTTGGCGCGTATCAAAAAATACACTTCTGCTGGCAAAGCTGTTTCTATCGCATTATGTGGTAATGCAGCTGAAATCTTACCTGAATTGGTACGCCGTGGGGTTCGCCCGGATATGGTGACCGACCAAACCAGTGCTCATGATCCGCTGAATGGCTATCTGCCAAAAGGCTGGAACTGGGATGAATATCGCCGCCGTGCCCAAAGTGAGCCGGTGCTGGTGGTGAATGCAGCCAAAACTTCAATGGCAGAACATGTTGAAGCAATGCTGGCTTTCCACAATATGGGCATCCCGACTTTTGACTACGGCAACAATATCCGTCAGATGGCGCAAGATATGGGGGTTACCCATGCATTTGATTTCCCGGGTTTTGTTCCTGCTTATATTCGCCCATTATTCTGTCGCGGTGTTGGCCCATTCCGCTGGGCCGCGCTTTCCGGTGACGCCGAAGATATTTATAAGACGGATGCGAAGGTTAAAGAACTTATCCCAGATGATGAGCATTTACATCACTGGCTGGATATGGCCCGTGAGCGTATTAGTTTCCAAGGGCTACCGGCTCGTATCTGCTGGGTTGGCTTGGGGCAGCGCGCTAAATTAGGTTTAGCCTTCAATGAGATGGTACGAACAGGTGAGCTGTCAGCGCCGATTGTGATTGGGCGTGATCATCTTGATTCCGGCTCGGTCGCCAGCCCTAATCGCGAAACCGAAGCCATGCAGGATGGTTCTGATGCCGTCTCTGACTGGCCGCTGCTCAATGCATTGCTGAATACTGCCAGTGGCGCTACTTGGGTATCACTGCATCATGGTGGTGGTGTTGGAATGGGCTTCTCGCAACATTCAGGCATGGTAGTGGTATGTGATGGTAGCGACGACGCAGCCGAACGTATCGCCCGAGTATTACATAATGATCCAGCTACTGGCGTAATGCGTCATGCAGATGCGGGTTATGACATCGCGATTAATTGTGCACAAGAGCAGGGGCTTAACCTGCCAATGATTGCCGCAACTCAGGGGAAAAAAGCATGAAAACAACAATGACACTGCGTCCCGGCCAGATGACGCTGGCTGATTTGCGACATATTTATCAGCACCCGGTAAAAATAACTTTGGATGAAAGTGCTTATGCACCTATTCAGCAAAGTGTGGATTGCGTACAGAAAATATTGGCAGAGAAGCGTACTGCGTATGGTATCAACACTGGATTTGGTCTGTTGGCCTCCACGCGTATTGCGACAGAAGATTTGGAAAACCTACAGCGCTCGATTGTCCTTTCCCATGCAGCAGGTGTTGGGGAACCCAATGATGACGCGATTGTACGCTTGATTATGGTATTGAAAATCAATAGCCTGGCGCGTGGTTTTTCGGGTATCAGGCTTGAGGTTATTCAGGCGTTGATAACATTAGTTAATGCACAAGTTTATCCGCATATTCCCCTAAAAGGTTCTGTGGGTGCCTCTGGTGATCTGGCTCCGTTGGCACACATGAGTTTGCTGTTGCTCGGTGAAGGTAAAGCCCGCTATCAAGGGGAATGGTTGGATGCTCGCGCAGCGCTGGCTAAAGCCGGTTTGCAACCGCTGACATTGGCGGCAAAAGAAGGGTTGGCACTCCTTAATGGTACTCAGGTTTCCACTGCTTATGCTTTGCGCGGCTTGTTTGAAGCGGAAGACCTTTATGCCGCAGCCTCTGTCTTTGGCAGCCTGACGGTTGAAGCGGCATTAGGTTCTCGTAGCCCGTTTGATGCCCGTATTCATGCGGTTAGAGGCCAGCGTGGGCAAATTGATGCCGCCAGCACTTATCGTCATTTGCTTGGTGAACGTAGTGAAGTCTCTGAATCTCACCGTAATTGTGACAAAGTTCAAGACCCGTACTCTTTGCGTTGTCAGCCACAGGTCATGGGGGCTTGTCTGACCCAAATGCGCCAGGCTGCTGAAGTTCTGGCGATTGAATCTAATGCGGTGTCAGATAATCCATTGGTATTTGCTGAGCAGGGTGACGTATTGTCTGGCGGTAACTTCCATGCCGAACCAGTTGCAATGGCGGCAGATAATCTGGCGCTGGCGCTGGCAGAAATAGGCTCGTTAGCAGAACGTCGTATTTCGCTGTTAATGGATAAACATATGTCGCAGCTACCGCCATTTCTGGTGGAGAACGGCGGCGTAAACTCTGGTTTTATGATTGCGCAGGTTACGGCGGCGGCACTAACCAGTGAGAATAAAGGGCTGGCATTCCCCTCCAGTGTTGACAGCATCCCAACTTCAGCGAATCAGGAAGACCATGTTTCTATGGCACCCCGTGCAGGTAAGCGCTTATGGGAGATGGCTGAAAACGTGCGCGGCATTCTGGCTGTTGAGTGGTTGGCTGCATGTCAGGGGCTGGATTTGCGCAAAGGCCTGAAAACATCAGATGCTCTGGAACCAGCTCGCTTGTTACTGCGTAAGCATGTGGCCTACTACGAAAAAGACCGTTTCTTTGCCCCCGATATTGAAGCTGCCAGCCAGCTCATTGCTCTGCGTCATATGAATGAACTGATGCCTGCGCATCTACTACCAAGTCTTTAATAACGAATAATAAGCATTTAAAAACATTGGCCTATAGGTGATCCCGGTAACCGGGATCACCCTCTCTGAACCCCTGCCTGTAAGGGCACAAATCTTGCGAGAATGTACCATGAAGAATGATTCATCCACGCTCAAACGCGGCCTTAGCGCCCGGCATATCCGGTTCATGGCGTTAGGTTCTGCCATTGGTACCGGCTTGTTTTATGGTTCTGCCGAGGCAATCCGTCTGGCCGGGCCAGCGGTATTACTCGCTTATCTGGTTGGTGGTGCTGCCGTATTCATGGTGATGCGCGCACTTGGCGAAATGGCGGTGCATGATCCAGTGGCGGGTTCATTCGGCCACTACGCCAGCCGTTACCTTGGCCCACTGGCGGGTTTTCTCACCGGTTGGACCTATACCTTTGAGATGATCATTGTGGCGCTGGCCGATGTCACGGCGTTCGGTATTTATATGGGACTATGGTTCCCGGATGCGCCGCAGTGGGTGTGGGTGCTGAGTATTATTTTCTTTATTGGCGCGCTAAATCTGTGTTCAGTAAAAGTATTTGGTGAAATGGAGTTTTGGCTATCACTGCTAAAAGTAACCGCGATTATTGCCATGATTGCGGCAGGGCTAGGCATTATGATGTTTGGCTTCGGTGCCGGTCATGAGAGTACTGGGGTCAGTAATTTATGGTCTCATCAAGGGTTTATGCCAAACGGTATTACAGGTGTGATTGCTTCATTTGCTGTAGTGATGTTTGCTTTTGGTGGTATTGAAATCATCGGGGTGACTGCCAGTGAGGCAAAAGATCCGGAAAAAGTATTACCCCGTGCCATCAATACTGTTCCTGTACGTATTCTACTGTTCTATGTTCTGACCTTATTTGTTTTGATGGCTATTTATCCGTGGAATAGCATTGGGCAAAATGGCAGTCCTTTTGTGGAAATTTTTAGTAGCTTAGGGATCAGTTCTGCTGCAAACATTCTAAATTTGGTGGTGATTACTGCGGCTATTTCGGCGATCAATAGCGATATTTACGGTGCTGGTCGCATGATGTATGGCCTGGCTCAAGAGGGGCTGGCACCTAAATGCTTTAGCCGTTTGACCCGTAATGGCGTGCCTTGGATGACTATTTTAGTAATGGCAATTGCACTGTTATTGGGTGTGGTGTTGAATTACCTGATTCCGAAAAATGTATTCCTGATTATTGCCTCGATTGCGACCTTTGCCACCGTCTGGGTGTGGCTAATGATCCTTATCTCACAAGTCGCGATGCGCCGTTCAATGAGCAAAGAAAATGTTGCCCGCCTCGCCTTCCCTGTACCTTTCTGGCCGGTGGCTCCGATGCTCACTATCATCTTTATGGCCTTTATTATTGCTGTTTTAGGGTATTTCCCTGATACCCGTATTGCTATGTATGTTGGCCTGGCTTGGGTGATATTAATGACACTGGCCTGGTGGGTTTGGGTACGTAAAACACCCGTTCATGTTATTGCGAAGCAGGTGGAAAACAGCGAAGCATAGCAATTGACATTCTGAATCAGGCCGCAATTAATCACATTTGCGGCCCGATTTATTTTGAGGCAGGGCGGAGTGGCAAGTGAAATGGAGTGGATAACGGGGGAATTAAGCTGTTTAAGGTTGTTTCTTTGAAAGTAATAGCTGGATGCTAATTTTATTAATATCGCACTATATACCAAGATAATGCTTTGCGTTTAAAGTAGCGGCATAACCAGATGGTGATAAAGTGACCTTAATGATGAAAATTATATATCTACGGAGTAACTGCCCATGCCAGCTCTAGCTATTAAGCGGTGGATTAAACGAATTGTACTGGTCTTGGTGGTTATATCAGTAACCATACTGGCGATAAGAATTTATGATACACAACGCGGCCCGAAACTGGAGCTTTGGCATACGTTTGTCCCTCATGACATGCGCGCCGCTGAGATTGATAAAGCCAGTTGGGCGGATTACATAAAAGCTGAAAACAATATTTTCGATGAAGTTCGTACCAATGTTACCGAAAAACTGGAACCCAGAACTCAGGTTCCATTAAACCGTTATTATTCTGGTAGCTCAATTTATCCACCTCATTTTAAAAATGACTGGAACCGTTCTTATATTTTGCAACCCGAAGGTAAGCCTAAAGGTGCCGTCGTCTTACTGCATGGCCTGACTGATACTCCTTATAGTTTGCGTCATATTGCAGAGAATTATCGTCAACGTGGATATGTTGCTATTGGCATTCGTTTACCTGCTCACGGCACGGTACCCGGCGCGTTGACTGATGTTGAATGGCAGGACTGGTTAGCGGCTACTCGCCTTGCTGTCCGTGAAGCCAAAGCACTGAGTGGCCCTGATTTACCATTGCATGTTGTTGGTTTCTCCAACGGCGGAGCATTGGCAATGAAATACACACTCGACTCCCTGGATGACCCGAAACTGGCAAAACCTGAACGCGTTATTTTGATATCACCAATGATTGGGGTAACAAGTTTCGCGCGTTTTGCTGGCATAGCCGGTTGGCCAGCTATCTTCCCAGCCTTTGCCAAAGCGGCTTGGTTAGGGATTGTGCCCGAGTTTAATCCATTCAAATACAACTCATTCCCGGTGAATGCTGCACGTCAGTCTTATTTGCTGACATCGGTGTTGCAGCAGCAAATTGCGCGTGATGCCCGAAATAATAAGATGGCGGAGTTACCTCCAATTTTGACCTTCCAGTCATTAATGGATTCAACAGTTAGCACCCGTGCTGTTGTGACGGCTCTTTATAATCATTTGCCTAAGAATGGCAGTGAAGTGGTGTTATTCGACTTGAACCGTGCTGCAAGCTTCGGCCCATTACTGAGAACATCTTCTTATACGGCTTTGGCTCGTTTATTACCGCCACCACCGCGTAATTACAGCGTGACGATTATCAGCAACGTCTCACCACAAAGTAATGAAACCGTGGCGTTGACAACATTGGCTGGCCAAACCGACGAGACTTCAGCACCGACCGGGCTGATTTATCCGCCGGATATCTTCTCGTTATCTCATGTGGCATTACCATTCCCAATGAGTGATTCACTTTATGGTCGCTACCCAGAACCGCGTGACCAATATGGTATTAGCCTGGGGACATTTGCCGCACGCGGTGAGCGGGCTGTTCTGGTGGTTGGGCTGGATTCACTAATGCGTATCTCATCAAATCCGTTCTACCCGTATATGTTGCAGCGCATTGACGACAAAATCGACGCTCCGGCTAAATGATCTTGTTTTTCTAAATGATAGAACTACTCAAGCCCCCGATTGGGGGCTTTTTCATAATGAGTGCCATACTTTCAAATCGTACATGCTCTTCATATTTATTGACCCTGAAAGGAAAGCACTATGTCTATCGAAAAAGTGGTATATCGTGCCAAAGCTAAAGCGACGGGTGGCCGTGATGGTCGGGCAACCTCCTCGGATGGCGTATTAGATGTAAAATTGGGCGTCCCTAAAGAGATGGGCGGCGCAGGCGGGGCCGTGACAAATCCAGAGCAGCTGTTTGCAGCGGGTTACTCTGCCTGCTTCCTCGGGGCACTGAAATTTGTGGCATCAAAAGAAAAAGTGAAAATTCCCGATGACGCCAGTATCGAAGGAACGGTGGGTATTGGCGCTATACCGACGGGATTTGGCATCGAAGTTCAACTGGATATCAGCTTGCCAGGTATCGAGCGCAGTGTGGCCGAAGATTTAGTGAAAAAAGCCCATGTTGTCTGCCCATACTCCAACGCCACGCGTGGCAATATTGATGTCACGTTGAATATCAAATAATTCAATCTCCGAACGCAAAAGCCCATAAAAATTATTTTGTGGGCATATACTCTCCGCAATAATATTTGCCTAATAAATAAGCTGGCATATCCTTACCGGACTATGCGCCAGTTCCCAGACTGAATAGCCAGGATTGGTTAGGATAATTCTTGTAACTGAAATCAATAGCGTGCTTATTGGCTTTACACTGAACCTGAGGGGGGGTTCACTGTCTGATTGATTCAAGCCGCAAATAGTGTCTCTGGAGACCTTGCGTTATATGGACCGAGTTAAATCTTTATCGCAGCAAAGTATTTCTTTGTTGTTGGCTGTTTATATTGGTATTTTCCTGAATATCTCTGTCTTTTATCGTCGTTTTGACACCTTTAGCCAAGGTATTCAAGGCATAAAAGTGGTGTCTGCTATCATCGAAGTGATGGCGATTATTCTGTTTACCTTTTTTGTTATGCGCATCATTTCCCTCGGTGGCCGATGGTTTTATCGCGTAGTCGCAACTCTTCTGGTACTCATTTCTGTTGCAGCCAGTTATTACATGACATTTTTCAATGTGGTGATTGGTTACGGCATCGTCATATCTGTTTTGACCACGGATACTGATCTGTCTAAAGAGGTTATTGGACTCCATTTTATTATCTGGATGGTGGTCGTCAGCGCACTGCCTCTACTGCTTATCTGGAAAAATAGTTTACGACTCACTCTACTCGAGCAATTTTTGACGCCGGGACAGCGTATTAAGCCAATCTTACTGATGGCGGCGGTGGTCGCATTAGTTTGGTTACCTATTCGTTATCTGGATAAAGTACAGCACGCGGATGAACAACTGAAAACCGTGGATTTACCCAGTTATGGCGGGGTAGTTGCTCACTCATATTTGCCTTCTAACTGGTTGGCTGCATTGGGTTTATACGCTTACACTCAATACGATGAGAAGTATGACGCGGCAACGCTGTATGACCCCGCGGAACACCATACTTATGTTGCACCAGCGGGTATTGATGATACCTATGTTGTGTTTATTATTGGTGAAACAACTCGTTGGGACCATATGGGGCTGCTGGGATATCCGCGTGATACCACTCCACGTCTCAGTAAAGAAAAGAACTTAGTGGCTTTTCGTGGCACATCTTGCGATACCTCCACCAAACTTTCATTGCGCTGCATGTTCGTGCGTGAAGGGGGTACGGAAGATAACCCACAGCGCACACTGAAAGAGCAAAATGTGTTCGCGGTGATGAAATCCCTGGGTTTCACTTCTGAATTGTTCGCCATGCAGAGCGAGATGTGGTTCTACAATAATGCGAGCGTTGATAATTATTCGTTTCGGGAATTAATTGCTTCTGAGAAACGTAACGATGATAAGCCAGTAGATGACATGCTGCTGGTCGATGAATTGAAAGAGTCACTCGGGCGTTATCCGGTTGGTAAGCATTTAGTCATACTGCATACCAAAGGGTCACATTATCTCTATTCGCAACGTTACCCTCGTAGCTATGCTCGCTATCAGCCCGAATGTATGGGCGTGGATGATTTTTGCAGTAAGCAGCAACTGATAAATGCTTTTGATAACAGCGTGCTATACACCGATTCGTTTATTGCCAATGTCATTGATCAAATGCGTGATAAGAAGGCGCTGGTGTTCTATGCCGCCGATCATGGTGAATCTATCGACGATAATTCCCACTTCCACGGCACGCCACGTGAAATGGCACCGCCAGAGCAATTCCGTGTGCCATTGATGGTTTGGGCGTCAGATAAGTTTCTGGCCCAACCGGGAAGCCTTACGGCTTTTGAGCAACTACAGGCAGAGCAGCGTATCGGAAAAAGTCATCGTCAGGTTGAGCTGTTTGACTCTATCTTGGGCTGTTTAGGTTATACCTCGCCGGATGGCGGAATTAATGCAGAGAATAACTGGTGTCAGGCGCCAGCCCGGCCTTCTCAGCCTGCAATATAATTAATTAGCGCAAGTAAAATCTGATACGGCATGATTTTTGATATCAATCTCATTGTCGCTTTGAGGGTGCGGTATACTCCAGTCCCGAATCTCTACCGGCTGGAGTCTTCTATGGCTTACCGTGTTGCCTTTATTGATGATCATGACATTGTGCGCTCAGGTTTTGCCCAGCTACTTGCTCTGGAAGACGATATTCAGGTAGTAGGAGAGTTTAGTTCAGCGAAACAGGCCCGAGCTGGATTGCCCGCCTTGCAGGCCAATATCTGTATTTGTGATATCTCGATGCCCGATGAAAGTGGCTTGGATCTCTTGAAAGACCTTCCCTCAGGTATGGGCGTTATTATGCTTTCGATGCACGACAGCCCTGCGTTAGTCGAGATGGCATTGGAACGCGGTGCGCGAGGGTTTCTCTCCAAACGTTGTAAACCTGAAGATTTGGTTAATGCGGTCCGCACTGTGGGCAGTGGCGGGGTCTATTTAATGGCTGAAATTGCCCAAAAATTGGCTCGCGTTGCTATTGATCCTCTAACCCGCCGTGAGCGTGAAGTTGCTGTGTTGCTGGCGCAAGGCATGGAAGTGCGTGACATCGCGGAATCACTTGGCCTGTCACCGAAAACCGTCCATGTTCATCGCGCTAACTTATTTGCCAAACTGGGTGTCAGTAATAATGTTGAGTTAGCCAAGCAGGTGTTGAATCTATGATGCAACGCTTGATGATGTTGCTGGCATTATTGTTTATTTATATCACCGCCGCTTTCTGTTTATGGTCTGTTGGCACCCAGTTGGTTGACCGGCCTTTACAGGCCATGTTGCTATTCCCTTTTGGTCTGCGCATGGGCATTTTATTGCAAAGCCCACGACAATATTGGCCGGGAATTCTGTTGGGTGACGCATTACTTTGGTGGCTGCTCACTGATCAGTTTGGCTACTCTTATAGCCTGTTATGGACTGCAATTCCTTTGCTGTTGGCGACGACCTTATTGGCAGTTGTTGCATCCCCTTGGCTATTACGCCACCAGAAAAATGACAGTGAATGGAAATGGCCCTTGATGCAGGGCGCAGTCATTATTAGTGCTGCGTTGATACAGGCATTAGGATGGCAAATTGCCAGTGAACAAGGTGCGATGGCGCTATTGTTGGGGTTAGTTGGCGGTTTAACGATTGCGCCAATTTGTCTGTTATTGTGGCATTACCTGGTTCGCCAGATCTGGGCTCCACTGGAGCCGGGACTGATTCATAAACCGATTAATCTGCGTTTGAACCACATCATGTGGTATCTGTTGCTATTTGCGTTGAGTATCTGGTTGCAACACCATATCACCGAGTCGGATTTGTATTTATTCGCACCTTTTTGTCTGGCGATTCCCATTGTATTTATGTCCTACCGCTATGGTTGGCAAGGGGCGGTGGTGGCCACTTTGCTCAATGGCATGGTGCTATTGATTATCACGCCGGCAGAGTTAGATTCACACCGTGATTTGCTGTTATCACTCTTGGCGCAAAGCTTGACCGGCTTATTGCTGGGGGCCGGAATTCAGCGCCAGCGCGAGCTAAATCTGCAATTACAAATACGGCTGAATGAAAACCGCGAATTAGCCAAAGCCTTAGTGGTGGCAGAAGAACAAGCCCGTCGTAATGTGGCGCGTGAGCTGCATGATGAGGTCGGACAGACGGTAACGGTTATCCGTACTCAGGCCAGTATTATCAAGCGACTGTCTACACAGGAGACAGTACTAACCAGTGCCGGGATGATAGAGACACTGGCATTGCGGGTTTATGATGGCGTCCATGATGTTTTAGCCAAATTATGGCCTGCGGCATTAAATAACTTGCCGCTATCGGCGGCTATTGCAGCATTAATGCGTGAGCTTATTCCACAGGATCAATCCGTTGTCGGTGTATTGCACTGGCAAGTCGATGATAGCCCTATGGATGAGACCTTGAAAATCACACTGTATCGTATCTGCCAGGAGGGGATCACCAATGCGTATCGACACGGGGCTGCCAGCCGTATCGAGATTAATGCGCAGCAAGATAAACAGCAGATAACGTTGACGATTCGTGATAATGGGAAAGGCGTTGATTTGGCGACACTAACACCGAGCTATGGCTTAAGAGGTATGCAGTCGCGGGTCAGTGCATTAGGTGGCAGTTTTACACTGAGTGTTGATAATGGCACCTGTTTAAATGTGATCCTACCCACAATTTCTTTGCCATCTAATGAAAACTAAGAAATATTCTCGTTTTTTACCGGTGTTTTTCTCATTAGTTTGGTGCGCGCGAGGAACATGATGACTCTACTTAAAAAATTTTCTGAGGTTCACATGTGGTTTTTCCTCAAAAGTCGCGATAACGTGCCGCCAGTGACGGAACAAGCGCAAATCGATTCGTCTTATAAATATTGGCGAATTCAGTTGATGTGGACGATGTATATCGGCTATGCAGCTTTCTATTTCACCCGCAAAAGCTTCAACTTTATTATGCCCGCCATGCTTAGCGACTTAGGGCTGACGATGTCGGATGTTGGCGTTTTGGGTACGCTATTTTATATCACCTATGGTTGTTCTAAATTTATATCGGGCATGATCAGTGACCGGTCAAATCCGCGTTACTTTATGGGTATTGGCCTGGTTATGACCGGGATTATTAATATTCTGTTTGGTATGAGCTCGTCACTGTTAGTCTTCGGTGCTTTATGGATTCTGAATGCTTTCTTCCAGGGCTGGGGCTGGCCGCCATGCTCTAAGATTTTAACCAGTTGGTATTCCCGTTCAGAGCGTGGTGGTTGGTGGGCAATTTGGAATACGTCGCATAACTTTGGCGGTGCGTTAATTCCCTTGTTGGTGGGCTTTATTTCTCTGCACTTTAGCTGGCGCTACGGCATGATTATTCCTGGCATTATCGGTGTCGTGATCGGTTTACTGATGTGCTGGCGGTTACGTGATAAACCAAGCACTATGGGGCTGCCAAGTGTGGGTAAGTGGCGCAATGATGCCATGGAGCTGGTACAAGAATCTGAAGGCCAGGGGTTATCGAATAAAGAGATTGTGAAGCGCTATGTATTAACCAATAAATATATTTGGTTACTGGCGGTTTCTTATGTGCTGGTTTATATCGTCCGCACCGCGATCAATGACTGGGGTAACCTCTATTTGACGCAAGAGAAAGGTTATTCATTAATGACTGCCAACTCGGCAATTTCATTATTTGAAGTGGGCGGATTTATTGGTTCGCTGGTTGCAGGTTGGGGGTCAGATAAGTGGTTTCGCGGTAACCGTGGGCCGATGAATCTGATATTTGCTATTGGCATTTTCCTTTCTGTCGCATCATTGTGGATTATGCCGGGAGTCAGTTATGTCTTGCAGGCAGGGTGCTTCTTCGCTATCGGCTTCTTTATTTTTGGCCCTCAGATGCTGATTGGTATGGCAGCCGCTGAATGTTCACATAAAGATGCTGCTGGTGCCGCCACTGGCTTTGTTGGGTTATTCGCCTACTTAGGTGCGGCTTTATCAGGTTACCCTATTGCTCGCATTATGGAGATTTGGCACTGGAATGGTTTCTTTGTCGTTATTTCCATTGCTGCCTGTTTATCTGCTTTCTTCTTATTGCCATTCTTACGGGCACAAGCGCCACAGTTGAAACAAGCTGAAGCTTGATTTTTATTCAACTGATTCAGTTTTAACCGCTGGTGATGCTTTTAACAACAGTCACCAGCGGGTTGTTAAAAAGTGATTGACTGCCCAAAGTCGTAGCAGTAAGATGCGCCCCAATTCGGCGAGTAGCGCAGCTTGGTAGCGCAACTGGTTTGGGACCAGTGGGTCGGAGGTTCGAATCCTCTCTCGCCGACCAAATTTAAGAACCCTGATAGCAATATCAGGGTTTTTTTTCGTCTCTATCTTTGCAAAATAAATATTTTATACATTACTAATTTATTTCGATATATATTTTATAATATGTAAGATATATTTTATAATATTGACTTCCTCTTATTTAAAGCTGCTAATTGATATCGGTTTTAACCACTAGCGTGCACAATATAATAACCATATTAACAATACTATAAGAGGAATGATATGAACTATATTAATGGTGATACCAAAATACGATTATCTTTGTTACCGCTCTCTATAATATTATCGCTATGCGGTATTTCATTGTCTCATGCCACGAATATCATTGCGGATAAAACCGCAGCCAAAAACCAACAGGCAGATATCAAAATAAAACCTAATAAATTATCTCTTGCTCCATGTCGTTCTACCATAGGCTGTGGTGAAAGAACTACAATAAATATTCAATCACCAGATAAAAATGGATTGTCACATAATAAATATACAAAATTTGATGCACCCCATCATAAGGATGTTGTTATCCTTAATAATGAGTTGTCCAAGAAAATAAATGGTAATCCAAATTTGGTTACGTCATCTGCGACTATTATTTTAAATGAGGTGAGATCTTCACATGCAAGCTACTTAGCCGGGAAAGTACAGCTTTTTGGTCAGGATGCCCATGTTATTATTGCCAACCCAGCGGGTATTGATTGTTATGGATGTTTATTTACTGACATGTCTCACCTGACCCTGACCACGGGTCTGCCGTACTTCAATCGTCATAATAAGCTGCAAGGTTTTAAGATATTAGATGGAGATATCAATATCAATAATGGCATAGCTTATCAGTCGGGGCTGAACCACCAGGGGAGAGGTGAGAAGTCTGCCTATCTCGATTTATTCTCTAATGCCCTAAATGTTAATGGCAATGTTACTGCTGATGATATCTTTATCATTGCCGGAAAAAATAAAATAAAGTTGGCATCTGCTGGAAATAAAATGGGTATAACGTCGTTGATTTCCTATTTGAGTTCACCAGATTATTTTAAAAGTGTTGATGTCAGTAACATAGGAGGAATTTATGCGAATAAAATACGCATTATCGCAGAAGGTAATATTAAAAATTCAAATGAAATTAAGTCTAGAGGCTTGATTCAGATGATATCAAGAGGAAATATTAAAAATAAGTCGGGTGGGAATATGACCGGTGAATCTATACAACTTTACTCTATTAATAACAAGATGAAAGTATTCTTATATAATGAAAGTTTTGCAAAAAGCCCTGGCGACTATACTAAAAATAATGATGGTACTTCTTCCTTTGTTGGAAAAATAAAACAATCAGAAATATAAACCCAATCACTTCGCATTGAAAAATTCAAATAACCATATCTGCATTGGTTAAGTCATTAGCCACATGTTGTGGCTAATTGTTCTGATGACATAATTCACGCGTGGCCAAATTGAAGTGGAGTTTATTGCATGAGACTGAGAATAATAAATCAGGAGCTTTTAATATTTTATGAAAAAATGGGGAAAATAGCCGTCTTATCGTCTTTTTTTATTTTCATATCGATTATGCCCTTTGCCGCTTATGCGAAAGTTAACCAGCTTACTATACCTACAGGCGTTGGATCTTCCGATGATTCGTCATGTCTGGTTATTAAGCGTGTCGAATTGATGAATATTGATGCCTTTCCGAATGCAGGGCGCTTAATACAATGGACAAAGCAGGCTCAAGGCAATTGTTTAGATGAGAAAGGACTATCATCTCTACGCGACACACTCCAATGGCAACTGGTTGCTGATGGTTATATTACTTCGCATGCGGTTTTTACCGAAGACAGCTACGTGGATGGCACTTTATTTCTGACTTTAATTCCTGGACGCTTGGTTAGCATTGAACATCATGAAAATAGTCAAGGTTATGCTCAGTTAAATACAGTGTTTCCTGGCCGGCAGGGGGATTTGGTTAATTTGCGTAACCTTGAACAAGGGTTGGATAATTTACAGCGTTTACCCTCGGTGAATGCCACCATGGATGTGGTGCTAAATCCTGAGGATTTGAGTAGCCAGATTATGGTGACTCGCCAGCAGTCGCGTTTCTGGCGCATGAATGCTTTTCTCGATGATGCAGGGAATTATGGTGTTGGCCGTTATCGTGCTGGTGCTACTTTATTTCTTGATAGTCCATTATCGCTAAGTGATTTGGCTTATTTCTCCGCCAGTCGTGAGCTGGATAATCATCATGATAAAGGGAGCCACAATTTTGCCCTGCATTATTCAATCCCTTTTGGGTATTGGTTATTGAGTATGGCGGCCAGCCAGGGAGCCTATTACCAATCTTTGTTGGTGGCCAATACCGCGTATAAATATCATACGTATTGGCGATCACTGGATATGCAAATTCAGTGGCTGCTGATGCGAGGTTCTAACTATAAAACAGTGGGCTATACCGGGGCGTTAATCCGTAAGTTCAACCGCTTTTTTGCCGATATAGAATTGGAAATCCAGCGGTCGGATACTGTTGACTGGCAACTCGGGTTGCAGCATCTTCACTATACTCGCTGGGCGACCATCAGTGGCGGAGTTAGCTATCAGCAAGGAACCCAATGGTTTGGCGCGCGCCTGCCACCGGGCAGGGATTCATTCTCAACGGCTCGGCTGATTAATTTGACCGCTTCACTGAATATCCCTTTTACGTTGGATGAACAGCATTTCCAATATCAGCCGACATTTAGCCAGCAATACACACGATCGGCTGTCACTATGCAGGATAAGTTTTCTATTGGCGGACGAAATTCAGTGCGCGGGTTTACTACCGGTAATGCACTTGTGGGGCCACAAGGCTGGTTTTTAAAAAATGACATCGCCTGGATAAATCAGCGACTCGCGAATCAACTTTATTTGGGGCTGGATTATGGTGAAGTGAGTGACAAAGGAGGGCAATTCTTACTGGGCGATCGTCTGGTTGGTGCTGTTATAGGCGTTCGGGGATATTATCGACGCTTGGGTTATGACTTCAATATTAGCACCCCACTTGATAAACCAGCTCATTTTAATACTGATCCAGTTGTTTTGGGTTTTATGCTCAATTGGCAATATTAGCTAATTGAGTAAAATATTTAAGGTAAATATGAAAAAAATATATATTTATTTTCTAACCAGTATTTTTATTTACATAAGTCCTTATTTATTTGCCAGAGTGATTGTTGATGCGCATGCACCCAAAAACCAACAACCAAGTATAAATAAATATATTGAAGAGAAGAAAAACTGTAAGGCGCAAGATGTTTATTGTCAGGGAGCGGTTTTCACCACTATTAATATCACTACGCCAACTGCTCAAGGAATATCACATAATAAATATGAAGAATTTAATTTATTATTCGGTCGTGGGTATAATAAGATTTTTTTTAACAATCTTAAAATTGATGGGCCAGGTTTTGTTGGTAACCCCAATCTGGTTGATAAATCTGCTAAGGTTATTTTAAATGAAGTGACCTCAGATAAACAAACCGAATTATATGGAAGTTTAACGGTTGTTGGTCCAGCAGCTCATGTGATTATTGCTAATCCATCGGGGATCCGCTGCAATGGGTGTCAATTTCATAATACCAACCATGTCACGCTCACCACCGGGACACCGGTGTTTAGTCGGGCTGGCAATTTAATGGGGTATCATGTTGCCCAAGGCAATATTAGTATTGATAAAAATGGTTTGAGACATAACGATGATTTTGACACTTATCTGGATCTGTTTTCAACTTCGCTCATCATAAATGGTGAAGTAAGGAGTGGCGATATCGCTGTTACGACAGGGAAACTTAATATTAATTATGCTCCAATTGGAAAATTATTAAATATCAAGCCGATATATGACTATATCGATGATAGCAAAACCAATATTGCCGTTGATGTTACTCAACTTGGCGGGATGTATGCTAATAAAATATTGATTTTTGCAAAAAGTGGAGGCATAAAAAACAAAGGGACAATTGATGCTGGAACGGTAGCCAATCTTATATCGACATCATTTATTAATAATAGCAATGGAAGAGTATCTGCCCCGAAAATAAAATTAAGAAGCAGTGGTGATATAGCTAATGTCGGAGGAAGAATAAAAAGCGATAGACAAGGCTTGAATTATAAGGCTGGTGAGAAGTTTGGTATCAGAATTTCTGGGCATAACGTTAATAATAAAACAGGTAGTATTTATGCTAACAGTGGGCTAACGTCCATTGCCGCTGACTACACAATTAATAACATGCGGGGTGTTATCAAGTCGAACGCAAGTGCTGGGTCTGCTGATATACAGCTAAAAGCAAAAACAGTCGATAATGATTATGGGAATATCATTACCTCTCAAAATATCCTGATTGATACTAATGAGTTAAGCAATAATAAAGGCAGGATCGTCAGTGCATTTAGTGATATAGAGTTACGTTATAAAAGATTCCCCGGTGATACAGGCGTGATACATGGTGGCCTCGATGTTATCCGAACCCTTAAGCCCTAAATGAACTCAGTCGCTCGAATCTATCATCACTTCTTTTACTTTGACGGCATAATGCACTGATTTGGGGCGTCATTATGGTGCGCCCTATCTGAGAGCCATATCTGCTTTGGGTTAACATGGATAACTGGGCCAACATTTCGCTTTTTTAACAGCACGCAAAATGTTTGAGATTCCGGCTGTATGTGACAAGGTTCACGTCACTTATCGGCTGTCACAACAGCATTTCCCTCTATTTTCTATCGATATTACAAAAAAATCTGAACAGATATACAGCATTTGGCAACAAAGTTTTTTTGTTTGTCACTGGATGTTACAACTGCTTTATTTTCATTAGCCAGTTAATGCAACTAGCTTACAGCTAATAGCATAAATTTTAATGCTGATAATGTTAACGAGAAGTTTTTTTTATGTTTGCATACTGTTTCTCATTGTCTTGATAAATCCACTCAGACCGTATTGACGTTGCCACCAACTGTTGCCAAATTGGTACCCTCAGGGGTAGTCATCGAGAGTAATTTTGGGTGATTTCATGCATTCAAAGTTGCTGTCGCGATAACAATTATCCGACATCTCAATTCCGCATCCCTGCGGTTAATAGGCCAAAACGGTACAGTCCACGGACGAAAAAATTATAGGGCTTGGCCGTACACACAACACACATCACCATAATGGAGCACAAGCGATGACGATTTCCTTGGGAAAAACAGGGATACTGAAATTCGGTATTGGGCTGATTGCACTGACCGTAGCGGCCAGTGTACAAGCGAAAACATTGGTATATTGTTCTGAGGGTTCTCCGGAAGGGTTCAACCCGCAGCTTTTCACCTCTGGCACGACTTATGATGCAAGTTCAGTTCCTATCTATAACCGTCTGGTTGAATTCAAACTCGGGACTACCGAAATTGAACCCGGTCTGGCTGAGAAGTGGGAAGTGAGTGAAGATGGCAAGACTTACACTTTCCACCTGCGTAAAGGGGTGAAGTGGCAAGATAATAAAGACTTCAAACCGACCCGCGATTTCAATGCTGATGATGTAATTTACTCATTCATGCGTCAGAAAGATGATAAACATCCCTACCATAAAGTATCTGGCGGCAGCTATGAATACTTCCAGGGTATGGGTATGGGTGATTTAATCACCAATATCGTTAAAGTTGACGACAACACGGTGCGCTTCGAACTGGCACGTCCAGAGTCTCCATTCCTGGCCGATCTGGCAATGGACTTTGCGTCAATTCTGTCTGCCGAATATGCTGACAACATGCTGAAAGCCGGCACACCGGAAAAAGTTGATTTGAACCCTATCGGCACCGGCCCGTTCCAGTTGCAACAGTATCAAAAAGATTCCCGCATCCTGTACAAAGCATTTGATGGCTACTGGGGCACCAAACCGAAAATTGATCGTCTGGTCTTCTCTATTACCCCAGATGCATCTGTCCGTTACGCGAAATTACAGAAAAATGAATGTCAGGTTATGCCGTACCCTAACCCGGCTGACATTGCTCGCATGAAAGAAGACAAAACCATCAATTTGATGGAGCAACCGGGCCTGAACGTCGGTTATCTTTCTTTCAACGTTGAGAAAAAACCACTGGATAACGTCAAGGTTCGCCAGGCGCTGACCATGGCCGTTAACAAGCAAGCGATTATCGATGCGGTTTATCAAGGTGCTGGCCAGGCGGCCAAAAACCTGATCCCACCAACTATGTGGGGCTACAACGATGATGTGAAAGACTACGCTTACGATCCTGCTAAAGCGAAAGAGCTGTTGAAAGAAGCCGGCCTGCCAGATGGTTTCGCCATCGACCTGTGGGCAATGCCAGTTCAGCGTCCGTACAACCCAAATGCACGTCGTATGGCTGAAATGATCCAGTCTGACTGGGCGAAAGTGGGTGTGAAAGCCAAAATTGTGACTTACGAGTGGGGCGAATACCTCAAACGTGCCAAAGACGGCGAACATGAAACTGTGATGATGGGTTGGACTGGGGACAATGGGGACCCGGATAACTTCTTCGCCACCCTGTTCAGCTGTGATGCGGCCAAACAAGGTTCTAACTACTCCAAGTGGTGTTATAAGCCGTTTGAAGACGTGATCCAGCCAGCGCGTGCTGAGTCTGACCATGACAAACGTGTCGCACTTTACAAACAAGCTCAGGTTGTGATGCATGATCAAGCGCCCGCGCTGATTGTGGCTCACTCAACCGTGTATGAGCCAGTGCGTAAAGAAGTGAAAGGTTATGTGGTTGATCCGTTGGGTAAACACCATTTCGAGAACGTGTCCCTGGATTAATTTTAACCTTGTAGACAACCGGTGAATGTGTGGCATACGCATATTCGCCGGTTTCTTATTTAGGTTAAGACAGATACAGATGTGAGCCATATAACCTCTCCCAATAAGTGTTATTGTCGAAGAAATTTTGGGCATGGACAGCGCGCAAGCACCGGAGCGTACACGCAGTACGTGACGGTGGTGAGCACTGCCCTAGGTCAAAATGGCAAGTAAAATAGCTTATTGGGGAGGTTTAATAAGCTGGGTTGCCCACGAGCGGCCCGGCATTCTACACAGAGAGTTCGGGATATGTTGCAGTTCATACTCCGACGTTTGGGGTTAGTTATCCCAACGTTTATCGGCATTACTTTGCTGACCTTTGCTTTTGTTCATATGATCCCGGGCGACCCGGTGACCATCATGGCTGGGGAACGCGGTATCTCCACCGAGCGTCATGCTCAAATCATGGCGGAAATGGGGCTGGATAAGCCTCTTTATCAACAATACTTCCATTATGTGAATGGCGTATTACATGGCGATCTCGGCATTTCGCTGAAAAGCCGTATTGCTGTCTGGGAAGAGTTTGTTCCCCGCTTCAAAGCGACACTAGAGCTGGGTATCTGTGCGATGCTATTTGCTATCGCGGTGGGTATCCCGGTCGGTGTGTTGGCAGCAGTCAAACGCGGTTCAATATTCGATCATACTGCCGTTGGGATCTCCCTGACTGGCTACTCGATGCCTATCTTCTGGTGGGGCATCATGCTGATCATGCTGGTTTCGGTGCAATGGAACCTAACCCCCGTATCGGGGCGTGTCAGTGATACCGTATTCCTCGACGATAGCCTACCGCTGACCGGCTTTATGCTGATAGATACCTTAGTTTGGGGTGAGCCGGGTGACTTCAAAGATGCTGTGATGCATATGATTTTGCCAGCGATTGTATTAGGCACCATTCCTCTCGCCGTTATCGTGCGTATGACCCGTTCCTCAATGCTGGAAGTGTTGGGCGAGGATTATATCCGTACCGCGCGCGCCAAAGGTTTGAGTCGGATGCGAGTGATTGTGGTCCATGCCTTGCGCAATGCCTTATTGCCGGTGGTTACCGTGATTGGTTTGCAGGTTGGCACCATGCTGGCGGGCGCGATTTTGACGGAAACCATCTTCTCCTGGCCGGGATTAGGGCGCTGGTTGATGGATGCTTTGCAACGCCGAGATTACCCGGTGGTACAGGGTGGAGTGTTGCTGGTCGCGATCATGATTATTTTAGTTAACTTGCTGGTAGATGTGCTCTATGGCGTAGTTAACCCGCGTATTCGTCACAAGAAATAAGGGGCGCAGAATGTCTCAACTTACTGAGTCTACAGTAAAAAGTGCGCCGAAACCGATGACTCCTTTGCAGGAGTTTTGGCACTATTTTAAGCGCAATAAAGGGGCTGTAATCGGCCTGTTTTACATCATTATTATGCTAATAATTGCCGCAGGTGCTACTTGGCTTGCCCCACACGGGCCAGCAGAGCAATTTCGCGATGCATTGCTAAAGCCCCCAGTTTGGGAAGCAGGCGGTAGCTGGAAATTCATTCTCGGTACCGATGATGTGGGCCGCGATGTCTTGTCCCGCCTGATGTACGGTGCTCGCCTCTCGCTGTTGGTGGGTTGTCTGGTGGTGGTTCTGTCGCTGGTGATGGGCGTAGTTTTCGGTTTACTGGCCGGTTATTTCGGTGGGATTGTCGATGCCATCATCATGCGTGTGGTCGATATCATGCTGGCACTGCCAAGCCTGTTGCTGGCACTGGTGTTGGTGGCGGTATTCGGCCCTTCCATTGTGAATGCCTCGTTGGCGCTAACCTTTGTCGCCTTGCCGCACTACGTGCGATTGACGCGAGCCGCCGTGCTGGTTGAGGTGAATCGCGACTACGTCACGGCCTCAAGAGTGGCCGGTGCGGGTGCGATGCGCCAAATGTTTATCAATATTTTGCCAAACTGCCTCGCGCCGTTGATCGTGCAGGCTTCTCTCGGCTTCTCTAACGCCATTCTGGATATGGCGGCTCTCGGCTTCCTCGGCATGGGTGCACAACCGCCAACACCAGAGTGGGGCACCATGCTCTCTGATGTGTTGCAGTTTGCCCAAAGCGCCTGGTGGGTCGTGACCTTCCCCGGTGTGGCGATTCTGCTGACGGTTCTGGCGTTTAACCTGATGGGGGACGGCCTGCGTGATGCTCTCGACCCCAAACTCAAGCAGTAACAGAGGTAGAGAGAGATGGCACTTTTAAATGTAGATAAATTGTCGGTGCATTTCGGTGACGAAGGTGCGCCGTTCAAAGCCGTAGACCGTATCAGTTACAGCATTGAGCAAGGTCAGGTGGTCGGAATTGTCGGTGAATCTGGCTCTGGTAAATCAGTCAGTTCATTGGCAATCATGGGGCTGATTGATTACCCCGGAAAAGTGATGGCCGATAAGCTGGAGTTTAATGGCCGCGATCTGACCAAGATTTCTGAAAAAGAGCGGCGTCAATTAGTGGGCGCGGAAGTGGCGATGATCTTCCAAGACCCGATGACCAGCCTTAACCCGTGCTATACCGTCGGTTTCCAGATAATGGAAGCGCTGAAGGTACATCAGGGCGGCAATCGTAAAACGCGTCATCAGCGGGCTGTGGATTTGCTGACATTGGTGGGTATCCCTGACCCGGCGTCGCGTTTGGATGTGTATCCGCACCAGCTTTCCGGTGGGATGAGCCAGCGCGTGATGATTGCTATGGCCATTGCGTGTAAGCCAAAACTGCTGATCGCTGATGAACCAACAACCGCACTGGATGTGACCATTCAGGCGCAAATTATTGAGTTACTGCTGGAATTACAACAGCGCGAAAATATGGCGCTGCTGCTGATTACGCATGACCTGGCACTGGTCGCTGAGGCGGCTCATCATATTATTGTGATGTATGCCGGTCAGGTGGTGGAAACCGGTAAATCGTCGGAAATCTTCCGTGCGCCACGCCATCCATACACTCAGGCGTTGTTGCGGGCGTTACCGGAGTTTGCACAGGATAAAGCGCGGTTGGCATCATTACCGGGTGTGGTTCCGGGTAAATATGACCGCCCTGAAGGCTGCCTGCTTAACCCGCGTTGTCCGTATGCCAATGATCGCTGCCGCCGTGAAGAACCTGAACTGTTGGGGCCAGCGGGGCGTCAGGTTAAATGCCATACACCGCTTGATGATGCGGGGAGGCCGACCCTATGAGTCAACCTACTGATATGAAAAATGAATCACAGGCAACCAAGCCACTATTACAAGCCATTGATTTAAAAAAATACTATCCGGTCAAAAAAGGGTTATTTGCGCCGGAACGTCTGGTTAAAGCTCTGGATGGTGTTTCATTCACTTTAGAGCGCGGCAAAACATTGGCGGTGGTTGGCGAATCGGGTTGTGGGAAATCCACTCTCGGCCGCTTACTGACCATGATAGAAATCCCAACTGGTGGTGAACTTTACTATCAAGGTCAGGATTTGCTCAAGCCAGATGAAAGTGCTGAGAAGCTGCGGCGGCAGAAAATCCAGATTGTGTTCCAGAACCCTTATGGTTCGTTGAACCCGCGTAAGAAAGTGGGGCAGATCCTGGAAGAACCGCTGCAAATCAATACCAAACTTAGCAGCAAAGAGCGCCGCGAAAAAACATTGGCGATGATGGCGAAAGTCGGCCTGAAAACCGAGCATTATGACCGTTATCCGCATATGTTCTCTGGTGGTCAGCGCCAGCGTATCGCCATTGCGCGCGGGTTGATGTTGAACCCGGATGTGGTAATTGCCGATGAACCGGTTTCTGCACTGGATGTGTCAGTGCGGGCACAGGTATTGAATCTGATGATGGATTTACAGCAAGAACTGGGGCTGTCGTATGTCTTTATCTCCCATGACTTGTCAGTGGTTGAACATATTGCCGATGAAGTGATGGTGATGTATCTGGGCCGTTGTGTTGAAAAAGGCAGCAAAGAGGCCATTTTCAATAATCCGCGTCACCCTTATACGCAAGCATTGTTATCTGCTACGCCACGGTTGAATCCGGATATGCGCCGCGAGCGTATCAAATTGACCGGTGAATTGCCGAGTCCAATGAGCCCACCGCCAGGTTGTGCGTTTAATGCGCGTTGCCGCCGGGCATTTGGCACTTGTACTCAGTTACAGCCGCAACTGAAGAAATATGGCGACCAAATGGTAGCTTGTTTTGCTATTGATCAGGATGAAGCGGAAAAGGCCAGTTAACACTGAAATAAAGCCATATAGACTCTATTAGAAACGCCGAATATTCGGCGTTTTTTATTTAACATAAATAGGGTGGTGGCTTATGGTGAATAAATATTAGTAAGTAAATTATTTATGTTTGAGTGATATGAAAATGAAATAGCGCCATAGGTGATGTTTATAATCAGAGCCAAAGTATGGATTTAAGATGATATGGATCACATTTCTTATCGATGGATGAACAATATTATTGTTATTATTTAGCGAATACTCTAGCGATTAATTAGTTTCCCTTTATTAGTATCAGGGTATTTGGGGTTGATATAAGCACGTAAATATTAATAAAAAAGAGTGCAATGAATGCACTCTTTTAAATATAAATATCAGTAATACCACGCTCTTTATTGTGGGTAAGGCACCCAATCACCGCCATTTAGCCGAATATAGGGTTTGCCCTGATATTGCATCACAATAGCATTATCATTTTCTGATATTACTGCGGTCTCTGGTAAACCTTGCGTCAGAGTCTGCCAATCTACACTTGGGGTGGTAAACACTTTGCCATCCACCATGCGTGACACCAATTCAGAAATCGCCAGATAGCTGCTTGGCGCACTGACCACTACCGGGCTGGCAGGCTGTGGTGCTTTCATGCCAATCAGCTTAATCCCCACGGGGATATGCGTGATGCTAGGGCTTGGGATATCGTTTATCGCCAACCAAGGCAGCTCCGTGCTCCGGCACCACGATCACCATGACTTTGCGGCCAGACTTTTCCAACTCTTCGAGGAAGGTATTCAACTGGTCAAACAGGGTTTGGGCGCGCGTACGATAATCCGCCGTTTTATTGGTACCGACGAAACGGTTACCATCATGTAACGGTATGATATTCATGAAAGTTGCGCTGCGTGTATCACCGCCATTCTTCTGCTGTTCCAGCCAACGATTCAGTAGTTCCAGATCGTTATAAATAGGCTCGCCGTCAAAGGAGGCTAATTGATTGCTAATACCTTTCTGCGACATCATCGGCGCGCGCATATTGCCGTCATCCTGGATGTTTTGCAGATAGTTACCAAAGACACCGGAATGATCCATCATCAACTGTGAGGTAAACCCAAGTTTAGCTAAGTTATCAAATAGATAGCACTGTTGATCTTGTGGCTGATACAGATCTTTATGGGATGACTGGCCGCAGCTGGCGCGTAACAGGCGGATAGACGCCGGGCCGCTGTAGGCGGTGGCTGAGTTGAAGTTTTTGAACAGAATATCAAACTTGCTCCACAGCGGATGTTTATCCAGTTGAATGGCCTCAATATCTGACCATGACAGTGAACAGATATTAATAACCAATAAATCAAATGGTTGCGCGTCACCGGGTAAAGATGCTGGGAATGTCGTGTGACGAGTTTTCTCTTGCTCATAAAAAGCATTCAAATGAGCGGTCAGATTTGCATCGGTTGGCGGCCCACCGGCTTCAACAGGGCGACTTCCTGCTGCTGACGGTTGATCTGTGCTCACTGGCACTGTTGTCGCTGCTGTCTCCGCAGTGGGAGCCAGAGAAAATGCTGGCCCGGCAATACCGGCGACATTCAGCCAAATCATGGCGGCAACGACAAAAACGGTGACGCGAATCCATTGTGAAATAAATAGGTAGCCTACCAGAATGACGAAAGCGGTTCCTATCATCGCCCAGTTAATAAAACGGCTAAGTAATTCAATTAGATAGCTAAAGCTAAAACCGGTGATCTGCGAGCCTTGGCTCATTATACTGTTGATGCCGGGCAGCCAGGTATCGTGATAAAGCAGACCGATACCGATGGGTATGGCTAGCCAATGACGCCAGCGATGGACACGATATGCTGGGATCGGGAACAGCAGAAAGGCCAGAAACACCAGATTTGCCAGCGGGTGGAAGTTCAGGTAACCAAACCACAGTAGGGCAAATTTGAGCAGAAAGTAGTAGTTCCATGCGCCCAGGCCGCGCCAATAGCGCCACGGGCTCTGCGATTCTTGCTGTTTATTTTTTGCGTTCATGGTTATTTCTTAGTCTGTGAAGATGAGCCATCACGCAACCAGATCCCTTCTGATTTTAAATAGCGCGCGGATAAGAATAAATGTTGTTTTTTCTCCCACCACCGCGGAAACCAGCGGCGGGCCATATAGCCCAGCGGGAAAAAAATAATGGCCCCCAGCAACAGAATTTGCCAAATATCATTGAGATTCATGAGAGGGTCTCCTGACGGTGGCCGGTATTCAGTGTCAGTGGCTCAGGTGTGCGCCGGGCGCGCTCTGCTTGCTCTGGCACATCAACTTCTTGTTTATAAGTCTTTTTATCGCCGGTGGTTTGCCATGCCTCGGGAGTATTCATCATTCGGTTCATCTCTGAGATGATCTCCTGATCCTGATACCACACCAGCCGGTTACTGAATGCTTCGGCTACCGGCAAGCGGAAGATATGACTTAACGCAGTGTCTAAGTCATTGATACGGCAGGTTGAAAGGAATAATAACAACCGATTATCAGACACCGTAACCACGTCGCCATAGCGGCGCAAATGGCACAGTGTCAGTGCCTGACGCGCCTGTAGCCCCGGTACTGCCCGCAGCGCCACCAGTACACCTTTACCGTTTTCTGGTAACAAGGTGTTGTTCATTAACTGCAACACCGATTGGTAGAACTCGGTGGGTGGCAGATAGCCTTTGAGCTGAAGGGGGCGCAATGCTTCCAGTAACGCATTGATATCTTCGGGAACATGGCGTGAGAAGCGCTGCCCCTGAATGCCTTCCAGCATCGTCAGAAAACGCGACAATGGCGCAACATGGGGCACAATCAAATTGGCCCCACAGGCCAGTAACAAGCGCTCGTCGCTGTAGCGCAAGCTGGCGTGCATTTCGCGCACCACAATTTTGACGGTATTGCCGCGTTGACGGCGGATATTGTGGATTTGATGCGCCATTTCATCAATTTGCTCACTCTGATTCAGCGCAAAAATAAGTGTCGCAGCATGCGCCGTCATTGCGCGCTGGGCCAGAGCGGTATTTGATTCCAGCAACTGCCAGTGGGTAGAAAGGGGGGGAGCGCCTTCCAGGATGCTGGTTTCTGCTAAATACAGATGCTCATCATTGCGTGATTGCGGCAAGGCTTGCTGGACTTCATCCGCCATGCTCCAGCCTTGCTCATCGGCTTCGAGCAAAACCAATTGGTTGGCGGTCACCCCTTTTGCCGTGCTCCACCAGGAAACCACATATTGTGCGTTATCCTGCTGCCATTGCAGATTAGCCAAACCTTGTAAATAACGGTGCTGACTGACCAACTGATTTTTGATTTTATTAATGCCAGTGCTATGACAAATCACCAGTAATGTGCAGTTCTGGGCCTCCAGCCATTGCTGAATATGCTGGAGCCACTGCTGCATCTCTTCGCTGGTAAAGGTTTGCCACAGATTCGCGGGCGCAAACAGAATGAAGAGTCGCTGTTGTGGGCGCAGCGAGCGCATTAAATCATGAGTTAAATATTTTAAGGCGTTTTTTTGAGCAGGTAAGGTAAATAACGGTAATTTACTGGGGCCAGAATGGGCGACATTACTCAGGAGATTTTCAGGTTTTTGCCCTGAACAAATCAATGCCGCTCGGGTATTTTCAGGTTGGCTACGAATAAGCTGCTGGCAAAATAAATTGGCATCAACTTGACGCTCAATATTGACCCAATAGAACCCGGGAGCCTGCATTACGGCTAATTCATCCCAGATTTTTCGAACACCTAATGAGAAAGATCGTGACATAGATTCTTTATCTGCTTTCGTTAAAGTGCTATTGGGCCAATTACTGGATAAATTCAAAGAACAATTGTAACATTGCAATAAGTATTAACCAATGTCCCTGCCTTGATATTAATCTAAGACTCATCTTATCGGGAGAAAGTATACTCTGGTTATTGTTATACTTAATTACCATAGCCTATTTTCTAAAGGCGGATAAATGAAGACGATAATAAATCGATTCCATGAGAAAACTTCACTTGAAGCTCAGGATGATCTACTAGCATTAAGTCAGGCCTTCTCGTTACCCACGTTAAGTTATGTCGATATTGTCCGTCAGGAGCGATTAACCCAAATGATGGCTCGCTGGCCATTGCTGGCCGAATTGGCGCAATCCACAGGGAGTAAATAGTCTATGCCGGTATTGGCTTTACAAGGTGTAAGAGGGGGCATTGGCACGACATCGGTCACCGCAGCTCTGGCATGGGCATTACAGCAACTGGATGAATCGGTTTTGGTGATCGATTTTTCACCGGATAATTTACTGCGATTGCACTTTAACATGAGTTTTGAGCAATCCCGTGGTTGGGCCAGGGCTGAAGTGGATGGCGAAGGCTGGCAGCAAGGGGCGATGCGCTATACCGAGAAGCTGGATTTCTTACCGTTCGGCCAATTAACTCAAACTGAAAATGAACAACTTAGCGCGTCTTTGCAGCAACATCCTCGTCAATGGCAGGAGAATCTGTCCCGATTGCTTGCCAATGCGAGCTATCGCTGGATTCTGTTGGATATCCCCGCCGGTGATAGCACATTCACCCGTCAGGCACTGGCGCTGGCTGATCAAACCCTGATTCTGATTCATGCAGATGCCAGTTGCCATATCCGCCTGCATCAGCAAAATTTGCCTGCCGGTTGCCATTTTCTCCTTAATCAGTTCTCTGCCAGCAGCCGTTTACAACAGGATTTACATCAGCTCTGGCTGCAAAGTCTGGATAGCTTATTACCCATATTTATTCATCGCGATGAAGCAATGGCCGAAGCATTGGCAGCCAAACAGCCATTGGGTGAATACAGCGCGCAAAGTTTGGCGGCAGAAGAAGTGATGACTCTGGCAAATTGGTGCCTGATTAATGCTGCGGAAAGCGGTCTATGAATCGCCTGATGCGGATGTTATTCCTCACCCCGGTCTATCAGGGGATGCGCCGCCGCTATCATCTCTATATGCAGCAAGGCTGTACGGTGCTCACGGCGTTTCTCACTACGCTGGCGCTACCGTTGTGCTGGATCTTCCTGCGCCTCGAGTCACCAAGCTGGCAGAGTGTGATACAACACCGCACTTACTGGTTCCCGCAAATTTCCCCCAATCGCCCACGTTTGGGAGATGGTTTACGTTATCTGCTGCAAGGGTTGTGGCTGTTATTAATTCGCCCGCAATCTGATCATGATAAAAAACGTCAGCCAGTGGCCGCCGGTAAAGGTTGGGTAAAAAACAAAAGACAGGGATATATCAGTTGGTTGGGGAGTGTGCCGCAGCGCTTTGAACTCCAGCGAATAGAAACGTCAGTCGCCACCCGATTAAGCCAACTTTCAAAGCGTACTCGCCGTATCCTGTTTATTATCTTAGGTATTTTTACCGGTATCTTAGCCTTGCTGTGTATCTCACAGCCATTCGGCATGATGGCGCAATTCGTGTTTGTATTGTTGCTGTGGGCCATTGCTATGGTGGTGTGGCGCGTACCAGGGCGCTTGCCTACCCTGATGCTGATTGTGCTGTCGTTAACGGTTTCCTGCCGCTACTTATGGTGGCGTTATACCGAAACTCTTAACTGGGATGACCCTGTCAGCCTGGTGTGCGGTTTATTATTACTGTTAGCCGAAACCTACGCTTGGGTAGTGTTGGTATTGGGTTATTTCCAGACGATTTGGCCGCTCAACCGCCAACCAGTGCCTATGCCGGAAGATATCAATAGCTGGCCAACCATTGATTTGATGGTGCCGACTTATAACGAAGACCTCGGCGTGGTGAAACCAACCATTTATGCCGCGCTGGGTATTGATTGGCCGAAAGATAAAATCAATATCTATATTCTGGATGATGGTAACCGGCCCGCATTTAAAGCATTCGCCGCAGAAGTGGGGGTGCATTACATTGCTCGTCCTACTCATGAGCATGCCAAAGCTGGCAATATCAATAATGCGCTGAAACAGGCTACCGGTGAGTTTGTCGCTATCTTTGACTGCGACCACGTGCCCACCCGCTCTTTCCTGCAACTGACCGTCGGCTGGTTCTTTAAAGATAAAAAGCTCGGCATGATTCAGACGCCGCATCACTTTTTCTCACCTGATCCCTTTGAGCGCAATCTGGGGCGTTTTCGTCAAACCCCGAATGAAGGGACGTTATTCTACGGCCTGGTACAAGACGGTAACGATATGTGGGATGCGACTTTCTTCTGTGGCTCCTGCGCCGTGTTGCGCCGCAGTGCGCTAGATGAGGTAGGGGGGATCGCGGTGGAAACGGTTACCGAAGATGCTCATACCTCATTGCGTCTGCACCGCAAAGGTTACACCTCAGCTTATATTCGTATTCCGCAGGCGGCCGGATTAGCAACCGAAAGTTTGTCAGCACATATCGGACAGCGAATCCGCTGGGCGCGTGGCATGGTGCAAATCTTCCGGTTGGATAACCCGCTGTTGGGCAAAGGGCTGAAATTTGTCCAGCGCTTGTGCTACGCCAACGCCATGTTGCACTTCTTATCCGGTATTCCGCGCTTGATCTTCCTGACCGCGCCGCTAGCATTCCTGTTGCTGCATGCTTACATCATTTTCGCGCCAGCACTGGCCATTGCACTTTATGTGTTGCCGCATATGATTCACGCCAGCCTTACCAACTCCCGCCTACAGGGTAAATATCGCCACTCATTCTGGAGTGAAATCTATGAAACGGTGCTGGCCTGGTATATTGCCCGCCCGACTACTGTGGCGCTGCTCAATCCCCATAAAGGGACGTTTAATGTCACGGCAAAAGGCGGTTTGGTTGAGGCGCAACATGTGGATTGGGTGATAACCCGTCCTTATATGGCGCTGGTACTGCTGAATCTGGCCGGTTTGATTGCGGGCTTGTGGCGCCTGGGTTATGGCCCGGCGACTGAAATCATGACCGTGGTGATTAGCCTGGTGTGGGTCATTTATAATATGACGATTCTAGGCGGGGCTGTAGCGGTGGCGGTTGAAGCCAAGCAAGTTCGCCAATCCCACCGTGTCGAGATTGCCATGCCCGCAGCGGTGGCGCGTGCGGATGGCCACTTATTCTCCTGCACCCTGCGTGACTATTCCGATGGTGGGGTGGGGATCGAAATGCGTGAAGCCGGGTTACTGAAAGATGGCGAAGCGGTACATCTGCTGCTTAAACGTGGCGCACAGGAATATACCTTCCCGTGTGAAGTCACTCGCGCTTTTGGCACCAAAGTCGGGATGCGGATGCATCAACTGAGTGTGTCCCAACATATTGATTTTATACAGTGTACTTTTGCTCGCGCTGACACGTGGGCGCTGTGGCAGGACGGCTTCCCAGAAGATAAACCGATTGAAAGCCTGCGTGATGTTTTGGCGTTGGGCTTTAGAGGCTATGTCCGTATGGCCAGCTATGCTCCGCCGGTGATTCGAAATGTATTGATAGGATTTACCTCCCTGATTGCCTGGATTGCATCGTTTGTACCCCACGGCGTGGATAAAAATCAGGCTCCGAGTAGCCAGGGCCAGACAGTGGCTCAACATTGATGATGATATGATGACGAGAAAAATAACCTGGTTTACCGCACTGGCTTTGGGATTGACGCCATTCACCCATGCCGAAACACCCGCAGTTCCGTCGCTTCAATCGGCGGCCTCGACGACTGCTGTCGCAGCAACAGTGGATTTAGCACCTGTCGCTCCAGCGGCATTGCCGAATGTCCCCGTTCGCGATGTGGCTTATACTTTTGCCAAAATTGCCCCGCCACCGGGGACATTCGCCTTGCGCGGGACCAATCCAGAAGGGGTGATTGAATTTGGTGTGCGCAGTGATGAAGTTGTCACTCATGCGATGTTAAACCTCGAATTTACGCCATCACCTTCACTGATCCCGGTGGAATCACAGGTTAAAGTCTTTCTGAATGATGAGCTGATGGGGGTCACGGCAATCACCAAGGACCAACTGGGCAAACCAACACGGTTCCAGTTGCCGATTGATCCACTTTATATCAGTGATTTCAATCGGCTGCGGTTAGTGTTTGTCGGCCACTATCAAAACATTTGTGAGAATCCGGCCAGTAATACGCTGTGGCTGGATATCAGCAAATCCAGCTCGTTGGATTTACGCTATCAATCACTGTCAGTCAAAAATGATTTGTCCCATTTCCCTGAGCCTTTCTTTGATGCGCGGGATAATCGCCCGCTCAATTTACCGGTAGTTTTCGCCGCGGCACCGGATGTGGCGCAGCAACGTGCAGCCTCTATTTTGGCATCGTGGTTGGGTGACAAAGCGCAATGGCGTGGGCAGAACTACCCGGTTTTGTATAATCAGCTGCCGACCCAGCATGCCGTGGTGTTTGCGACCAACACCCAGCGCCCTGATTTCTTGAAAGATTACCCGCCGGTCAAAGCACCGACGGTGGAAATTATCAGTCATCCAGATAACCCGTATGTGAAGCTGTTACTGATTCTGGGCCGTGATGATAATGATCTGATCATGGCGGCACAGGGGATAGCGCAAGGCAATATCCTGTTCCGTGGTCAAAATGTGACGGTAGATAAAGTCGAGCAACTGGCACCACGCCAGCCTTATGATGCGCCAAACTGGGTGCGTACCGACCGGCCAATGACTTTTGCTGAGTTACAGCAATATCCGGATCAACTGCAAACTACCGGTTTGTTGCCGCCGCCGATTTCATTATCGCTGAACCTGCCACCGGACTTGTTCCTGATCCGCAGTGCGGGCATTGATATGCGTTTGAAATATCGTTACACCTCAACGCGCCTGATGGATGGTTCCCGTTTAAGCATCAGCCTGAATAATCAGTTTGTGCAGGACTACCCGCTGTCGCCGAATACGCCGGAAGACAGTAAGATCCTGCGTCTGCCATTACTGCAAGGCTTACAAGACTCTGCCAAGCGGTTGACCATTCCGGCATTGAAACTGGGGGCCACCAACCAGTTACGCTTTGATTTTGACTACAGCACCTTGCTGGCGAGCGGCGCGGAAGGGCGCTGTGAAACCTACTCGACCGCGCCAAACCACGCAGTGATTGATGGTAATTCCACTATCGATTTCTCCGGTTACCGCCACTTTATGGAAATGCCAGATTTGCGGGCATTTGCTAATGCCGGCTTCCCATTCAGTCGTCTGGCAGATCTCTCCGAAACCCTGGTCTTGGTGCCACCAAAACCTGCGCCGTCACAACTGACTACGCTGTTGAATACCGTGGGGAATATCGGGGCGCAAGTCGGCTATCCGGCGGTGGGCATCAACATCACCGACGACTGGTCACAGGCAAAAGACCAAGATGTCGATGTGCTAATTATCGGAACCATTCCGCCAGAATTACGTGATGACCAGAAGATTAACTTGCTGGTGGATCAAACCCAGAGCTGGGTCAAAATGCCAAATCGCCAAACGGGCTTGCCGGACATGTTGGCTCCCGCTTCCGATAGAGTGGCGGACAGCAAAACGACCGTCAGTTCTGAAGGAGCGATGTCTGCCATTATCGGCGTACAGTCACCTAACTTCCCGCAGCGCAGTATCGTGGCGTTATTGGCTGACAGCCCGCATGGCTACAGCTTACTGAATAACGCGTTGCTCGACAGCGGCAAACGTGAGGCGGTGTTTGGCTCGGTCGCGGTTATCCGTGAGTCAGGTGTTAACAGCCTGCGTGTTGGCGACACCTATGATGTCGGCCATTTACCTTGGTGGGAGCGCATCTGGCACAGCTTATCTACCCATCCTGTTCTGCTGGCGGGTGTTGCAGTGTTAGTCGTAGTGATTGCTGCAATGATGGCCTGGCGCTTGTTACGCCTGATTAGCCGCCGCCGGTTATCACCTGATGAGAGAGATTAATTCTGATGGTCGTGATGTTTAAACGACTGGTATGTATCCTGCTGCTGCTTGCCAGTTTTGGTACCGCAGCAGCTTGTGATTGGCCAGCATGGCAGCAGTTCAAACAACACTATATCAGTGAGGCGGGGCGGGTTATCGACCCCAGCAACCCGAGGAAAGTCACCACGTCGGAAGGGCAGAGTTACGGCTTGTTTTTTGCACTGGTGGCAGATGATCGCGAGACATTCGATCGACTACTCACCTGGACGGAAAACAATTTGTCGGCGGGAGATTTAACCGCTCGTCTGCCCGCATGGTTGTGGGGGCAACGCAATGAACATAGCTGGGATATTCTCGACCCAAACTCGGCCTCGGATGCTGATTTATGGATTGCTTACAGCTTATTAGAGGCTGGTCGATTGTGGGATACCCGCCGCTACCAGACCATGGGAACTCTACTGCTGCAACGCATTGCCAAAGAAGAAGTGGTAAATATTCCCGGCTTGGGTGAAATGTTATTACCGGGCAAAATTGGCTTTAATAATGAAGACCGTTGGCGTCTCAATCCAAGCTATTTGCCACCACAATTGCTGGAGCGTTTCGCTTCCTTTGCCGGGCCGTGGAAAGCTATGGTGAAAACCAATCAGCGGCTATGGCTGGAAACAGCGCCGCATGGTTTCAGCCCTGACTGGGTGGTGTGGCAAAAAGATAAAGGCTGGCAGCCGGATGAAACTCACCCCAATCTCGGTAGCTACGATGCGATTCGTAGTTACTTATGGGCCGGGATGTTAGCCAATAATAGTCCGCAAAAGGCGGCACTTATCCAGCGCTTTCAACCGATGGCTGAAGTCACCCGGCAGCAAGGTTTGCCACCGGAAAAGGCCGACACGCTGACCGGCAAAACAACCGGTGATGGGCCAGTTGGCTTTTCGGCGGCATTATTGCCGTTTTTAGCCAGCAGTCCCGCACCGTTTAATCAGCAGGCGCTTAGCCAACAACAAAAACGGGTACAAGATTCACCTCCGGGAGCCGATGCTTACTACAGTGCGGTGCTGACACTGTTTGGTCAGGGATGGGCACAACATCGTTATAGCTTTAATCGTCAGGGTGAGCTTCAGCCCTCATGGAACAGTCAATGCGCAACATTAAAATAAACTGGCTGTTAAGCCTGGCGTTATTGCCTCAAGCCTTTATCGGTGTGGCGCGGGGGTCCGAAGCTGTCTCGCCAACCCAGTTTTTACTCGAACAGGTACGATTGGGCGAGGCGACTAATAAAGATGAGTTGGTTAAGCAGTCACTGTATCGCCTGAACATGATGGACCCGAATAATCCGGATGTCATTGCGGCGGGAATACGTCAGGCATTGCGGCAAGGGAATCTGGCGGAAGCACAAAAACAGTTAGATAAATTGCAACAATTGGCACCTGACTCTGATGTGTATCGACGCGCTAAACTGATGTTGGCCATGACAAAACCAGAGGTGCGTCAGCAATTGCAAGAGGCGCGCCTGTTGGCAACCGCTGGGCGAGTCGCAGAAGCAAAAGTTAAATATGATCAGTTGCTGCAAGGGAATCCACCCACACTGGATCTGGCGGTTGAATATTGGCGGCTGGTGGCGCGGTTACCGGGTCAGGAAGCGCTAGCTACCCAGAAACTTGCCTCGCTAGACCAACAATATCCCGGCAACGTCGCTCTACGCATGGCATTGGCGCGCATGTATTTCAGCCAACAAAAGGCCGCACAGGGCTACGCGATATTGGAGAAAGTGGCCACAGACCCTACCGGAACGTCAGATGCTGCTGATTTGTGGATGGATACCATCAAAACGATGACGGTAAGCCCGCAAAGCGTCGCCGCATTGACCCATTTTCTTAATGTGTTTTCAACCGGGCCACAAGCAGATATGGCTCGCAAAGAGCTGGCTAATCAGCAAGCGATGTTGGCCGATCCCACCTATCAGGCGCGGTTAAGTGGGCTGGCGAAAGTTGACAGTGGGAGTGGCGCGGCAGCAATACCGGCATTGAAACAAGCATTGGCGGCCTCACCCTATGATCCAGAAATTCTGGGCGCACTGGGCCTGGCCTATGCCCGTGCGGGAGATCGTGCACAGGCTTTGCGGTTATTTGAACAGGCACAAAAATCAGATAAAGACGGCCTAAAGAGCGATAAATGGGCCAGTTTGATCAAGACCAACCGTTACTGGTTGCTGAATGATGAAGGTGATAAAGCGCTGAAAACCGGCAATACTGCACTGGCCCAGCAAAAATATCAGCAGGCGCGTCAAATAGATGGCAGCGACAGTTATGCACTGATTGGCTTGGGTGATGTGGCGGTGGCCCGTCATGATGATAAAACTGCCGAGCAGCATTATCAGCAAGCATTGCGTCTTGATCCAGCCAACAGCAGCGCGGTGCGTGGCCTGGCAAATATCTATCAACGTGAATCCCCACAAAAAGCACTCAATTACCTGAATAATTTGCCGCGCAGCCAACAGGCCAAAATGCGCGACACACTTAATAGCCTGCAATTGGATATGCTGAAACAGCAGGCTGAAGCGTTGGCGGCACAGCAACAGTGGCATCAGGCGGCAGAGAAATACCGGCAGGCGCAAAAGCTGGCACCGGATGATGTCTGGATAACTTACCGGTTGGCACAAGCATTGGCGCAAGATGGTCATTCAGCACAGGCGGATGCAGAGTTCCACCAATTGGCCAGTCGTAAACCGGGTGACCCAGAGCAGGTTTATGCTTACGCGCTTTACCTTTCCAGCACCGAACGAGATAGCCAGGCATTGGCGCATCTGGCCACACTGCCAGCGGCGCAATGGAACGATAATATTCGTGAATTAGATCAGCGCTTGAAATTAGATCAAGTGCTGACATTGGCGCGCCAGCTACGGGAAAATGGTGATGAAACCGGTGCGATAACCGCGTTACGTCAGCAACCTGCGAATACACAAATTGACCTGACACTGGCCGATTGGGCGCTGGAACGCGGCGATTATAGTGAAGCACTGGCGGGCTATCAGCGTATTCTGGCGCGTGAGCCAAAAAACCCTGATGCGCGTTTGGGTGAAATTGAGGCTTATATTGCCGAAGGCCGCCTTAGCGATGCACGTCAGCATTTGCAAACTGAACCACTGACGAGCGAAGGTGCCAGCTTAAATACCCAACGGCGGGTCGCCAATGCCTGGAGCGGCGTGGGTGATCCACAAAAAGCCGCCGATATCTTCCAACGGTTGAAACCGGCTGCCGCCAAAGGCGCACCATCACAGGATAATGCGCTGGTGTTTCGTGACTCGGCCCGTTTAGCACAATCACAAGGGCAGCCAACTGCTGCGCAAGATGATTTCAAGCAGGCGATGGTCGCCAGCGGTATTGCACCGACACGGCCGACAGATAATGACAGCTATACCTTACTGACACGTAATCAGGCCACGGATGATTGGCTCAAACGTGGCATTCGTGCTGATGCTGCCGACCTCTATCGTCAGCAGGATACCCGCGTCACACTGGATCAGGATTATTGGGGATCTAGCGGCACGGGGGGTATTTCTGATCTGAGCGCGTTTAATACTATGGCTCAGGTTGATACACCGCTTGCAGATGGCCGTGTTTTTTTCCGTAGTGACATCATTGAGATGAATGCCAGCACATTTGCGAATACCAAGGGTGTATATAAGGAGAAGTTCGGTACTTGTTATAAGGCCGGATGCGAGGGTGATATTCGCCAGCGCGCGAGTGGCACCAGTATCGCAATGGGGTGGCAAAATGATCATTGGGCCACGGATATTGGTACTACTCCAATGGGATTTGAGGTGGTCGATGTGGTCGGCGGCTTGGCATACAGCAACAGCTGGAACCATATTGGCTGGACTGCAACGGCGTCACGGCGGCCGCTATCCAGCTCGTTACTGGCCTTTGCCGGAACGCGTGATCCCAATACCAATGTTACTTGGGGCGGCGTTCGTGCCAACGGTGTCAGCTTGGGTGCCAGTTATGACCGGGGTGAGGCTAATGGGGTCTGGAGTGATTTAAGTTATCACTATCTAACCGGACAAAATGTGGCTGATAACCAGCGCTTGCGTTTTATGACTGGCTATTATTATAAGCTGATCAATGAAGATAACCGCCGTTTGACTGTCGGCTTGAATGGTATGTGGTGGCATTATCAAAAAGACCTCAGCGGCTATACCTTGGGCCAGGGCGGGTATTACAGCCCGCAGAAATATTTGTCACTGGCTATTCCGGTGAACTATCGGCAACGGACAGATAACTGGTCATGGGAGTTAGGTGGGTCGGTTTCATTATCACATTCAGCCACCAATGATCGCGCACGTTACCCACTGCAAAGTCTGTTGAACAACAGTATTAAGAGTATCTCAGATCGGAATGATCTTGATTATGGTGACAGCAGCAATGGTGTGGGTTATACCTTACGAGCATTAATTGAGCGCCGTCTGAGCTCGCATTGGACACTGGGTGCCGGAGTGGATATCCAGCAAGCAAAAGATTATACCCCAAGCCATGCGCTGATTTACCTGCGTTACTCGATGGCAGGATGGCAGGGTGACCTGGATATGCCACCACAACCGTTAGTGCCTTACGCGGACTTTAAGTAATCGCTAGTTGAGTTTATTTGCATAAAAAAGCAACTTCATCGTGTTTAATCGCACTTTGAAGTTGCGATCTTGATAGGAAAAGACCGAAACCCACGGTATTCTTCCCAACCGGTTTAGTTTCGCAAGATAAAATCTCAGGGCGATCGAGTATACTCGGACAGCATCGATGAGTCGCCGCATCACAGTGGCAACCATCATATTTTATTCAGTCGGAATGGGTGGGAGTGAGTTTGCGGGTAAGGCGTTCATTAACGATTAAACAAATGGCAGCAGTGGCCGTTGTTGCACTGGTCACCATCTGTATTTTTATCGTTCTTCAGTTGTTCCACTTTGTGCAGCAGCGCAAAGATGACTACGCCAAGCAGTTGGAGAGTATTGCTTATTCCGTGCGTCAGCCGCTGTCTGAAGCCATTTTGAGCGTTGACATCCCACAAGCCAAAAAAATCCTCAATAACTTACTGCCCATTGGTATTCTTAGCCGTGCCGATGTGATTCTGCCTAATCAAATTCAGGTTTTGCACGCAAGTTTCCCCACCGAGCGGCCAGTTCCTCGCTGGGCCAAGCGTATTTTTGCTCTGCCCGTTCAGATAACGGTACCGCTGTATTCACTGGAGCGAGTCTCTGCTAATCCGCAACCACTGGCACATTTGGTGTTACGTGTGGACTCGTATCGTATGTATCAGTTTATCCTGAGCACCTTGTCGGCAATGCTCTCGACTTATTTGCTGTTGGCACTGGTACTCTCAGTGTCTATTGCCTGGTGTATTAATCGCCTGATTATTCATCCATTGAGGGCGATGGCTAAAGAGCTGGAACATATTGGGCAGCAAGGTGTGCTGAACCATCAATTGACTATGCCTGCCCATCATCAGGATGATGAACTGGGTATATTGGTTCGCAATTATAATCGTAACCAGCAACTGCTAACTGAGGCTTATACGGAAATGAGCCGTACCCAAAGCACAGATCGGTCTTCGTTGCATAAAACGCAACAGCAGTTGGCACAGGAAAATGATATCTTGCAGGCGATTGAACGCCGTGATTTCGTCCTGTTTTTACAACCGCAGTGGGATATGGAAGAGCGGCGGATTATCGGTGCCGAAGCATTGCTACGCTGGCGTCAGGCGGATGGCAGTTATCTTTTACCTTCTGAGTTTGTCCCTGATGCGGAAGAGAGTGGGGCCATGATGCCACTCGGTAGTTGGGTGCTGGAGGAAGCATGCCGTATTCTGGCTGACTGGAAAGCACAAGGGATGAACTTGTCATTGGCGGTCAATATTTCCGGTTTGCAAATACAATGCGATAGTATCATTACACATCTAACAACCGTGATGGGTCGCTATAACATTGACCCGAGCCAATTGGTGTTGGAAATCACAGAAACCGCCCAGATTCAAAATCTCGACGCCGCGTACGTATTGCTGCGTGAGTTACAGGGGCTGGGTTTATCGATTGCTCTGGATGATTTCGGTACTGGCTATTCGAGTCTGCAATATCTCAATCACCTGAAAAGCTTGCCAGTGAATATCATTAAATTGGATAAAAGCTTTGTGAAGCATTTGCCAGAAGACGATGCGATGGCGCGAATTATCAGCACCGTTTCTGATGTGCTGAAACTCCGTGTGATGGCTGAAGGTGTCGAGACCGAAGAACAACGGCAATGGCTACTCAAACACGGTATTCGCTATGGTCAGGGCTTTTTATTTTCGGAGCCGTTATCACGCGAGGAATTCGATACTCGCTTTACCCTGCGCCCTTGACGCTACAGCTGTGTTAGCTTCCCTCACTTACCCGAATCACTGACCTGAGTCAGCTCATCGGGATGCCTTCGCTCGCTGCCTTGCTGTAACACCAATGGCTTTGGGTATTACCCCGCATTCACGACAGCTACAGCTGTGTTAGCTTCCCTCACTTACCCGAATCACTGACCTGAGTCAGCTCATCGGGATGCCTTCGCTCGCTGCCTTGCTGTAACACCAATGGCTTTGGGTATTACCCCGCATTCACGACAGCTACAG